>SERZ01001813.1_pt1 | contig 11453 bp, 8 predicted proteins | sample 3171461 | NCBI WGS metagenome assembly SERZ01 (sample SAMN06051861, study PRJNA518727) | freshwater metagenome | biome: subpolar coniferous forest; feature: holomictic lake; material: water; isolation source: holomictic Lake 227, 6 m depth | place: Canada: near Kenora, Ontario | collected 2013-06-25... | reverse complement strand
CATGACGAAAGTGCGGTCCGGCGCGCAACTTCACTCAGGCATGCCGCACGATCAGGCAGGAATCCGCAATCCGCCCACCAATCACGCAGTTCCGCCAACACCCGCCCAAGTTCGGGACCGGCCGAAATTCCACACGCCAACAGGTCGGTTCCGGTCAGCGGAAAACGGCGGTCGGCGGCTTGGTCAAGGACGGCGAAGGCCGCAGCCAACATCTCGGGCGCCGACTCGTCACCGGCAGCAGCCAGCAGCATTCGGTCCCGGAACAGCTCCGGGTCGCCCAGTCTGAGCAAGGCGCGTCGTTGAAAGGCCGGATCATCTCCCGGACCGAGCGCAAAGTCCGGCGCCGCCAGCGCCAACAAGTGCTCGCGTTCCCGCCTCGATAAACGCAAGCGCGCGGTGACCGCCTCGATTTCAGCGCGCCCGGCACCGGCCAGCAAAGCCGCCAGCCGAATCACCGCACGTCCGGTCCCGGTACCATGGTCACGCTCCAATCTCACCAAAGCGTCCAACCGGAAAATTCCGGTCGCGACCGGCAACAGGGCACCGATCACCCCGCACTCGGTCATTAATGCCCAGATTTCGGCGCAGCGCTCGTGGTCGAGCAAGCGGAACAGTTCGGCCCGCACCCGCTCCCCCGACAGACCGGGCAGCAACGGCGCCAGAGTGCCGCAGGCCTCCAGCGCCTCACCATCGGCAGGCGGCGTGCCATAGCGGGCATAAAATCGGAAGAAGCGCAGTATGCGCAGCACATCTTCCCGGATTCGCTCGAATGCCGAGCCGATAAAGCGCACCCGCCCCGCCGCCAGATCGGCCAGCCCGTCGAACGGATCATAAAGGACGCCGTCGGCGGTGCAGGACAGGGCATTAAAGGTGAAATCGCGACGGGCGGCGTCGGCCCGCCAATCATCGGTAAAGGCCACCTCGGCATGACGACCGAAACAGGTGATATCACGGCGCAGCGTGGTGATCTCGAAATGAGCCTTTCCGAGCACCGCGGTAACCGTGCCATGCGCCAGCCCGGTCGGAATCACGCGAATGCCGGCCGCCGCCAACCGCTCCATGACCCGGTCCGGCGCCACCGGAGTCGCGATATCGATATCGGAGACCGGCCGCCCCAGGACCGCGTCCCGCACGCAGCCACCGACGAAGCGCGCCTGCCCCAGCGCCGCCATGACCTTACGACTCGGCGCCGCGGTCATCCAAGGTTGAGCCGGCAAAGTGATCATGGCAGCGGCGGCACTACGCGACCTCGGTCGGGAACAGAGCTTCCGCACCAAGCGAGCGCAACCGATTGACTGCGAAGCGATCGAAACTCACAAACAAGCTCTGCTCCCGACAAAGCGCGGCCCGCGATCGCCGCTTGAGACGGCTCGTCAAGAACCGCCGCTCGGACCAGAAGATTGGTATCGGCAATAATCTTCACCGTTCACCAGCCCAGCCCTTGCGCGCAGCTTCGTTAATCTCCTCTATCGTTAACGTCGGAGAATCGGGACGCCAAAGCGAACCGATGAAACTGTCGAATCCCTTTCGAACGGGGCGGACCTCCATGGTGCCATTCGGGCGGACATCGACTGAAAGCTTGTCTCCGGGACCAACACCTAAATGTTCAAGCACTTCTCTTTTCAAGGTGACTTGGCCTTTCGCCGTCACCGTCAGCATCGCGCCCATCATTACGGTCCCTCCCGGTCGGTGAACACCTGAATATAAGGTGCGTTAAGCTTACGCTCAACCCTTCAGACTCCCTTCAGCGCCGCGTCCAGATCTTCGATCAAATCCCGGGTATCTTCCAGGCCGATCGACAAACGGATGGTACCGGAGACAATGCCGACCCGGGCACGCTCCTCATCGGTCAGGCGCTGGTGGGTACTGGTGGCGGGATGGGTGATCAGGCTCTTCGAGTCGCCGAGATTGTTCGAGATGAGAATCAACTCCAGGCCGTTCATCAGCTTGAACGCTTCGGCCTTGCCGCCTGCGACTTCGAAACTGATCATGGTGCCGCCGAGTTCCATCTGAGCCTTGGCCAGGGCATGCTGAGGGTGACTCGGCAGACCGGGATAGAGCGTGCGCGCAATCTTCGGATGCCCTTCGAGAAAGCGGGCGACCTGCTCGGCCGAGGCGCATTGCGCGCGCACCCGCATTTCCATGGTCTCCAGCCCCTTCAGCAGAAGCCAGGCATTGAACGGCGCCAGCGCCGGGCCGGTGTGACGCAGGAACGGATGGACGATTTCGGCAAACGCATTGTCGCACAGGATGATGCCGCCCAGGCACCGTCCCTGCCCGTCGATATGCTTGGTCGCCGAATAGATCACGACATCGGCCCCGAGTTGCATCGGCTTTTGCAGCACCGGAGTCGCAAAGACATTATCCACGACAACCCGGGCTCCGGCGGCGTGCGCCAAGTCGCAAACCGCCTTAAGATCGATGATCTCCATCGTCGGATTGGACGGCGTCTCCAGGAACACGATCTGAGTCGGCTTGGCCAGCGCCGCGCGCCATTGCTCAAGATCGGTGCCGTCGACGATCACGCTTTCGATGCCGTAGCGCGTCGCCAAGTCCTTGACGATATAGGTGCACGATCCGAACAACGCGCGCGGCGCGACCAAACGGTCACCCGCCTTCAACGGCGCCATCACCGCGGCAAACACCGCAGCCATGCCGCTGGCGGTGGCGAACGCATTCTCCGAGCCCTCATACAGCGCCATCCGCCGCTCGAACATCGAAACCGACGGGTTGCGAAAGCGCGAATAGACATAACGCTGGCCGTCGGTGGCAAAGGCGGCTTCCGCTTCCTCGGCCCGGGTATAGGTGTAACCCGAGGTTTGGAATATCGCCTCGCTGGTCTCCTCGAAACCCGAGCGCAGGGTGCCGCCATGGACAAGCCGGGACTGCGGACGCAGTTTGCGCCGGTAGTGCCGGGCATGGCGGGCGTCGATCTTGGTCGGGGATTGGTCGGACATGGCGGCTTTCCGTCGTTGGATTTCAAGTGTGTTTTGGCCTGTTCAGCCTATTCATAGCAACCTGGGACGCGGCCGGGCTCAGGTGCGGCGATTTGACACGCCGGCCGCGTCACCCGAAACGCCCGTCATGACAATATCATGACATCGAGTAAGGGCTGATTAACAACCCTTTGAGTACAAGTCATCTCGGGCGGGACGGCTTTCCGACCGCGGTACTTGTCATTGTATGCTTTAAGCGCTTGAACCCTCAACAATTTATCTTGGATTCTCTGTATCGGGCGTGTGCGGAAACGCCTCCGCTCGGATACCCGATCGGTGCCTTCGCCATCCCGGAAAGGGACATCGGGACATATATAACGGCGCCCGGTTATGATCGGAGGCCGACGTCACGTACACCGAGAAAAATATCATAATCTACATATAGGAGCGTTAGTGCCCCTAAACGCTAAATCTTGATTAATTTCAAGGCGCCGGCCGCTTTCCTATCGGAACGAACTATGCTGCGGCGCACAAAATAAGGATTGACGCCCAAAACCCCGTTCTGCATTATGCCTGTAGATATGTTGCGTGGGGGGAACGCCCGGACCAAGCGTAAGACGAGATCGAGGGCGAGCCGAAAAAGAATGGCACCCCGGACGAAATCGCGGCCTCGCGACATACTGAATGAGAACACTTGATTTAAGGGAAACCAAATCATGGCAAAGCCGACCGCCTATCCGTTCTTCGAAATGGACGTTTCCAAGATGCTGGCCGAGTTCAAGATGCCCGGCGTCGATGTCGATGCGATTCTGGCCTCTCAGCGCAAGAATATCGAAGCCGTCACTGCCGCTAACCAGCTGGCAATTGAAGGCATGCAGGCTGTCGTCCGTCGTCAGGCCGAAATCCTGCGCCAGACCATGGAAGAGACCGGCTCGATCCTGACCGAAGTTCTGGGCGCCGGCTCGCCGGAAGACAAAGTTGCCAAGCAGGCTGAATTGGTTAAGAGCGCGTTCGAAAAGGCGCTGGGCAACATGAAGGAATTGGCCGAGATGGTGGCCAAGTCCAACACTGAAGCCGCCAACGTGATCAGCAAGCGCGTCAGCGAAAGCCTCGAAGAGCTGAAGGGCGCGATGGCCAAGGCCGTCAAGAAGTAATCTTCGGGAACACCGGTTCTCGAACGACAGGAATCGGGCCGCCCATTGATCGGGCGGCCTTTCTTGTGTCTGCATCTCCTTAAAAACCGCCATCTCCTTAAAAAACATCACCCCAAGTGCTGATCAGCGCCGAATCGAGCTCTTCCATCGTGATGAGGTGACCGAGCGCATGGATTGAGGTCACGCCGTGCTCGCGGATGCCGCAGGGGACAATCCCGGCGAAATGTTTAAGATCGGGATCGAGGTTAAGAGCGATACCGTGAAAGGTAACCCAGCGCCGGATTCGAACCCCGATCGCGGCGATCTTGGCCTCCTGACCGGGTAGCCCGCCATAGGGGCGCAGATCGACCCAGATCCCGACCCGGCCGGCACGGCGCTCGCCTTTGATGGTGAACTGCGCCAGCGTCCGGATCAACCACTCCTCCAGATCCTGGACGAAGGCCCGCACATCGGGCCGGCGCCGCTGTAAATCCAGCATGACATAGGCCACACGCTGTCCGGGACCATGATAGGTATGCTGGCCCCCGCGTCCCGACGGGAAAACCGGGAACTGCGCCCCGTCCAAAACATCCTCGGGCCGGGCGCCGGTGCCGGCCGTATAGAGCGGCGGATGCTCCAACAGCCAAACCGCCTCGGGCGCACTGCCGTTTCGAATCGCCGCCACCCTGGCGTCCATTGAGTCGACCGCCTCGGGATAGGCGACCGGCCGGTCGCTGATTTGCCATTCAACGTCCATGAACGTCCGCCTCATAATCAAGCCGCACTGCGGCATTTTTACTGCACTGCGGTGGATGTGGGTTCGCCGAAAGTGTATAGAGTGGAAGCCTCGCGCTGCACCATGGTATCATCGTTCCGTCACAATTTCGGTACGGCGTTTCCGGTTCGGTAAGTGTTTCCGGTTCGGAGAATGCCTTGATGCAGATTTTCAGTCGGGAACAAAAATGCGCTCTGACTGTTCATGTCGATGCGAGGCCACACGCGATCCCGGTCCCGCACCAAGCTTCCGGTTTCCCTGCGTCCCGTATTCTCTTTGCCTGTGAGTGGGCACCCGATGACCCTGCATCAATCCGAACGCCCGATCCCGGCCTTTGTCGGCTCATCCGCCCGCGTGCCGGACGCAGACCGCCAAACCGAGGCGACCCTGAGCAATAATGCGGTCTTGTTACTTGGCGACCTTGCCGGCTTGGCGCTGGCTTTCCTGCTAGCCGGGATTCTGTCCCTGCTGATCGAGGAAAAAATCTTTCACTTTGTTTCGACCGATACCGTGGCTGCCGAAGCGCGGGCGCGTTTGTTTCAATTCCTGCTGCTGTCCGGCTTCGTACTGATTTGGCATAATGAACGCGGCCACTACGATACGAGACTGCCATTCTGGACCGAAACCAAGCAAATCATGATTGCGCTGACACTGGCGGCGGTCCTTGATGGCTTTTTACAGTATATAATGAAAGTTCAGGTGTCACGCGGTTGCTTGGCGGAAACCTGGGTCTTGGCCTTTGTCTTCCTGATGGCCGGGCGTCAACTGGGCAAGGCTTGGCTACGGCGACGGGGCACTTGGGATCTTGCAACAATTATTGTCGGAGCGCGGGCCGATGCCGCAGCGGCGGCGCGCATGGTCAAAGCCGAGCGCACGCTGGGCTACCGTGTGGTGGCAACCGTCGATCCCGCCGATCTGTCAATTGCCGATAATGCCGATTGCAGGACGGAGCTTTATCGCCGCTTTGATGCCGACTTCGTGCTGGTGGTGCCCGACGCTCACGACTCGGTGCCCTGCAACAACCTGATTGCCGTGCTGACCCGACAGGTTCTGCCTTTCGCCCTGGTTCCCGCCACCGCCGGCATTCCGGTTTTCGGACTGAACCCGGTTTATGTGCTGAGCCACGATCTGGTCATGCTGATGGGGCGCAGCAATCTGGCGCATCCGGTGGCACAGACCTTCAAGCGCTGCATCGACCTGATCGGAGTCGCCGCGATCGGTTTGGTTTTGCTGGTGCTGGCGCCCGTACTGACGGCGATCGTGCTGGCGATCAAGGCCGATGGCGGCCCGGCCCTGTACCGACAGACCCGGGTCGGCTTCGGCGGCCGGCGCTTCGCCTGCTTCAAGTTCCGTTCCATGATCGTCAATTCCGATCACGTGCTGAAGGACTATCTGGCGCGCAATCCCGAGGCGGCGGCCGAGTGGCAGCGCGACGTCAAGCTGCGCCACGATCCGCGAATCACGGCGATCGGCCGCTTCCTGCGCACCACCAGCCTGGACGAGTTGCCTCAGCTGCTCAATGTCTTCCAAGGCGACATGAGCCTGGTCGGACCGCGCCCGATCGTCCCGGCCGAAATCGAACGCTACGGTGCCGATATCGCTTATTATTATCAGGTCCGACCCGGCATTACCGGGTTATGGCAGGTCAGCGGCCGCAATGATGTCGACTACCCGACCCGGGTGCGGCTCGACTGCTGGTACGTCAAAAACTGGACCTTCTGGCACGATGTGGCCATCCTGTTCAAAACCCTGCCGGCGTTGATCAGCGGCCGCGGCGCCTGCTGACCGACCTGGGGCCGGTCATCGACCAGGGCCGTTGGTCTCAGGGGCGGGTAATGAGCGGAACGACCACCCGGAAGCCGATATTCTGGTAACGGAATTCCGGAGCGAACCAGCCACGGAAAGCCGAGCGGAGCGAACCGGGGGCGCTGTACCATGAACCGCCGCGCATCACGCGTTGTTTACAGCCACGGGTAACCTCCGCCCGTCCGATAGAGTTGGCCCCCTTGTAGCTCTCATCGCCCGGACAGTCCTCAACCCACTGAAAGACTGCGCCCACCATGTCGAACAGGCCGAACGGGTTGGCCTTAAAGCTGCCGACCGGAGCGGCCTGCCGGCGATCCCATTGAGAGCCGCACCCGTCGCAAACCGCATTACCGGTGCCGAGTAACGCGCCCCACCAATAGACGGTTTTGGTGCCGGCACGGGCGGCATATTCCCATTCGGGCTCGGTCGGCAGACGATAGGGCTGGCCGGTCCGGGTACTCAGCCACTTCACATAATTCCCGGCATCGACCCAGCTGACATTAACCACCGGTTGGCGCCCGCGGCCCCAGCCCTGATCACTTGGCCGGTACCCGTTGCAACCGCCGGCGGCGACGCAGGCATCCCACTCGTCAAAGGTGACCGGGTAGCGACCGACGGCAAGATCATAGCCGATTTCAACCCGATGCTGCGGTCCCTCGGAGAGCAAACGCCCGGCCTCCGAGTCCGGTGAGCCCATGGTAAAACTACCGTGACGAATCACCACCATGGACGGGCATTCGGGGCAATCGTTAAAAATCACACCGGGCACCAGATTCCCGACCTTGGGCGGGCGCGGCTTGAAGGGGGCGGCTTGTCCCGGTGTCGGCTCTGCGCTCGGAGGGACAGCGGGTGCCGGAAGTAAACGGTCCCAATTCAAGGTTTGCGCCCGAACACCCCCGGCCGCCAACGCAGCCACAATCGCCCCGGCGATAATCAGCCCCCTTTTCATTATCCCATGCTCCCGGTACAAATCAGCCCGCGTGATAAAGGGCGAACGAACTATGGACAGAATGACAAAGGACGTCAACCCGAACCACATGAACCGGCATTCGGCGCAATAAACCGGTGACAAGTTAATTAAAAGAGAGGTAAAATTGGCCTGGATGCGCGGCATCACCGTCTCGGGGTATGCTGTAAGCTTCTTCTATCGGACCGGCCGATGCTCCTGTCCGATAATAATTAAGATAAGGTGGTGACTGTGACTGAAATTATAAGCAATCCCTATATTCAAGCATCACTGCTTGGAATAATACAGGGACTAACTGAGTTTTTGCCGGTATCATCGACAGGTCATCTGATTTTATTCGGAGAAGTTTTACATTTTGTCCAGCCGGTGAGCAAAACATTTGATGTCGTCATCCAGTTTGGATCAATTCTGGCGGTATGCGTCGTCTATTTTCAGCGCTTCGCGGGCATGACGGTCGGCCTGACCCGCGACCCGTCGGCGCGGCATTTCGCGCTGGTGATCCTGATTGCCTTTTTGCCGGCGATGGTCGTGGGCGGTCTGTTCCACGGCTATATCAAAAGTCACTTGTTTACCCCGGTCGTGGTCAGCATCGCCTTGATTCTGGGCGGCGTGGTTCTTTTGGTGATTGAGCGTTTCGTGCCCTGCACGGTGCATGAAGGCATCGAGCGTATGCCGTACCGGATCGCGTTGGGAATCGGACTGTTTCAGTGCCTGGCCCTGGTACCCGGCACATCGCGCTCGGGAGCGACGATTATCGGCGCGCTGTTAATGAAGGTTGAGCGCCGCGTTGCGGTCGAGTTTTCCTTTTTTCTGGCGGTTCCGACCATGATCGCCGCCACCACCTACGAGCTTTACAAAGCCCGGGGCGATCTGACCATGGATGGTGGCCTGCTGATTGCCATCGGCTTCGTTCTGGCCTTTTTGTCGTCCCTCGTGGTCGTACGAACCCTGATTGCTTTTGTCAGCCGATTCGGTTTCTCCGCTTTCGGCTGGTATCGGATCATATTAGGATCCCTGATGCTGGTTTATTTATAACTCGAGAGGGCGGGGCTATCTCCGCCCGACCGAGTCTGTCGAATTTGTATACCCCATAATTCCACACCGCCCCCTATGGTGCGTTGCGGCCGTTTATGGCAGATTGGCAAACCGAATCGCGCAAGCGGCTTCGGATAGGGAAAACAGGCAGAGGCTGGACCGATGCACGATAAACGGGATCTGCGACTGGCGCCACGGCGTGCGATTGCGCTTGTGCTGGCGGGCGGCCGGGGAAGTCGTCTAAAGCACCTCACCGCGCGTCGCGCCAAGCCGGCGGTCCATTTCGGCGGGAAATTCCGAATCATCGATTTCGCGCTGTCCAACTGCCTCAATTCCGGGTTCCGACGCATCAGTGTCATGACCCAGTACAAATCCCACAGTTTGTTGCGCCATCTTCAGCGCGGCTGGGGCTTCCTGCGCGGCGAAATGAACGAGTTCTGCGATTTTCTGCCGGCACAACAACGTATCGACGAAACCTCGTGGTACCAGGGCACGGCGGACGCGGTTTATCAGAATCTCGACATATTGCGGTCTCAGGAACCCGAATATGTCCTGATTCTCGCGGGCGACCATATCTATAAAATGGATTACGCCCTGATGCTGCTCGACCATATCCAAAGCAAGGCGGATCTAACCGTGCCGTGCGTCGAGGTGTCGCGGGCGGAGGCTTCGGGCTTCGGCGTCATGCATGTCGATGAAAACAACCGCATCATCAGCTTTCTGGAAAAGCCGGTTGATCCGCCGCCGATACCGGGAAAACCGGACCGGGCGCTCGCCAGCATGGGTATTTACGTCTTTAATGCGAAGTTTCTGTTCGACCAGTTGGCGCGTGACGCCGCCGACCCCGAGTCGTCCCGCGACTTCGGCAAAGATATCATTCCCTATCTGGTCCCGCGCGCAAAAGTCATGGCGCACCAATTTTCCGATAGCTGCATCATGAACGCGGCGATCAGCGATCCGAATGCCGAGCCTTATTGGCGCGATGTCGGTACGGTCGATGCCTATTGGGAGGCCAATCTCGACCTGACCAGCGTTACACCGGCGCTGAATATGTATGATCGGTCCTGGCCGATCTTCACCTATCAAGAGCAGCTGGCTCCGGCTAAGTTCGTGTTCGATCGTGAAGATCGGCGCGGCATGGCGGTTGACAGTCTGGTTTCGGGCGGTTGCATTATTTCGGGTTCGCTGGTTCGCAAGTCCTTGCTGTTTTCTCAAGTGCGGGTCAACTCCTATTGTTCTCTGGAGCGCGCGGTGATCCTGCCCGAATGCACCATCGGCCGCCGAGCCCGGCTGACCGATGTCGTGGTTGATCGCGGCTGCCAGATTCCCGACGGGCTGGTGGTTGGCGAGGATCCCGTCCTGGATGCCAAGCGTTTCTATCGAACCGATAATGGCGTCACCCTGATTTACCAGGATGATCTGGACCGGCTGAGTCTTTAACAGTCAATCCCTCTTTAACCCCCTGATAGCGGCCGGTCGATGCGTGTTCTTTTTGTTGCTTCGGAATGCTACCCGCTGGTCAAGACCGGGGGGCTGGGGGATGTCATCGCGGCGCTACCGCTGGCGCTCAATGAGATCGGGGTCGATGCCCGGGTACTGTTGCCCGGCTATCCGACCGTGCTCGAGGGTCTGGAGGGCAAGCGTTCGGTGCGCACACTCTCCGGGCTGCCGGGCGCCGGCCAGGGGCGGCTGATCACCGGACGCCTGCCCAACGGGGTAACCGCGTATGCTATCGAGTCGGAGCAGCTTTTCGAGCGCGCGGGCAACCCCTATCTGGCGCCGAGCGGGGGAGACTGGGCCGACAATTATCTCCGTTTCGGGGCGCTGAGCTGGGTCGGAGCCGAATTCGCCTTTGCCGGCTCCAGTCGGCAGTGGCGTCCCGATATCCTGCATGGCCATGACTGGCAGGCCGGGTTAATGCCGGCCTATGCCGCCTTTCTCGGCAACCGGCGGCCGGGCACGGTTATGACCATTCACAACATCGCCTATCAGGGTCAGTTCTCGGCCGGTTGTCTTGCCGCCCTGCAACTGCCCGGGCACAGTTATCAGGTCAACGGGCTCGAATATTATGGGGGCATCGGGTTTTTGAAGGCCGGTCTTTATTATGCCGATAAGCTGACCACGGTCAGCCCGACCTATGCGCGCGAGATTCAATCGGCCGAGTACGGCAGCGGACTGGAAGGATTACTGCTTGACCGCACCGACGACCTGGAAGGCATCCTCAACGGCGTCGATTACGGCATTTGGGATCCGGTCAAGGATCCGCATCTGGTGGCGCCCTATAATCGGGATAATCTCGAGGCCAAGGCATTAAACAAAGCCGCGCTTCAGGCCGAACTCGGGCTGAAGCCCGACCCGCAGGCGCCGTTGTTCGGCATGGTAAGCCGGCTTAATTGGCACAAGGGCGCCGATTTGCTGCTGGGCGCCCTGCCTGACTTGATCGCACGCGGCGGACAGTTGGCGGTGCTCGGAGCGGGCGATCGGGGGTTGGAGCAAGCATTCATGGCTGCGGCCACAGCCATGGCGCAGTCGGTCGGCGTCCGTATCGGCTATAGCGAGGCGTTGGCCCACCGTATTCAAGCCGGTGCTGACGCGCTATTGGTGCCCTCGCGCGCCGAGCCCTGTGGCCTCACCCAGCTTTATGCACTGCGTTACGGCACCTTACCGTTGGTGCGGCGGACCGGGGGGCTGGAAGACACCATCGTCGACGCCAATCCGGCGGCGCTGGCCGATGGCGTTGCCACCGGTTTTGCTTTTGATGAGCAAACCGTGACCGGGCTGGTGTGGGCACTTCGCCGCGC
>SERZ01001809.1_pt1 | contig 11470 bp, 13 predicted proteins | sample 3171461 | NCBI WGS metagenome assembly SERZ01 (sample SAMN06051861, study PRJNA518727) | freshwater metagenome | biome: subpolar coniferous forest; feature: holomictic lake; material: water; isolation source: holomictic Lake 227, 6 m depth | place: Canada: near Kenora, Ontario | collected... | reverse complement strand
CATAAAATTCCCGAACCTTGTCCTGTGTGCTTCCCCAAGCCGGTAACCGCCAATGAAAAGATGGTTGGAAACATGATGGAGTTAAACAGGCCAACAGAAAGAATCGCACATACGGCAATAGAACCGCTGCTCGTGATGGTTATTAAAACCAGTATAGCTGCTGTTAGCGCATTAAATACCAGCGCTTTACCCGGTTGAATTTTTTGCATGACGGCCGCGCCGATAAATCGCCCAAGCATCGCGCCGCCCCAGTAAAACGAGACATACTTGCCGGCTTCCTGTTCGGTTAAGTCTGCAATGGTAGATTCGCCCAGAAAGTTAATCAGAAAACTGCCAATGCAAACTTCACCGCCGACATAAACAAAAATGGCAATGGCTCCCAACACCAGATGCTTATAGCCCCAGGCACTGTCATGTCGGTCATCGAAAACGTACTTTGCCGTGTTGACGGTCGGTGGTTCGGTCGGCTTAATTTCAGGTAATTTGATTGTTGCAAAAACAATCGCTACACAAAATAAAACCGCCGCCAGAAATAAATAAGGATTTTGTACGGCTGCCGCTTGTGCAGCTTGATAAGCCGATAACTGATCAGCATTAAGCAAGTTGATTGCTTCGGCGCTTTTAACCGCCGTTGAAAGAATCAATAAAGCGCCAAAATAAGGGGCAATAGTCGTACCTAAAGAATTAAAGGCCTGAGTTAGGGTTAATCGACTTGAGGCGGTTTCCGGTTTTCCTAAAATGGTCACGTAGGGATTGGCGGCAACCTGTAATAAAGTAATTCCGGAGGCCAAAACAAAAAATGCTGCTAAAAACAAGGGATAGGAATGCCTGCTTGCAGCCGGATAAAATAACAAACAGCCTATGCCGGCTATTGATAATCCGGCAATGATTCCACCTTTGTAATTGATTTTGTCAACCAGATAACCGCTGGGAACGGACACCACAAAATAAGCGGTAAAAAAGCAAAATTGAACCGACATGGCTTGCGTGTAGCTTAAAGTAAATACCGATTTTAAATGCGGAATCAGGATATCATTTAAACAAGTTATAAAACCCCAGATAAAAAACAGCGACGTTAACAGGGTTAAGGAGCCAAAATAAGGATTTTTATCGGCACTATCCAAGGGCATTTTTGCGTCAGTTACCAGGGTCATGTAAACCTTATCTATTATTTTGTGATTGAGAAATTAGCCGTTTCATTGCCGACCATCACTTTAAAATCACCCGGCTCAACAATGCGCTTAAGATCAACACCAATAAATGACAAGTCGTGCGGCGTTAAGGTAAAGTTTACGTTTTCAGCTTGACCCGGATTAAGTTCTATTTTTTTAAACGCTTTTAATTGTTTGTTAGGCCGGGTGACGGAAGCTGCAACATCGTTTACATAAAGCAAAACCGTTTCCTTGCCTGTTAACGATCCGGTATTTTTAACCGTCACGGTAATATTGATATTTTCGCCGCTGTTGATTTTGTCTTTTTCCAGGTGTAAGCCGCTGGTTTGAAAAGTGGTATAACTTAAACCATGACCAAACGGATATAACGGATTATAGGTATTCTGCTCAAACGATTCGATGGGTTTGTAATCATAAGGCGTAATGCCGTTGGTCTCTCTGGGATAGGTAACAGGTAGTTTGCCATCGGGATTATAGTCACCGTATAAAATATCGGCAATGGCACCACCGCCCTCCATACCCGGTAAAAAGCCTAAAACAACACCGGCAACCTGTTCGGCAATGGGTGTAATAATCCGTGGGCGACCGCCCAAGGTAACCAGAATAACCGGTTTTCCGGTTGCAATCATGGCATTGGCAAGATTAATTTGAGCTTGATCAAGTTCTAATGAGCCAATATTCCCCACCGTTTCTGTATAAGGTTTTTCACCCAGACACAGCACTATCGTGTCGTGGTTTTTAGCTTCCTTAACCGCTTTTTGAATATCAATGTTGTCATTAAATGAATTTCCTCCCACAAAAGTGACGTTGCCGGTGGACTTTTTTTGGATGGCTTCCAAAACCGTTAACTTGTCCTGAGGATATAAACTTTCATCATCGCCCTGCCAGGTAATTGTCCAACCGCCATTCATTACACTTAGTAAATTTGCGGTAGGGCCGGTTACTAGAACACGGGATTCTTTTTTTAGTGGCAGCGTGTTGTTGGTATTTTTTGCAAGAATAATGGATTCCCGGGCTGCCTGAAGGTTAACCTCGGCATCCTCAGTCCGTTGGATTTTTCCTTCTACCGGTAAAACCGGTGCGTTGGATTCTAATAATCCTGCCTTAAATTTTACGCCAAGAATTCGGGATACGGCTTCATCTATTCGGGATAGTGGCACTTCTCCCGATTTGACCAGTTCAATCAACAGGTCATAAAATGAAAAATCAAACGGCACCATACTCATATCAATGCCCGCCATTACCGCAATTTTAACCGCTTCTTTTTCCGAAGCAGCCAATTTGTCCCGCGTATAAAGACGCTGAATGTCGGCCCAGTCAGAAACAGTAAAGCCGGTAAAACCCAGTTCGTCGCGTAAAATTGTGGTGAGATAGTGATAATTTGCGTGTCCCGGAATACCGTCAACTTCAGCCGAGTTAACCATAATCGTTGGCGATCCGGCTTTAATACCGGCTTCAAACGTGGGCAGGAAATATTCGCGAAGCATTCTTTCGCCAATCCAGGCCGGTGTCCGGTCTTTGCCGTTAATGGGGAAACTGTAACCCGCATAATGCTTTAAGCAGGTCAGGGCTTTATTTTGCGCAGAAAAATCATCTCCTTGATGACCTTTTATAAAAGATGTGCCCAAAACAGTCGCCAGATGAACGTCTTCACCATAAGTTTCCCATAAGCGTGGCCAAAGTGGCTGGCGGCCAATATCCATCACCGGCGAAAAATTCCATTGCAGCCCGGAAACCCGTAGCTCTCGCGCAGTAATTTCACCTTCCTTAAAGCTTAAGTCGGGGTTAAAAGTAGCCGCCATGCTAATGGCTTGCGGAAACAACACCGAGTTTTTTGTATAAGTGGCTCCATGAATGGCATCAATCCCGTAAATCACCGGAATTTTTAAACGGGTTTTTGCTGCCACAGCTTGCACTGTTTGCATCATTTTTTGCCAGGTCTCAACGGATTGTGCTTTGTTGTTTGGCGTATACGGCGTGTTAAGAATGGAACCCACATGGTGTTTTAATACGGCATCTTCCAGCTTTGCCAGATCAATGGGATCCTCGACATGTTGCTCTTCCGGAACAGCAACAGCAATGAAGTCAATCTGCGTCATTTGTCCTACTTTTTCTTCAAGCGTCATGCTGGCCAGCAGCTGTTTGACTTTATTTTCTACTTCCGTGCTTGTTTCTTGATGGTTCACAGAACACCCCGCTATGGCAACTAGTGTAAAAATTAAAACGAAACTTTTTATCTGCAATTTTTTTCCTGATAATTGGCTTTATCTAAAATGCGCTGGTTGTGGCACTTAAGATAAAAGGACACTTAATGTAGTACGCATTCGTAAACTTGCAAAGTATAACACCGCAGTTCTCTCTAACAATAAACGCACAGTCATGATTTTGCTTTTTCTGATAGGGACTATAATTCCTGCCTGTAAATAATCAATAATGTCGGCGCGGATTTAATTTGAGAACAGAGAAGGGTTGGATGTGGTGGTCAAAAACATTAGCGGGCTTGAGCTTAAAATGATTGACTGTTATGGCCCGCTACGCACATTAGCGGTAGCCAGATAAATCTCGTTAATGAAGAAAATCAAGGCCAAAATCAAGCTCAACATAGCGGCGATAAACAACGAAGCAATCGGAGTTGACATATTAATGCTAATAAACGAATCGAGAAAAAGGACCGCAATCACTGAACAGATTAATAGTACACAGGCTGTACATAACGCAATCGCCCGATTGATAAAGCGCATCCTTTTTGTCAGTATAGCCAATTCGTCATGAATCTCTTGGTCTTGTTTTTCTTGCTGGGAGGACAAAAGTTTGCCGTGCAAAAAACGGGAGCGGTCAATGATCCGTCCCAAACGGTTTGTTAACACTGACAAAATACTGGCAACGCCGGTAAGCAAAAAGACCGGGGCAACTGCGAGCTGAATGGCATGAGCAATATTTGTAGCGGGAATTTCAATGAACATATTAAATTTTGCAGGCGAGTGTTTGCAAGTTTTTTAAGGTTATTCAGTGCAACAGGCAACGCTATTGCACCGAATGGACGTGTTTTTACTTTCATGGAACACGGATGACACTGAATATAAGGATTTCAACGGATTTATTTTTAGTCGAAAAAAGGCATTAAATCCAAATACTTGTCAATCAAGATGCCGCCAATGCCTGTTCCAGATCTTCCAGAAGATCATCGATATGCTCAATGCCAATGGACAGACGCACCATTTCTTGGGTAACGCCAGCCTTGATCAACTCTTCGGGGGACAATTGCCGGTGTGTGGTGGATGCGGGATGACAAGCCAGCGATTTGGCATCGCCGATATTGACCAGTCGGGTGAATAGTTTTAAAGCATCCTGAAAATTCTCACCCGCTTTACGACCCTCTTTTAAGCCAAAGGTGAGAATGCCTGAAGCCCGTCCACCCATGTATTTATCAACCAGAGGCTTGTCTGGATGGTCATCAAGTCCTGCGTAATTAACCCACGCGACTTTGCTGTGGTTTTGTAGAAATTGCGCGACTTTGACGGTGTTGTCACAAATCCTGTCCATGCGCAGCGCCAGGGTTTCAATACCTTGCAGGATTAAAAACGAGTTAAACGGAGAAATAGCCGCGCCGGTATTACGCAGTGGAACTACGCGTGCCCGTCCAATATAGGCGGCCGCTCCCAAGGCTTCGGTGTAAACCACGCCATGGTAGGAAACATCAGGTTCGTTAAGGCGACGAAAACGGTCTTTATGTTCAGCCCAGGGAAATTTGCCACTATCAACAATGACCCCGCCAATGCTATTGCCATGACCACCTAAATATTTTGTTAGTGAATGCACGACAATATCGGCACCGTGCTCAATCGGTCTGCACAGATACGGAGACGGTACGGTGTTATCTACAATCAAGGGTATGCCGTGACGGTGGGCAATGTCGGCCAGGATTTCAAAATCGGTAATGTTGCCCAGTGGATTGCCGACCGATTCGCAGAAAATAGCCTTGGTTTTGTCGTCGATTAATTGCTCGAAAGCAGCCGGGTCACGATAATCGGCAAAACGTACATTAATGCCGTATTGTGGCAGGGTGTGGGCAAACAGATTGTAAGTACCACCATACAAAGTGGCCGCAGAAATGATGTTATCGCCCGCTTCTGCAATGGTCATGACGGCATAGGTAATGGCTGCCATACCGGATGCTACCGCCAGTCCGGCCAGACCGCCTTCCAGTTCGGCTACCCGCTGTTCCAGTACGTCAGTCGTTGGATTCATGATGCGGGTGTAGATATTGCCGGCCACTTTCAGGTCGAATAAATCGGCACCATGCTGGGTGTCGTCAAAGGCGTAAGAGGTGGTTTGATAAATAGGTACTGCCACTGCTTTGGTTGTTGGGTCGGGGCTGTAACCACCGTGTACGGCTATTGTTTCTAATTTCATGGAATCCACTTAGGGTCAGTATGACGTTGTAAAAGCATTCCCAACACAGTGGCATGGGAATGCGTACATGACAGATTATTTTAAGACTTGTAGCGCACCTGACGGGCACTGTTTAACGACGGCAACGATCTCTTCTTCAGTTGCCTGGGTGATATCGATAACGAATTCTCCCTCCACAACCTTGAAAACATCGGGCAGTAATTTAACACAAACGCCGGCATGACTGCATTTGTTCTGATCCCACGTTACTTGCATAAAATATCTCCTTAACTTAATAGCGATTAAGCTTCAGCTGTGGTCGGGTCAATCATCGTTTTTATTTCGGAAATACGATTGGCAGGAAATCCGCCCTGTTCAGCATGGGCTTTTACGGTTGCTTCATCGGGTGCAATATAAACACAGTAGACTTTATCATCTGTTACATAGCTTTCTACCCACTGAATTTTTGGCCCCATGTCCTTAAGAACACCGCATGATTTTTGCGATATGCCTTGCAGATCCTGTGCGGTTAATGCGCCTGCACCGGGAATTTCACGTTCGATAATATATTTTGGCATGGTAATGTCTCCTGGGTTAAATTAAAACGACTGGTCGTCTTTAAAAGTTATAATAATATCAGGCTTTAAAAAAATCATCCAATAAATTTTCGCAGCATTGCTTAAGCGGTGTGGAGGATTGTTCAATTTTCATTCTTAATAAAGCACCTTGCCACATATTAACCAATAAATCAGCCATTTCTTCTGCTGATTTGTCGGTTCTTACCGTCCCTTCCCGTTGTGCCTCAATTAAGCCTGTTTGCAATAAATCCCGATAACGATGAACTGCCGTTTGCAAGGATGTTTTACAAAGCTCACTGGTATCACCAATTTCGCCCATTAAATTGCCTAATAAACACCCGCCTTTATAATGGGCTTTTTCTAATTCTGTAATCAGTTCATAAAAATAACACCGCATAGCACTCAGGGCATCATGATCCGGATTTTGTAAATGGCTATTTAATTGATCGATAAAGGGATTTATATAGTGCTGAATGGCTTCCGCAGCAAAGTTCTCTTTGCTGCCAAAATAGTTGTAGAAAGAGCCTTTGGGAATTTGCACGGCATCCAGAATTTCTTTCAGGCCTGTACCGTGATAACCTTGCTGCATCAGCAAAGTCACCCCTTGTTTTAACAGGTTTTCTCGATTGGTTAGTTTTTTTGATGTTCTAGGCATAGCTTAATGATATGACCGGTTGTCTTGTTTTGTCAAAAAATATTTGGGTTTGATAGCACTAACTTTTATTACAGCCTGACGGAATCATCCAGGATTGGCTTTGCTTGTCATGTTTGGCATAATCAGCAACGGGTATTTTTTCACCCGTCAAATACTCCAACTCATCAATACTTATCAAATATTATCCAGATGTTTTCTTGTGGCATCTTGATTGTTAGGAACAATCCACGCAATCACTCGTTTATCTTGACCCGCGCCCCTTACAATGACATTCCAAAAAGCATCGGGGGTTTTGACACTGTGCGATTCTACAAAATAATCATCTGCCGGGTTATTACCCCAAATAACCCCGCCTATGATTAATAACTCATCAATGTCTCGATAACATTCAATAATTTCTTCCGTTTGCAACCAGGCTCTCCGGTTCATATTCGCGGCTTGGGGCAGAATATTGGTCATGGTGTTAGTGGCCTTAATATAGACTTTCAGATAAATAATTTCCAATTAATGTTAAAAACTAATTGATTTTAAACGACTTTAATTGGCGAATTTGGAAATTTAATATCTGCCGCCACGACACGGTTGAAGGAAAAACATAGCGCGTACGCCCAGGCGGAAGCAAAAACCAAGGAATACCGGCAAATGCTTGAAAAGTGTCAGGCAGACAAAGAAATACTGAAACGGGAAAATTACCGTCTACAGTACCGGATTGATGAGTTGGAGCTTCTCCTGAAGCAACGGGACGAGATCGTTGAAGAATTGCAGCAAAAAACCAATATGACCCGGACCGTGAAATTTTTGAAATAATGGGACAAAGAAAGCTTTATTATTCTGCTTAGGGGCAGCCCCCCAATCTTTCCGATTTCATCTTCAAAAAGTCTTTTTTACGTTTTGGATGTTGCCGAGAACCTCAGCTTTGCTAGCGAAAACCAACAAGCAATGCTAGCGACATAACACATTGCTTTTATACGGCGTATTGCCGTATACTTATTTTATGAAAGAATCAAAACAACAAATAGCTCGTCTTGAGGCCCGCTTACCTGTGCATGTATATGCGATGCTGAAACGTGCAGCGGAAATTCAAGGTCAGACGTTAACGGATTTCGTTATTGCAGTGTCTAGTGAAGCCGCCCGGCAAACTATAGAAACAACCGACATTATCCGTCTTTCGGTTAACGATCAACGCCTTTTTGCCGAAAGCATACTTAACCCACCAGAGCCAACACCTGCTCTAATTAGAGCCTTCGAAAAACACAGCGAACTCTTTGGTACTGAGTGAGCGCATTTTTTCGTCTTGAAGTTCTTAATGGAGAGCACGACCGTTTGGCGTTCACCTGTGGCGAAGAGCTTCTTGATCGCTATTTCCAGTTACAAGTCACACAAGATATTCGCCGTCGCGTCGCCAACTGCTTTGTAGCCATCAACATAGCAACTGCCCAAGTGGCGGCATATTACACGCTTGCGTCAGCCAGCATTCCGACTCATGATTTACCTGTCGAGCTTACTAAGCGTTTGCCGCGTTATCCCACTATGCCAGCAGTCCGCATCGGACGCCTGGCAGTAGATAAGCGCTTTCAGGGATTAGGATTGGGTAAAGCGCTACTGGCAGATGCTTCCATAAAAGCCATAGCCTCAGCGCCTGCAGCCTTTGCGCTTTTAGTAGATGCCAAAAACGATCAGGCAGTGGACTTTTATAAATACCACGGCTTTCAGCAGCTTGAAAGTTCGCCTAAAATCTTATTTTTGCCTTTAGCCACGGCTGAAAAAATACTGCTTAATCTGAAAGCCAGCCAATAAAACTCTCAACATATTGTTATTAATACATGAACCTGGATAGGGCTTTTGTGAGATAGTCTTGCTAATCGACGAAGCTAAAGCAATCGCCCATCTGTTATAACCGCTTTAGAGAAAAAGCTTACCTGCGATTGTCGAAGCTGATTTTAAATAATGCCGACGAGGTATTTAAGCAACACTATTTTTGTTGCGCTTAAGAGAAACCAGCATTCCACAAGGCAATTTTTTGTAGGCAACATGTCCGTAGATTACATAACTGATGACCTCTATCATATTTTTTTCTATAAGCCTTGGCGGTTTTTTGTTGGCATTCAGCCGGAACATTCGGATCAAAAAAAAATTGTTATAGCGTTTGGCATTGCCATTATCACGCTGCGCAACATACTGAAATTTTATGGCTCCCCGTTGAGAACAGTCCAGCCAAACGGTGGAACCCATAAGGATATGACCGGTTCGTAAAACATCAGTGTTACTTTGGGCAGTAGATGCGGCATTAAAAGTGGTTTCAGAAATGTCAGAATTACTTTGTTGTTGCGGTTTGCCGCTGATATAACGTAAGCGCTTAACCCCACCATCTAAAAATTTCTCAGGCGCTCAGGTATCCTTAAGCTTTTTCTGAGGATGACCGATGACATTACAAGAGCGCCACATAGAACACTTAAAAGCCTGGCAAGCGAGCGGATTGACCCAGGCGGTTTATTGCCAGCTACATGGGCTTAATACGAAGAGCTTTTCGCGATGGTTTAAAACTTACCAATTATCGAACCAGTCCGCAAAGCCTTTATTAATACCGGTTGAAATCAAACCCGCAGCCGTTACCACGCAAGCGACAGAATCCATGTGGCTACGGTTACCCAAAGGACAGACATTGGCACTATCTGGCAACATTTCTCCGCGCTGGTTAGCTGAGCTCTTACAATGCCTGGGTTAATAACGAATCCTGCGGCTATTTGGTTAGCGGTCGCGCCTGTGGACATGCGCCGTGGCATCGACGGTTTGTCGATGGTTGTCCAGCAAGCTTTGGGACACGCCCCTTGCTCAGGGTCGGCGTTTGTCTTTCGTAACCGTTCCGGCAATCGCATCAAGGTGGTGGTCTGGGATGGCACGGGCGTATGGTTGTGTCAGCGCCGTTTACATAAAGGACGCTTCTTATGGCCTATGGTTACCGATCCGTGTTTTTCGGTGACCTTTGAGCAGTGGCAGTGGTTGATTGCCGGGGTGGATTGGCAACGCTTATCGGCAGTCCCTTCTGCTAACTGGCAGGTGTAAAAAGAGCCTGTTTTAAGGCCGTTTATTTTCATTGAAACCCAGTATTTATAAAGCATTCAGCGTATTTCATGGTATAATTTCACCATGAAATCAGCCCTCGAACTCGATCAATTTGACCTCGAATCCGCCTCCAAACAACAGGTGGCGGAAATGATTCAGGCGTTGCTCGAACAGGTCAAAAAAGCGGTGGCCGAACTCCAAAGCAAGGACGAAAAAATCCAGGCATTGACTTACGAGCTTGCCTACCTGCGCAGGATTCGTTACGGCGTCAAGAGTGAAACGTTTAGCCAACTGCAAGCGGATTTGTTTGCCGATACCTGGGACGAGGATGTCGCCGCTGTTGAAGCCGAACTCGAACAACTGGCCGGGCAACAGCCGGTGGTTACTGCCGACAAGCCCAAACGCCCGCGCGCAGGCCGCCAACCGTTACCGGCGCATTTGCCACGCATCGACTTCCGACATGAACCTGACTCTTGTCAGTGCGGGCAATGCGGTAGTGCGTTAATCAAAATTCGTGAAGATGTGACTGAACAACTCGATGTTGTACCCGCCGTATTTACCGTGCACCGTCACATCCGCCCCCAATACGCCTGCAAAAACTGCGAAACCATCACGGCGGCACCGATTCCGGCGGCAGTCATTAATGGCGGCATGGCGGCGGTGGGCTTGCTGGTCTGGGTACTCATTAGTAAATATGTTGATCATTTACCGCTGTACCGCCTTGAACAAATCGCGGCACGGCAGCAGGTTATCTTATCGCGTTCGACGCTGGCCGACTGGGTTGGGCGGCTGGGCGTGGCACTTCAGCCGCTGGTGGATCGCTTGACTTGGCATCTCCTGCAAGGCAACACCTTGCATGCCGATGAAACCCCGGTCGCACAACTGGATCCTGGGCGGGGTAAGACCAAAAAAGCCTATCTCTGGGCGTATCGCAGCAATGACCTACAACCCGGGCCGCGTATTATTGTCTTCGACTACCGTGATGGGCGCGGTGGGGCGCATTGCCGCCAGTTCCTCGGTGCCTGGCGAGGTCATCTGATGGTTGATGACTACAGCGGTTATAAGGCCTCATTCAATGCCAAGAAAACGGTGGAACCTTGTCTTGAATTGGGCTGCTGGGCACATGCACGCCGGAAATTTTTTGACTTGCATAAAGCCAACCAAAGCCCCATGGCAAAAGAAGCCTTAGTACGCATAGGTCAGCTGTATGCCATTGAAGAAGAAGGCAAGGACTTGAGCTGCGCGGCACGAAAACAGTTACGGGCAGAAAAAAGCCAACCCGTCTTGAACGGCTTGTATGACTGGTTGATTAAAGTCCGTGCCTGCACTGCCAATGGTGGTGCTTCGGCCAAAGCAATCGATTACACGTTAAGGCGCTGGGCCAGTTTCATCCGCTATGCTGAAACAGGGCATCTGCCAATAGACAATAATGTCGTGGAAAACTGTATCCGGCCGATTGCCCTGGGCAAAAAGAACTGGCTGTTTGCCGGCTCCGAGCGGGCAGGACAAAGAGCTGCCGCTATTCAGACTTTGCTGGGTACCGCCAAGCTGAATGGATTAAATCCGGAAGCGTGGCTAAAAGACACCCTGGAAAAATTGCCGACCTGGCC
>SERZ01001804.1_pt1 | contig 11481 bp, 6 predicted proteins | sample 3171461 | NCBI WGS metagenome assembly SERZ01 (sample SAMN06051861, study PRJNA518727) | freshwater metagenome | biome: subpolar coniferous forest; feature: holomictic lake; material: water; isolation source: holomictic Lake 227, 6 m depth | place: Canada: near Kenora, Ontario | collected 2013-06-25... | reverse complement strand
GAATCTCGTGCTTGATCCAGGCTACCTCTGACTCTGGCACCTCAAACACCAGTTCATCGTGCACCTGCATGATGATTTTGGAGCCGCGTTTTTCGTCGTCCAGCACCTGTTGTACCTTGACCATGCTGAGTTTGATCAAGTCGGCAGCCGTGCCTTGCATCGGTGCGTTGATGGCGGCGCGCTCGGCACCGCCGCGGCGCGGGCCATTGGGCGAGTTGATCTCGGGCAGGTACAGGCGCCGGCCAAACACGGTTTCGACATAGCCATTGGCCTTGGCGCTCTGGCGTGTGTGGTCCATGTACAACTTGACGCCAGGATAGCGGTCGAAGTAGCGTGTGATGTAGTTTTTAGCTGCGGTGTTGTCTATATTGAGGGCTTTGGCCAAACCGTAAGCGCTCATGCCGTAAATCAGACCAAAGTTGATGACCTTGGCATAGCGCCGCTGTTCGCTGGTGATGGCGGCGGTGTCCACACCAAAAATCTCGGCGGCGGTGGCGCGGTGCACGTCCATGTTGTCATGAAAAGCCAGCAGCAGCGCGGCGTCGCCACTGATGTGCGCCATGATGCGCAGCTCGATCTGGCTGTAATCGGCACTGGCAATCACACAGCCCGGCGGTGCCACAAACGCCTCGCGCACCCGGCGGCCCTCAACGGTACGCACCGGAATGTTCTGCAAATTGGGGTCGTTGCTGGAGAGGCGCCCGGTCACCGCCACGGCTTGCGCGTAATGGGTGTGAACGCGGCCGGTGCGCGGATGCGCCAACTGCGCCAGCTTGTCGGTGTAGGTGCCCTTGAGCTTGGCCAGGCCGCGGTGCTCCAGAATTTTGGCTGGCAGCGGGTAGTCCTCGGCCAGTTTTTGCAGCACTTCATCGTCGGTGCTGGGTGTGCCGGTGGGGGTTTTCTTGACGATCGGCAGGCCGAGTTTGACGAAGAAAATCTCGCCAATCTGTTTGGGGCTGCTCAGGTTAAAGGGCTGGCCCGCCAACTCATGCGCTTCTTTTTCCAATTGCAGAATGCGGGTGCCCAGTTCATGGCTTTGGGTGGCCAGGGTTGGCGCGTCAATCAGCACGCCGTTTCGCTCGATGCGGTACAGCGCCTCGCTGCTGGCGATTTCAAGCTCATATATATAGAGCAGCTTGGCGTCGGCTTGCAACTGCGGCCACAAAACCCGGTGCACGTCGAGCGTCATGTCGGAGTCTTCACACGAATACTCAGCCGCCTTGGCCACCTCGACCTGATCGAAACAGATCTGATGCGCACCCTTGCCACACAAATCCTCAAAACTGATGCCGCTGCGCCCCAGATGGCGCTCGGCCAAACTGGCCAAACCATGCGGCCGGTGCACTTCCAGCACATAACTTTGCAGCATGGTGTCGTGCGCGTAGCCTTGTACTTCGATGCCGTGGTTGGCGAATACATGGCGGTCGTACTTGATGTGCTGACCGAGCTTTTTATGCGCCGGGTTTTCCAGCCAGGGCTTGAGTTTGACCAACACTTCGTCGCGCGGCAACTGATCGGGCGCATCGGGGTAGTTGTGCGCCAACGGGATGTAAGCCGCCTCGCCAGGGGTCACGCTGAAGCTGACGCCAACAATCTCGGCGCGCATTTCATCAAGCGACGTGGTTTCGGTGTCCACAGCCACCAGATCAGCAGCGAGCACTTTGGCCAACCAAGCGTCAAAGGCATCCCAGGTCAGAACGGTTTCGTAAGCCAAGGAGGAGATGCGCGCCGGGGTGGGCGCTTCCTCCGTTGGCGAGTCGCTGAAGAGGTCGGGTTCATCAAACAGGCCCGGTTCAGCCTTCGATCCGGCATGGGGGTCTGCGCCAGCATGGCTGCGCTTCTTGGACCCGATCCCCATTCCTGAGTCTGCGCCATTTTGAGAATTTGCTGCCGCGCCACCCAGCGTCCGGGCCAAGCCCTTGAACCCATATTTTTCATAAAATACGACTAGAGCCCCCGTATTCATTGCGCCAGTAGCTATTGAATCCATAGCTGGCAAGTCCGGCACCCAGCCATTCAAATCGCAGTCGGTCTTGATGGTAAGTAATTGGCGGCCCATCGGTAGCCAGTCCAGCGACTTTTTCAAGTTCTCGCCGACCACGCCTTTGATGTCATTGGCATGGGCCACCACCGCTTCCAGCGACCCGTATTGCTGCAGCCACTTGGCAGCGGTCTTGGGGCCCACTTTGGGCACGCCGGGTACGTTGTCAATGACATCCCCGACCAGCGTCTGAAAATCCACCATCAGCCGCGCCGGCACACCAAACTCTTCCTCAACACCGGCCAGATCACGGCGTTTGCCGTTCATGGTGTCGATGATGGTGATGTGCTCGTTCACCAGTTGCGCCAAGTCCTTGTCGCCGCTGCTCACAACCACCTCGATGCCCTGCCCGGCTGCAATCACTGCCAGCGTGCCGATCACGTCATCGGCTTCCACGCCTGGCACATCCAGCACTTTCCAGCCCATCAGCCGCACCACTTCATGAATCGGCTCGATCTGGGTCCGCAAGTCGTCCGGCATGGGCGAGCGATGCGCTTTGTACTCGGGGTACAGGTCATCGCGAAAGGTTGGGCCTTTGGCGTCAAAGACACAGGCGGCGTAGTCGGAGGGGTATTCCTTGCGCAATTTCTCCAGCATATTGATGATGATGCGTATGGCACCTGTTTTCTGCACGGTGCCGTCGGGCAAGGTGGCACTCATGGTGTCGCCCCCGGCAAAAAAAGCGCGGTACAGGTAGCTGGAACCATCGACCAGCAGCAAGGTTTTTTTCATTGTTTGGGGCTCATTCATATGCCCATTTTGCCAGTGACAGGTGCCGCGCCAATGTCGCAAACTACAATTCAGGCATGCGTTCTGCCCTCATCCTTATCCTGTCCGTGTCTTGTGCCAGCTTTTGCTGGGCGCAAGCTCCCGCTGCGACTCCGGCCGCGGCCAACTCACCCCCAGCTTCTGCGTCTGGCGCAACCGGTGCGGTCGAAAAACGCACCGAGCGCATTCACATAGAAGATGCCGACTCCAAAATTGATGAGTTGCGCATCGGTGGCGAGACCCAAAGCATCGACGTTCAACCCAAAGGCGGCATGCCGGCTTATCAGGTCGCACCCACCAGCGGTGAGCGCACCTGGAAAATACTGGGTTTTTAAGCCATGGCGGTTTACACAGAAGTCTCTCCCCAAGAGGCGCGGGTCCTCCTGCAGCAACTCAAACTCGGTGAACTCACCAGCCTGAAGGGCTGCTCTGGCGGCATCGAGAACACCAACTACTTCGCCACCACCAAAGTCGAAGAAGAAACCCACGACTACGTGCTGACCCTGTTTGAGCGGCTCACGTTTGAACAACTGCCGTTCTACCTGCGCTTGATGAAGCACCTGGCGCAGCGCGGCATCCCGGTGCCCAACCCGACGGCCAATGCCAAGGGCGATCTGGTGTTTGAGGTCAAAGGCAAACCAGCCGCCGTGGTCAATAAATTACCGGGCAAAAGCGAACTCAACCCGACCCCGGTGCACTGCGCTGCGGTGGGTGCGACGCTGGCCAAAATGCACCTGGAAGGGCGCGATTTTGAACTGTCGCAACCCAATCTGCGCAGCCTGCCTTGGTGGAACGAAACGGTGCCCGTGGTGCTACCGTATTTGGACGAATCCCAAGCGGCCTTGATTCAGAGCGAGTTGGCGTACCAAAACCATGTAGCGGCATCTTCGGCTTATGCCGCCCTGCCCCGCGGTCCGATTCACGCTGACTTGTTCCGCGACAACGTGATGTTTGACACGCTGGACGGCCAACCTCACCTCACCGGCTTTTTTGATTTTTACTTTGCAGGCATCGACACCTGGCTGTTTGACATTGCCGTCACCCTGAACGACTGGTGTGTTGACCTGCCCACCGGCGCCCACCACGCCGAGCGTGCCAACAGTTTCATGGCCGCCTACAGCGCCGTGCGGCCACTGGAGCAAGCTGAGCGTGACTTGCTGCCGGCCATGCTGCGCGCCGGAGCCTTGCGCTTTTGGTTGTCACGGCTGTGGGATGTGTACCTGCCGCGCGAAGCCAGCATGCTACAAGCCCATGACCCCGGCCATTTCGAGCGGGTGTTGCGCGAGCGCGCCACCCACCCGGACCTGCTCAGCACCAGCGGTGGCCTGACTTCATGAATTTGAATCTGCTTCCAGCACGCACTGGCATCGTCTGGGTCAAACTGGGCATTCGGACGTTTTTGAAACAACCATTGGCACTCACCGGCTTGTTTTTCATGTTCATGGCCGTGATGACGATCGCCTCGCAAGTGCCCTACATCGGCTTTGTGCTGGCCATGACGCTGCTGCCGGCTGCGACCCTGGGCCTGATGGCCGCCACGGTTGAGGCCACACAGGGCAAATTCCCCATGCCCCTGGTGTTGCTGGTCGCCTTTCGGGGTGACAAAGCAAAAACCCGTGCCATGCTGGTGCTGGGCGGGTTGTATGCCTTTGGTTTTCTGTTGGCGATGGGCGCGTCTTATCTGGTGGACGGCGGCGACTTTGCCCGCGTTTATCTGGGCGGCGCCACACCCACCCGCGAAATGATGATGGCACCAGAATTTCAAGGCGCCATGTGGGTCTTTATCGGCCTGCACCTGCCTTTGTCGTTGACGTTCTGGCATGCCCCGGCCCTCATTTACTGGCATGACTTCACGCCGCTCAAAAGCCTGTTTTTCAGCGCCGTGGCCTGTCTGCGCAACTTCTGGGCGTTTGCTGTCTTTGGCGTGATGTGGCTTTCGGTGCTGGTGATGGCGGTGGTGCTGGTCACCACGCTGTCCGCCCTGGTAGGCAACCCGGAACTGGCGGGCGACGTGCTGTTTCCTGTGCTGCTACTGATGGCGGCCATGTTTTTCACCTCGCTGTATTTCACGTTTCGCGACACCTTTGAACTCCCGGCTGAAACGGCTGAAAAAACCACGTCATGACACCGTCATAAAGGCTGACTACGCTTGGCAGCATTTACTGCCGCCAGCGCCAGCAAGCCATGACACTCCGTTTTCGACTGCCCTTTAGCACCCACCGCCACGCCAGCCTGACCACGCCACTGCGCGTGCTTCTGGCCACCACGGCCGCGCTCTGGATGGGCGCAGCCCAGCCCCAAGTCATTCAACCCGTTGCCACGCGCCCGGTAACCGAACTGCGGTTTCGTGATTTCTTTCGCTCGCCCATGGGGCCTGCTGGCGTTGAGATCAGCGACAAACTACTGCAATCCGATGGTCAGACCGTGCGCCTGGTGGGCTACATGGTGCAGCAGCAAAACGCGGTGGCCGGGCGCTTCATGCTGACCCCGCGCCCGGTGCAAATGAGCGAAAACGCCGATGGCGATGCCGATGATTTACCCGCCACCACGGTGATGGTTTACCTCGACCCCGGAATGCAAGACTGGGTCGTGCCCTATGTGCGGGGTCTAGTGACAGTGAACGGCCGGCTGAACGTGAGTCGCCATGAAGAAACCGATGGCCGGGTGTCGTGGGTGCGACTGCAACTCGACGCCGACGCCACGCGCAGCATGAACGCTTTTGAACTTGCAGGCTATTTGCACAGCTTGCAGCACCGGCACTGAATCCGCCGCAGGCCTGAATGTGCTCTGCATCTACGCACCCTGATTAATCCATTGACTGAATTCCACCTATGACTACGACTACCGCCCATCGCCCTGCCACTCCGTTGTTGCTGAGCGCCTTGACGCTGGCAATTTTGGCGGCCACGACTGCCCAGGCCGCGCCAGCGGTGAGTCGCCTGACGCCCCCAAGCGAGTTGTTCAGCAGCGGCCAGGCGGCCCCTGTCACCGCGCGTTTTTTGCCCGACCAGCGCTTTGACCTGCAAGCCACCTTGCGCCCTGACGAGGCCGGCAAAAGCATCAGCAGTGCCAGTTTTGCCATCGACGGCAAGGCAGTGGCAGCGCCAGTCGCCCTGCGCGACTGCGCCACCGGCTGCCTGACATCCGTCCCCAAAAACGCCATGTTGGCCACCGTGCGAGCGGTCAGTGTGCGCCAACCGGGCCTGCACACTTTCAGCGTGACTGCCACCCAGAGCGACGGCCAGACCGTCACAGCGCAGGGCAATTTCGAGGTGGTGCCCCTGGTCGCGGGTGGTCAAAAAGTCAAAAACATCATCATCCTGCTGGGCGACGGCATGGGCGCGGCCCAGCGCACGGCGGCGCGCATCGTGGCGGGTGGCTACGCCCAGGGCAAGGTCATCACGCCGCTGGCGATGGACACGTTTCCGGTGAGTGGCATGGTCAAAACCGCCTCGCTCAATTCGGTGGTGACCGACTCCGCGCCTGGCATGACGGCCTATGTCTCAGGCAACAAAAACAACAACAACGAAGAAGGCGTGTTCCCTGACGACACCACCGACCCGTTTGACAACCCACGCATCGAGTACCTGAGCGAGTACCTGCACCGCACGCAGGGCAAAGCGTTGGGACTGGTCACCACCGCCGACGTGTTTGACGCCACGCCCGCCGGCAATGCGGTGCACACCAGCAACCGGGGCGCAGGCACCGGCATCGTCGACCAGTTCTTTGATGACCGCAGTCTCACCGGTCTGACAGTCTTGATGGGCGGTGGTCGCAAGTGGTTTCTGCCTGCCACGGTGCCCGGCTCCGGTCGCGGTGACCGCACCGATTACGCTTTTTCAGGCACCGAGGCGCACACGGCTGACATAGTGAAGCGCTGGGGCGCAGCGCCCGGCCAGCTCGACAAAAACCGCGACCTGCTGGCCGATTTCAAGACCGCAGGCTTTAGCTACGCCGCTGACAAAACCGCCCTCGATACCATTGACCCAGCCAAAACCGAGCGACTGCTGGGCTTGTTTTCGTACTCCAACATGAACGTGGCGCTGGACAAAATTGACGGCCGTCGCGCCAAACAAAAAGGCCAGACTGGCCGCGTGGTGGACGACTACGGTTTCCCCGACCAGCCGATGCTCGACGAAATGGCGACCAAGGCGCTGGCCGTTTTGGAACATCAGAAAAAAGGCTTTGTGCTGATGGTCGAAGGCGCGTCCATCGACAAGCAGGCGCACAACATGGACACCGAGCGCTGGTTGCTCGACACCATCGAATTTGACCGCGCCATCAAGGTCGCGCAGGAGTTTGCCCGCAAGCGTGGCGACACGCTGGTGATCGTGACCGCTGACCACGAATGCTCGGGCGTGGCCCTGATCGGCGGCTCGCTGGTGAGCGACGCCCGCTTGCAAGAACTGGTGCGTGAAGGCGGCAGCGCCAACGTGCGCGACAAAGTGGTGGGCATTTACGAAAAAGCCGGCTTCCCCAAATACCGCATGGCCGCTGACGGCTACCCCGAAACCACCGACATCGACCACCGCCTGCTGGTGGGTTACGGCGCGGGCGTGGACCGCTTTGAAGACTGGCGCAGCAACGCCCTGCCCTTGCAGGACAGCCAGCAACCGTTCGTCAAAACCGAACCGCTGGCAGCCTACCCGGCTGGCCCGATGCTCCGTGACGTAGCCAGCCGCTTTCAAATCACTGGCGCCGTGCCGGGCGACAGCGCCGTGCACACCGCCACCGACATTCCGCTCTCAGCCTTTGGCCCAGGCGCTTGGGCGTTTACCGGTGTACTGGACAACACCGACGTGTTTTTCAAGCTGGCCCAGGCATCGCTCAAAGGTGCTGTGCTGCCTGAAGGCATGGCGGCAGCACCCAGCCACAAGAAACGCTAATTCGCTTTTAAGTCGGGGACACGACCGGGCCGCCCCAGCGCGACCTCAATCGCCTGCACTGCCTGCATCGTGCGCAGCACCCGGTCGGGCGTCAGGCTGATGCTGTCGATGCCCAACTCCACCAAGTAGCGCGCCACCTCAATGTGATCGCTTGGGGCTTGGCCGCAAATGCCGCAATGCCGGTGGTTACGCCGGGCGCCCTCCACCGCCATTTTGAGCATCTTGCGCATGCCGGGGTCTTGCTCGTCAAACGAATCGGCCACGATGGCGCTGTCACGGTCGACCCCGAGCGTGAGCTGCGTGAGGTCGTTGGAGCCAATCGAGAAGCCGTCGAACAATTCAGAAAACTCATCAATCAACAAGACGTTATTGGGGATCTCGCACATCACGTAAACCTCCAACCCGTTCTCGCCGCGCTTCAAACCGTGCTCGGCCATGGCGGCCAGCACGCCGCGCGCTTCTTCCAGGCGGCGGCAAAACGGCACCATCAGCTTCAGGTTGGTAAGCCCCATCACCTCACGCACCCTTTTTAAAGCCGCGCACTCCAGCGCAAAGCCTTCGGCATAAGCCGGGTGGATGTAGCGCGCTGCCCCCCTGAAGCCAATCATCGGGTTTTCTTCGTGCGGCTCAAAGTCGCGCCCGCCCATCAGCGCCGCGTACTCGTTGCTCTTGAAATCGGACAAGCGCACGATCACCGGGCGCGGGTAAAAAGCCGCCGCAATCGTGCCCACGCCTTCGGCCAGCCGCTCAATAAAGTAGCTGGCACCGTCCTTGTAATCGACCGACAGCGCCAGCACCCGCACGCGCTCCGCCACATCGGTGATGCGCTCGGGGTGCAGCACCGCCATCGGGTGCACCTTGATGTGCTCGTTGATGATGAACTCCATGCGCGCCAACCCGACGCCATCGCACGGCATCTGGCTGACCTGAAACGCCAACTCCGGGTTACCCAGGTTGACCATGATCTCGGTGGCCGGGCGCTTCAGATTCGTCAGGTCGCTCACCTGTTTGTGAAAAGCCACCGCGCCTTCGTAGACCTTGCCAACCGCCCCTTCGGCGCACGACACCGTGACCGTCTCGCCGTCGTGCAGCACCTCGCTGGCGTGCTCGGCGCCGACCACCGCCGGAATGCCCAACTCGCGTGCCACGATGGCGGCGTGGCAGGTGCGCCCGCCCCGGTTGGTGACGATGGCGGCCGCCGTTTTCATGACCGGCTCCCAATCGGGCGTGGTGGTATCGGCCACCAAGACCTCGCCGGGCTTGAAGGCCGCCAGATGGTGCGCGTCAGTCACCAGCCGCACGCGCCCAGTCGCCACCTTGGCCCCAACGGCGCGACCCGTCGCACGCAACGGGCCGGTGTCATCCAGCAAAAACTCCTCCAGCAGCAAGGCCGAGCGCTGTGAAATAGCGGTTTCGGGGCGCGCCTGCACGATGAAAATTTCGCCATCAGGCCCGTTCTTGGCCCACTCAATGTCCATGGCCCGGCGCTCACCGGCCAGTCGGCTGTAGTGGTCTTCAATCTTGATGGCGGCATCGGCCAGCACCAGCACATCGGCATCGCTCAAGCAATAGCGCCGCCGGTCGGCCTTGGGTGTCGGACGGTTGATGACGGCCTCGCGCGTGCGGCCTGGGGCATACACCATGCGCACCTGTTTATCACCCAAGGTCTTGCGCAAGACGCTCCGAAAACCTTGCCGGAAGGTGGGCTTGTGCACATAAAACTCATCCGGGTCCACCGTGCCTTGCACCACGTTTTCGCCCAAGCCCCAGGCGCCGGTGATGAACACCACATCCGGGTGGCCGGACTCGGTATCGATGGTGAACATGACCCCGCTGGAAGCCAAATCGCTGCGCACCATCTGCATCACGGCGACTGAGAGGTAGACCTTGAAATGGTCAAAGCCGTTGTCGATGCGGTAGGAAATCGCCCGGTCGGTGAAAAGAGATGCCTGGCAGCGTTTGACCGCGTCAACCAGCATTTCTTCGCCCTGGATGTTGAGGTAGGTTTCGTGCTGACCGGCAAAACTGGCGTTGGGCAGGTCTTCAGCGGTGGCGGAACTGCGCACCGCCACGCTCAAATGTTCGCCACTGGCGGCCTTGAGCGTGCGCCAGGCTTCGCGCAGTTGTTGCTCCACGGCGGCCGGCATGGGAGCACCGTAAACAATCTCACGCGCCCGGGCACCGGCACGCGACAGCGCATCGGTATCGGTCTTGTCCAGCGTGTCGAGCAGGCGGTGCAACTCGGGCCAGGCATCGGCCGCATCAAGCGCCGCGCGGTACGCCACGGCGGTGACGGCAAACCCATCCGGCACCCGCACACCCAGCGGTGTGAGTTGCTGGAACATCTCGCCCAGCGAAGCATTTTTACCCCCCACCAAAGGGATGTCAGTCAGCGAGAGTTCTCGAAACCAGCGGATATAACGGTTGGCAGTGGCAGGCATGGCGATCTCCTCAACGTGGGGTGTTGAGGCGAATCTTCATGCGGGGGTCGCTGCCAGGTGTTGACAGCTGTCAACGCACCGGGGACCCAGCGCGCCGGTTTGATCAGGTCATGGAACTGGCGTGAGCTTGGCCACACTCAGCGCCAGCCACTTGACGCCGTGGCGCGGGAAGTTAATCTGGGCCCGGGCATCGTCGCCCACCCCTTCAAGTGACACCACGGTGCCTTCGCCAAACTTGGCATGGAACACCTTCATGCTCTTGCGCAATCCGTGCGAGGGTGCGGCCTTTTGCTCAGGCACCGGAGCGGGGGCCGCAGCCACCGTGTATTTTGAATAATCAGTGCCAAATTGGCCTCTAGCCCCCGTGTAACCTGCGTGAGTAGCTCCTGAATTAATAGTGGAACCAAAGCCCTGATTTTTAGGCGTGATCCACTTCAAAGCGCTTTCGGGCAACTCGTCATAAAACCGGCTCTTCATGTTGTAGCGGGTTTGGCCGTGCAACATGCGGGTTTGCGAATGGCTCAGGTACAGGCGTTTGCGAGCGCGGGTGATGGCGACGTACATCAGGCGGCGTTCTTCTTCGAGGCCGTCGCGGTCGCTCATCGAGTTTTCGTGCGGAAACAAGCCCTCTTCAATGCCGGTGATAAACACGCAATCAAACTCCAGTCCTTTGCTGGAATGCACGGTCATCAGCTGGATGGCATCCTGCCCGGCCTGCGCCTGGTTGTCGCCCGCCTCCAGCGCGGCGTGGGACAAAAAGGCAGCCAGCGGCGATAGGGTTTCACCCGTTTCATCGGCATCCGGCGCCCGCTCTTCCTGCATCGACTGGCTGAAGTCCAGCCCTTGCGAGGCCGGTGACTGGGTCAAGGCCCGGCCCTGCTCATCCATCGGTTGCGCGCTGGCATCCCGGCCAAAGTTTTCAAGCGACACAAAACTCTGCGCCGCATTCACCAACTCTTCCAGATTCTCCACCCGGTCGGCGCCTTCGCGGTCAGCGGTGTAGTGCGCAATCAGTCCGCTGTGGACCAGCATGCGCTCGACGATCTCGCTCAGCTTCATGCCCTCGGTTTGCTCGCGCAACACGTCAATACCGGCCAAAAAAGCGCCAATATTGGTGCCCGCTTTGCCACCCAGACCGCTCACCGCATCGCTCAGTGCGCAGCCGCTGACGCGTGCCACATCCTGCAGTTGCTCCAGACTGCGCAGGCCGATGCCACGCGGCGGAAAATTCACGGCGCGCAAGAAGCTGGTGTCATCGCGCGGGTTCTCCAGCAGACGCAAATAGGCCAGCGCATTCTTGATTTCAGCGCGCTCAAAAAAGCGCAAACCGCCATACACCTTGTAC
>SERZ01001801.1_pt1 | contig 11496 bp, 13 predicted proteins | sample 3171461 | NCBI WGS metagenome assembly SERZ01 (sample SAMN06051861, study PRJNA518727) | freshwater metagenome | biome: subpolar coniferous forest; feature: holomictic lake; material: water; isolation source: holomictic Lake 227, 6 m depth | place: Canada: near Kenora, Ontario | collected... | reverse complement strand
TAGCGAAGTAGAAGAAATGGAACGAAGTGAAGCTTATTTGAAAAACTCATTAAGGGTATAGGTCCGCCTGTCTATTTCTACACAAAGCTGGCGATGCAGAGAATCATAAAAGACAGGGATGTCTCTCATCGTCCACTTTACCCCTCTTTTGTCAAAGTCTATGACGTAACGGTTTTCGTTGTCAAGCACCAGTTTTTTGATGTCTATACCGATATCAGGCTGTGTTGTTAACACAAAAAGTTCGATTTCACCGGAGATTATTTTGTTAATAATTTCCTTGGTAGGGGACAGCTTTCTGCGTCCGGAGGACGGGCTTATCTGGATTTGAAGGTCGTTGTAATAATCTCTTTTTGCAGAGGTAATAAAATATTTCTCTGCTTTATGAACCGCGTTGCCTGACCATGGCCCTGATGTGGCAACTCTGACTTGGTTTTTGCCGGTATAAGGACGGCTCAATTGAGGTTGCATTGTTTGCACGGTTAAATTTTGCAAAAATAACACTCTCTGGTGTTCTCCCTTCAATAGGAGGTAAATTAGCAAAACAAGGTTAAATAACAAAGGGATTCATGACGAATCCCTTTGTTTGGTAAAAACCTCAGTATAGAAAGGTTTACTTGTTGTTGCCGTCAATTACTTCGAACTCGGCATTTTCCACCTCACCATCGGTATTTCCTTTTCCAGGCTTTCCGTTTCCACCGGTATGTGCTTCCGGTTCTGCCTGCGATGCATCTGGACCTGGTGACTGGTAAAGTTTTGAAGCAATATCGCTCCATTCCTTGTTGAGTTCATCCATGGCGGATTTAATGGACTCAATTGTTCCGTTTTTATAGGCTTCTTTGAGTTTTTCCAGTGAACCTTCAAGCGCTGGTCGTTTATCGGCTGGAATTTTATCACCGAGTTCTTTCAGTTGTTTTTCTGTACTGAAAATCAGTGAATCCGCAATGTTTCTTGTATCGATCTCTTCTTTGCGTTTCTGATCTTCTGAGGCATGTATTTTAGCATCCTCTTTCATTTTATTGATTTCAGCGTCACTGAGTTTACTGCTGGATTCAATACGAATGCTCTGCTCCTTACCTATTGCCTTATCCTTGGCAGAAACGTTAAGAATACCGTTTGAGTCGATGTCGAAAGTGACCTCAATCTGTGGGAGGCCTCTAGGAGAAGGAGGAATATCACCAAGGTGAAAACGTCCCAGAGTTTTGTTATCTGCAGCCATCGGGCGCTCTCCCTGCAAAACATGAACCTCTACAGAAGTCTGGTTATCACTTGCGGTAGAAAAAATCTCCTGTTTTTTTGTCGGTATCGTTGTGTTTGCATCGATAAGTTTTGTCATAACACCGCCAAGGGTTTCGATACCCAGTGATAGGGGAGTAACATCCAGAAGAAGAACATCAGTAACATCGCCCTTCAAAACGCCACCCTGAATGGCTGCACCAATAGCAACAACTTCATCAGGATTTACGCTTTTGTTAGGTTCTTTACCAAAGAAATCCTTAACCAGCGACTGTACTCTAGGTATGCGTGTTGAACCTCCAACAAGCACAACCTCATCGATCTCCTTCATATCAACCTTCGAATTCTTGATAGCACGGCGACATGGGTCAAGAATTTTGTCAAAAAGGTCAGCACATAAAGCCTCAAATTTTGCTCGAGTAAGATTAATCACAAGGTGTTTCGGGCCTTCCTGTGTGGCAGTAATAAATGGAAGGTTAATTTCTGTGTCAGTTCTTGAAGAAAGCTCGATTTTTGCTTTTTCTGCCGCTTCTTTCAAACGCTGAAGGGTAATGGGATCCTTACGCAGATCTATTCCTTCCTGCTTTTTAAACTCATCGGAGATATAGTCAATAATGTTCTGGTCAAAGTTATCACCACCAAGATGAGTGTCGCCATCTGTTGATTTTACTTCGAAAACGCCATCGCCAAGTTCCAGAATTGAAATATCAAACGTTCCTCCACCAAGATCAAAAACAGCAACCTTTTCACTTTCCTGTTTTCTGTCAAGGCCGTATGCCAGAGCAGCAGCAGTTGGTTCGTTGATTATTCTTTTTACATCAAGCCCTGCAATACGCCCAGCATCTTTGGTTGCCTGTCTTTGGGCATCATTGAAGTATGCAGGAACAGTAATAACGGCTTCGGTAACTTTTTCACCAAGAAAATCCTCTGCAGTCTGTTTCATTTTCTGCAGAATCATTGCTGAAACCTCTTGAGGCGAATATATCTTGTCGTTAATTTTTACACGAGCCTCACTATTTTCATTAATTATTTCATATGGTGCAAGCTTTTTTTCATTAGTTACTTCTTCGTATTTACGCCCCATAAAACGTTTTATTGAAAAAATCGTGTTTTTAGGGTTTGTAATAGCTTGCCTTTTTGCAGCCTGCCCTACAAGACGATCACCAGTTTTCGTGAGGGCTATGATTGATGGTGTAGTACGATTACCTTCAGAATTTTCGATAACCGTTGGCTGAGATCCCTGCATGACTGCAACACAGGAGTTCGTTGTGCCAAGATCAATGCCAATAATTTTACCCATTAGAGTATGTCCCTTATTTATTGAGTGATATAAAAAATACCGGACTCACAATCTATGACTGTAAGTCCGGATGGTATTATGTTAATTGATTGAAATTTCCTTTATTTTTTTTGTCATTTGAGCTTTAGGCAAGGTTACATGAAGTATACCATTGTCAAAACCCGCATTAATTTTTTCCTGATCAATAGTTTCACCAAGGTTAAATTTTCTTGATAAGCTACCATATGTTCTTTCAACACGCAGATAATCCTTTTTGTTTTGTTCAGTTGTCTGTTTTCTGTCTGCTTTGATAGTTAATACATCGTCCTCAATATTCAGTGCTATTGCTTCTTTCGGTATACCCGGCAACTCGGCATCAATATGAAACCCCGTCTCATCTTCAGAGATATCAACATTGAAAGCCGGCATCGAAGGTGCCTTTGCACTTGAACGGATATCATCAAACATTCTCAGTGGATCTTTAGATAATTTTACAAGCATATGGTCCTCCTTTTTACTCTTGCATGGTTTATATGATTTATTGTAAGCGATTTATGACTTACTACCAGTATTTAGCAATAACCATGCCAAAGCCTAAAGTCCATGAATTAATCATTTATTTTTGATATTAAAGACAGTCTAATGATAAAAATGTCATACACATCTCAAAAAGAATGAATAAATGTCAGACAGTGTCAAAAATGACAGCAGTTCGTCATATTGGGAAGAATGCTCTAAGGGTAAAAAATATGCAGGAAAAAGTGGGAGATGGTGGGCTGTTTACAAGAAAAATGCTGGTAAAGGGTCAGTGAGAGAAGTTGGTATTTACATTCTGTACCCAGCTGAGTCGGTCCTGAAGGTTTTTAACAACACTTTTTGAACTTAGATAGCATGCATATATAATGCTGTCATCAGCGATACGGTAATAACATTTTAACCCTTCTTTTCTACGGATTACAACGCCATTGTCATGCATCAGTGTAAGATGTTTGGAAATGTTTGCCTGACTGGCATTTATTTTATCAACTATCTCTTGAACGGTATGCTCGCGTTCACAGAGAACACGCAAAATTCTAAGTCTCATCGGCTCAGAAAGAAGCTTAAATCTATTTGAAACAGCTTCAAGCATTTCATCTGGCATATTGAGATTCCATTTTTTCACTTCTTCTTCTGTGATGGTAACCTTTTTGCTCATGAGAACCTTGTTGCTATTGTGATTGATAAGATCCTCTTCGGAGCGATAATTATTGTTTAAGGGATTGACCAATTATATAGCTATTTAATTTATACTAATCAAACTGCTGCCAGTTAGATGAAGTCTGTTATTGAGGGTGTTAAGGTCAAGTCATTCAAAAAGAACGCTGTCTTCCTGCTCAAGCCTCGTGACGCTGGTTAGTTCCATAATGGAATTAATCAGGGTTTGTGGTGCTTTAAACTGCACAATTTTTTCTTTGATTATCATTTTCGTGTTTTTTGCTTCTTCAAGCTCATCCTTGCACTCTTGGCATTCCGATAGATGTAATAAAAAAACTTGCTCTTCTCTTAGGGAAAGCTCACAATCTACAGCAGCACTCATTAGTACGCGGGCTTTTTGGCAATTCATAATGAAAAAAAATTTGTGCGTATTGACATTTATTGATCTGTATCGGTGTTGAATCCGTACTTTTTAGCGTAGCCTTCAAGCTGTTCACGCAAAAGTTTTCTCCCTCGGTATAACCTCGATCTTACAGTGCCGATAGGGCTTTCAACCATATTTGCAATTTCTTCATACGTAAAACCTTCAATATCACACAACTGTATCACTTCTCTGAACTCTTCGGGAAGGGAATGAAGTGCCTGGTAGACTTCTTCATGAAGTAGTGAATGGAAATAGTCGCTGTCGGCTTCACTAGTATCATTCTGAACGTCTTTTATCGAGTGATAAAAATCTTTTATAAGATCATAGTCAACTTTACCGGGTTCTTTTGAATTTTTACGAAACCGGTTAATATAGTTGTTTTTCAGAATTTTAAACAGCCATGCTTTGCAGTTTGTTCCCCGCTCGAAAGAATTAAAAAATCTGTATGCCTTTAGATAGGTTTCCTGCACTAAGTCTTCGGCATCATCTGGATTCATGGTCAAATGCAGTGCATAATTATACAACGAATTGAGATGAACAACCGCTTCCTTTTGAAATTCAAGTTGTTTTTGTCGCTCCTCACGGGTCAGAGTTTCTTTTTTAGTCCCGGGTTTAACGTGGCGGGTTTGATCGGGTTTATCCATAAACTGAAATCTTCCGGGTTCAAATATCATTGTTTCCCAAGTGAAGGGCTTAGAATCTAAAATAATTAATTTAAAACACGCGTCTCCATGCGCCGTCATTAACTTATTTTATGCTATTGAGTTATCACGCTTTCCGTCCCTCATTGAAAATGATTTATTTACAAAAAATTTACAAATAAATTTAAGTCATAAAATTCGCATTAGGTTAGTAAATATATGTTTTTTCAGCAATAGAGTTTAATCGATCAACAAGATTAAGTTACAGCAAACCATCACCTTCCGCACAGCACAAATTCAAACCCTCCAGTGCAAAAGCAGTTAGCAATTCGCAAAGCCTGCTCTCCCTGCCCATTCGTTACTCTACGTACCTCACTGCCGCGGTAGCGTTTTCATCTCACTTTCCTCGTAACTGTTATGCGGAATCTGCTGGAGGTATCTAACCGGGGTGCTTTGATCAATCAGTTTTCCTTTAAATTTGTAGTTCGGGCGACCGTTTACACAGTTTTCTGAACTTTGCACCGAAATCTACAGTTAATGAGCGACGCTACCCTGCATACATTGAAATTGGCCCTAGATCAAACGAAAATGCTCAACACCTAAGCTCTCCTTAATGACATTTCGCCTCCGTTCCTTCGTCAGACTTCTTCTCATCACCAGCTTGTTAGCAGTTCTGGTAACAGCATTTTTTATTGAGCCTGGACGTATTGAGGTTACTCACCACGATATGCGTCATCAACGTGATGAGTCAGGGTTACGACTTGTTCAACTTTCTGACCTTCACCTCCAAGCCTTCGGAAAACATGAAAAGTCTCTGGTGAACCAGGTGAAGGAATTGCGTCCTGATCTTGTGGTCTTAACTGGTGACATGATCGATCGCGCCGATGCGTTGCCTTTGCTGCAAGCCTTTGTCGAGGAACTTGGCCCAATTCCTCTGTTTGCAGTACCCGGTAACTGGGAGCATTGGACTGGATTGGACTTCGTGAGCCTGCGCGCTGCCATTGAGGGTCACCTAGGGAATCAACTTCTTCTCAACAGACGGTCTTCATTCACGAAGGGAAAACGCACCATTCAGCTGATAGGTCTTGATGACTTCACTGGCGGAAATCCTGACCTGGGTCTATTAGAGCGAATTGGGTACATGCACAATCAAACCGTAACAACTGTCCTCCTGCAACACTCGCCTGGATTCTTTGACTTATCCGAAGTTCGCAGACTCATGTGCTTAGGTCGATGTACCCTATGCCTGTCTGGACATACCCATGGAGGACAAATTGCGATCGCAGGATGGGCACCATTTACACCTAAAGGAAGTGGCCACTTTGTGGCGGGTTTTTACAATATATCTGGCTGCCGCCTCTATGTGTCCAGAGGGGTCGGGATGTCAATCATCTCTGCACGCTTGGGTTCACGCCCTGAAATTGCCGTTTTCGATCTCTAATGGATCAAGCCAAATCAAACGGCCTCTTGATCCCTCTTCATAAAGAAGCAATAACAGTCAACTCATGTTATGAGCATCGACCAGAATCCAATTGCAGCCGCTTAAATTACTAGCATTGCTTTGCCTATCGAGCCCTTTTTGGAATTCATCGATATAGCGCTGCATTCCGCCCTCCGATACATTCCTCTGCAGTCCAGAGTGGACCTTGCCTTATTTACTGTAACATTTGGAGCAAGAAATTCTCCTCAACTTGTGCTGTAACTTCTACCAGTGCTAAGGCAACCTGGCACTTCATCTCTTCGGTTTTCTCTTCTCAACGAACGGTGAAATGTTTTTGTCTGTTTGTGTATGATGTAAGGTATTTCAAGATGTTTGGTTATGGTTTAAATAACGGGTGTTCATGTTAAAAAAACTTTTTATGAGCAAGGTGTGGACAGTGTCCGCCCTCTTCTCCATTTCGCTAGCCCTTTATGGTATTGACTTCAGTATTTTTGGCAACTTCAGGGAAATATCGGCCAGCTTTCTCGGCAATCTCGCCTTTCTGCCCATCTACATCATCGTCGTCACGCTCCTCTTTGAAAGGGTGCTCAGGCAAAGGGAGCGCCAATCGATAATGAGAAAACTGAACATGGTCATCGGCGTCTATTTCAGTGAATTCGGCAACCGCCTACTGAAAGAGTTGTCGGTACACATAGTCGGAAGCGAGGAGCTAAAAAAACGCCTTCGTATGACCGGATCATGGAAAAAACGGGATTTTGATGCAGCACTCGAGTATCTGCGCCAAAATAACCAGAGGATCAGCATCAATACAGATGCCCTCCCCGGCCTTAAGCAGTTCATGGTCGGAAAACGGAGCTTCCTCCTGAGCCTGCTGGAAAACCAGAATCTGCTTGAGCATGAAAATTTTACTGACCTGCTCTGGGCAGCGTTTCATATCGTAGAAGAGCTCGAAGCCCGGGAGTCCTTCGATCATATTCCTCTGAGCGACAAAGAACACATCAATGGCGACATAATGCGGGTTTTCGTTCATTTAATTCGGGAATGGATCCTCTATATGCAGCATCTTAAGGAAGATTACCCCTACCTTTTCTCTCTGGCTGTTCGTCTCAATCCCATGATAGACTCGCCGGATCCGTTGGTTTATCAGGACTGAAAGCTTCGTGCTGGAAGAACGGACATTTGCAATGCGGAGGCAAAACAGATCATGCACCGCGCCAGTGCAGATGAAAAGTATTCTGGGCGCTGTCGCTTGCTGGCGTCGTATCTGATATTTGGCGATCCCGGGCAGGGCATCGGCATCGTGAACCGTTCGTATCGTGCCCCCAAGCTGAGTCCGCAAAGGCTGCCCTGCCTCTGCAGTCATGCTGCTTGCAAGCAAGCATCCCGCCATTGGCAGAGCATCCATTGCTTTGCGTAAGCCTGCAGCTCTCGAAGAGGGAGTGGTCAAGATAGATCCCCCACGGAATTTTGGGGTGACAGGGAGCGGATATTCGTTAACCATATTATATATCATATATCGCCTTGAAATACCTATATTTTAAGGCATTTAAGAACTTTACAACAAAATCAGAATCTATAATTTTTATGAATGAAACTGCCGATGTAATTGTGATCGGCTCCGGTATAGGTGGATTGACTGCCGCAGCACTTCTTCAGGAACGAGGTATTTCAACCATCGTGTTTGAGAAAAACAGTTATCCGGGGGGGAGTTGTTCTTCTTTTCAGCGGGAGGGTTACTGTTTTGATGCAGGAGCATCAGTTTTTTACGGCTTTGGCGAAAACAGTAAAAGTGGAACTCTCAACCTGCATACGAGGATTTTCAGAAAGTTAGGAATTGAGGTTCCAACAATTCATGATCCGGTCCAGATTCATTTTCATTTGCCGAATGGTTTTGAGATACCCGCTTATTTTGATCGTCATTCGTTTATGGAAGCTCTTGCAGTTCGTTTTCCACATGAAACTGACGGTATCAGAAAATTTTACAAAGAACTCGAGGAGGTATATGATATTCTTAGTTCTCTGCCCGCTGGATCGCTGGAAGATTTGGTTCATTTAGCTTCATTGGGTGTTAATTCCCCTGCTAAAGTGTTTGCACTTGCTGTTAAGACGTTTCGTTCAATGGGTAAAACAGCAAGAAAGTATATCCAGGATGAGGAACTGCTTAAATTTATTGACATTGAAGCCTATTCCTGGGCATTACAGGATGCTATATCTACACCACTGGTCAATGCGGGAATCTGTCTCGCTGATCGACATTATGGAGGTATCAACTATCCTGTTGGTGGTTCAGGTGCGATTCCCCGAGCTTTATGTAAGGGTATTGAGAATTCAGGAGGAAAAATCCATTATAAATCTGAGGTTACATCTATTCTGCTTGATAATGGAGAAGCTAAAGGTGTCAGGCTTGCTGATGGAAAAGAATATTTTGCTAAGGCAGTCATTAGTAATGCAACAGTTTGGGATACCTTTAACTGTCTTATAACAGATGCGCGCTACAAGGTAGACGAAAATAAATTTTTAACTGCACCAAGCTGGTTTCAACTTTATCTTGGAGTAGACGCCTCTGTTATTCCTGATGGATTTAATGTTCACCATATTCTTGTTGATGATTGGGCTGATTATAATCAATCAGGCGGTACTCTATATTTTTCTGCACCAACCATTCTTGACCCTACTCTGGCTCCGCCAGGGAAGCATATTGTCCATGCATTTGTTACAGCAGAAGTCGAACATTGGCAACAGTATAGCCGAAAAACTGGTGAATATGGTAATGCCAAAGAAGCTTATGCCGCAAGCATCATAACCAGGACTGAAAGAATTCTGCCTGGATTGTCAAAGGCGATAGAACTCAAAGTGCTTGCAACTCCTTTGACTCACGAGCGCTACCTTAATCGTTTTAAGGGATCCTATGGGCCGTTGCTTAAACCTGGTCAGAATATTCTTCAAAAACCTCAGAACAGAACTCATATAAAAAACCTGTATGCTGCTGGAGACAGTACCTTTCCTGGGCAGGGAGTTATAGCGGTTACTTACTCGGGGGTATCGTGTGCATCCTATATTGCAAGACAGTTCGGCAAGCCGCTTGATGAATTGAAATAGCGTCGCCACTCAGCTGGCAGCAAGCAGCATATCTATTTCCCGGAATGGGTGGTCCGTTAGTTCGGAAATAATTTTTTTAGTGACGTAGCTTTTGAAAATGTAGGTTCCCTTTCTGAGGCTATGATTTTTCCATAGTATATCTGAAATAGTCTCATGTGAGGTAAGTTTCAGAAGAAAAGGCAACAATGTATTGGTAAGCGCAAAAGACGCAGTCTTTGCTACAGCAGATGGAATGTTTGGGACGCAGTAATGCGTAACACCGTGCTTGACGTAAATCGGATTAGTATGGGAAGTATGCCTGCTGGTTGCAAAACAAGCCCCTTGATCAATAGATACGTCAATGATGACTGAACCGGGTTTCATTGTTTTTACAACCTGTTCACTGACAAGGGGCTTAGAAATTTTTTGTCTCGGACTTAAAGCACCTATCAGTACATCTGACATTCTTGCAAGCTCCGCAATATAATGGTCGTTGGCAATAGCGGTCACGAGATGGCGATTGAAAAAAGCTTCAAATCTGCGCAGACGGTTGATCTCCTTGTCAATTACTGTAACTTGAGCACCAAGGCCAAGTGCATCCTGCGCGGCAAAAAGTCCAACTGTTCCAGCTCCGATAATGGTGACATGAGCAGGCGGAACACCGGCAATTCCTCCAAGCAGAATTCCGCTTCCACCATAACCGGTTTCAAGGTATTTAGCAGCGGTTTGAATAGCAAGCGAACCCGCTATTTCGCTCAATGTCCTTACTATCGGCAACTCTCCGTCCCTTGTTTCAATAAACTCAAATCCGAGAGCGGTGATGTTTTTTTCTAGAAGAGTTTTTATTAAATGCTGGCTGACTGTTCCAAGATGTAAGGCTGAAATAAGCATCTGGCCCGGGATGAAAAGAGAAAGCTCCTCAGGCTGAGGTGGAGATACTTTAACAATAACGTTTGACTGTTGATACAATTCTTCTGGAGACTCAGCAATTGTTGCCCCTGCTTCAGCATAATCGACATCACTGAAGTTGCAGAAATTACCAGCAGATCGTTCAATATTCACTTTTATACCATGCTCCACCAGTATTTGAACTCCTGGCGGGGAAATAGCAACCCTCCTTTCATCCAGAGCCCGTTCTTTTGGAATGCCCAGGACTATGCACATGGTTTTTTCCGGTTTGATCAACCAGCGTTCAAGGGTTTTTGCACCTAGCTCAAACTCAATGTTTTCAATTTCAGAAGAATACCCCATCAGAAGTCCATGGTTACTTTTCTCTATACCCGATCCAATGAGATGGAGAAAACTACTTGATATATATTTTTACCGATTCAATAACCGGAGTTTTATGAGATTCGCAAAAGGAATCATCTGTTCCTGGCAAATGCAGGCATCCACCTGAAACATTGCAGACAAGATTAGCCGCACTGTTATAGACTCCTCTTGTACCTTCAGCTATGGAGGATAACGGGTACTCCATGAAAGGAAAAGTTTTCATAAAAGTATCTGCTACCAAAAGAGATCCTTGAACAAGACCCTTGCCTATATTACTAAGGGAATCAGCAGGAGTCATTTTACCATCTTTAATGCGGTCTAGAATATTAGATGCCCCATCAGGCAACTTGTTGACCACATTATAGGCGATTGTCTGTGCATAGGTTACAAATCCTGGAACATTCAGGCCTAAAACAAGACGTCTGAGATATTCAGCTCTTGAAAGTACCTTTAAATTTCCTTGTTTGACAATTATACTCTGACAGGCAAGTCTCCCGCCTTCCTGAAAAAGTTTATCAGAAATAAATGCATTTTCCATATCACTTGGTGCCGACAGGCACTCGCTTCCTTCCTTTACATACACAAAGCAACTTTGACAAATACCATTTCCACCACATACATATCCAATATGGCACTTCTGTTTTTGTGCAACCTTCAGCAGTAAGTCACCGACTTGTGCTTCGCAAGGCCTATCATTAATATAAATGATCATGGTTCCCAGTAATTAGTTGTAAGGTAATTAACCATTCATAGTCTGCTCATGTTAAGATAAAAAAAAATTAACGTCAGCTTCAATCAAACCTTGTTCTCACAGTGAGAAGAACAAGGCTTGGTTGATCTGTTTTTTTTACCGGATAATCAATTTTGATCCTACGCAGCAATATGTTTTGGCTCTTCAGAGTTAACCTGTTCAGTATTTCCGTTGCAGCATGCT
>SERZ01001784.1_pt1 | contig 11577 bp, 12 predicted proteins | sample 3171461 | NCBI WGS metagenome assembly SERZ01 (sample SAMN06051861, study PRJNA518727) | freshwater metagenome | biome: subpolar coniferous forest; feature: holomictic lake; material: water; isolation source: holomictic Lake 227, 6 m depth | place: Canada: near Kenora, Ontario | collected... | reverse complement strand
ATAAATCGGGTAAGTTTCAGATAAATAATGTCCAGGCAGGGCTAGGAACACTAAAGGCTGTAACGGGAAATGCCAAAAATTTGAACGCAGAAATCGAAATCCTCATCTAATCCTAATCAAATACACAGGCTTTCCCTCATCTAGTTCAGGTAATATTTTCACTGAAGAAATTAGGTTCCTAAGCAGTAAAAGCTCCTTTTGAAAATACACTTATTTCTGCCAAGAAAAAGCCCTAAAAGGAGTACAAAAATGTTTTCAAAACCCATTCAGACAAATCAGCAAGACGGCCTGTCAATAGCCAGGCTATTACGCAATGGCCGTTCATTTCGCCTAACGAAGACCCGGCCAGGATCCCGCATGAAAATGGCAGGATTGCCGGCATTTTCTTCCGAAGACAACCCCATTGCCAGGCTTTGGAAAATACCCAACGCAAGCCAACCTATCCGAAGCATGCCAACACCTCTGAAGATGGTCATCATGCCGTCACCACTTTCAAGCCGTATCGGCAGGACACCCGGGTTACCGGCACTGATATCAACGGGTCTTACATTGACGGTGGATGACACACGAATAGACGCCTTGCGGGAACCCCAAAATAGTATCCCGCCAAACAAACAACCCGACTGACAAGCCCTTCGGAGCGGGAAAAATGGGGGGTCCGGCAACGGGGCCGTGGCACCCATTCGAACGACACCCGAAGACCTGCCAGCTACGCCAAACTGACCAGCGAACGGTTAATGGCACCACCCCCAGTGAACGCCAAGGAAACCGAGCGCATAAACCAATGAAGACAGTTATAACCCTTATCCTCCTGGCCCTGCCCGCCCTAACACCGGCAACGGCCAATCCGCCCGCCACCACCGTAGACAGCGGGCAGCAAGCAGCCCGCGACCACGAAAAGCTGGACATCCTGCGCAACGAAAGCGATGAACAACGGCAAATAGCGGCGCAGTTACAGCAACAAAGGGCGATAGACCTTGCCGACGGCAACCAGGAAGAGCTGGCCAAAACCGAGGCCAGGCTAGAGGAAGTCAGCGGGAACATCACCCAGATCCAGCAAGAGATCAATTTGGCGCAAGGGCAACCAGCGGCGATACAACCAGTGACGGTAAGGCTGAACCCCCAGGGGGCCGGAACAACGACGACCGCCCAAAGTGGAGCCGGACCGCCAAAGACCCCAAACGGGCAGTGGTGGGACTTGTATAACAAAAACAAAAAGAACCCATAAACCTGCCATCAGGACATACCTAAAAAAAGCTTATGACCAGAAAACCGACTTAACCCGATCAAGATAACCCTAATGCTAAAAAGCGATGATTTAGCAAAAGGACACCACTCAAAACTAATAGGCCTATCATGGCACAGAGACCCTCAGCAATGAAATTTCACCCCAACATCGCACTTGTAACTATGGCCGGACTCGGCCTATTCATGCCCGGACTGGCACTGGCGGCAGGCCCGTTCACCTCCGGCACGACCACCCTGGCGCAAGATATTTTAACCATCCTGACCCCGGTCGCCGTTATTGCGGTCATGGTCGCCGGCGTTTTGGCCTGGTTTGGCCGAATTTCATGGGTTTTGGCGATCAGTGTCATGGCGGGCATCGTGCTGGTCTTCGGCTCGCAACAAATCGTATCCTGGATACGCGGGCTCTTCGGGGTCTAGCGTGAGCTCCAACAACGGCCTGCAGGCAGACCCGCTCTTTGTGGCCGCCACCCGCCCACCGATGCGGTTTGGCGTGACCACGTCCGGCATGGTGCTCGGCGGGATAGCGGTGATAGAAATGTTCCTGATGACCAGAAACCTGTTGTGGCTGTTGGCCTACCTGCCCATCCACGGGGTTCTGGCGCTGCTGCTCATGACGGAATGCCGTTTTTTTGAGCTGTTGGCCCTGTGCGCCAGAACTAAGGGCTTGAATTGGGTTAAGGGCAACCCACGCCACTGGCAAGCGAGCAGCTACTCGCCGCTGCGCCATGACTTGCCTGACCTGAAAGGGCGGCGCAGGCATCCACAAAGAGACTTGGCCCACTCCAACGGAAGGTAACCACCATGCAGCCAAAGCGCCACAAAGAAATTTTAAGGGATGAAAGCGCCGCCTTCCATATACCGTATACCAGCCATGTCACGGAGCAGATAGTCAAGACCCATAACGGTTACGTCATGGCCTTCAGGCTAGCGGGTATCGGCTTTGAAAACGCCGACGACGACCAGCTCAATAACTGGCATGAGCGTTTGAACGTGTTTTACCGCAACCTCAGCAAGCCCAATATCTCAATCTGGCAAACCGTCATCAGGCACCGTGAAAATACCTACCCGGACGGCCACTTCGAGCCCGGGTTCGCGCATGACCTGAACAAAAAATACCGGCAACGGATAGCGCAGGAAACCCTGATGGTCAACGATATTTATGTGGCTATTGTCTACCGGCCGCAGCCTGGGAGGCTTGGGACTACCGCCATGGGCTTCCTGCGCCGCATAAACAGTGACGCACTCCGCCAGGAACAGGAAGAGGCCCTGGAAGAATGCCAAAAATTGCAGCAACATCTCTGCGCGTCCCTGTCCCGGTATGACCCGGAACCTTTGGGCATATACCAGCGGGGCGTGCATACATTCTCTTCTTTACTGGAATACTTCGGCCTGCTCGTTAATGGGGAATGGCAGCGTGTCCCCTTGCCACGCTCGCCGCTGAACCAAGTGCTGGCCACCACCCGGTTGTTATTTGGCTCCGAAGCGATGGAGTACCGCACCACGACCCAAACCCGTGTCGCCGCCTTTCTGGGCATAAAAGAGTACCCTACGCCCAGCGTTGTCGGGATGTTCAACCCGCTGTTGACAGCGCCCTTCAGTTTTGTGCTGACCCAAAGCTTCACCTTCATCAATAAGGCCAGCGCCCAAAGCCTGCTGGGCCACCAGTACCATCGGATGATCAATGTCGGCGATTTGGCCATCTCCCAAGCCGAAGAGCTGAAAACGGCGCTCGACCAATTATCCGGCAACGAATTCGTGATGGGCGACCACCATTTTTCCCTGCAAGTACAGGCCGATGTCTTTGAAGGCGTCAAAGAGGCCGAAAACCTGCCCCGCTTACGGGAACTCAACAACCATGTCGCCCTGGCGAAAACGCTGCTGGGCGATACCGGGATGACGGTGGCGCGTGAGGATTTGGCCATTGAAGCGGCCTTTTGGGCGCAGTTGCCCGGCAACTTCGCCCTGCGGCCACGCCTCTCGCCGATCACCAGCCGCAACTTTGCGGCCATGGCGCCGTTTCACAATTTCCCGGTAGGCCGCGCCACCGGCAACCATTGGGGCGAGGCCATGGCCGTGCTGGTGAGCAAGGCCAACAGCACTTATTATTTTTCACTGCACGCGGGCGACCCCAAAGACCCGACCGGCGGCAGTAAAAAAGATGTCGGCCATACCGCCATCTACGGCCAGGTCGGTTCAGGCAAAACGGTGCTGATTGGCTTCCTGGTGTGCATGAACCAAAAGCTCAAGGCCACGCAGGTGATTTTCGACAAGGACTATGGTCTGGAAATACTGATACGCGCACTGGGCGGCTGCTACCTTACCATCCAGAACAAGAAAAACACCGGGTTTAACCCGCTGCAACTGGACCCCACCCCAAGTAACACGGAGTTTATGGGCCAGTGGCTGCAACAGTTGGCCCATCATCCTGACCGGCCACTGACGGTGCGCCAAAGCAAAGACCTGGAAAAAGCCCTGCAGGGCACCCTGAAAATAGCACAAAAATATCGCCGCCTCTCGCGGCTCGTTGAGTTTTTGGATAAGCGCGACCCCGAAGGCCTGTATGCGCGGCTGGGTAAATGGTGTGCGGATACGGGCGGCGACTATGCCTGGGTATTCGATAATGAACGGGACAGCGTCACCGAAATAATGGCGCAAAACGCCACCATTGGCTTTGATGTCACCGATTTTATCGATAACCGCACCACCTGCACGCCCATCACCCTATACCTTTTTCACCTGACCAAAGGCCTGCTGGATGGCAGGCGGCTAATCTGCTGGATGGATGAGTTCTGGAAGCTGTTAGGCGACCCCGCCTTCCAGGGCTTTGCCAAAGACGGCCTGAAAACGGCGCGTAAAAAGAACGGGGCCTTTGCGTTTGCCACCCAAAGCGTGGGCGATGGCCTGGACAGCCCCATTGCGCGGGATATTGTGGAGCAGACGGCCACCCAGATATTTTTTCCTAACGGGGAAGCACGGCCGGAAGAATACATCGATGTCCTGGGCCTGAGCGAACGCGAATACTTGCTGGTTAAGCAGGAACTGGAGCCCGGCAGCCGTCAATTCCTGGTCAAGCAAGGCCAGAGTAGCGTCGTCTGCCAATTAGACCTGAAAGGCTTTGATTTTGAGCTGGATGTTATTTCAGGAAGATCCCATAACGTCGCCATAGCCAGGGACATCATCGCGCAGGTGGGCGACAACCCCGACGACTGGCTACCGCTGTTTCAACAACAACGGGGCAACCCGGCCCCAACCTACAGCCGCTAAACACGCAACCATAAGGACCAACATGAACAGGCAACTAAAAACCGGCATCTTGTCTTTGGGCCTGCTGCTTTGCATGGCGGGTAAGCCGGGGTATGCGATTGATCTGGTCTTTGACGAGCAGGCACTGGTGGCTAACATCCAGCAATTAGCCAATTGGGCGCAGCAACTGGCGCAAATGAAAGCGCAGCTCACGCAGCAAACCGGCAGCTTGCAGGCAATGACGGGCAGCAGGGGCATGGGCAATGTGTTGCCATTGGCCAATTCAATGCGCAATTACCTGCCGCAGGGCGCGGGCGATATGATGGGCGTGCTCAACAACACGAATAACAGCTATTCGGGAATGGGCAACCAAATACAGGCGCTGGTTAAAAATAACGCCATCCTGTCCAATACCTCCCTCACCAACATGAACATGTTGCCGGCCCAAGCGAAACTGCTGGCCGACCGCCGCACCAATGCCGCCGCGATCCAGTCCATCGCCGCCCAGGGGATGGCCAACGCCAGTGCCCGGTTTGCTTATCTGCAAAGCCTGATGGGCCAAATTAACACCACCACCGACCCCAAGGCGATAGCGGAATTAAATGCGCGTATCGGGGCCGAGCAAACCATGATGACCAACGAGCAAACCAAGCTGCAACAGACCATCAGCCTGATGCAAAGCCAGGATGCCATTACCCAGCAGCAGCGCAACGAGATGGCCATACAGCAAACCGGCAGTGTCAGCACCCTGCAGCAACCCAGCCTTAGCCACATTAATTTTAACTAATAAAGGGAAAGCCTCATGACTTCGAACCTCACCCTGATTACCACGCTTGTCATCACCGCCGCCATGGCGTCGGCAGGGACTTACTACCTGACGACCAACGAACCGGCCAGTGCTAACCCGGTCGTGGATGCCGCCCACCCCCCATCCGAACCACAACAACCCCCTGTGGCGATAGCCGTTGATCAGCAACCCAACAAACCCGTCGAAATTATCATTAAAACAGAAGTCGTAGAAAAACATAGGCAAACAGGGCAACATGATTTTATAGCCGAAGGCATAGCTGCAAGAAACCGTCCGCAACCGCACTATGAGGTTCTCAAATAACATAATGCCAAGGAGAAAAACATGGGATTTTTCACAACATTCTGGAACTTTTTGCAGGGCAATGTCTTGAGTACGGTCTCGGCGATCACCAGCAACCTATCGGCAAGCCTGAGCCCCGCCGCCGTTACCCTGGCAACTATCTATGTCATGATCTGGGGTTACCTGCACCTGCGCGGGGCGATTGAAGAACCGATCATGGAAGGGGCCAAGCGTATCGTGGTGCTGGCTGTCATTCTGGGGGTTGTCCTCAGCCTGTGGGAATATAACGCCGTTTTCGTCGATTTCTTTGTCACCACCCCACAGGCCTTGAGCGGCGCTGTTCTCAACGGAAACGATGCCATTACCATCATTGATGGGATATGGGTAAAGGGCGCTACGGTAGCCGATTCTCTAATAGAACAAGGCGGGATTCTTGATGGCAACTTTGGGTTTTACATAGCGGGATATGCAGTATATTTATTTGTAGGATTTATCAGCGTCTGGATGGCCTATTTATTCTGTTTGTCGCTTGTCGCGGTCGGTATCCTCCTGGCTCTCGGTCCATTGTTTATCCTAGGCTTGATGTTCGAGGCGACCAAGCGGTTTTTTGAAGCCTGGGTCGCCCAGCTCTCCAACTACGCATTGGTTATTGTGATTGCCGCTGTCGCCGCAAAACTATTATTAAATTTTTTAGATGCCTACGCGACCCAAGCCCAAGCGGCAGGTGCCGGCATAACCATCGCAGAGTCGATGCAGCTCTGTCTCGCTTGTGGTTTTACGCTGCTCATCATGAAACAAGTCCCCAGTATCGCCGCCGGATTGGCAAGTGGCATTGCCTTAAGCACCTATAACGCCATGAGCAGGGCGATCAACTGGGGCACGGGCGGCGCCGGCCGTTCCCTGTACCAGTTCGGGCGTGGCATGGGCGATGCCAGAGCCGGGGAAAAACCCAGCCGTTACCTGTCCGGCACCCGTAACCTGGGCAACCGGACCTATGGTGCGGGCAGAGCGGTAGCCAACCGGCTAACCGGAAGCGGCGACAGCACCGGCGGCAAGATAGCGAGGAAAAATGTTTTTTAAGGCGGCGAATTTGAAGGGCCACCCCACGACACCAGCCGCTGCGGCAATACTGGCCGATTTTTCCGCGTCAGACTGGCTTAAGGCCGCTTTGCTATCGGCGCTTGAGCGTGATCCGGTGGATGCTTTGAATGATGCGGAGATCTTGGCAAGAACGCTTAGGGAGCGCCTTGATGCGGTCTGGAGCTTAGCCGACGTGGGTATTGGGGGCCAAGTTGATGAGCACTGAAAATAAAATTAAGCGCCGGGATGAGGCTTGGGCTTGCTGCAAAAGCAACCAAAAACCCGATGCCGACCCTCCGCCTGTTTATGGATTGCCCTGGATGCAGGGGTTAACCATTACGCAAAATGGCCCTTAAGGAACTTTTTAATCTTCTTTAGGTGTGGTTTGCAAGGGTTAGCGCCCTGATTATCTTGTGATGCCACGTTATGACAATACCCAACCAACCGATTGAACCGAACAAAACCCTTATGTTAGTGAAAAAACTATATATGGCCTGCCTGATTTTGGGGCTGCTGTCTGCCTGCAGCGCCACCAAACCGATGCCCCGTTGCACCCAAGACTTTACGCCGATTAATCCAGACACCGTAGCAAAACCATGAGGCGCGATCCCCAGCTTGACACCTATCTGAAAGAAGCCGCAACCTGGGAGGCCGACAAATTACGGGATGCCCTTAACGCCGGGGAACGCTGGTTCAAGGCTTTTTGGGCGGTGACCTTCCTGCTGGGCTGTGCGCTGGCGGCGATTGCCGGCCTGACGCCGTTAAAATCCACCGAGCCTTATGTCATCCGGATAGACAGTTCAACAGGAATTGTTGATGTTGTCCCGGTCTATAAAGGTGAGGCCGAAGCCTCGGAGTTGGCCACCCGACATTTGCTCACCCACTACCAGACCGCGAGGGAGCGGTTTTATTATGCGACCGCCGAAACCGACTATGAAACCGTAGGCGCATTTAATAACGCCAGGCTCAATGAAGAATGGGCGCAATACTGGCAAGAAGCCAACCCGGAATCGCCCTTAGTGCTGTACAAAGATGGCACCACCCTCACCGTGCATATTAAAGGCATCACCTTTCTGGAGCCGGACAGCGGCGCCAGGGACACGGCACAAATCCGCTTCACCACGGACAGGCGTCCGGGCGGCAATGCGGCGCCCCAAGTGACCCATTGGCTGTCAACGATAAAATACGGGTACGGCGAACCCTCAAAAAACGACAAGCTGCGCGGCCTTAATCCAATGGGGTTACGGATAGTAAGCTACCACAAAGAGCCGGAGGTCATCGCCGAACAGCCGGTAATTAATCCCCGTGGGGAGCAACAATGATGGCGGTCGGCGGTCGGCTGTCCGCCGTATTTTTATTGCTGGGGGTAACACTCTGCCACGCTGAAATCCTGCCAAGGCGGGGCAGTGTGGACCCTCGGGTGCGCGAGGTCATCTTTGACAAAAACGATGTGATCAGCCTGATTGGCTATGAGGGTTACCAAACCCATTTAAAACTTGCCGAGGATGAGGAGTTTATCGGGATTGGCGCGGGCGACACCGGGGGGCTTGATATTACCGCCGAAGGCAACGATACCTGGATTAAGCCAAAGGCGGTCATGGTCCGGACCAACTTCGATTTAAAAACCAACAGGCGGGTTTACCATTTTGATTACCAGTCCAGAAAAAGCCCCCCCAAAAACCGGAACCAAATGATCTATTCGATTACCTTCCGTTACCCGGAGGATGAGGCAAAACAACAGACACGGCTGTCAGCCCAGGAACAGCTTAAACGTAAACTCATGGCCACCGGTTATGGCGCCATAAACCGGGATTACTGGTATTGCGGAAACCCCGCAATGAGGCCTGTTGAAGCCTACGACGACGGCCTGCAGACGCATGTCAGGTTCAGCGCCTATGCCGAGTTCCCGGCGATTTTTGTGGAGAACGAGGATAGCACCGAGGCGTTAATCAATTTCCATATCGACCCCGATAACGGGGAAGTGGTTATCCATCGCATCGGCCGCCGCTTCGTCCTGCGCCGTGGCGACCTGGTGGGCTGCATTGAAAACCGGCAATTTACCGGCGGCGGCAAGCGCACCGCATCCGGCACCATCAAGCCGGATGTCATCAGGGAAACCCAACCTACCGGCGAGGTGGCCCATGACTGACCAGACTGGCCATGGGCAGGATACGGGAGTCGTAGGCGAGCGCAGCATACCCAATGTCACCCGGGGGCAATCCCTGCAGGCCAAACTCAACAGCTTCTTTGGCATTGCCGTTATTATCCTGGTGGGCGGCGGCTTTTTGTTCTGGTACTACAGCAACATCATCAGCAAACAGCAGCGGGGCGAGGAAACCAAGAGGAAACAACAGGCGCAGCAAATGCAAGGGGACACCATCTTACCCAAACTGGGCCCGGTGCCTTTTCCAAGTCCAGGCACCCCGTCACCACCGGCACAGACACCCTCAGGGCCGGCCACTGTGGGCGATATATTTGGGCCGCCTACGGTCATTCCTGAAACCACGGCGGCTAACAATCCCGGCACCAACACCGCCCAGCCACCCAAAACGCCGGAGCAACTGGCGGAGGAACGGCGGCTAAACGGCCCGGTGTTTGCCAAGTCCGGCAGCACCGCCACTGTTGCCGCCACCCAACAAAACCTTGCCGTAGCAAGTGCAGGCGCAGCCCCGGCAGGCGGCAACACCCCTTTAGGGGATGCCCTTAAGCCGACCAAAACAGTGTCCGCCCGTGCGCAAAAGCTCCCCACCATGACCTATCTTATTCCGAAAGGGGCTAAAGGGGACTGCACGCTGGAAACCGCCATCGACTCACAACTGCCGGGTTTGGTGACGTGTGTGTTGGCGTTTGATATTTATGGGGCCAATGGCAAGGTCGTTATGTTGGAGCGCGGCACCACGCTCACCGGCGAAACCCGGTCGCAAGTGCAACAAGGCCAAAACCGCCTGTTTGTGCTGTGGGCGGAAGCACGCACGCCCACCGGGGTGGTCGCGCAACTCGATTCCCCCGCAACCGACGCCTTGGGCAGGTCGGGGGTGACCGGCGCACTGGACACCCACTTTTGGGATCGGTTCGGTGCGGCCATCCTGATTTCGGTGGTTAATGGCGTCACCCAAGCCGGGGCCAGTTACGCGGGCGGGGCCGGAACCAACGGCGGCACCAGCATCAACTATAACCCGCAAGGGGCCAACAGCGTGATGACCGAAGTCTTACGGAACACCATCAACATCCCGCCAACCATCACCGTGGCGCAAGGCGAACGGGTACAAATCCTGTTTGCCCGCGATGTCGATTTTCGCCCGGTGTACGCCCTTATCGACAAGTATCAGGTTGTACCATAATAGCCCATAAAAAAAGAGATAAGAGATGGAAAATAACAAACTTTGCGATGAAAACACGATAGGGCCCTTGAACCTTACAGTGCGTGTAAAGAAAAGCACCAGGCGCTGGCAGTTTGTGTTGCTGGCATTCGTCGTTAGCATTGGCGTAATAGGACTTGTCATCAAAAAGCTGAATGTTTCGCCTGTGACGCGTGATGATGGCACTCGAATTGTCAACCTTCCGGTATTGAAAACTGTGCCGTATCCCTCGGACCCCGCGATTCAACCTGGCGAGCGGTGGCCTGACCCTGTTACAGTTGAGGGGACACAGCAACCTTTGCTTAGCTCAAGCTCAAATCAGTGGTGTGATGGGGATGAAACCATCTGCACGACTGCGACAACCGCCAAACCGATTGAAACACTCAAAAAGCTGATTGCCGCGATACCGCAAGACAAAGCCAAACAGTACAAGATTTATCTGTCTGTAACGCCTCTTCAAGTTGAGGAAGTTGCGATAGACGATGCCTCGAAGTAATAACTGCACATCTACATAAAAATATGAAAGCAGAAAACCTAACCGAAAACAAGGTAGAAAGCATCAGCTCTTTGCACTTCTTCCTGGCCCCACTCAGATATATTCTGGATGACGGGCAAGTGACCGAAGCTTGTATCAACAAGCCGCATGAGGCTTTCATACAACGCTATAGCGGCTGGACCCGCGAAAAACTCCCTTTTGCCAGTGTTGGCTGGTGTCGGAGCATGGCCAGTTTAGTCGCCAATAGAACGAACCAGGGCGTTGATGAAAACTCGCCGTTGTTATCCGCCGACCTGCCCAGCGGCGAACGCATCCAGTTTGTGTTGCCACCGGCGGCTGAACATCTGTCAATCACCATTCGCAGGCCGTCAAGCAGGGTCTGGACTTTGGACGAACTGGCTGCAAACGGGCTTTTTGACCGTTGCAAAGAGGCCAGCAATGAACTGGATGCGGTGGAGCGGCGCTTGCTGGAACTCAAGCATCGGCACAACTACAGTGATTTCCTCAAATTGGCCGTTTTATCCAAAAAGAACATCCTGGTGTCGGGGGTTACCGGCAGCGGCAAAACCACCGCCACCAAAGCCCTGATCCTCGAAGTTCCGGGTGATGAGCGGATCATCGTCATTGAGGATGCCAAAGAGCTTATCCTGAACAACCACCCCAACCATGTGCGCCTGTTCTACTCAAAAGGGACGCAAGGGTTAGCCCATGTCACCCCGAAAATGTTGCTGGAAGCGTGTTTGCGGATGCGGCCGGACCGCCTGTTTTTAGCCGAATGTCGCGGTGATGAGGCCTTTGATTATTTGCGTGTGGTCGCCTCGCATCCCGGCTCAATCACCAGCGTCCATGGACATACGGCGGAATTGGCACTGGCGCAAATGGGCCTGCTGATCCGGCAGTCGGAGGCGGGGCAAGCCCTTAAGTCGGAAGAAATCCGGTCTTTACTTTATCAGACCATCGACATTGTGCTGCAATTCGATTTTGAAGGTTCCACCCGGTTTGTTAAGGAAGTCTGGTACAAGCCCGGCCTAAAACGGGCGATGGCTAATGAACAAGGCAGG
>SERZ01001782.1_pt1 | contig 11590 bp, 4 predicted proteins | sample 3171461 | NCBI WGS metagenome assembly SERZ01 (sample SAMN06051861, study PRJNA518727) | freshwater metagenome | biome: subpolar coniferous forest; feature: holomictic lake; material: water; isolation source: holomictic Lake 227, 6 m depth | place: Canada: near Kenora, Ontario | collected 2013-06-25... | reverse complement strand
GGCAATTTTCATCAGCCCAGACGCAAGCCAGATGCACCAGATTCTTACCAACCTGATCACCAATACCTGGGAGTTCATTACTGACAATCGGGGTGCCATTGGCTGACCATCAAGACGGTTTCATATACGAATATTCCCACTTCAAAGCACTTTCCCATGGACTGGCAGCCGGTGGAAATCGACTATGCCTGCCTGCCATGCCGGAAGCGCGACAGACTGTCGCAGTGGAATTAGTGTTCTATTGGCAAGTTCAATTAGGGACGACCGGCCGGTCGCCCTTAATTGAACTTCAATGTATTAACAAACAGATATTTTGTACTTGACCCTGAACCATCAGGAAATATATAACCATAATTGAATGATGAGCGGCGCCAGAATATCTTTTGGTCGTCATTCGTCTTTTTTATCCTGTCTATCCTGTTCATCCATGTTAATATTTTTTAACAAAATAATTATTCAGGTTCCCATAACCGGATATTCTCAAATGTGAACGATTCACAACCACCTGCTGACAGAATTCGATTTCGTGCATTTGCCGTTGGGGTGTTTCTGGCAATTTTCATCTGCGCAGTAACGCCCTATAACAATGCATTTCTTCAGGCCACGCCGCTTGGCGGTGGTCATTTCCCTCTGGCACCCTTTGTAATCCTGGTATGGCTTACCATTTTGGTCGCCCTTCTTAACATAATTTTCCGAAAACAGGCAGGGACGAAGAATTTTTCACCTCTACTTCTAACCGGAAAGGAGCTTTTGGTTGCCTGGATTCTGATGGTGCTGGTGTCCGGGATCGCATATACGGGTCTGATGAGAACTTTTTTCATCAATCTGACGGCCCCGTTTCATTTTGCTACTGTTGAAAACCGGTGGGAGGAAACCCTTCAGCCCTTTCTTCCTCAAGCCTGGTATCCCCAGAATCCGAATGCCGTCCAACTGTTATACGATGGACTGCCCGGAGGCCGGCAGATGGCTTGGCACGAAGTCATTTCCCGAATCCCATGGGACGCCTGGATAAAACCTCTTGCAGTCTGGAGCGGATTCATTCTTCTTTGTTATGCGATGATGATCCTTATTGTAAACATCGCCAGCAGACAGTGGCTTAACCACGAGCGAATGAATCTACCGCTGCTTCAGGTTCCCCAGGTCATCGAAGATGCTTTGGATCAGCACCAGTTGGCCAGCTTTTTCGCCAACCCTTATGCCCGCGCCGGGATACTGATTCCGGTTATTCTTCATCTCCTGAATGGGCTTAATTTTTATTTCCCGTCCGTCCCCCAGATTCCTACGCTGATTCTGGCAGGCCCTTACATTCCATCGCAAGGTATTTTTTCCGGGTTTGTTAAACTGAAGATTTACATTTATCCAGCCTTCATCGGTTTTGCATTTCTAACATCCAAACAGATATCCTTTTCGTTCTGGTTTTTTTACCTGATCGGAGGCATGTTAATCGGAGTCCTTGGTATTCTTGGCTATAGTATTCCAGACGCGGCATTGGGAATAACATTTGGCCCCACCCTGTCAAGACCGGAGGAAACCCAGATGCTCGGCGCTTACGGTGTCTTTTTCGTTTTTCTTCTCTGGCTGGGCAGACAACATCTTGGTGAGGTGATCCGTCAGGCTTTTGGTTTTTCATCCGCCAGAATATCTGTTGGCCACACGAATGACGAGTGGATTTCTTTAAGAATGTCTTTTTGGGGCTTGGCGATTGGTTTTTCCGGGCTGGTTGTTTGGTGCAATTATTTCGGTATGCCTTTTTGGGTTGCTGTCCTTTTTCTTCTGGCCTGTTTCATGATAATGGTTGTCGCCACGCGTGTCATCTGCCAGGGCGGAATCGCCTATTTTACGCTGACCGCTGCACCAATTGACGGCTTGGTGGCGTTTTTCGGCCCCAAGCTTTTCAGCGGCGCCAGCATTCTGATGGCGGCGGTTATTCAGAAAGTTCTTTTTGTGGACCTTCGCGAATCCCTGATGCCATCCCTTCTCCATGCCAGAAAAATAACGAATCGGCTTAGCCATCAGCGCCTGATCATCACCGGAATCGGCTTTGTTCTTGTTGCCGGCGTAATCATGTCCTTTTTCTCAATGCTTTTTCTGTGCTATAAATACGGTATAAGGGAATTGGAACTGGACTGGGCGACCCGAACCACCCTTGGCGTTTACGAGAACGTCCAGGCATTCATGAGTACCCCTGAAACCCGATCCAACTGGGTTCTGATTTTTTCTCTAACGGGGGCTGCGGTCATGACCGGCCTGGTAATTTGTTACCATCGCATCTACTGGTGGCCGATCCATCCCATCGGTTATCTGACAGCGTACAGCTCCGCCATGCGAATTTTGTGGTTCAGTTTTTTTCTGGGATGGCTTTTTAACGCCCTCTGCATGCGTTATGGCGGTGTTTCGCTGTTCAAAAAGCTCCGGTATTTTTTTATCGGCCTGATTATCGGCGATTTTCTGATGGGCGGAATCTGGGCGGTCGTCGGCCTGTGGAGCAACGCCAGCTATCTGGTACTGCCCGATTGATCGGAAGTCAGAAATGTCGAAAGATGAAAGAAAAATCTTTGACCTTTGACCTTTGATCTCTGAGACTTGAAAGAAAGAAACCATTAATTCTGTTTATTCGTAAATTCTGTGAATTATGATCGAAGATAAAGAACTCGAAGAATACCGGAACCTTCTGATCACTCCGGATCATTTTGAAGAAGGGTTTGACTGGAAAACCGTTGTCGGTGCGATTTTTATCGGTTTTCTCATGATGCCCGGAAGCATGTACCTTCAATTAGTCATCGGAACCGGCATTGGCCCTGCGGCCCGGTGGGTGACGATCATTCTGTTCGCCGAAATAGCCAGGCGCTCCTATACCGACCTGAAACAGCAGGAGATATTTATCCTGTACTACATGGCCGGAGCCGCCTTGGCTTCGCCGTTTCAGGGGCTGTTGTGGAGTCAATATATCGTTCAATCCGATGCCGCAAAAATGCTGGGTCTTACGGAATATATCCCCTTGTGGGTTGCACCGGCAAGCGACTCGATGTCCCTGGTCGAAAGATCATTTTTTCACAGGGACTGGATGATTCCCATTCTTCTGCTGATCGGCTCTCAGGTTATCCAGAGAATTGATCATTTCGGCCTCGGATATGCCCTATATCGCATCACTTCTGATGTTGAAAAGCTGCCATTTCCAATGGCGCCGGTCGGTGCTTTGGGAACTATGGCCCTGGCTGAATCCACGGAAGACCGGCAAAAAGGCTGGAAATGGCGGGTATTTTCCATCGGCGGAGTCATCGGCCTTTTGTTTGGCGGTGTTTATGTGCTGCTGCCCACCGTTTCAGGCCTGATCTTTACCGAACCCATTCAGCTTATCCCTATCCCCTGGATCGAGTTAACAAGAAGGACCGAGGAAATTCTGCCTGCAGTCGCCACCGGCATTCAGCTTGATCTGGGACTGTTGTTTGTGGGCATGGTGCTGCCTTTCTGGGCGGTTATCGGTGGCCTGATCGGGCTGATCATCACAATTATCGCCAATCCAATTCTTTATCATCATGGAATTCTTCAACGCTGGCATCAGGGAATGGAAACCGTTGACACGATTTTCGCCAACAATTTTGATTTTTACATGAGCTTTGGCATCGGCTTGGGCTTGGCCATTGGTTTTATTGGAATCTGGCATGTGATCGGTTCCTTCCGCAAGGGGCAGGCCGGCAACCGGGGAAGTTTAAAAGACTTGTTCCACCCTCCGGAAGGCAGAGGAGATTTTAATTTCTGGATCGCAATTGGCATTTATGTGTTTTCCACACTTTCTTATGTCGGGCTCTGCACATGGCTTGTCCCCAACTTTCCATGGATATTCTTCCTGGGATACGGTTTTATCTATACTCCCTTCATCTCGTACATTACCGCACGCATGGAAGGCATTGCCGGCCAGTTTGTCAACCTGCCGATGGTTCGTGAGGCCAGCTTTATTGCCGGAGCCAAATTTTTCGGCTATCAGGGAATTGAAATCTGGTACGCACCCATCCCAATCCACAATTACGGAAAGACAACCGTCGATTTTCGGGAAATCGAATTGACCGGAACCAGCATTCGTGGCATCATCAAAGCGGAAATGGTCGTTTTTCCGGTGGTGATGATTGCAAGCCTGCTGTTTTCCCAATTTATCTGGCGGCTGGCGCCGATTCCATCCAGCAGTTATCCGTATGCCCTGAAGTTATGGCATCTTCAGGCCCTTAACACCCTTCTGATGCAGACATCCACGCTGGAAGGAAACTCCCTGTTTTACCAGGCTCTTAATGGAATATATGTTATGGCCGGGATGGGACTTGGAGTGATAACCTATATGGTTCTGTCCCTGTTTGGGCTTCCTACGCTTCTGGTGTATGGCATTGTTCGCGGACTTGGCCAAAGTTCTCCTCATGGACTGATTCTGGAACTCGTCGGCGCTTTTCTGGGTCGGTACTATTTCTTAAAACGATACGGGAAGATGTGGCGGCAATATGCTCCCGTGCTTCTGGCCGGTTTTTCCTGCGGAATGGGGTTGACAGGCATGTTCGCCATGGGATTTGCACTCATACTGAAATCACTGGGAAGGCTGGCCTATTAATGATTGAATCAGTGAGTCTCATGAATATTCAAACATTTCCAGCCTTCTTTCAGAGCCACAAAGTTGGGCTGATTTGAGAGCCAAGGTTAGAAGGCATATTGGTCTGTGACCTGAACCAGGATGCTGCGATTGCCCCACCATGAAACCTTGTTCAATCCTGCTTATTTCCGGCTGAACAATAATTCTACAAGCCGTTTTTTAATTCCCTGACGATCACCGTCCATGAAAGTGATCAGCAAGTCGCCGGATTCATGGAGCGTCAGTTCGCAGTAGTTAGCTCCACCTTTTCCGGCGGCCTTCCTGGAGGTTTATTCAGAAAATAGTTCTTCACCAAGTCCTTTAAATCTTTTTTTGTCGAAATAGCTTGGAATCTGCTAAGTATAGTGTATGCTAATATAGCTAAACGGTTTGAAAAACAATCAAATTACAGTGAAGGCTTTCCCAGTGCAAGACATGAAAAAACTCACCAGCAATATGGCGCACAAGCAGGCTGAAAAGGCGCTGCTAAAGGCGGGAGCCCTGCAGAGCGCTATTTTCAACAGCGCCAATTTTTCGAGCATCGCTACCGACGCCAAGGGTGTCATTCAGATATTCAACGTCGGCGCGGAACGCATGCTGGGCTACACGGCAGCCGAAGTGATGAACAAAATCACGCCGGCCGACATTTCCGATCCACAGGAAGTGATCGAACGCGCCGAAGCGCTTAGCGTCGAACTCGGAACCACGATTACGCCGGGCTTCGAGGCATTGGTGTTCAAGGCTTCACGAGGCATTGAGGACATTTACGAGCTGACCTACATCCGTAAGGATGGCAGCCGCTTTCCAGCAGTTGTGTCGGTCACGGCCTTGCGCGACGTTCAAAACGCCATCATCGGTTATCTGCTGATCGGCACGGATAACACCGCTCGCAAACAGGTCGAAGCAGAGCGACAGCATTTGATGGAGATTCATGAGAAGACAAACAAACAACTGCAGCAGGCCAACATCACCTTGAGAGACAGCGAGGAAAAGCTCGCAGTAACACTCAACTCCATTGGCGATGCAGTAATAACCACCGATACCGAAGCATGTGTGTCACGCCTGAATCCCCTTGCCGAACAGCTCACCGGTTGGAAGATGGCGCAAGCCTGCGGTCGCCCGGTGGGCGATGTTTTTTCCATCATCAACAAAGAAACCCGTCACCCCGTCACTATCCCTGTATTGGAAACCTTGGCGCAGGGCACGATACAGGGCTTGGCCAACCACACAGTGCTGATTGCACGCGATGGTAGCGAGTGCGATATTGCCGACAGTTGCGCACCGATTCGCGACCGCGACGGTCAGGTGATCGGTTCCGTGCTGGTGTTCCGCGATGTCACCGGGGAATATGCCGCCCAGCAGGCCTTGCGTGACAGTACTGCGCTGATCCAGACAATTCTCAATACCGTGGTGGATGGCATCGTCACCCTCCATGCCAACGGCGGCATCGTCGAGACGGTTAACCCGGCCGCTGAGCGAATGTTTGGCTATGCCGCCGAAGAATTCATCGGACAAAAATTCAGTCTGCTGATTCCCGAACTTAATCAAGACCAGCGTAATGGTTCGCTTGAGTATTACAGTGCGAGCGAAGAGGCGCGCGCTATTGGCCTCGGACGCGAAGTTGTCGGCCGGCGCAAGAATGGCAGTATTTTCCCGTTGGAGATAGCGGTAAGCGAAATGTGGCTGGGTGGCCAGCGTTACTTCACCGGCATTTTGCGTGATATTACCGCGCGCAAGCAGGCTGAAGAGGCGCTGCTCCAGGCGGGAGCCCTGCAGAGCGCTATTTTCAACAGCGCCAATTTCTCGAGTATCGCTACCGATGCAAAAGGCGTCATCCAGATATTCAACGTCGGCGCGGAACGCATGCTGGGCTACATGGCCGACGAGGTGATGAACAAGATCACGCCAGCCGACATTTCCGATCCGCAGGAAGTGATCGCGCGCGCCGAAGCGCTCAGCACTGAACTCGGAACCACAATTACGCCGGGCTTCGAGGCATTGGTGTTCAAGGCTTCACGCGGTATCGAGGACATCTACGAGCTGACCTATATCCGCAAGGACGGGAGCCGCTTTCCGGCGGTCGTGTCGGTTACAGCCCTGCGTGACGAACAGGACATCATCATCGGTTATCTGCTGATCGGCACGGACAACACCGCCCGCAAGCAGATCGAGGCAGAGCAGAAGCAGCTCGGTCAGCGCCTGCGCGACCATCAGTTCTACACGCGCTCCCTGTTCGAATCCAACATCGACGCTTTGATGACCACCGATCCGTCCGGTATCATCACCGACGTCAACAAACAGATGGAGGCGCTTACCGATTGCACGCGCGACGAATTGATCGGTGCACCGTTCAAGAAATACTTCACGGATCCGGAGCGGGCGGAGGCAAGCATCAAACTCGTGCTGAGCGAAAAAAAGGTAACCAACTACGAACTCACCGCGCGCACCCGGGACGGCAAAGAAACCGTGGTGTCCTTCAATGCCACCACCTTCTACGATCGGGACAGGAGGCTGCAGGGCGTGTTCGCCGCTGCACGCGATGTCACGGAGCGTAAACTCCTGGATCAGGTGTTGCAGGAAAAGACCACCGAGTTGGAGAACGCCAAATCCGTGGCGGAAAAAGCCAACCTTGCCAAATCGGATTTTCTCTCCAACATGAGCCACGAGATCCGCACACCGATGAACGCCATCATCGGTATGTCCCACTTGGCGCTGAAAACCGAGCTGACGCCCCGCCAGCGCGACTACATCAAAAAGATCAAGGGTTCAAGCCGACATCTGCTCAACATCATCAACGATATTCTCGACTTCTCTAAGATTGAAGAGGGTAAGCTGACAATCGAGTACACCGAGTTCGAACTGGATAAGGTGCTTGACAAAGTGGCCAACCTGATCGCCGAGAAGACCTCCGCCAAGGGGGTGGAACTGGTCTTTGACATAGACAGGAACGTGCCGCCCAACCTGATCGGCGATTCGCTGCGGCTGGAGCAAATTCTTATCAACTACAGCAACAATGCTGTCACGTTCACAGAGCATGGCGAGATCGACATCATCATCCGTCTCAAGGAGCAGACCGACGAGGATGTGCTGATCTACTGCGCCGTGCGCGATACAGGCATCGGCCTGACGGAGGAGCAAATGGGGCGGTTGTTCCAGAGATTTTCGCAGGCCGACACCTCGACCACCCGTGAATTTGGCGGCACCGGCCTCGGGCTGGGTATTTCCAAGAAGCTCGCCGAACTGATGGGCGGAGAGGTAGGTGTGAACAGCGAACCCGGCAAGGGAAGCACCTTCTGGTTCACGGCGCGTCTCGGCAAGGGAGTCGGCCAGCAGCGCAATCTGGCTCTGTCGGGTGACTTGCAGGGCAAACGCGTGCTGGTGGTTGACGACAACAAGAACGCCTGTCAGGTGCTGAGCGACCTGCTTGGCGGCATGAGCTTCAAGGTCGATCAGGTCGAGTCGGGCAATGTAGCCATCGAAGCCGTGGATCGCGCCGAGGCGCAGGGTATGCCCTACGAGATCGTGTTCCTCGACTGGCAAATGCCGGGCATGGATGGCAACGAGACTGCCAGGCAGATGAGGGCGCTTCCACTCAGTCACATGCCGCACATGGTAATGGTGACCGCTTTCGATCGCGAGGAAGTTATACAGGGCGCGGAGGAAGCAGGCATCGTGGATGTGCTGATCAAGCCGGTCAGTCCCTCGGTACTCTTCGACAGCGTGATACGCATTCTGGGAGGTGTCGTCGATGGAGCGCGCACAGCCGGGGATGCGCCGACTGACACTTTCAAGCAACTCGCCACCATCAAGGGATCCCGCATCCTGCTGGTGGAGGACAACGAGCTCAACCAGGAAGTGGCGACCGAACTGCTGCGCGATGCCGGATTTATTGTCGATTTGGCCGAGAACGGCCAGATCGCACTGGACAAGCTCAGGGCCGCCGATTACGACATCGTGCTGATGGACATGCAGTTGCCGGTGATGGACGGCGTGACTGCGACCCGAGAGATCCGCAAGGATGCGCGCTTTAAAGATCTTCCGGTAGTGGCGATGACTGCCAACGCCATGCTGGGCGATCGCGACCGCTGCATGGCGGCTGGCATGATCGATCATGTGGCCAAGCCGATCGAACCCGAAAACTTGTGGAAGGCGCTGCTGAAATGGATCAAACCGCGGCGCTCGACACCAGCAGCCGAAGAGGTGAAGCCTCAGGCGGCGCAAGATGCAGACCTGCCGTCCGACATCGAGGGATTGGACATGGTCAACGGGCTGCGCCGTGTGTTCGGCAAGAAGCCGCTCTACCTCTCAATTCTGCGCAAGTTCGTAGCCGGGCAGAAATTCGTAGTGGCGGAAATCTTCAAAGCGATAGAGTGCAACTTCCTGGACACCGCGGAGCGGCTCGCCCACACGCTAAAGGGCGTTTCCAACATCATCGGCGCCACCGGCCTTCAGCAGCAGGCGGAAAAGCTCGAAACTGCGATCAAGGAGCGCCATCCGCGCGATGAGATCGATGCTCGGCTCGACGAGTTGAAAATGCCGCTTGAATATCTTATCACCGAACTGGAACGGCTGCTGCCGGAGGAACGGGTCAAGACGGCTGTTACTGTCGCCCCGGAACAACTCAAGGCCGTCTGTAACAAGCTGGAGGCAATGCTGGCAGACGACGACGCGGAGGCGGGTGATGTGCTGGATGCGAATTCAGACATGCTTCATGCCGCCTTCCCCAACCATTATCGCAAGATTGACGACGGCATTAGATCATTCGACTTCGATGCGGCGCTCGCAGCGCTCAGGGCCGCCACCGGGCCATCGGCCTGAAAGGAAACACCATGAACGGACTTGATTTCACCAAAAGAGCCACGATACTGGTCGTCGACGACACGCCGGAAAACCTGGCCCTGATGAACAGTCTGCTCAAGGACTACTACAAGGTGAAAATTGCCAATGGCGGCGAGAAGGCGCTGAAGATCGCAGCGTCAGACTCGCCACCGGATCTGATCCTGCTTGACATCATGATGCCCGGGATGGACGGCTACGAGGTGTGTCGGCGACTCAAGAGCGACCCCAAGACGATGAACATCCCGATAATATTCCTTACCGCCAGATCTGATGCGAAGGACGAGAAAAGAGGACTGGAACTCGGCGCGGCCGACTACATCACCAAGCCGATCAGCTCGTCCATAGTCATGGCGCGCGTGAAGAACCATCTGGCGCTGAAGGCCATGTCCGACTTTATGCGGGACCAGAACACCTTTCTTGAGCTCGAGGTGGAGAAGCGCACGACTGAACTTGTCGTCGCAAAAGAAGAGGCGGAAAAAGGAAAACTAAAAGCTGAAACCGCCCTTTTTGAAATAAGAGAGTTAAAAGATCAACTGGAAGCAGAAAGAGCATATCTGCAAGAAGAAATTAAACTGGAATACAACCATGATAAAATTATCGGCCAAAGTGACGGGCTCAAATATGTACTCTATAAAGTTGAGCAAATTGCCGGCAGCGACACCACCGTATTGGTTCTGGGTGAGACAGGAACCGGTAAAGAGTTGGTCGCACGGGCCATTCACAGCCTGAGTTTGCGCAAAAATCGGGCTCTGGTAAAAGTGAATTGCGCCGCACTGCCCTCAAACCTGATCGAAAGCGAATTGTTCGGTCATGAGAAAGGGGCGTTCACCGGTTCTCATTCCAGACGCCTTGGACGATTTGAAGTCGCAAACGGCGCTACCCTTTTTCTGGATGAAATCGGCGAATTGCCGCTGGAATTACAATCAAAGCTGCTCAGAGTACTCCAGGATGGCGAGTTTGAACGATTGGGCAGCTCCCACACCGTCAAAGTCGATGTACGGATTGTTGCCGCCACAAATCGTAATCTGGAAGAGGAAGTCCGCAATGGCCATTTCCGTGAAGATCTCATGTACCGGTTAAATATTTTTCCGATTACCATGCCGCCGCTCCGGAATCGCACGGAAGACATACCGCTTCTTGCGGATTTTTATGTCAAAAAGATTTCCAAGCGGATGGGCAAGACCATTGAAATCATTTCGGCGAGCGTAATGAATGCTTTACAAAATTATCACTGGCCTGGAAATGTTCGGGAGCTGGAAAACGTCCTTGAACGTGCGGTGATCAACTCGTCGGGTCCCAAGCTGCGCCTGTTTGATGAACTCAAGAAGCCGTCCAAGGGTTTAAGTATAAGCTCAAGAACTTTGGAAGCGGTTGAGCGCGACTATATTGTCCAGACACTTGAACAAACCCATTGGAAGGTCGGCGGAAAAAACAGTGCGGCTGAAATCCTTGGGCTCGACCGCAGTACCTTGCGTGCTCGTATGCGTAAACTTGACATCCAAAAACCATAAATTCTCATCCCCATGTAGCGACCTGCAAATGCAAATCAGATACAGTAGCTCCACCTGAAAAATCCCCCTCGATCCCCCTTTTCCAAAGGGGGAAGTATCATGCTACTGAGCGGCAAGTCCCAATGTCGGGTCCTGCCACAGTTCCCTATGTTCTCGCAAGCGTAAAATAGACATCCGAAAACCATAATTTTTTTACCCTTATCATTTGACACACATAACCCCAAAGAGATCGAAAAATGTCATATATGACCAATGGTTAAATATGACCTGTTTTATGCGGCTGTTAATGCCAGCCCCATAAAGCTTATTTAACTAATTATTCATAAAATTCAGAATGATGGATGACGTAACGCAGAGTGTTGGAAACCTGGCACAAAGAATGCAAACATAAAAGATGGTGAAACAATTGCATCAAAAAAAGGAGAAAAGTACCATGAAAAAAACCAGGAACGTGAACCCCAAACCAGTACACATATCAAACGAAAATTGATTGCCCAGACTATGTCAGATGAAATATTACGTCGGGCAAGAAGTGTAATCATGATTGAAGGAAAGTCTAAACCCAGAGCGCTTTTCTGGGGTTTACAGGCTAAGTTTGTCTAAGGTCCAAAAGATGACTAACAGATAA
>SERZ01001779.1_pt1 | contig 11596 bp, 10 predicted proteins | sample 3171461 | NCBI WGS metagenome assembly SERZ01 (sample SAMN06051861, study PRJNA518727) | freshwater metagenome | biome: subpolar coniferous forest; feature: holomictic lake; material: water; isolation source: holomictic Lake 227, 6 m depth | place: Canada: near Kenora, Ontario | collected... | reverse complement strand
TCAAAGTAGTGGCGAATAATCATTCGCCACTACCTGAACATCAATAATGACCGCTGACTGTGAACGGTGAACGGTGAACGGATTTAAAGCATTTCAATGGCGCAGGCCATGGACACGCCGCCCCCGCCGCAGAGGGTGGCAAGGCCCAGCGTGTTGCCGCGTTTTTTCATGGCATGAATCAGGGTGACCATGATTCTGGCGCCGGTAGCTCCCACGGGATGGCCCAGTCCGATCCCCGATCCATTGATGTTGGTAATCTCCCGGTTTAAACCCAGCTCTTTTTCGCAGCCGATATACTGGGACGCAAAGGCTTCGTTGACCTCAATCAGTTCAAAATCCCCGATTTTATGTCCGCTTTTTTCAAGAAGGCTTCTAACTGCCGGAACCGGGGACAGACCCATGATCGCCGGATGGCAACCCCCTCTTGAGGTGGCTTTGATTCTGGCTATGGGGGTTAGTCCCAGCTCCCTGGCTTTTTCAGCCGACATGATGATCATGGCGGCTGATCCATCATTGAGACCGCTGGAATTGCCGGCCGTAACCTTGCCGGTTTTGGGAATGAATCCGGGAGGCAGTTTCTGAAGTTGTTCAAGGGTAAGGCCAGGACGGAAATGCTCGTCCTTGTCAAAAATAATCGGCGATTTTTTTCTTTGGGGAACTTCAACTGGAACAATTTCTTCCCTGAAAGAGCCGTCGAGCGTGGCCCGTTCTGCATTGTTGTGACTTCTGAGCGCCACCTCATCCATTTCCTCGCGGCTGATGTTGTGAAGATGGGCCACAAATTCAGCAGTTTGCCCCATAATATAGGGTTTTCCGGCAAAGAATTTGGCCGGAGCCTCTTCCAGATTCAGTGGAGCTGTGGCATCCAGGGGAAGAAGGTGGGAACCGCAATGCAGGGCGTGGATCATGGCATCGACAAATTGCTGATCCTGAAGCCGACATCCCCACCGAGCTCCCGGAACCGTGTATGGAACGCCGGACATGTGTTCGACGCCTCCGGCCAGAATGACATCGGCCATGCCAGCCTGGATCATGGCCATGCCCGAAACCACAGCTTCCATTCCGGAAATGCAGACCCGATTGACGGTGGCGGCCGTCACCGTTTCCGGAATACCGGCCATCAGAGCCGCCACCCGTGTTATGTTCAGGGTATCGTGATGTTCCATACAGCACCCATAACGCACATCATCAATCAGGGCAGGATCAATATTCGCCCGTCTGACAGCCTCTTTCATGGTGATACTGGCCAGAGTGGCACCATTCATATCTTTCAAGCTGTTGCCAAAAGCGCCGATAGCGGTTCGACATGCGGAAACAATGACTACATCTTTCATTCTTCTATCTCCTTGTGAGTTTAATTTAATGACCGTTAACGGTCAACGGATTTAATAGTAAACTGGCATTTATGGACTTTTATGCACTGTTCATTGCCATTATAAGCTTAAGTTATATCATAAAATTTAAATCTGATGAACAGAAACATCTGCATGAATGGAATTCTGTTTATTTACGCCCGTATAATGACTGCCAGGGTGAACGTGAAATTCTTTTGTATGACCTGTCTTTACCGCTACTGCCTTTTGTGGTAATGATAATCTATCAAGAAAGTATTACTGCTGTTGGTGAAAAGATACCTGGCCCTGATGCCGGAATATCTTTTGCCTTAAAAAGTCAAAATTGGGATGGCGAAAGAAAATTGTGAGAGCTGTCGAAAAATGATTAGAGGAGATATTTTAAAATGCGCTCCGGCATAGGATATGATATTCACCGGCTGGTATTCGGCCGCAAACTGATTCTGGGGGGAGTTGATATACCCTTTGAAAAAGGACTTCTCGGCCATTCGGATGCGGACGTGCTGATTCATGCACTATGCGATGCCTTGCTGGGGGCGGCGGCGCTCGGAGACATCGGAATTCATTTTCCGGATACGGATATGGCCTACCGGGGCGTATCCAGCATGGTGCTTCTGGATAAAACAGTTCAATTGCTGGAATTCAGGGGCTTTTCGGCGGTGAATGTGGATATTACTGTTTTGGCCCAGGCTCCGAAACTATCCCCGTTCAGGAACGCCATGCAAGAGAATATCGCCGCTGTTCTTCATTTGACTGCTGATTGCGTCAATGTCAAAGCCACGACAACAGAAGGGCTGGGAGCGATAGGAAACGGTGAGGGAATCGCTGCCTTGTGTGTGGCCATGATTAACCAGAAAGAGACGAACCTATTGGAAAAATTGTCATGACAATCTATCTGTATAATACACTGAGCAGGAAAAAGGAAATCTTTGAGACCGTCGAACCCAACAAAGTGAAAATGTATGTCTGCGGTCCAACGGTTTACGATGCCAGCCATATCGGACATGCACGGTCCGTGGTTGTTTTTGATGTTCTGGTCCGGTATCTGAGGGCCAGGGGGTTTGATGTCATTTATGTCCGGAATTTTACTGATGTGGATGACAAGATCATCGCCAAGGCCAATCAGACCGGAATGTCCTGCATGGATTTGGCTGAAAAATTCATTCAGGAATTCTATGTGGATATGGATGCTCTGAAAGTCGAGCGCGCTACTTACGAGCCACGGGCGACCCATCATATCGATGATATCATCCGCATTGTCCAAATACTGATCGACAAGGACCACGCCTATCCGCTGGATGGTGATGTGTATTTTGCAGTGGATCGGTTTTCCGGTTATGGAAAGCTCTCCGGCAGAAAACTCGATGACATGGAGGCCGGCGCGCGGGTGGATGTGGACATCCGGAAACGAAACCCTTTTGATTTTGCCTTGTGGAAGGCGGCAAAGCCCGGAGAGCCGGAATGGGACAGCCCATGGGGAAAAGGCCGGCCGGGTTGGCACATCGAATGCTCGGCCATGAGCTTTGCCCTTTTGGGAGAAACCATTGATATTCATGGTGGCGGAATGGATTTGACCTTTCCCCATCATGAGAATGAGGTTGCCCAGTCTGAAGCGGCGTTTGGCAAGACGTTTGTCAAATACTGGGTGCATAATGGTTTTGTGAATATCAACCATGAAAAGATGTCCAAGTCCCTGGGCAATTTCCTGCTGATCAAAGATGTCCTGAAGTCTTATCATCCGGAAGTAGTTCGGCTTTTTCTGCTCTCCAGCCATTATCGCAGCCCGATTGATTTCAACGATAAGATCATGGACGAGTCCAGTACAGCACTCGATAAGGTATATACCCTTATAGCAAGGCTGGAGAAGCGCCTCGAAAAGAACCCGGTTTTGTCTCAGTCCGGGGATATCTGGGAACGCTTCTGTGAAGCAATGGATGACGATTTGAATACGGCCAAAGGGATTGGACTGGTGTTTGAATCCGTCCGAATCTTGAACCACCTGCTTGACGAATCGGATAAAGCTTTTTCTTCGACCTTTCAGCAAACCCTTTTGACTGCCTGGTCGGACCTGCAAAAGATAGGCCGGATTCTGGGAGTTTTCGGGGAAGTTCCGGATCAATACGCTTCTGACCGCAAATCGTTGGGACTTCAGAAAACCGAGGTTGATCCTGCCTGGATAGAGCAGATGATCGCGGATCGAACCTCTGCCAGAAAAGCCAAGGAATGGCAAAAAGCAGATGAAATCCGAAAACAGCTTGAGGCCATGAACGTTATTATCGAAGATCGGCCCGAGGGGACGCTGTGGCGGATGGGTTGATGGTCCTTGGGGGTGGAATGAAGTGCCGTAAATGCAAGGAACAGATGACAAAAACAGCGGATGATCACCGATACCGTAAATGTATATCATAAATTAGGAGAGATATGGAAATATACACACTATCATTGCGTTTACCACTATATTCTCGTCTTGTGGGAAATGATGAATGGGAAAGAGTAATCGAGATTTCTGCAGGGGCTTCTCTTTCTATTCTTCATTCTTTTATACGAGAGATAGCTGATTTTGATGATGATCATTGCTATATGTTTTTTGCAGGAAGAAGTCCTACAAATAGAAAAATCATCTTTAGTGAGGAGACTGGCACTCCTTGTAGCTCAGGTAATTATGGAAACGTTTCATTAAATGAAATTTATCCTCTGAATGGCTTAAAGTTATACTACTTATACGACTTTGGCGACAGATGGTTGTTTGAGATTAGAAGAATACGTAAGAAAAAAGTAGCCATAGAAGGAATAATGTATCCAAGGATTTTAGAATCTACAGGGAGAAACCCTGATCAATACAATGAATGGTCAAGTTAAAACAAACAATAACTGACTAATGGTTGGAGTCGGATACCAAATCACGCGGAGCAAATATGTGGCGCTTCTACAGGTTCCTTGGCCGTGTGGTTTGGCGCTCAACCGCAGTATCGGCAACTTGATTACCTTGAGCTTCCGAGCGTTGACGCATGAACAGGATATGATCAAGACATGAATATTGAATGGAATACCAAGAAAGTAAATTATGAAGAAAGATAAGACTTCTGATAAAGACGAGCTGCGGGAAGAGTACAAACCTTCTGATTTTCCTGGTGGTTTGGTGCGAGGCAAGTACGCAAAACGCCTGCAAGAATTCTCAACAATACATGAACACTGCCACCGCCCAGCTATCTACGAAAAAGGACTGTGGCAGAGGAGTGACGCACTGCCCACAAGGCAGCATACAAATCGGAACTGAAATTCATGTCTGACGTAACTCGCACCGTTTCCATCCCCCTCCGCCGCATGACTCAGGCGGAGCTGGATTCCTTTCTTGAAACAGCCGCTGACATCCTTCGCGGCAATGTCGATCATTCCGAGTTTCGCGGCTATGTCTTTGCGCTGCTTTTTTTTAAACGCATTAGTGACATCTTCGTGGAATCCGTTCGACAATTGGAGAACGATCTAGGCGAGGAGCTGGGGCACGACCCGGCGATGCAGAAGAAATCCATGCCCTTTGTGGTTCCTGCGGATTCCACCTGGGACATGGTCACGACCGGAACAAAGGAAAACCCTGTGACTTCGCTCAAGCTCGGCCAGTCTCTCAATGACGCCATGCTTGCCATTGAGCGGGCCAATGCGCCGAAATTTGACGAAATCCTCACCAGCAAAATTGATTTTAACAAGACCGATGAACTGCCGCGCGACAAGCTGGTGCGGCTGAAAAATCATTTCTCCAGCCGCAAGTTCGATCGCGCTCACGTCCCCGACGACCTCTTTGGGGACGCCTACGAATACCTTATCCGCACGTTTGCCAGCAAAGCGGGCAAAAGCTCCGGAGAGTTCTACACACCAAAGGAGGTCTCCTACCTCTTGTCGGAAATCATCGAGCCGCAGGAACAGCATGAGGTTTGCGACTGGTCAAGCGGTTCAGCTTCCCTCCTGCTCCAATGCCGGGAATACTTGCGACGACACAAGAAAGACCCAAACCGGCTTTTTCTCTACGCACAGGAGAGCAACCTCGCCACCTATAACATCTCACGTATCAACCTCATTCTTCACGGGGTGAATTCTTGGCATCCTGCACATGGAGACAGCCTGCGTGATCCAAAGCACAAAACCAGCGACGGCAAGCTCAAGCAGTTCGATCGCGTTGTCATGAATCCCCCGTTCTCGCTAAAAGACTGGGGTGCTGAAAGCTTCAAGGATGGTGATCCCCTTGACCGTTTCTGCTATGGTTCGCCACCAAGGGACAATGGCGATTTCGCTTGGATCCAGCATATCGCAAAATCGCTCAAACCGAACGGCAAGGCCATTGTCGTCATGTCACAGGGCATTCTTTTTCGCGGCCAGCCTTTGCTTACCGAGAAAGAAGATGGGCGGAACAAGAAGGCAGACGATGAATACCTCATTCGATCCGGCTTCCTGCGCGATGATCTGATAGAGGCTGTAGTTGTCTTGCCATCTGGCATCTTTTATGGCAACAATGTTCCTGCTTGCCTTGTTATTATGAACAAGCGCAAGCCCGCAGACCGCAAGGATCGCGTGCTCATGATCTGGGCCAGCCGCCATTACCAGCATGCCAACCCGCAAAGCCTCCTGCGCCGTGCAGATTGTCTCCGCATTCTGCTGCCGTGGCGTGCGTTTGGCGATCTCACGAAGGCATTAGAAATCCTTTCGGCCGAGGGTAAGGCCATCCTTGATGAGATTGCCCATGACCGGGATCATGCACTGCAAGAGATCGGCGATGCCTACGACACCGTAATTGCAGCGCTGCCCGTGTTGAAGGACGAAGCGAAGAGTCTTTCGACTGAAGGCTTCAAAACATGGCTGGTCAATCCCGACACCACCCATCCCGTCTGGGGCAAACTGGCTGATGTAAAACTCGACAGAACCGTACTCAAAACTTTGACCAAACAGGCCAGGGATGAGGCCATGGCTCGGCTGAAGATTATTAAGGCACAGATCAAGGCGCTTGAGAAGCTTGAAAAAGAAAGGGATGAACGTATTACCGAGATTAACCGTCGCGCCGACCGTGAGACAGCCGAAGTACAGGAAGCCATCGACGATTTGCAGCGAATCTGCAACGATCCGGATGAAGCCCGCCGGTACTTTGTTGTCGCAGAAAAAGCAGAGATTGAGGAGAACGAATTCAACCTCAACCTCTCCCGTTATGTTGAAACGTTTGAGCCGGAGGAAGAAATTGAGCTGTGCGTTGCTTTGAAGGAAATGGCGAGTGCGGAACAAGCTGTATTTGAAGCATCCAAAAAACTCCAAACTCTCTTAAAGAAATAATATGCGTTGGACAACACTACCAGAATTTGAAAATACGCCCCTTGATTGGCATCTTTCCCTATTGCAGAAAGAAGCCGACTTCGTCTTTGGGCAATCCCCGGATTCGGAGCATTACAACGAACAGGGTGAAGGTCTCCCATTCCTCCAAGGGAACGCTGACTTCACTGAGACATTCCCTCGAACAGCCTTTTACACACGGCAGGCGGGCAAGAAGTGCGAACCTAAAGACACTCTCATCAGTGTCCGAGCTCCGGTTGGCGAACTATGCCGAGCCGACCAGCAATATGCACTTGGTCGAGGAGTTGCAGCTTTGCGTCCGCTGAGCATGGATTCTGACTTCTTCTTTTACGCAATGAACCGATGGAGGAAACCGCTTCAACGGGCTGCTCAAGGATCAACGTTTGACGCTGTAACTGGCCGACACTTTTCTCAGCTTCAATGTTTAGTGCCTCCGGAAGGCGAGCAAACTTGCATCGCCGAAACGCTGAAGGTGGCAGACGACCTCATCTTTGCCCTTGAAAAGCAAATCCGTAAGACCGAGCGAGTGAAGAAGGCACTGCTTCAATCATTTCCGCCCTCGCCCAAACATGGAAGTGGAATTCCGTTGCATCAGGTAGCAAATATTACTTCGGGATTCACCAAAGGGCGTGATCTCTCCGGCCATGAAACTATGCAAGTCGCCTACCTCACTGTTGTGAATGTACTCGATGGTAGAGTTGATATTTCTGACCTATCCACCACAGAAGTTAAGCTGCATGAAGTTGAACATTTCGGTTTACGAGATGGAGATATCCTGATGACCGAAGGAGGTGACCGAGACAAAGTCGGTCGTGGAAGTATTTGGCTCGGACAAGTTCCACAGGTCGTTTGCCAGAATCATATTTTCAGAGTGAGGCTGAATGCTGAGAAAGTTCTCCCTTGGTTCATGCACTACTTGTTGCAGACCTTTACAGCAAAACGTTACTTCGCAACTCGGGCCAAACAATCCAGCAACCTGTGCAGCATCAATTCTCGGGAAATGCGTCTTTTTGAACTGCCTAAACTCACAACCAAAGAGCAGTACCCATGGGTGGAACGCCTGCGTTCTGCAGACACCATGATAGTCGCCTTGGAAGCCCAACTCACCGCCGCGCGGCGCGTGAAGCAGTCACTTCTCCAAAACCTTCTTACCGGCAAAATTCGCCTGAAGGCCTGATACCATGTATCCCACCAAACGCTGGAACGAAGAAAACACTGTCGAACATCCCATCATTGAATGGCTGGTAACACCAGAGCTGGGTTGGCGGTTTGAAAATCAGGCCACCGTCAAGGATCAATACCGCACTGACGAAATGGAAGTATTGCTTCTTCCAGTCCTGCGGCAAAAACTCAAAGACCTGAACCCCGGCGTGATTACCGATGACGCTCGCGCCGAGGCCATCATCACCAGGCTGCGCGGCATCCGCGACAACGCCGAATGGATTTCGTGGATGCGCAACGAGCAGACCTACAAGTTCAGCGCCGATGAAAACACTCAACCGATCCGGTTGATGGCGTATGACAACATCGGGGACAATGATTTTCTGGCCACGAATCAGTTCTGTGTGGACGGCGGCGATCACCGCATCCGCACGGATGTGCTGCTCTTTGTCAACGGCATACCGCTGGTGAACATCGAAGCCAAGACCACCGCCCGCGACTGGCACACTGACTGGACCGAAGGCGCCCGTCAGTGTGGGCGCTACCTGCGCGAAGCAACTCAGCTCTATCATTCCAATGTATTTTGCGTGGCCGTGAATGAGATCACCCTTCGCTATGGCGTACCGGGCGTGAAGTTTCATTATTGGCAAACATGGCGCAGCCCCAATCCGCATAACCACGTCGAACCGGAGAACGAGCTGAAGAGCGGAATCCATGGCCTGTGCGACCGTGGGAACCTGCTCGACATCCTGCGCAACTTCGTCGTTTTGGATAGCGAACAGGGCCAACGTATCAAGAAGGTGGCTCGCTGGCAGCAGTTTGGCGCGGCTAATGAACTGGTGAAACGCGCCTTGGATATCGACAAACCGCGTGGCTGGCGTCGCGGCCTTGTCTGGCACACGCAAGGATCAGGTAAAAGCCTGACCATGCTTTTTGCCGCCCGGAAGATGTGGTTTACTCCGGAACTCCAGATGCCGACGATCCTGATTATCGTGGATCGCGACCAACTGGAAGACCAGATCAGCGGCCAATTCTTCAGCACCAACACGGAAAACTGCTATGTGACCACCAGTCGTGAGGATTTGCTGGCAAAGCTTCGTGATGGTTACCGGGGCATCATTGTGACTATCATGCAGAAGTTTCAACCGGGCGATTTTCAGGTGAACCGGCGCAACGTGATCGTGTTGGTTGACGAAGCGCACCGCACCCAATATGGTGATCTCGGCATGGCCATGCGCTATGTGCTTAAAGAAGCGTCGCTATTCGGCTTTACCGGAACACCCATTGAACTGGAAGACCGCAACACTCCGCGCGCATTTGGCCGCGAACTCTCCACCGATGAAACGGGAGTAACACGCTTTGAGCGCTACCTGGAGCCGCGCTATTCCATTGCCGACTCAATTCGCGATGGGGCAACGCTCCGCCTGCTGTGGGAACCCAGCCCGCGCGACTGGAAATTGTGGGGCAAGGAGCTGGATGAAAAGTTCGACAAAACCTTTGCCCACCTTCCAGAAGGAGAACGCGAGCAGCTTAAGAAAGAAAACGCCGTCATTGAAGTGATGGTAAAGCTTCCGCAACGTATTGCGGACATTGCCACGGAGGTGGCGGAACACTTCAAGCAGCATGTCCGCCCGAATCGTTTCAAGGCGATGCTGGTCTGCTACAACAAGGAGATGGTGGCGCTTTATAAAACCGCCCTGGATGGACTCATGGGACCTGAAGCAAGCGTGGCGATTTTCTCCGAAGTGAATAAAAAGGACGAAAAAATTCCGCAGATGCTCAAAGACCTGAACATGGGAAAGGAAACGCGGGGCAAGGCCGTGCGAGAGTTTCGCAAGCTGCCCTCCGACAGGCCGGAGGATCAAGACAAGGAAGAACAACGCTGGCGTAGGGCCGAGATCATCATCGTGTGCAACATGTTGCTGACCGGTTTCGATGCGCCCATCGTGCAAACGATGTATCTGGATAAAGGGCTGAAAAATCATACGCTGCTCCAGGCCATTGCACGGGTGAACCGGCCTTACAACGAACTGAAGAAAGAAGGCGTGATCCGTGATTTCTGGGGTGTCTTCAGTCACCTCAACGAAGCGCTACGATACGACAAGTCCGAGCTGGGTGAAGTAGCCTTTCCGCTTAAACTCGTGCGGGAAGAGTTTAAGCTGCACTTGGAAACCGTGCTGGATCTGCTCAAGGGCCATGCGAAAAGCGGCTCTCATGCTTCGCTTATGCACATTCTGGCGTTCCTCAACTATAATGAGCCGGCGCGAGACAAATTTGAGAACGGCTATGGAAAAATTCGACAGATTTACGACTGCTGGAACCCGATGATTTCCTGATGCCACATCGGGCCGACTATGTATGGCTGTGCAAGCTCTATATGGTTTACCGGAAAAAGTTCTATCCAATGGTTAGGTTTGAAACAGACCCAGCGGACGGCGCCAAGACGAGGAAACTGATCCGTGAACATGTTGATGTGGACCAGATCAAGGAAGAGTTCGCTACTTATGTACTCGATGAAAATTACCTGACAAAACTCAAAGACATTGATCCTGACTCCAAGGCGCTCGACATTGAGGCAATGCTGGCGGCGGAGTTAAAGATTCGCATGGATGAAGATCCTCTGACCGAGCCGCTGAGTGAGAAACTCAAGCGCATTATCAATCAAAAGCGAAATGGAACCTTACAGGGCATCGCGCTCATTTCGTCACTGGAAGGACTGGCGGCGGAAGTTGTGGACCTTGTCAACGAAAGTAAAAAACCCGTCGATCAGTCCATCGCCCATGCCGCAAGGGAGACAAACGGCGCCATCAGTGAAACGCAGGCTGCCGCCATTGCTGCGGCCATCGTCGAAGAAGGGCGTAAACTCTGCTTTCCTAACTGGCATCTTAAGAGCGATGTGAAGTCCGCCCTCTTTTATGCTATTACCAAGGTACTTGTGCAGCAGTTCAAGGATGCCAACCTTCATACGCCTGCGACAGGCTTTGCGGAACGTGCCATTAGACTGCTTGAGAAAACGCGTTTCGTTGGAAAAACCGATGAAAACAGTGATTCCTGAATACCGCATACGACAAAGTCGGAAATCGAAGAACGTGCGCCTGAAGGTCACGCGGGAAGAAGGACTTTGCGTCGTCATACCGCATGGATTCGATGAGAATAGGATTCCGGCGATCCTGAACCGGAAAAAGGTTTGGATTGTGGAGGCCATGAAGCGCATTGGCGAGACCAGGCGTTTCCTGGAGCCAAAGTCCGCAACCCATCTTCCCGACAGCGTTAACCTGGCTGCGCTGAGCGAGACATGGAGCGTCGTTTATCGCGAGGATAAAACGAAGTCGGGGCTCTGGCTCAGGGCGGACAAGGGGGAGCTGGTTATCACCGGAACGGCATTTAACAGGGAAGATGTAATTCGCAAGCTCAAGGATTGGCTGCGGCTCCGGGTTCGCGAAAATCTATTTCCCATAGCCGAGAAACTTGCCGCCAGTCACAACTTCAAACTGGGTGGGCTGCTCGTAAAGAGTCAGCGCACCCGCTGGGCCAGTTGTTCGGTCAAACGCAATCTCTCGCTGAACACGAAACTGCTTTTCATCTCTCCGGAGCTCGTGCGCTACGTGTTGATTCATGAACTTTGCCACACCGAACACATGAATCATTCGTCCGAGTTCTGGCGTTTGGTCCAGCCTCATGAGCCTCAATTCCGGATACTTGATCAGCAACTTCGCGAAGCCTGGAAGCGTGTTCCGCAGTGGATGTTTTGA
>SERZ01001778.1_pt1 | contig 11598 bp, 13 predicted proteins | sample 3171461 | NCBI WGS metagenome assembly SERZ01 (sample SAMN06051861, study PRJNA518727) | freshwater metagenome | biome: subpolar coniferous forest; feature: holomictic lake; material: water; isolation source: holomictic Lake 227, 6 m depth | place: Canada: near Kenora, Ontario | collected... | reverse complement strand
GCCAACTCCGTCAGGCAGTGGGGCCAGAACGGTTTGGCCGTCCGGCAGCAGCCAACGCTCGCGGCGGCAGCACATTGAGAAAACTCAACGGGAGATAGCGAATCGACTAATTTGATGACAGTGAATCTTGAGCCGCTTCACGGTGTCCGCGGTAAGCGGCGGTTCGGAAACGGTCGGTGCCGCGTCGGGGCTTGGCCCGAATACTGTATGCTGACCTCTATCACCCATGGATGCGCCTCCCGCTGTCCGTCAAACATATAATGTTTGTCTGACGATGGCAAGGTCGGACTGTCAAAGCATCTTCGGGTGCTGGTTACGGGTTGGCAGCAGCCCTAAGTCCGACAGCCTGCAAGATGCCCGTCCAGTGGTCGGCTTTAAAGGGCCGACCGTCTCTGAAGGCGTGCGGCCCGGGAAAAACTTGCATACAGTTTGTTCGCCTATAGGTGATGCAATCAGATCGAGGCTTACCGCCCGAAATGACCTGAATAAGGCCCGGTGGTCACGGCGTCGTACGAGACATAGGCATAATCGCGCGACCCACCACCAAAGTTCATAATCGAAGCTACCGGGTTGCCTTGCGCAAGACTACTGGCCACATTTGTAAGATTACTTACTACCCCGCCGGGGTTGCTCAACATGTACCAAGCGGCCGCTAAAGTAACAAGATGGTGCATGACACGAACTCCTTCATGGGTGTGGCGAGTGTAATTTGTCGGTCTTTGTATCGATCACATCGGCTGGCGGCGTCCGAGAACTCATGGACATAAAATGCTCTGCTAGGCGCTTGTTCTGCTCATCGGTCAAAGGCTGCGTGGTCATCGGCCCAAGGACCATGATAGAAACGACCCAGACGACACAGAATAATCTAAACATGGCGCGGCTTCATTCTTAGTAATTCGCGTAGACAGCAACCAGTTTGCGCATGTGTTCTTCGTGCGTCTCAGAAACACCGCTTGCGCTTGACAGCATCGAGAAAAACATAACGATTATGATCACTCCAAGAATGCCACGTAACAACATTTTATCCTACATCACTTGGTTTTGTTTCCGGGGTTCCCCGCTCTGATGAAGATAATGTAGCGCATATTGCGACGACTGGCAAGAACTATTTTCGCTATCCTTGCATTATTTATTCAGATCATCAACTCTATACACGACTTGTTTCCGGCTATTCTTCCGCCCGAAGGGCGGTTACTTGCTGTGCTGAGGCACGAGCTATGAAGCCGTTGCTGACGGCGCGCCGCCGGGTGCTGCAGCCCGCGTTATCGCCCGCCGGATCCGTGTTATCATCGAGTGGATTGCGGTCCGGTCTGTCTCGCTCGATCGCGGCTTCGTGCGTCCTGTCCAGCCGTTTGAGTTCGGCGGCCGGGATTGAATTCGAGCGAATGGCAGCATGGAGCCTGAACGTCCGCTGCACTTACAGTGCACTTACGGAAGGTCCGGTTCTTTGAGATAAAGAGCTAACCCATTGAAAAGATGGTGGGCCCGGAGGGATTTGAACCCCCGACAACACCGTTATGAGCGGCGCGTTCTGACCTCTGAACTACAGGCCCCACCGACGGGGGAGCAAGCCCCCGTCCGAAACGTAAAGCACATTGCCCGAGTCCGCATGCTGCGGCAAGGGGATAAAAGAGCCGACGGGTCAGGTATCTAAAAAACTGCGCAGCTTGCGCGAGCGGCTGGGGTGTTTCAGTTTGCGCAACGCCTTGGCCTCGATCTGGCGGATACGCTCGCGCGTGACCGAGAACTGCTGGCCAACCTCTTCAAGCGTGTGGTCGGTATTCATGCCGATGCCGAAACGCATGCGCAGAACCCGCTCTTCCCGCGGCGTCAGGCTGGCCAGAACCCGGGTCGTGGTCTCGCGCAAATTGGCCTGAATCGCGGCGTCCAGGGGCAGCACCGCATTCTTGTCTTCGATAAAATCACCGAGATGGCTGTCCTCTTCATCACCGATCGGGGTTTCCAGACTGATCGGCTCCTTGGCGATTTTGAGAACCTTGCGTACCTTTTCCAAAGGCATCAGCAACCGCTCCGCCAACTCCTCGGGAGTCGGCTCGCGCCCGATTTCATGCAACATCTGGCGGCTGGTACGCACCAACTTGTTGATGGTCTCGATCATATGGACCGGAATTCGGATCGTGCGCGCCTGATCGGCAATCGAACGGGTAATCGCCTGCCGAATCCACCAAGTCGCATAAGTCGAAAACTTGTAGCCACGCCGATATTCGAATTTATCAACCGCCTTCATCAAGCCGATATTGCCTTCCTGAATTAAGTCCAGAAATTGCAAGCCGCGGTTGGTATATTTCTTAGCAATAGAAATGACAAGCCGCAGATTGGCTTCGACCATTTCCTTTTTCGCGCGGCTGGCTTCTTTCTCGCCTTTCTGAACGGTAGAAACGATTCGACGGAATTCACCAATCGGCAAACGAACTTCTTCGGCAATGCCGGCAATGCCTTCACGCAGGCGAATCGCTTCCTCGCCATGCTTTTCGACCATACGGCCCCAACCCTTGCCCGGCAGCGCCTTTACGCGCTCCAACCAGTTCGGATCAAGTTCATAGCCGTAATAGTGGGTCAGGAAGTCTTCGCGCTTAATCTTACAGTCGGTGGCCAGACGCAGCAGCTTGCCCTCGTGACTGGTCAGGCGCCGATTCAAACTATAAAGCTGTTCGACCAGTTGTTCAATGCGGCCATTATTAAGCCGAACCTGATTGACCAACTCAATCATGTCGCCTTTCAGGCGATCATATTTCTTATCCGACTGACGACTGGTCTCCTCACCCTTTTGAATTGCGGCAAGGCGGCTTTCGTGAACTTTGTGGAGCTTTTCATAAGTGACGGCGATGGCGAAGAAGGTTTCCAGCACCTGCGGCTTCAGCGCATTTTCCATCGCCGACAGCGACAGGCTGTTTTCGTCATTCTCCGGATCGCCCTCGGGATCCATTTCCAGTCCGAGCGGAATCGGCGGCTCCGGGACTTCGCCTTCGACGCCCGGTTCCACACCGGCAACGGCCATCGCGGACTCGGCCGATGGCTCGCCCCCCGTCTCTCCACCCTCTGCGACCGCTTCAACCTCGATTTGGCCGAACGGGCTTGTTCCATAGGTTGCATCGAGGTCGATGATATCCCGCAGCAGCATCTGCCCTTCCTTAAGGGCATCATGCCAGCCGATAATGGCGCGGATCGTGAGCGGCGACTCGCAAATCGCCCCGATCATCATCTCGCGACCGGCTTCAATGCGCTTGGCGATGGCGATTTCGCCTTCGCGCGAAAGCAACTCGACCGAACCCATTTCCCGCAGATACATCCGCACCGGATCATCCGTCCGGCCGATATCATCATCATCGAGATTGCCGGTCTGGCGCCCCTCGCCTTCCGCGACCGGTTCCGGCGCCGCCGCCTCGTCGGTTTCCTCGGACTCGATGACATTGATGCCCATTTCGGACAGCATCGCCATCGTGTCTTCGATCTGCTCCGATGAAGACTGATCTTGAGGCAGCGCGGCGTTGAGTTCGTCATACGTGACGTAGCCGCGCTCTTTGCCGCGCGCGATCATTTTTTTGACGGCCTGAACCAAGCCATCCATCAGCGGGCCTTCAGCGCCCTCCTCGCGGGCTTCGGGTGCGTCTGTTCTATTCGTCGCTTTCGTGGCCATGTGCGATCCCGTGTCCCCGAGAAAACCCTTTGCCGTCCCTTACGGACGTCCCACCCGCACGCATGCGTACGCCCGCGGAATCCCTGCCGCGAAGCGCACGGTCGTCTCACTTTCCATATTAGCCCGGCCCATATTAACCCGGCCCCGCCACCTTCGGCGGCCAAACTCGCCGACCCACAAACCTTGCAACATTTTCTTCTTGCCAGCCCGTGACAATTGGCGACGAACACCGGCAGCGTCAAGTCCGAACTCTCACTCCCGGGTCTTCTTCAGTCCGGATCATCAAAAAAAGCTACGGAAACCGCCAATTCACTCCGCAAACTTTCTACTCGAAAACAATTCTGTAAAGTCAAATCCTGACGATAGCGTTGGCCCGCCTGCGGCAATTCGCCCACCAGGGCTTCCAAAGCCAGCAACCTGAGGATCTCCGCCAGTCCGGCCCGTACCGACTCCGGTTCAGCATCACTTCGGATAAAATAATAGGTCTCCAATACGCTACGGCAAAATAATTGTTCAAACAGCTCGGCAAAGCCTTCGGCCTCAAGCCTGGTCCGTAAAGTGGCCGGCTCGAACGCGTGATGCTCGCCCCACAGCCGAATCAGGGCGCGGCGCAACTCGGAGAGCAGCGGATCGGCAATCTCCAGTTCAACCAGCCGCTCGCCATACTCGTCGATCAAGGCCGGATGATTGATCAGGGCTGCTAAAAACACCTCCGCACGGAGTCGACTCGGACGCCGCGGAATCATCATCGGCGTCTGAACCGGGGGCAACGCCAGCGGACGCGGCCCCGGCCGGCCGGCCCGTAAAGCGCTGCGCGCTCCGATCGCACTCTTGCTCCTCGAGTCGCGTTCCGGCGGGCGCCAACGGAACGCCTCGCGCAGCCGCCGTTTCATATCCTCCCGGTAGCAACTTTGCACGGCACGCTCGGCAATCAGGCCGACCCGCTCATTCAAGACCGCCTCGAGTCCGGCCTTGGCCTCCGGGGTATCGAAGCGCCGACCGGCGGTTTCCATTTCCCACAGCACATCGGCCAGCGAACTCGCCCTGGCTAATACCGCCTCCATGGCGGCGGCGCCGCGGCTGCGAATCAGGCTGTCGGGATCCTCACCGGACGGTAAAAAGGCGACCCGGATCGACTGATCGGGCATCAGCATCGGCAAAATCCGCTCGACCGCCCGAAAAGCGGCGCGTTTGCCGGCATTATCCCCGTCGAAGCACAGCACCGGCATCTTTTCCCGGCCGGAAAACAACTTCCACACCACCTCGATCTGAGTTTCGGTCAGCGCGGTTCCCAGTGGCGCGACCGCGCCCGGATAGCCCGCCCGCACCAGGGCGATCACATCCATGTAACCTTCAACCAGGATAACCGGCTTGCCTTCGGCCGCGGCCAGCCGGGCGCGCGACAGGCCATAAAGCAAATGGCCCTTATGAAACAGCGGAGTTTCACCGGTGTTGATGTATTTCGGCCCGTCCCCTTCGATCAGACGGCCACCGAAAGCGACGGCGCGGCCACGACGGTCGGAAACCGGAAACATCACTCGATGGCGAAAAAAGCTGTAGGGGGCACGGCCATCGTCGGGCCGCTTGACCAACCCGGCCTCCAGCATATCGGAAACCGAAAAGCCCGCTCGTTCCAACGCCGTGCGCAGAGCGGCGCCCTCGGGTGGCGCATAGCCGAGCCGAAACGCCGCGATCGCCTCGTCGTCGAGCCCGCGCCGCTGCAAATAGGCCAACGCCGCCGCCCCCCAAGGCAGCCTTAATTGCTGTTCAAACCACGCCGTGGCGGCTTCGACCACCTCATGCAAACTCTTCTGCCGCTCATAGCGCCGAATATCCTCGGGCGCCTGACGCGGTACCGACAGCCCGGCCAGCCCGGCCAGCGACTCGACAGCCTCGGGAAAAGTCAGATGGTCGTGGCGCATGGTAAAGCCAATGATGTCGCCATGCGCACCGCAACCGAAGCAGTGGAAGAAGCCTTTCTGATCGTTGACCGTAAAACTCGGCGTCTTTTCGTGATGAAACGGGCACGGCGCCGCGAACTCCCGCCCGGCGCGAACCAGGCGCATGCGTTTACCGACCACCTCCGAGAGAGGCAGCCGCGCCCGCAGCTCTTCGAGGAAGGCGGGAGGGAACGCCATATGTCTCCGTTACTGTGAGAGTGCTTGTTTGACCAGCGGACCGGCTTTGGCAAAATCCATCATTCCGGCATGGCGTAGCCGCAGCTCGACCATGACCTTGCCCATATCCTTGATCGAGGCGGCGCCGACATCCTTAACCACGGCCTCAACCGCGGCTTTGGTCTCGTCTTCGCTCATCTGCTTGGGCATGAAGCTCTCGATGGCCGTGATTTCCGCGGCTTCCTTATCGACCAGCTCCTGCCGCCCGCCCTGACGGTACATTTCAATCGATTCCCGGCGCTGCTTGATCATCGCGTGCAACACTGTGACAATCTGGCCATCGTCGATACCGCCGGTATTGCCGCTCGGCCGGGCGGCGATGTCACGGTCTTTTACCGCCGCCAAAATCATGCGGATGGTGCTAACAACCGGCTTATCACCGGCCCGCATGGCATCTTTCAGGGCTTCGTTGAAACGTTCGCGCAGCATGATGGTCTCCGTTACGCAGCCCGGCAGCGAGAGGCTCGGCTCTTTCGTTATACACCGTTATACACCGCGCTCTTTCGCCCGTCAGCCCGGATGATATATGACTTGTCCGTTAGCCGTAGCACCACCGCCCTCCCCGAGCGCCAACCAAGGTTCCGCCATGACCGAATCCGCCTCCGCCGTTGCCTCCCCCTCCGCCGCCACGGTTGCCAAGCCCGACGGGGCGACCGCCGTTCTGGTGCTGAGTGACGGCACCGCGCTCTGGGGGTATGGAATCGGTGCCGCCGGCACCACGGTCGGCGAGGTCTGCTTCAACACCTCGATGACCGGCTATCAAGAGATTCTGACCGATCCCAGCTATGCCGGCCAGATCATCACCTTCACCTTCCCGCATATCGGCAATGTCGGCGCCAATCCCGAGGATATCGAGTCCGTTACCCCGGCGGCCCGCGGTCTGATCATCCGCGCCCCGATTACCGCCCCGTCGAATTGGCGGGCAACCCGGGATTTGGACTCGTGGCTGCGCAGCCACAATTTGATCGGCCTGTCCGGGCTCGATACAAGGCGGCTGACCCGGCGCATCCGCGACGGCGGCGCGCCCACCGGCGTGATCCAACATGACCCGCACGGGCGCTTCGACCTTAAGGAGCTTCAGGCACAAGCCGTAGCATGGCCCGGCCTTAACGGCATGGATTTGGCGCGCGAGGTTACCTGTGCCCGCAGCTATGGCTGGAGCGAGACGCAGTGGCGACTCGGCGCCGGCTACGGCAATCAGGAAGAGCCGCGCTTTCACGTGGTCGCCGTCGATTTCGGCGCCAAGCACAATATTCTGCGCTGTCTCGCCTCCGCCGGTTGCCGGGTAACGGTGGTACCGGCCAGCACCACCATTGATGAAATCATGGCCCGTAAGCCCGACGGCGTTTTCCTGTCCAACGGCCCCGGCGACCCGGCGGCAACCGGCATCTATGCGGTGCCGACCATTCGCGGTCTCATCGAATCCGGACTGCCCCTGTTCGGCATCTGCCTGGGCCATCAATTACTGGCGCTGGCGCTGGGCGGACGCACCGAAAAGATGGCGCGCGGCCATCGCGGCGCCAACCATCCGGTCAAAGACCTGGCCACCGGCAAAGTTGAGATCACCAGCCAGAATCATGGGTTCATGGTATTGCCCGACAGCCTGCCCGCTGACGTCGAGGTGACCCACGTGTCGCTGTTCGACGGCAGCAATGAGGGGCTCCGACTTAAGAACCGGCCGGTATTTTCGGTACAATATCACCCGGAAGCCTCCCCCGGTCCGCAGGATAGCCACTATCTGTTTCAGCGCTTTATCGAAGCCATGGCCCGCCACAAGAAGTGAATCACGGTCGACGCCATGCGAGACCGGTGTTAGTATGCTATCTTGCGGAGGTGTTCGATGGCCGACAATCCCGATAACAATCCCGATGATCTGAAACCGCTGCTGCTTCAGCTCATTAAAACCGTGAACGAAATCAAGCAAGAACACGGCAGTATCCTCGCCGAGCATGGTAAGATACTCGCCGAGCATGGTAAGCGGTTCGACCAGATCGACGAGCAGCTTCGCCAGGTCAAGGAAATGGTCGGGATCGTCCGCCTGCGGGAAGTGGCCCGGCTTGACGGTCGTATCGATCAACTGGCGCAAGATATTGCACTTGATCGGCACGCGGCGACGCCGCGCCCGTCCTGATCGGGATACCCCGCCATGACCACTCGGAAAGACGGCAAAATAGCCTTCGCCCTCGGCGGGCTAGGCGGCGTAAATGCGCACGGCGTCGGCTTTCTGGAAGCGGCGCGCGCTCTTAACATCGAGCCGTCGATCATTTCCTGCACCAGCGGCATGATTGCCCGGGTGGCGGATTGGCTGGATGGCGTCCCGCTCCAACCGCTGCTGGAGGAACAACTCCGCCAGGGCGTCAAGTTTCCGCCGCCTTTTCACTGGATGAATACCCTGTGGCTGGCCACTTTCGGCGATCCCGGCAGCTTTCGCCCGGCCATCCGGGAGTATTGGACGCGCTGGCTGAAACCGCTGGAGCGCCCCGATGCCCGCTCGTTTTTCGATCGTTTCTGGCCGGCACAGTTGTACGTACCGCAGCGCACCCCCGAAGAACTGAGCCGAATCGCCGAGATTCTGAACGCTTCGTCCATTCCGGTGATGTTCAATAGCTATCATCCCGGTGCGGCACGCGAGTATTTGCATGTCAATCACGCCGCCTGCGATTTTCTTGAGGTCAAAACCGGAGAAATCGGCGGATCGACCAAATATTTGCCCATCGATTCACGGGCAGTCCGCGGCGCCTTGTGGCTTTATTTCTACGGCTTCGATGAAAATGCGAACCCGGAGGGATTGGTCGACGGGGCCTATCACCGCCAATTCATCGTCAGCGAGCTTCATGCCTGTGACCGTATCTATGTGGCACGGCCACGCAACAGCCGTTGGGACGATCGTCTGCCGGGGAACTATTTCGAAGTCCAGGATTTCACGACCGATCTCTGGTTCGATTCCTCTTTTACCGCCGAGTTGGCCGGACTCCGCCAGATCAACCAACTGCTGGCGCACGGTCGGCTTAAGGGCGACTTCCATCCGGTAGACATTATCGAGGTTGAGGTCGAGCGCAAATACGGCTTTTTCGAGTGCCTTGTCGATGAACGGGAGTTGTTCGAGCAAGCTTTCCGTAAGGCTTACCGTGAGCTTACGGTCAAGGAATGCGAAACCGCAGGCTGACTATCGGTTATGATCCCCGCGGCCATGGCCCCGAATGTATGACGGAGAACGTTATGAGCACCGAAATCCGTACCTTCGTCATCCCCGACGCCGACCCGGACCAGGACCGCAGCGAAATGGCTGCCTTTCTGCGCTCGGTTGTGGTTGAACGCATAGAGACCGCGTATTCCGAAGGGGCGTGGCGCATGCTCGTCTTTTACGAGGATGCGCGCCGAAAGGAAGAATCCGATCAAATCGAAAGCGCAATCAAAAGTGCTCTGATTGCTTGGCGCGACCAGGAAGCCGCCCGCGAAGGCAAGCCGCAAGACAATATTCTTTCCGACTCCCTGCTTAATGAAATCGCGCACTTCGCACCGACCACGGAGCGCGAATTGATCGCCATCGCCACGGCAATGGGCGTCAGTGTCGGTCCCTTCGGCTCGGCTATCGTTATCGTTGTAAAAAAGATGCTGGACGACCTTATCGAATAACGGAGTTTTGCCATGCGCCGCCTGCTCCGCTTACGCTTTGCCGTCGTCCCGGCGGTACCGCCGGTCATGGTCATGGTCATCATGCTCGGATGCTGGCCCGGAGCGGCACGGGCCGGGGATTTGGCCCCGGTGGAGCCGACCCCGCGCGAACAGACGATTCAGGGCATCGATCTGATCATGAAGGGCTTGCGCGGCATGCTCGAGCAGGTGCCGCTGTACGGCCCGCCCGAACTGACCCCCAACGGCGACATCATCTTGCGTCGGCTCTCGCCTCCCGGCAATCCCCCCGTCCCCGCTGCGCCGACACCGCCGCCATCCTCCGCGCAACCCGATAAACACCTGTTGTGAGTGAGCCTAATCCTTTTCCACCAGCACCTCGGTCAGATTGCGGACATTGCGCGCCATTATCCGAATTAAGGCACGGATGAACGGATCGGTTTTTTCCAACTTTTCCTGCAAGATCTCACCGGGAATCACCACACAGAGCGTATCGCTGACCGCCGTGACATCGGCCATGCGGGTGGTGCCGTCAAGCAAAGCCATTTCACCGAAGATGCCGCCCGGTCCGACCCGACCGAGCACCTTTCGCTTTTCCCCATAGCCGCGCGAGACCTCTACCGCACCTTCCTCGACCAGATACGCTCGACGCCCCATCTCGCCTTGTTGAATAATGACCTCCCCAACGGGAAACCGCCTGCGTTCGAAACCTTTCGGATCATTGCCCCCGCCCATGGTCCGCCCCCGCAATTCTTTAGCGTGTTATCATAACCAGTTAGCGGCCACCCGACAATCGTTCGATCAGGTTCCGAATATCACCCGGGTCGGTCGGAACAACCGGCGGCGGCGATACCTGTGCCACAACGGACGCCGGATCAACCCCGGCGGCTCGCGACAACGGATGAAGCGGCAGGCCGACATGGGCATCCATCATGAAATCATGCCACAGCTTGGCCGGCAGGCTGCCGCCGGTGACCCCCTTCATCTCGTCATTGTCGTCATTGCCCAGCCAAACCCCGGCGACATAATCCGCCGTAAACCCGACGAACCAGGCATCGCGATAGTCACTGCTGGTTCCGGTTTTGCCGGCAGCCGGGCGGTCGAGCCGCGCCGCTTTGCCGGTGCCATAGGCGAGCACCGCGGTCATCATGCCGGCAAGTTCTGAAACCGCGCCCGGTTCGGCAACCGGCGCGCTACCCGAGCCATGCCGTTTATACAATACGGTGCCGGCGGTATCGCGAATTTCACGAATGGCGTGGGGAATTACCGGATAACCGCCATTGGCGATGCCGGCATAGGCGGCAACCAGCTCGATCATGCTCACTTCGCTGGTGCCCAGCGCCAGACTGAGATCCCGGCCAAGCGGTGACGTAATGCCCAGCCGCTCCGCCAGCCTGCGCACCCGATCAACCCCGACCCGTTCCAACACGCGCACCGCACAGGTATTGATTGAATGGGCCAGCGCGTCGCGCAAAGAAACCGCGCCGCGAAAACCTTTTTCATAATTGGCCGGTTGCCAGCTGCCGATGCGAAGCGGGCTGTCCTCGATCGTCGTCTCGGGAGTAAAGCCGGACTGAAGTGCCGCCAGAAAGAGGAACGGCTTGAATGAAGAGCCGGGTTGGCGCCGGGCCTGGGTCGCCCGGTTGAACGGGCTCTCGGCATAGTTGCGGCCACCGACCATGGCGCGCACCGCACCGTCGGGCGACAGCGCCAACAACGCACCCTGGCTGACATTGCTTTGTTTGCCGCGCGCCGCAATCAGCTCAGCGACCCGCCGTTCCGCCGACATCTGAAGCCGCAGGTCGAGCGTCGTAAAGACCAGCAAATCCTCATGATCGGTGCCGATATAACTGCCGACATGATCGGCCACCCAATTAGCGAAATAACGGCCGATGCCATCGGCGGTGGCGGGAGGTGGCGCCGGAGAATCGGCGGCGGCGGCCTCCGCTTCGGCCGCGCTGATAAAGCCGGCCTCAACCATGGTCGACAGCACGATTCGGGCACGCTGGTCCGCTTCGTAGGGACTATTGATCGGCGAGTAATGAGCGGGCGCCTTCAGCATGCCGGCAAGGATCGCCGCCTCATGCACGGTAATGTTGGTCACGGATTTGCCGAAATAAGTCTCCGCCG
>SERZ01001774.1_pt1 | contig 11610 bp, 10 predicted proteins | sample 3171461 | NCBI WGS metagenome assembly SERZ01 (sample SAMN06051861, study PRJNA518727) | freshwater metagenome | biome: subpolar coniferous forest; feature: holomictic lake; material: water; isolation source: holomictic Lake 227, 6 m depth | place: Canada: near Kenora, Ontario | collected... | reverse complement strand
AACCCGAGACGATCTATATGCTTGTTCTGTACCAAATGAAGGAGTGTTGATAATCCGGCATAACCGCCGCCGATAATAGTTACTGGATAATAGGAATTTTTGTTGAATGACTCCTTTGATCCGCTCCATGCGGGTCTATAGGTAGCACTACTATCATTAAACCAGTATGCGATTTGTTTTATATTAGATGCTGAAATTGGATACATTATTGGCATGGCATAATCGCTGTACAAATTTCGTCAATTAGTCTAAAGACCAACGTATCCACTCGCCATTGTCATGTTTAATAAATGTATATTCGATCTTCCCGATTGTGATTGTCACTACATCATATTGTTTTTCTTCATGCTTCTTTGAAATTTTTGTCTTCAATCTGGTAACCGGAATGTTATCCGTCCCGGAATCGAATATTTTATCGAGGAGTCCCTGAAACTTCACTTGAAGCCTCCGATGATGCCGGTAAGCATATTTTTATACCAAGTTCGAAAATATTTAGCATGGCCGAAAGCTAGATGTCAACCACCCGTAACAATAAATTCATAAAACCGTAGCAAATAAGCGAAAAATTACCGTCTTTGATTCATGCTGAATATTCTTCAGGAACCGAATCGGGTTTTATTTGGCCTTTGCCATGTTGTCCAAGGGTACGCCATGACGCCCGGAATAACTCAAGCCGGATGCTTGGCGGAACCGTCAGAAAATGGCTGTTGGCTTGCGGAGGCCCAGTACATCGTCGATTGTAGACAGGGCGTCGCTTAATGACAATGTCGGGCTTTGCCGGCGTAACGCTGCTGCGGCTGCAAGCCGTCCATCACGCTGATAAGCGACGCGCAAGCCGGAAATCACATCGGTAAGGTGCGAAGCATGGATGCTTCCGCTGGGCGCCGAGGGAAAGCGCAAGCAGTTGGTGCTGGATACAGCAACAGCGAGTGTATTTAACATGGCTATCGTGGCAACAGTTGATTGATTCTTTACTCAAGGTACTTATAGCGAAAAGAAGTCCGGTTGATGGACAATTTGTGAAAGTTTTATGTCAATCATAAATTCAGCGAGAATGCAAAACTTATTATATCGACCTCCATCACTGTCTTAAAAATTTAACCTGCACCAACTTGGTCGTCAGGATATCTTTTCTTTATGGTAGGCTCGGAATATGAGTTGCTTTGCAACCTGTCGTGATGTCGCAGGAGCGGGGATGTTGGATAGTCGTATGAGCATTGCCTTACGTCCTTCAACGGATGATGATGTGCCGGCCATGCTGGAAATCTACAGTTACCATATTCATCATGGCATCGGCGATTTTGAACCGGAACCGATGCATCTTGATGAGATAAAGCGGCGTAGAAAGGTCATGTTAAAGCGGCGCATGCCTCACATCGTTGCAGAATGCAATGGGGTTGTTGTCGGTTATGCTTTTGCGGCTCAATTTCGTAAACGCCCTGCATATCGCTATACTATTGAACACTCGATCTATGTACATAAGGACTGCTTGCGATTGGGAATCGGCAGGCGGCTGCTTCCCGCCCTTATTCGTGAATGTTCCGATGCAGGTTTCCATCAGATGATTGCCGTTGTTGACAGCACGAATCTGCCTTCACTTGCGCTTCATGAACTTTTTGGCTTTCAACGTTCCGGCCTGCTGCGATCGGTCGGTTTCAAGTTCGGCCATTGGACCGATAGCGTTCTGATGCAGCTTTGCCTCGGATCGGAGGACGGCCTGCCTCGGGCCTGCGTTTCCGACGAAAGCGCAACACGGAACGGCTGATCGCAAATTCACGGAATATTCATCGAACGGTCACGATGACATAAGGCATGATTGCTGTCGGTCGTGAGCTTATATTTTTTCTTTCCACGAGCCTGAATGCCGTTATCACGCATCATCCTGCGAACCCGTTCCCCTGATCCGCGGCAATCTAAGCCGCTGTCAGGCTGAAAATTCACCTTTCCTCCTGTCTAAATTTCCAGGGCCAGCTCTGTACTCAATCGTTTGTCGGAGTTTAACCGGCTATGGTGGCCGCTGCACGAGGTCACTATGGCACTTAAAAAATGCGATCGTGTGTAACAATTAATTAATAAACTCGTACCGAGACAGCGTTTATCATTGAACGGGTAGCATTTGCTGCTCCATTGGTTAAGCAGTAGTGAATAAGAGTTTCAGGATGGGCTTTGTAACACGTAGCCTCATGGTCCGAACCGTCTTGGCAATATGCTCGTTGCTGATGGTGACGATTGTTCTTACCATAATCGCTGCAGTCGCCGTCACCACCAGCGATGCTCGGCACATACTTGAGGAAAGAGCTCAGCTGACCGTGCAGATTCTGGCGGGCGGTGCGAGCGCGGCTTTGTTCAACGATGATGAAGGGTCTGCGCACGCTCTACTTGGTACCCTCAGTCGAGACCCCGACTATTACGCGAGTTTGGTTCTTGACGAAAATGGGATGCCCTTTGTCCAGCACACCATCGTTGGGGCCACCCCCGCCGGCTTAGTGACGGCCCGCGCGCCGCTGATGAAGACAGCCGGAGTCAACGGAAGCCACCGTATCGGAACGTTGGAGCTCACCCTCAGCACAGCCCGCGCCGATGTCGACAGCGCCAAACGAGGGTGGATCATCGCCATCGCCGGAATTGTTTTGCTGGTGGTGGTTTCTGTCGCCCTTGCCTTGATCATTCAAGGCGTGACCCGTCCGATCCGGGCGATGACAACGGTGATGACGAAACTGGCGGCAGGACAGGTGGAAGTGGAGGTGCCCGCCGTTAAATTTAATGATGAAGTCGGTTCCATGGCTGCGGCGCTAACAACCCTGAAATCCCACGGGGTCGATCGGCTCCGCTTCATCGCCCGGCAATCCCAGCATCTCGTGGAGATCGAACAAGCGGTCACCGATCGGACCCGCGAGTTGTCCGCCACGCTTGATGAGTTGCGCCGCACCCAGGATGAATTGGTTCGATCCGAAAAAATGGCTGCTCTGGGCGGGATGGTGGCTGGGATCGCACACGAAATCAACACACCGGTCGGCAACAGCATGACGGTGGCCACCTCGCTTTCAAGACGAGCCGCCGAGTTCAGGCAAGCGCTTTCCGGCACCGAAATGCGCCGGTCAACCTTGCGGGAGTTCTCGGAAAAGGTCTGTGCCGGCACCGACCTGCTGGTCGCCAACCTGACCCGTGCCGTCGAACTGATTAGCAGCTTCAAGCGGGTCGCCGTTGATCAGACCAGCGAACGGCGCCGTGCTTTCGATCTCGCGAGCGGCCTTGGTGAAATCATTACGATGTTGAAACCGATCTACAAAAACAGTGGCCATCGCATCGAAATTGACGTGGCGCCGGGCATCCGGATGGACAGCTATCCGGGCGCCCTCAGCCAAGTGATCACCAACCTTGTCTCCAACGCTTTGGTGCACGCCTTTGAAGGGCGGCAGCATGGCGTTGTCCTTGTCGCCGCCAGGATGGACGGCGGGGAAAACGTCATCCTGACCGTCGCCGACGATGGCTCGGGCATTGATCCCCGAGTCTTGCCACGCATTTTCGATCCGTTCTTTACCACAAAGCTGGGATCGGGTGGCAGCGGGTTGGGCCTGCACATCGTCTATGTCACGGTCGCGCGTATTCTCCACGGAAAAATTTCGGTGAAGAGTGAACCCGGAACTGGAACCACATTCACTCTTACACTACCTTGTACTGTTCCTGTCAACGAGCCCAAAACTACATGATGCATTCATAATATAAATTGTTATCACGAGGATATTGCCATGCTTACTGAATTGTACATATCGAGGATCGGCTTTCTTGCCTCCATGATTATGCTAGCAGTCCTTTCTCCAAGCAACCGGGTTGATGCTCAGACTTGCGATGACCCTGTTCACTTGCGCTTTTCGATGATACCGACTCAAGATATTGATCGAGATCAAGCATATTATGACCCTATACTTTTCCTGCTTAGCAAGAACACTGGCAAAAAAGTTGAGATGATAAGGCCAGTTAGAAACTACTCGTCTATTATCAACGGCTTGAGAGAAAACTGGATTGATATTGCTTTTCTTGGACCGGTATCTTATTTGCTCGCCCGCGACCAGGGCGCCATAATTGAACCTTTTGCCGCATTGTCACGCCGCGCGGTGGGTATCCAGGCGGCGGGCTCCGGTTACCACTCTGTGTTGATCACCCGTAAGGGCTCGGCCTTCACCTCGATCGAATCTCTGAAGGGCTCGACGCTGGCCTTGGTCGATAAAGCCAGCACCTCGGGTTTTGCCATTCCACAGACAGTATTTCCCAAGGAGACTGGGATTTCGCCGCTCAAGGACTATTTTTCCCGGATCATTCTCACCGGCAAGCATGACCTTTCCATCCTCGCGGTGATTGAGAGCAAGGCAGATGCGGCATTTGTCGCCAGTTTTATTTTCATGCAGTCAGTCTCTGCCGGAAAAGTAAAACTTGAGGATGTCAATATTCTGTGGTCATCCCCGCGGTTGCCCGACCTGCCGTTCGTGTATCGCGGAACCTTGTGCGAGAACATCCGGCAAGCCGTTGCGGAAACCTTCATGAGCGCCAACCAAACGGAGGGTGGCAGGAAATTCCTTGAGAATGTCGGGGCTGATGGGATGGTAAAAGCCAGCGATACCGACTACAATATTCTTCGGACGATTGGGAAATAGAGAAAGTGTACGCAGCCGGGTGGCCCTCTCAGGCCGCCACTGCCGCGCGGTGATTGAGCCACTTAGGCAGATCGTCAGCTGGCATGGCCTTGGCGTAGAGAAAGCCCTGAACATAGTCGCAGCCAAGGTCACGCAGCACCGCTTCCTGGGCAACGGTTTCCACCCCCTCGGCCAAGGTGGAAAAGCCGAGTTCATGACCCATTTTGACTATCATCGCTGCGATTGATCGGCTGTCGGGGCGGGTATCGATTTTGTCTACAAACGACCTGTCTATCTTGAGCATGGTGACCGGAAGCTGGCGAAGGCGAGACAGCGAGGAATAACCCGTGCCAAAATCATCGATGGCAATACGGAATCCAAGGCCACGCAGCGCATTAACGGATGACACGATCCGGTTGCTCTCCATCGCCGTGCTCTCCGTGATTTCCAATTCGATGGCGGCAGGGTCGGCACCACAGGCATGCAAGATACCCTCGACCGTCTGAGCAAAGCCGCGTTCGCGAAGCTGGCGAACGGAAACATTGACAGCAATACTCAGATGACCGAGGCCGCATTGGCGCCAATAGACCTGTTTCAGGAAGGCTTGGCGGAGCACCCAATCACCGAGGGGAAGGATATGACCGGAATCCTCGGCTGCCGGGATGAAGATGTCGGGCCGGATGAAGCTGCCATCAGGCCGCTGCCAGCGTAGCAGTGCTTCAACCCCCATGACACCGCCATCACGCAAACTGAGCTGGGGCTGATAATGAAGCATTAGCTGACGATTCGTAATGGCCTCGCTGAGTTGATTGATCAGGGTAAGACGAGTTTTGAGTTCCTCGGCCATCGTTCCGGTATAGCGGATGATCTGCCCCCGTCCCTGACGTTTGGCACGCTTGAGCGCTATACCAGCGCAGCGAATCGCGGTAGGAACGTCAGTTTCGCTTGGCTTGAGAATGGAGTAGCCACCTGAAACGGCAAGGTTCATAGTATTACCGTCAATTTCGAACGGTTGGGCGAAACACATGGCGATCATATCAAGCAGGCCGGCTTCATCTTCCCTGCAGGAGACCGGCGACAATATGCCGTAGCGGTCGCCGCTCATGCGACTGACGGCTCCTGCTTGGTTGAAAGCCCGGCACAATTCGGTGGCAACTTTCCGCAGCACCTCGTCGCCAACGGCATGCCCGAGCCCATCGTTGATCATCTGAAAATGATCAATATCCAGCAACAGGACGAAAAGTCGCTCCGCCGACCCGCTCGCGCGCATCCGCTCCAGACGCTCGCTGATTTCGATTTGAAACCGGGTTCGGTTCGGCAGACGGGTCAGGGGGTCAATGAACGCCATATTGCGAACGTGTTCAAGCAGGCCAATGTTGTCGAAGCCAACCGTTACATTTGAACAAAATATCTCAAGAAGCCGCCGATCAAGCTCCGTGACACCTTTGCTCGTGGAAATTAAGACCGCAACATCATCACCGAAGGGGCCGGGGATATGAAGAACGGTGGCTAACTTGTTAAATACGTTTCGTTTCTCTTCAAGAGAGCGCTCCAGCAGCTTCTTAAGGTGCTCATCGGGAATGCGGCTCAAAGACGCCCCTGCCAAGTGACTGAACAGCCCTGACGCAGCAAGAACCACAGGGCCTGAGTCGTGTTCCCGGGCCGTGGCGCAACGTTGGCGCACAAGCACGATGCCGCTGGCTTCAATATCCAGCAACCCGCCAACTTGGGTCAAAATGCCCTCGCAGAATGCTGTAATCGAACGGCGGGCAAACAGGTCGGCAGAAGCGTCAATAATTTTTTTCAACCCTTCGCGGCTCGCCTCCAAGGTCCGGCGATTGGCATCCAGGGTCTTAAGATGAATAAACGACTTCAAGGCCGTATAAAGTGAGCTGAGCAGACGTATCTCAGTCAATTCTGATTTTGTCCGATAATCATTGATATCGTAGTCTCGGAGCACCTCCAGTTCGGGAGCATAGCCAGGCTGTCCCGTACGCAAGATTATCCTTAAATTAACCAGCCCAAGTTCTTCACGGATGGTCCGAACCGTTGCCAAGCCGGCATCGTCGGTCTCCATGACCACGTCGAGGAGGACAACGGCGATCTCCCTGCCATTCTCACGCAGTATGTCCAGCGCCTCGGCACCTGACTGGGCATGGAGTAGCTCCAGGCGTCTGCCGAGTATCTCAACGCCTGACAAAGCGAACGCGGTGCTGGCGTGAACTTCGAGGTCGTCATCAACAACGAGCAGGTGCCACACAAGGCCGTTAGTACGCTGATCACTCTGCGAATCGGCTGCGGCGGACGTTTCCTCATCGTCCTCGATCATGACGAGGATATCGTTGTCACCACGAGCGTCGGAGATATCCAGTGAATCCGCGCTATCTGTCATGTGGGAACCCTTCAACGAAAGCTCTAGGAAGCCAAGAGACTCTAAACGATCCGGCTAGAATAACCAAAGATATAGCCATTGCAGTTACCACTTCATCTAAAAATATGAACCTTTATTTACATGAAATGGTTAATCACAGGACTGTTCGTTTTCCGTTTCCTGATGCTCCGGCAGTGCCCAAGCCAGCTTGCCAGTGCCACAAGCCATTGATCTATACCAGGACATAATTTCAGTTGCGTTACAAAGGGACTTTTTTAATCAGCCGCAGCAGAATGTCCTAATTAAGCAAAGTTCGTGCTATGAAGCCATTTCCAAAATGCATGGCCGCAATGCGTAGAAAAGAAAGGATGCGTGACGTATTTGTTGCAATTTGGTTGCTTTTGGGTTGCGTTAGGTCGGCTGGAAATCATAAGATTAGATGGCATGGAACAGCTTGCGGGGGGGGGGGGGGGGCGTCATGCCGCGGGAGATCGAACGCCGGTTTCTGGCTTTGCCTTCCGTCCTGCCATGGTGCACGCAAGGCTCGGAAATTGAACAGGGGTATCTCCGCGCCGATGGGCGCATTACCGTGCGGGTGCGCGTCGCTGACGGCGGAGCTGTCATGACGGTCAAAGGGCCGCGGCATGGTTGCGCACGCGTCGAGTTTGAATCGGAGGTGCCAATGGATCGGGCTTTGGCATTACTTAATCGCGTACCTGATCACATGAGGGTCCGCAAGACTCGGTATCGTATAGAACGATCGGGATTGATCTGGGAAGTGGACGTTTTTTCCGGGCCGAATGCGGGCCTCATCATAGCAGAAGTTGAAATCGATGATCCTCTTCAACCGATCAGCATTCCGGAGTGGGTGGCTTTTGAAGTAACCTCTGAGTCGCGTTACAGCAATTCACATTTGGCGCGGAATCCTTTCGCTCTGTGGGCCAACGCTGCTTGAGACGCGGCATCAGTACGGCAGACCGGGATTGGCGACGAAACGGGAGCGGGGCCGCTTGATGATGCGGGGTTAGGTCTGAAATGATAAGCTGGGGGTCTTTGACGCCCATTCGATCCCCCACCTTAACCACGCGAAGTAGGAATCGGTTAGCTCCGATGCCACAGTATCCCAAGTTCGATTTGGGACTGAGATGGTCATGAACACATCGCCACTATAGGACCTAACATTGGCGCGATGTCGCAATGCCAGCTTCTGCATTCTTTTGTTCGAAAGCAGACAGACGATGTGAGCTGTCTTGATTTGACGATTTTGTAGTAATATAAGGGACTTGTCCATAAGGTGCGTGCCGACCCTTGTGTTTTGAAATTCTTTTTCGACACTGAAGGCAAGCTCAGCTTCACTGCTAACATTTGTAGCTGAATACCTGATCTCGACAGCGCCACGAATGAGATTATCGGAAAAACAACCGATTAATTCACTTTTGCTCCAATCAATGCTATTCACATATGATCGTATTGAAGCATCAGGCAATGTTCCAGTGAATCGAGCATATCTTGAATCCGGGTCAAGTCTCAATAGGTGATCTCTGTAGAGATCAGCTTCGAAGTGGTGCAGATGGCGAAAGTATCTCATGTCATTTCTCCTCGATCTCGACCTAACTTTCTCGTCTTTATTTCTGGCAAAATACTGGGTTCAGGCGGAAGAGGCTTTTTGCCATTGCCTGTTTCACTGCTAAATATAACAGCAAAGCATGATAAATAGTACCAAAAATCTACAGTAGTCTTACTATTGTAGATTTCATAACTCAGCGCTATGTATTATGTTAAAATTTTACTTTATAAAAGTTGGATCTATGCGTTGCGCCTCCAATTGTTGGATGGCGGCATTGAATAATTACTTTATTATGCACGCATGATTGGCAAAATATCGTCAAATCCTTCCATTGCTAGGATTTCATTAATCTTGCCTTGAACACCTTTGAGCCACAATGTGAGGCTTCGCGTATAGGCCACCTCTCGCGCTATTATCAGCATGCTCAGCCCCTCACAATCAATGTTGGCGACATTGGAAAGATCAAGTACGACCTGGCTCCCGATCGGACCATTGAAGGCTGTTAGGACGGAACGAAATATGTTGTAGTTCTGAAAAGTGATGTTTCCGCTCAGAAGAATCTCGATCATGCCTTCGGACTTTTTAACTTGATATTTCATCTGTTGTTTCTTCGTCATTTCGACCTCCTGTTGAATTTTATGTTGCTGAACCTGTGTCATCTTCAGCCTCCAATTCAGCTGGTCAACTGGCCACAGTGCGTTCGACCTTTGGCACCGCAGCAAAATCCCTCGTACTGCGCGCACACTAGCAAATGACCTTCGTAGGTACAGTTAAGTTTTGGTTAAATAACTGTGATCAGTTATTTGGTAACGAGTAAATATACGATAAATTGTAGTGCAAATATTCCAGGTAAATGCCTAAAATTGTGTGTATTTCATTTTGCTATTGATGAGTTTGCTGTCACGTGTCTATCGAGCGATCAGGCGGGTATCGAGCCGGAATATCCTATGTTTATCAATGGGTTGGATGATATTATTATTGCGCCAGTGTTATCGGGACTCTCATGTGGACGCCCGCCATATATAAGTCCGATTGCCTGAATGGCTGCCTGTGGCAGTTCGACGTGCTTCAGATATTCTGCCGGTTCTGAATCAGATTGTGGCCACTGGTGTGTGAAATGTGTTCATGTAGTGGCCGAGCAATTGAACCAAAGGGGGGGGGTATAATGAATTTTATGTGGCAGCGAGCGTTGCGCCATTTCATCGGGTTTGAGTTCAAAATCTGCTGATGTAAAGTGCGACCCAGATTCGCCAGCCAACCAGATGTACACCTCGACTGCAGTGGGCTAAGCGGGCGGCACAGGATAGCCTTAGGAGATTCCATCATGAGCGAAAACCTGAACAAGCCGGACAAAGCCCTATCTCAGCGAATCCAAGCTGAAATCGAAGATAGTTTTGATGAAGAATTAGAAATGGAGGTGGATGACGACAGACTTTCTAATATTCTTGATAATATGGTGGATTTTCAGCATGAGCAAACGCTGGATAGGCGGCTATATTTTAGGGAGTTATTTAGGTTGCAGCGCGAGCTTGTTAAACTTCAAAGCTGGGTTGTGAACAAAAAGCTCAAAGTATTGGTCATTTTTGAGGGCCGAGACGCAGCTGGCAAAGGTGGCATAATAAAGCATGTTACCCAGCGATTGAACCCCCGAGTTTGTCGTGTTGTAGCGCTTCCTGCCCCAAGTGAGCGTGAACGGTCCCAGTGGTATTTTCAGCGTTACGTTACACATCTACCTGCCGCTGGTGAGATCGTTCTGTTCGATCGTAGCTGGTATAATCGGTCGGGCGTAGAGCGAGTGATGGGTTTCTGCACAGAAGATGACGTGGAGGAGTTTTTCAGGACGGTTCCCGAATTTGAAAAGATGCTGGTTCGTTCGGGTATTATCCTGATTAAATACTGGTTCTCGATCACAGACAATGAGCAGAATCTTCGTTTCCTGATGCGCATCCATGACCCGATCAAGCAGTGGAAACTCAGCCCGATGGACCTACAGTCGCGTGTGCGCTGGGAAAAGTACACAAAGGCTAAGGAGGACATGCTGGATCGCACGCACACACCGGATGCCCGCTGGTGGCTTGTGGATGCGAATGACAAGAAACGGGCGAGACTTAATTGTATTGCGCATTTATTAAGCCAGATTCCGTATGAAGAAGTTTCATCTGATCCTGTAGCCTTGCCTGAGCGGGTCCACAATCCAAATTATACGCGTGAACCTATTTCCGAAGATATGTATGTCCCATCAATATATTAATGTTACGAAATACCGTAAGAATCTGTTGAAAATACAGGATTAGCCATCTCACCTGCGGTTATGTGGTTCGGATATAACAAGCGATAGTGTATTACTCTGGCTCTCAACGGGCTCTGAGAAGATGATTGATCGGAGTGAAGTGGTGTCCTTTTATTTGATATTGGAATAGAGGGAACTTGCCTCTCAAGTAGGCGGATTGCCGGACATAGAAAGGCAAAGACACATGTGAGGTGCGACATTTTGTCATGTAACAAAAAATTAATACTTCATCTTGAAATTCTGTCATCAAAGGTCAGCTAACCGTTCACTTCGCGCGGCCGCTTTCTGCGGGTCTGCGGCGATTGTGTCGGGGGATAGTATGGACTTTCTTTTCGATGGTTCGCTTTCGATAGCGAGCATAGTATTTATTTTCGTGGCCCTGGCTCTTGCTTTCGGCTTCGAATTCGTCAATGGCTTCCACGATACCGCGAATGCCGTGGCGACCGTGATCTACACCAACACGCTCCGCCCGACTGTGGCCGTGGTGTGGTCCGGGTGCTGGAACTTCCTGGGCGTTTTGACTTCGACCGGAACGGTAGCGTTCGGGATCATTGCCCTGCTGCCCGTTGAACTGATCGTCAATGTTGGCTCCGCAGCCGGATTCGCTATGGTGTTCGCGCTCCTCGTTTCGGCCATCATGTGGAATCTGGGTACTTGGTACCTGGGGCTACCGGCCTCCAGTTCCCATACCCTGATCGGGTCCATCGTCGGCGTCGGTCTTGCAAATTCCGCGCTGGCGGGCGGTCGGGCT
>SERZ01001771.1_pt1 | contig 11619 bp, 25 predicted proteins | sample 3171461 | NCBI WGS metagenome assembly SERZ01 (sample SAMN06051861, study PRJNA518727) | freshwater metagenome | biome: subpolar coniferous forest; feature: holomictic lake; material: water; isolation source: holomictic Lake 227, 6 m depth | place: Canada: near Kenora, Ontario | collected... | reverse complement strand
TGCGATATTGTGTTTACTGCTTATTAATAAGGGTTTAAATTTTGGCTCTTTGAAATGATGGTTTTTGGGTCATAATCCATAGGCTACAAATGGTTTTTGTGATGAATATCCACCAAAAAGCAGGCGAAAAAAAAGTGGACCCGAAAGTCCACTTTTGTGTGAAGATATTATTACTTATTCTTCATTTGCAAGACGTTGAAAGTAAGCAAGAGAATCAGCGTCATCATCTGAATCAGTAGTAGGCTCTTTCTTCTTTGGTGCCTTAACGGCTTCACGAACAAATTCTTCATCATCACTATCAGTTTTTGGCTTGACTGTTGCATTGTTACCAATAACCAAATTGAACTTCTTTTCAAGTTCTTCATATGACTTGAATTCGTTTGGCGAAATGAATACTGACAAGTCATGCAGTTGAGTTAGGATTGCATCAATTTCCTTGTCCTTTCCGATTGCACCAGGCTTATCAAATTCACTCTTGTCGTAATTTGCATATCCTTCAACTTTTCGAATTTTCAATTTGAAGTTTGCTCCTTCACGTGCATCAAATGGATTCATTGGCTTTTCATCTTCAAATTCCGGTGTAAGTGCACCAATAATTTTATCAAAGATTTTTTGACCAAATTTAAAAATGAATACCTTACCATCATTTTCAGGATGCTTTGGATCAGATACAACCAAAATGTTTGCCATGTATCCAACCTTGCGCTTACGTTGGCGAACAATTTCCTTGTCCTTTTCGATACCAGAATTCCACAAAGGTCCGTTAGCTGTACAAACAGGACAGTCGCGTTCAATGGTAGTTGGGCATGGTTCAATGAACCAACGGCCAGCATCATTTTTAAATCCATGGGAATAAGTTTTTATAAACGGAACATCATCATCCGTCTTGCCTGGTAGAAAACGAATTACACAATATGCGTTTCCTGTTGCATCTTGTTCTGCTCTCCAGAACTTGTCGGCATGTGGATCTTTAAATCCACCTTGACCAGCTTTTGTTTTGTTTACTGCTGCTAGTAGTTTATCCATTGCGTTTGACATATATTTTTCCTTTACGTTATTTGCGTTATGAAACACGGTTTGCGATATCCAGTCTACGGATTCACTTAATCATAATATAAGACGGATGCTTTCACATCCAAATGTAATTTTACATCATATAATTATTTATGTCAAATTTTCTTTAATTCAACAAGCATATCTTTTACTGTTTCTGCAAATAAAAGTGCATCAGAAACATTATCAAATGATTTAATCCTGAACAAGTTTCCTTCAATGTAGTAAACCTTATACATTATCGAAAACTCTTTGTGTCAACCCAATCGCCATATGGTTCATCTTCATAATCATCTGAATGATATGTTATACCATATAATCCAGGAAGCATCTCTTTATTCTTGACTTTTGCACCATGGATTGTGCTGTGACGTCGTTTACCACCTTTCACATCTTTTTCGTCATCAAATTTTGATGAACTACGCTTGAAGGTTTTTGTTTTTAAATTGCGACGACCCCGAACATCTGCTTTGGTCAGAACTTCATTTTCCATGATGGTTTTCTATAATCTCCTGAAAGAGTGGTTTTGGATTAGTTAACTTACTACAGAATGGACGATATTTTTGTAACTTGAAAATAAAATGACTCAACATTGGATCGTCATCATATAAAGAAACCCAACGGTCAATGAAAGAATCACTGATTCCGTCCAATATGCATACCGATTCAATAGATACTTGCTTTCCAAGTACCAGTTGAAGCAACGGTGGTTTATTTCCTTTTGGTGTTTTTGTAACGAATTCATTAAATGAATTGAATTTTGGTGTTGGTCCTGATAAGAATTTTTCAAGTACATGTAAATCTTTTTCCAATGTTGTATTTATTGATTTTCTAATCTTTCTGGTTTCAGAAAAACAATCTAACGCATCATGTTTGTCTTCATATAACCAATTAGAATTTCCATATGCAAAATTCGCTAAACAGATTTCTCCAAATCTTTCTTTCTGATTAACAATACCTGCCCATCTTTCAAACTCATGAACATCTCTTCTTTTAGAAAAATTTTCATACTTCATACTAGGCAATTTTTTGCCATATTTCAACACATCGTATTTAGTAGTAAAATGAAGATGTAGAGGATGATAAATTTGAAATGCTTCCCATCCGTTCATCGACTTATGACCAAGGAAACTGCACGATCTTTAGTCGTGCGGTAGTTTATAACTCACAATGGTAATCTTGAAAGTTGCTTCATTAAACCGGAATCTTCTGCATCCAAACGAATCTTGTCTTTTAAATTGCTTGAAATGATTTTCTTTAAACTTTCATATTCAATATCATTTGTATCACAAAATTCCAAAATAGCATCAATGTATGTTGCATTTCCTGAAGATACCATCTCTTCGATTTTGGCTTGGAAGTTTACCTCATTAAGAAACATGTAATTCCTTTGTGATGGTTCCGTTTTTCTTCAATGAATCAAACTTGATAAAATGTGCTGATTTGAAATTTTGAGTGATCTCAATAAATTTTTCATCACCGATCATTTTTTCGGTTGGAATTTGTTCACTATAATATTCTTCACCTGTTGCAATGCATAACCACTTTGTTAGTTTAACTTTCATTATATTCTCGTACTAAAATGTTTAAGAACAAGATACTTATCATTTGCTTCTTTATATACAGGCCATCCATTATCTTCCAAATGATACATCTTATATTTTCGTTCCATTTCTTTATCTTCAAGCATATATCTGATATTCAATAAAACACGATGTGTTTCCTTTGATAACATGTTACGAAATAGTTCAAGAGTGCCAGTACTTTTTGCAGAATAAAATTCATCAGTTATAAATCCAGCATATTCTGTACCGGCTTTTGTTTGTAATGTAATCGGCAAATTGATCATTTTATATCCTATATGTTTTACTTCTTGGCCGTCTTGTGAGCACCTTCTTTTCAAACTCGACTTCTGCTATTTGTTGATTTGTTTCTTCTAGCATACCTTCCAATTCTTTCTGTCGTGTTCTTAGAAATGGAAAGATTTGAGTGCATTGAATGATTGGTATAAGTATCTGAAACACAATAATGTAAAACACTAACAGCAACCATCCAAGTTCAATTAACTTCAACAACACGATATTCCTCCATTTATAATGACAATCACAAACCAAATAATAAACACAATTGATGCTAATTGTAGTTCAGACATTAGAGCCACTTACTTTCATTGATCCATCTTAAAACATTCAAGTGCTTGGTTACCCACTCTTCTTATAAATATGTAAGATAGAAATCCATCATACCTTGATCGCCTCATAACGTTCGCTATTAAGAACTTGTAACATCAGATCTCTCGGAGTAGGTACAGGTGGCATGGTTTCGCGATTGACCACTGCCTTCAAAATTGCTGGACTAAAACCCGACACTAACATCATATTTTCTGAATCGGCACCACAAGGTACGCCGCCGTATTCAGCGTTCAGGTTCCACCATACCAAAGTAGGCAGTTCATAACCAGCAGCCCTATACTTTTCTTCAAACATTCCGATGGCTGTCTTGTTGCCACATTCGTTGAACTGCATGTCGCTGAGAACCATCAACATCGTTGGCATTTCGTTAGCGGGAACTTGATGTGCTAGGGCATACTTCAACACATGACCAACAGCACGATCAAGAGCAGTCGAACCACCCCAAGACGCTATATAAATGTCACGAATCATCTGACAAACATCACCTTCTGCTTTGCAAAGCTGCGGATCACTTTCAAAGGTTAGATACATACCTTCAAATACTCCAGGTTGCTTCAACGCAATGTAAGCACCAAGACCAACAGATACATCCATACATTGAAGGTTTGGATTTCCGCCAACAGTACAAGACATTGATGCCGATACATCAATCATCGGAAGGATTCGTTCTTGCGATTCTTCCAAGAAGTTTGGCAGCGCCTTCCATTGTGCAGACAGTATGTCATCACGATCACCGCTTGTACGATGAATTTGTTGCGTGATATTATGTGGGAACAGAGCTGCCGCATTGATCTTGGCTGTACCATTCTTCAATGCCTCACGGTAAGCGGGATATGCTTCCTTTGAGTTACGAATGAACGCAGCTTGATAGCGAGTTGCAGCTACCGAAGGTACATGCTCGAAGTTGATATTTTCCCAATCCTTGGCACACATCGACTGCTCGACTGTATTTGATGCATGTACAACCAACTTGCGCCAAGCCTTTGGCGACAGCTTAAGGAACTTTTGCATTTCACGCGCAATTACGCCTTGCCGTGGCATCCACTTTGCCACCAAAGCTGGATCATTACTAAGAAGCTTATCAGTAGCGATACGCTTGAATACTTCTCGTGCAGCACCAACTAAAGTAAATCCATCATCCCAGCGACCGTATTCGGGTACAAACTTGGTGATGGCTGTTGCCAATACAGGATTGGTTTCTGATACATGATGAATAAGGTCGCGGAACGCTTGGCGTTCGCCAGCACCGCCGCGGACGTCGCGAAGCCAGAACAATGCTTTCACAGCAAGTTCAGGTTCAGCTGCATACGCTCGATCAAACAAATCTTTCAGTTGTGACGGCTTCATATTACGAGCTGAGCCTGCATTCCCGAAGAAATCGAGAACAACATCACCGGTTGAATTGAATGCCAACATGCCATTCGCTGTGGTTGTTACGCCCATTGCAACACTTCGTGCAAATGTATTCATTGTTTTCCTTTCAGATTAGCGCTGGTGAGACCAGCGTACACCGGTTTGAAATGCTGAAACTAATCTTAACATGTTTATTATAACCCATGTTTTGTTGCTTGTCAAATTAAATTAACAGGATGGTTTTGTGCCAAAATCTTTTGCTTGCTCGACACTAACAAGGTTCCCAGTCACCACGTATTGGAGGTTGTTCGTCCTATGGCTCTGGTTCTCGGCTATAGATAGATTGCTGTACCCATCCTCATATTACAATTATAAAGGTGTTACTCAAGAAAATCAAACTGATTTGAAACCTAATGAGTTAGCATCCTTGTTCTGATTTTGAACGTAGTGATCAGGATGCAGAAGCCATTTGCTGCCCATCTTTTCGATGGCAATCTTTCGCTTCTCTTCTAATCGGACTTGGAGTAGCTTGATCTCTTCATCAATATCTTCAATCCGAGTTTGTGACGAAGGGGAAGGGTCTGTTTGAAACAGTTCGCGAAACATTTTCATTAACATTTCTTTGTCCATTTTTGACGAGCATTCGCATTCTTGCGACGTTCCCAGGCTTCGGCTACAGCAACGAAGCCGTATAGAAGCCCAGCAACACCTAATCCAGCAGCCAATATTCCGAAGATGATGGCTAACCCAACATAGAATGGTAGCAATACAAGCCACCATGACCATAATGCAATTGGGCCGTATTCAAATATTTTGCATAATACAAAGATGATTCCTAGCAAGCCCAACCAACTAAAACCGCCATAGACTTCTGTTTTATGTTCACTCATATCAAACCTCTCTCTTTTAAATGCTTGCATATGCCTTTATGATACAAAAATCCAGGACAAGTACAAGTCTTTTCGACAGTGTTTATATAATATAAATTTCCTTTACTGCCTTGTACAGTAATTAGCGTAGGATCGGTATCAACATTTATTCCAAACAAATTTTGAACTTTTTCAAATTTTCGGCCACGCTTGTCAATTTGTAACGGCTTTGAAAATTTCGTAATTTCACCTTTGTAATTACAGAAGGCAAAACACTTATCTCCTTCTAGAAGGTACACACCTGTCGGTGTGTAATCCTTCCATTGAGTAATTTCCCGAAGTGCTTCAGCCATGATCAGCTCTTGCACATGTAAGCAGCCATACGGCTAAACTTTTCCATGTCTTCAATACCATCACGCAGCTGCGCAATTTGCTGTACCGTACGAATGTTAAGGTCGGTGCACTTTGCAGCAAAACCCTTGATGAAATCAACAGCATCTTGCTTTACATCACGATCAAGGTGCGGCATGAAATTCTTTTGATGCACAATTGCCTCAATCCGTTCGACCTTTTCTTCAGTCGTCATCTCAAGCGAAACACGCATTGAACGGCTGATCAGCGCTTGTGGAATCTTTTCCATTGACACATTGCTAATGAAAATAACACGGCCAAAAAATTCAAAACGGTTAGGCAGTTCTTCGGACTCACGGAATTCAGCATTCCAGGAAATCACACGCTTGTCATTGGAATCCAATGCACCCTTCAAAATGTTGGCAGCAATCGGATCCTTGTGAGCTTGGTCACAGTCATCAAAAATAATAATCTTGCCGTTGTTTTCCCACAGAATTCGGTACAATGCCTTGGCTGTCGTAAAGCCCTTAATCATGATGAAATCACCATCAATTTCGCCGATAGTGTCTTCACGAAGACCGCATGCCTTCAATGTTTCGGTAACAGTAAAGGTCTTACCAAGACCGCCAGGCCCGCTCAAAACAAGCGCATTTGCTTTCTTCTTGGCAACCATGCGAACAAAATGTTCAAGAAAATCAAACCGTTCATTGATGCTAAATTCTGACTTTTCAGACGCAGCAATTTCAGGTTCTACATCGGCACCGATGGCACGAATGTTATATTTGTTGCGAAGATAGTTTTCAACAGCTTCACGGGTGTTTCGACGAGAAACAAGTTTCCCATGAATGAAACCTTCCCACTTGTTGAACTTCTTGCTAAATGAAATTGTTGCAGACATTTTAGTGTCCTCAGTTATTGAATCGATGGAATAATTATAACAAACCAGCGAAATTTAGCAATGGATATATAAGTGATTGATTTTAAATACCATATTTCTTTTTAAAGAAACGCTGACACTCAGCCTCGGTTTTCCGTGCGACACGAATTTTTCCGTCCATATATCCAACCCATGTATCCCTATGTTCTATATAGACAATTGCGCCGTCAGGCATGTTTTCATTGACAATGCGCGGACGTTTTACAACACGTTTAGGCTTAACCGTCTTTGTTTCAGACGGTTGATTTTGTTCATATTTTTGCAGCACCCAAGGAAACTCAACAACAAACTTTTCTGTCTTTTTTGCCGCATAATCAATGAGTTGCTGACCATTCAATCCTTGAAAAGTACCTTGTAACAGATACTTATACAAATATTCCTTTTGATGCATTGACGCATCATTGGGCGCGATCAATTGAAATTGATCAGCAAGCAATGCTGAATAATTTGTTGCACTATTCAATGTGCGAACATGATTGATAAAGTCGGTTTGACTTTTGAATTGCGGTACCATGATCGGTCTCCGTTAATGAATCAATACAAATATTATAACACAAAACAGAATTTTATCAATGATGTTATAAGTATATGATTTTAATCAAGAATTGTTTAACTCCTTGTTTCTCCTAGATTTTGTTCAATCACCTTCTTCACTAGAAGCTTTTCGCGGTCGTCAAGTGAACCGATGATGCTTTCTGTTTCGAGTAAAGAAAGATAACCATCAACAAAGCCACCTTTAAGGTCAGAGAACTTCTGAAACCTATCCAAATCCAAAACTCTAACTATCGGCGACGCCTTTGCGTAAAAGGTGCCATCTTTCTTATTGAAGTTAATTGTGGTTGGACATATAGCAAACTTGATAGCCACCTTCCGTAGGTTATAGTCCATCTCAAACAGTAAGGTCACCCCACCAAGATTGGATGGCGACGTTCCGAAGTTCTGAGCGTATGTGTTAGTTTGTGGTCGTAGAAACCTAATTACGTCGATTGTCATTCTAGATCCTTCACAGCAATATTAAGACGACTCATTTCAGTCTTCAAACGTCTAACAATATCAACCTTGGCTTCACCATTACAAACAGGACAGATATCTTCTGGCACTTCATAATACTGCTCGCCATCTTGATCGTTCTCGTCGTCGGTTAGCCAAGCTTCAACTTTTGGATATCCTCCAAAGAAGAAGTTGTGCCTTTTCTTGCAAGTACAGATACCTAGTTCACTGTAGCTGTCATATCCAGCCTCAGTAGTCTCACCAGAAATGTCACAAACAAAACTGGAACTACTCGAATTACTTACAAACCCCATTCTGCGTTTCATTGTTTATCCTTTCAAAGTTAGCATACTCTTGTGCCAGTAAAAAGTCCAGTTGCAATATATTCTTCTTCTTTTAACGGAACAGCTGTTTTGGCTTTGTTAATTGCATCTAGCACCTCTTGTAATGAGAAGTGCGAACCTTCGGAGTAGTCATCATCGTCAAATGATGCAAGCTCTGTTCCAATTAAATAGCATTTTTCTGGAGCACCATCTTCTCCAGGAAAGCGTACACTAAAGTCTTTTTCGTATAAATTCTCTAGTGTGTCGTTGTCGATAGAATCTTGTTTGATCTGAATACCTGCTAGAACAAACGAGCTTGAACTACTATTACTTACAAACCCCTGTCTAATCTTTGCCATTTTAATCCTTTCTTTTTTCAGTTACCCACATAGGGACATTACCATTTTTCCATTTAGCGAAACCAAGTTTCTCGTTAATGTAATAATTGCGATAAGCTGCAACCACATCTTTTTCTTTGTACTGATCTGGCATAGCCATGGCAAAATCAGTCAAAGGGCCGGCAGGTATTGCATCTGGAATATTGGTAAAGAACGTATTGAAATACTCTTCGCATTTATGAATCTTTCCGTATCGGTTTGTATATTCACGACACAATGCAATACCATGGTCATACAGCCAAATATAGTTAGACTTTGTCTGGCCAGCCCAAACAGTGCAACGATGATGTTGATGCGTCGGCTTATATGGAGCTTTCATACCATACCGCTCCATCACAGTTGATAACATTTGTGCGGTTTCTAAGACCATCTTTACCACATGCTTGTCACATAACATCGAGGCCGCAATTGATGCATCACGATGAAGTATAAAAATGTTCATTTAATTTATTTCACCCGTTATCATTACCACCTTGGATATATGCCGTCGGATTAAATAGAAAGTTTGTCAAGGTCTTCTTACAATTAAACATTGCCAAGTTGTCACCACCGACAGATTGATGGTCAATGTATCCGCTTAGCAAACGCTCATCGACACCAACAGTACCAGCGCCAGTATGCTCCATGATGACTTCATTGATCATCTGTTTGTAATTATCGCCGCGGTAGTTTGCTTGCAACCACGCCCAATTAACTTTGTCATAGAAGTTATTGTATTGTTCTTCTTCCCACCCAAACTTCGTATTACCTTCTTCACCAATGTAAAACACTTCATTATCTGCAAAAGCGCCTTTCATTGACAGATCGTCACTAAGAACAAACAAAACCAACGGGTCCTTTTCCATCACAATAAAGGAACTGGAGCTACTGTTACTTACAAAACCCATTCTTTGTTTCATCAATCATACTCCCATACTACAGCTTTCATCGGAAAACCATTCTTCTCCATCCAATCTTCAAGACCGCCTGCATCATGCATGTTATTATTCATGCTCGTCCAACCACGAACGTTAAATTCATCGACAGTTATATACCAGCTATCTTTGTATTCACCAACCGGACTCTCACACAACTCAATAAGCTGTCCAATCTGCAAGCCTGTAAGATATGCTTTGGCTACAACAAATGAGCTACTTGAACTGTTTGATACAAATCCTTGACGTACTTTCATTTCGTCCCCTCTACTTTCTCCGTTAATGTTGGAACATCCTTCTTGGGCAGGTTAATCATAAAACAAACGAGCCCACCCAAACAATACGACATAAAGATCCCGAGTGATTCTGGCCATGGTCGACTTATAGCAACCATCGAGGCACATAACATGCCAGAGACAAAGAACCAAAGGGTCCAAATAATCTTATCGCGCATAATTGTTCTGAATATGTTTATTGATGCACAGCGCCGACGCGCCAATAATACTAGTAATGATTGTAACCATCAACGCAAACCCATACCACTGACTCATCCAGCGCTCTGGGAAACCAAACTCTAACACCATGGCCCAAAACCAAATTTGCAGAACGATTTGTGCGTATGCTGCAACTGCCCAACCATTAACTTTCAAAAGTTCTTTCATTTTTAACTCCATCTCAAAACGTATAAAAGATAATCCTCTTTGTTTCTGAAGCATACTTTACCACGTTGGCGGAACCATTTTGCTGTTCCGTGCCATCTGGTATTCTTATACCCATCACCTTCTTGCCCAAATGCTTTGCGGTACCATTCCATTCTCGCCCATGCTTCTGGCATTACGCAACTATACATTTCAGCACCAATAATGCTTCGACGGTAACCAATAACCCATTTTCAATAAAGCTCCGGAAAAGTTACACAAGACATACAATCGTGACAGATAGACTTATCGGTCGTATTAATCAGCCGTTCACGAAAATCCAAAGATTTTGGGTGATTCCAGATATCAGTTGTAAAATCATTGCATGTCAAAATATTCAATCCCTCTTTCCAACCGTCCTCATCTTCAGTAAATGAGCATGGATAAAAATGACCGAGAACGTTGGCATAACCCGAGAAACGAAGACTCTCACATGACTCTGCAAGTTGAACAAACTTCTCAAACTGTGGATGATCTTTCACCGACTGCAAGAACATCTTGGCACCACATGAATCGAATCCAATACCGATGTTATTTGAGAACGCATGCTCAATCAAATCTTTATACTTCTTGGTATCAGTGACAGTGTGGTTCTTGTTTCGATTACCTTTTGGCTTCAAAGTTAGAAACACAACAGCCTTTAATTTTGCCAACCTGGAATCGTTTTTAACATCATACAACAGATTATAGGCTTCGTCAATTGTTTCTTCGCTTAGAACGTAATGAATATTGACTTGCTTCATTCCTGCATCAGTCAGCTTCTTTATCGCGTCGTAACAGACATCCTTATTACTGTATCGGCTAACTGCGATACCTCCAAGCGTAGAGGATAATACTTCAACCCATTTGTCGGTAAGGCCATACCCATTGATAGTGAGGTTAGGGATGACCCCATGTTCTCTACAATAGTTGAACATGTTAATCAGATCGTTATTTGAATTTATATCGCCGATCCCAAAAGCAATCTGTGTTAGTGTAGCAGGCAGCTTGTCAAAGATAGCTTTGAACGTATCAAATGACATATTCTCACCGCGCTTAGTGTTGCTCTTGTAGCAAAACGCGCATGGTGACGGAACGGTACTTCCAATTGAAGGAATACCCGAGCAAACAGTGCTAACCTCTAGGTCGAATATCTCGAGTGGCCCGCTAACAGGATCATCCTCGAATGTTTTACCCCATCGAATAAACTCGCCTGATACAAGATCAAAGCGATAGTTGTAATCTTTACTGCGACAATGCTTCACACTGTCTTTTTCAAATATAATCACGTTCCTCAACCATCTTTCTTAAAGGAGTCAACCATGCAGGAATTATCCAACCAAAGTCAGTCAGATAAGCAAATACTTCTTCGAGCATTTCAACCTGCTCGATTGTTATTGATGCGTGCCAAATCATATTAGTAATCTTCTTTTGATACAACACCTTTAGTGCACATTGGACATTTGCTCTTATATGCAACACCACCTTGCGTAAATTTACCTGTTCCTTTGCAGAAGGTGCATGTATGTTCTGGTTGCGGGTCTTGCATCATGAGTTTTTCT
>SERZ01001768.1_pt1 | contig 11635 bp, 2 predicted proteins | sample 3171461 | NCBI WGS metagenome assembly SERZ01 (sample SAMN06051861, study PRJNA518727) | freshwater metagenome | biome: subpolar coniferous forest; feature: holomictic lake; material: water; isolation source: holomictic Lake 227, 6 m depth | place: Canada: near Kenora, Ontario | collected 2013-06-25... | reverse complement strand
ATGTTCCCGCCGAGTTTCTTGGTGATTTCCGTCCCGACTTCTGGGTGTCGGATCGGTTGGGGTCGCAGCAGGGGTGGTGCTCGGTGGATTGGCAGGTCTGCCTTTCGCACCAGATTCGGGATATCGAGTTCGCCATCGAGTGCGGCGACACAGCGTTCGCTCCGGTAGTCAAAAAAATCCTGCAGGATGCCATCGGCATCGGTCATCGGCGTCCGGACCTCGCGGACAGCACCCTCAAGCAGTACCGCAGCGAGCTCGATCGGCGCCTTGACGCAGCCCTGAAGCTGGCGCCGACTGTCGATGCAGGCGGTGTCCTGCGTCGGCAGTGCATGAAATTCCGCCCTCACTTCTTCGTGTTCGTCACCAACCGCGCGGTGCCGCCCACCAACAACGGCTCCGAACAGAGCCTACGGTTCTCGAAAATCCTTCTCAAGGTCATCAACTGTTTCCGCTCCGACTGGGGGCCGGACTTTTTCGCCGACGTACGATCCGTTATCGAAACCGGCCGCCGCCAGGGCATGACCGCATTCGAGGCCATCCGAAGGACGCTCGACGGAGAAACACTCTTCGCCCCTGGATAACGCGACCGCCAGCCTGCCCAAGCCTCTCCTGACCATTGACGTTTCACGCCACCAGTAGGTCTGGCAAAGAGGCGGATTGGCCATGTCTGGGTATTTCTGGGCGGTTCAAGCCAGGGGTAGGTGAGCAATTACGCCATCAGCGCCATCCCGACAGCCCAGTACCGGAGGCCCGGTAGCCCAGAGTGCAGTCGATAGAGACCCCACAGCACAAGGGCTGAAACGATCCTCGCGAGCGACATGACGATTATCAATGTCCGGATGTCGAGAGCCGAGCCTGTCAATTATAGCCTCTCACATCCGACGGGTCCGAACTTGATGGCGCGGTTCGCACGAGGCAGGCGTCAAATTCCGGCCCCATGGGTGCATAATTTGTAGACTGCGCCTCCGGGAACGCAAGTGCTAAAAAATGCTACAAATTTCTTATTGATATCTATCACATAAAATGGAGATTCTTTACGTTACACAGATGGTGATTGAGGTGATTGATGTGTTGTATCAGGGCCTTGGTTGCGATATGCGCGCTTGCTATACTTTTTTCCGGGGGTGGATTCTGCCAAGAAGCTCAGGCCCAGGTTCGCCCGGACGCCGGGGCGATGCAGCAACAGATCGACCGCGAGCGCCAACAGGCGCTCCCGCCAAAGAGTGGGCTTGAACGTCCTGCCGAGCCTCCGGCTATGAGGCCGCCTGGAGGGGTAACGGTCAATGTCACTACCTTCCGCTTCGCTGGGAATACCCTGCTCCGGAGCGAACAGCTATCGCCTGTCGTCGAAGGCTATCTCAATCGTCCGCTCGATTTCGCCGAGCTTCAAAAGGCGGCTGCCGACGTTGCCGCCGCCTTTCGAGAAGCTGGTTGGATCGCGCGTGCTTATCTGCCCCGCCAAGACATCACGAGCGGTACCGTTACCATCCAGATCGTCGAAGCGGTGTTCGGCGGCATGCGCCTCGAAGGCCCCAAACCCTCACGCGAGAGTTCCTATCATGTCATGGACATGATTGAGGCGCAGCAGAAGGTTGGTGAACCGCTCAACGCCGACGCCCTCGACCGTGCCCTTAATCGTGCCGTCATGACAATGTGGTCAGCGAACGTCGCTTACAACGTTTCAGAGCTGGCTATTCACGGCGGTCCCGACCGCGCCGATGCCAGCGGCTGGTCGACGCCTATGGCCTCAGAGCTATACTCCAAGAGATTGGGGACGATAGAGAGAGTGTGCTTAGTGCAAACCCGATGAAGGATTGAGGTAAATGGGCAGAAGCAGTTTGACCTCTATAACTCAAATCAGTGAGGTGACAGGTGACTCTAAGAATCTTTGAATCCCATGCGTCCATGAGATATAAAGGGAACAGATGGCGATTAAATGCCGCTTCGAGAGACTGACCGCGCGGTAAAGATCATGGGCTCCTTATTGGTGCGGCGAAAGGGTATCCTCGACCCTAAACCGATAACATCAGCTAACCGCTCAATGCTGAAATCTGGAACGGCCCTTTGTGGGGCGGTTGGCGCATTGATACTGTCTGCAATTACACCAGAAGTAGGGCACGCCCTTCCTCAGGGTGGGACTGTCGTAAGTGGAAATGCAACCATTTCTACCAGCGGCGCCCAGATGAAGGTTGTTCAGACTACCCCAAAGGTTGCGATTAATTGGCAGAGCTACACCATCAGTGCCAATGAGCTGGTCAGCTACTACCAGCCTAACTCCTCAGCCATTGCCCTGAACAGGGTGACCGGCGGCGGCGCCTCGGTGATCGATGGACGCCTCACCGCTACCGGCCAGCTGTGGATCAGCAATCCCTCGGGCATTCTTTTTGGTCCGAATGCCAGGGTCAATGTCGGCGGCCTGATCGCCACCACCCACGACCTCAGGGTTGAGGACTTCAACGCCAACAAGTACCACTTTCAGAGCGATGTTCAGCCCTCGGGAATTGTCGAGAACCAGGGGCGGATAACGGTGGCCGATGCCGGCTTGGCGGCGTTTGTGGCCCCTGGGGTGATCAACCATGGGATCATCACGGCGCGTCTGGGTCAGGTCGCGCTTGCTTCGGGCAACGAGTTTACCGTCGATCTCTATGGCGACCAGAAGATCAACCTTTCCATGGACAACCAAACGGCGCAGCAGGTGCTGGGCCGCGACGGCAGGCCCCTCGATGCCCTGGTCAAGAACGATGGTAAAATCTTTGCCGATGGAGGCAGGGTACAGATCAGCGCCGCCGCCGCCAAGGGGCTGGTGGACAATGTGGTCAGTATCGGCGGTGTCGTGCAGGCCCGAAGTGTTGAGCAGCGCAACGGCGAGATCGTTCTGCTGGGGGAGGGCGGTGGAGTTGAGGTTTCAGGCGCCGTTGACAGCTCAGGGAAAGCGCCTGGGCAGCGGGGAGGCAGTGTTGTTGTTACTGGTGATCGAGTGCTGGTCAGGACCGGAGCGCACATTGACGTTTCGGGTTCCGCAGGGGGTGGTCAGGCGCTTATCGGCGGCGACTTTCGTGGTGGAAAGGCCACCTCAACTGAATATGCAGAGTATGCTATCCGGCCGGCTCGCAAGCCAATACCTCCTGCGCAGACCACGGTTATAGAGTCCGGCGCCAGCGTTACCGCGGATGCTCTTGCCTCCGGCCCAGGCGGCGAGGTTATTGTTTGGTCAGAGGATGCGACACGGGTCGGCGGCACGCTTTCTGCCCGCGGCGGCTCACAAAGTGGGAATGGCGGCTTTATTGAAACGTCCGGCCACTGGCTTGACGTCAGCGGGATCAGTGCCTCAACGAACGCAACCCACGGAGCCAATGGGACTTGGCTGCTCGACCCGGAAAACGTAACCATCGACTCCGTGAATACGACGCAATCAGTTCCTGGATCTGGAGGACAAGTAGATGCTATCACCGATAATACTGTGATTGATGTTGCCACTTTAACCACGGCGCTCGCTAGTAACAATGTAATCATAACTACAGGCAGTAGCGGCTTACAGAATGGCGACATCACGGTTGCAAGCCCTATCTCAGTAGGTGTCACGGGGACATCGACCCTAAATCTTAATGCACAAGGCAATATTTATCTTAACGCCGGGATATTCAATACCTCCGGTATTCTAAACTTGGGTCTAAACGCATCAGGGGGAGCCATAAGTGGGAGTGGGAACATAAGTGTCTCAGGAACGACAATTTTTAATGTTGGTAGCGGGGCTGGCACCTATAGCGGTGTATCGAGCAGCGGGAGCCTGACTAAAACTGGAACAGGGACTTTGGTCCTAAGTGGGGTCAACACCTATTCGGGTGCGACCACCGTCAACGCCGGCACGTTACGAATTGGTAGTGGTGGAAAATTAGGGAATGGCAACTATAGTGGGAATCTAAGCGTTTCGCCAAGCGCCACCTTTACATGGGCCAGTGACCAAGACCAGACGTTTTCATCCCTAGCAGCTGGAACTGGCACAGTTAATTTAAATGGGACTGCCGGAACGGTAACAATTAGCGGTGACCAAGCGTTTACTGGCACGCTGAACATCGCTCAGAATGTCGCAGTTTCGGGCGGTAGCAATGGTGGGGCCAGTGGCCTTGGCCAGGCGGCGGCCATTAATATTAACTCAGGAGGTTATGTAACGCTTGACGGAAGTGGCAACCCCGCCCACGACAATTCGTTTGTAGGTTATAGCGATACAGTGCCTATAACTATAAATATAGGAGGCACGCTTTATAACCCTGGTGCAAACTCTTTCCATATGCGCTATCTGACCCTCGCAGGTGGAACTTTAGCGTCCGGTGCGCCATCAGCCAGTGCTCTGGCGTCCGGCACCTTTGGTCTAGAAACAGATGTTAATGTTACAGACAGCTCAATAATTAGTGCCCAATACGTTCAACTGGTTGAATCTGGCGGCGTCGTTTTTAATGTTGCTTCGGGAAAATCCTTAAATGTATCAGGTACCCTTATTCATGAAGGAACGTGGTTGTGGGGAGACTATGGAATAAAGAAGAATGGGACCGGCACCCTGCTCCTAAGTGGGCCGAATTCGTTTCAAGGCCCTATAAGCATCAACACAGGGACACTGTCCATTTCAAATAGTTCCGGTCTCGGAAGCACCTCAGGTGTGACTGTATCAAGTGGCGCAACATTAGACATCCAGGGAGTTTCGATTGGCTCCATTCCGATTAGTCTGAACGGGGGGACGATAGGCACGAGTACAGGGACGAGTTCTCTGTCCGGTAATGTGACCTTAGGAGCGACTAGCACGGTCGACGTTGCCGGTACTCAGCTCACGCTGTCTGGCAACATTTCCGGGCCAGGTTATGGGCTGGTCAAGACGAGTAGCGGCACGCTGGTCCTGTCTGGGACCAACACTTACTCTGGCAGCACGACGATCAACGGTGGCACCCTGCAGTTGGGCGGCGGCGGGACGACCGGGTCGGTTGCCAACACCAGTTCCATCGTGGACAACGGTACCTTGGCCTTTGACCGCACCGACACGGGATTGATGATTTCGCAGGTGATTAGTGGCACCGGCGCGGTGACCCAATTCGGGAGCGGCACAACAACGTTGACGGGAGTTAACACCTATTCGGGTGCGACCACCGTCACCGCCGGCACGCTGCAGATCGGGACCGGCGGCGTGCTTGGAAATGGAAGCTACAGTAGCAGTCTATCCGTTGCTAATGGCGCGGCATTTACATGGGCCAGCGATCAGACACAAATCTTTTCCAATTTGAATACGGGTTCAGGTACGATCAACCTAAACGGCTCAGCGGGATCGGTGACGATAAGTGGTGATCAGTCTTTTACTGGCACACTTAATGTTGGTCAGAATGTAGTTGTAACCGGCGGGAGCAATTCAGGAAGCGGTGGCTTGGGTTCTGCGGCTGCGATTAATATCAATAGCGTTGGCTATGTTTCCCTAACAGGTACTTATAACTCATTTATTGGTTGGTCGCCCGGAAGCAAGCCAGTTACTATTTACTCTGGTGGTGTTCTTTATAATGCGAACGCATCAAGTTCATTTCATTTAGGGGCCGTGACTCTTGCCGGTGGTGAGCTTGCATCGACAGCTACGAACTCATCATGCTGTGGGTCAATGTTTTTTGACCAAACAGTTAGCGTTACAGAGAATTCAATTATTAGTGCACAAAATATTCCCCTGACCTCGGCCACATTCAGTGGGGCGGGTTTAACAATTAACGTTTCAACAGGCAAGGTTTTGTCATTTACGGGCACCATCTATCATTCAACTGATTCCGGTACGCACGACAACGGTTTGACTCTGACAGGTGATGGCACCTTAGTGCTTTCGGGCGCCAACAGCTTCCAAAGCGCTATAAGCGTCAACGGTGGAACACTAGCTGTCTCTAATAGTTCTGGATTGGGAAGTTCCTCGGGGGTGACTGTAGCGAGCGGGGCGACATTAGATCTGAGAGGGGTTTCGATTGGCTCCATTCCAATTAGTCTGAATGGGGGGACGATTGGCACGAGTACCGGGACGAGCTCTCTGTCCGGTAATGTCACCCTAGGAGCGACAAGCACGGTTGATGTTTCGGGTACCCAGCTCACGCTGTCCGGCAACATTTCCGGATCCGGTTATGGGCTGGTTAAGACGAGTAGCGGCACGCTGGTCCTGTCTGGGACCAACACTTACTCTGGCGGCACGACGATCAGCGGTGGCACTCTCCAAGGGACAACGTCAAGCCTACAAGGCAATATTGTTGACAACGCGGCACTGGAATTTGACCAGACGACGACCGGGACCTACTCAGGTGTTATCAGCGGAAGCGGTACCGTGACCAAATCCAATACCGGGACCGTCGTCCTCACGGGGGCCAACACTTATGGCGGCTCGACGACGATAGGCGCTGGCACATTGCAGCTTGGCAATGGCGTTACCGCCGGCTCGCTGGCGACATCAGGCGTTACGAACAATGGGTCCCTCGCATTTGATGTGCCTGTAGATACGACGGTCTCCTACTCGATCTCAGGTAGTGGAAACGTGCAGGTGACCGGGGCGCAAACAGCCCTAAGCACAGGGTTTTTGTCATCTGCCTGGCAGACGGTTGCAAGCAATATGTCTGTTGCAGAGTTCTACTCACGGTTGACTGGGGGTCGGGAGAGCGGAGGCTCTATTGGAGGGACGGTAGAGGCCGGAATCTATTTAGGGAACTTCAACGCCTCGACTAACACAGCCTCTTTCCAAATACAGCAATACGCGGACAACGGGGCCGGAAATCAGTATACTAAGGTGGTTTTCGTAAAGCTTCAACAATCTGGTGCAAATGTCCAGGCGGCGGTTGATGTTTCGAATGGGTATGGAGCGGGATACACTCCAGGAAACGCGCTCGGGAACACACCTATTAATCTTGTCACATACACGACTAATTCCGCAACCGGCTGGTACGGAGTGGATCAGCTCAATCTTGGCGCAAAGGTTATATTTGCGGGTAATAACTCATATTCGGGGACGACAACGCTCTCTAACACAATTGCGTCAGTAGCCACGGGTGTTGGTCAGTATAGTACTACAATAAAGTCGATGTTACAGATCGGTTCGGGCTTTACAAGCGGAAGCCTCGGCACGGGAAGCGTCATAAATTCAGGGATTTTGTCTTTTAATCGCTCGGATACAGCAACGGCCAACAACTCTATCAGCGGCTCCGGCCAACTGTTCCAGATCGGGTCCGGGACCACCATATTGGGTGGGGCAAACTCATACACTGGTGGGACTACCATCACGACGGGTACGCTTCAGGGCACGACGAGTAGCCTGCAAGGCAGCATTATTGACGATGCGGCGTTAGTATTTGACCAGACGACCACCGGGAGCTACTCCAGTGTTATCAGTGGAAGCGGCACCGTCACAAAATCAAATGTCGGTGCGGTTACTTTTAGTAATGCCAACAGTTATAGTGGGGCGACGCTGATCAGTGGCGGAACGCTTGCAATCACGAATGCTTTGGGCCTGGGAAGTTCATCCAGTGGCACAACAGTCGCGGGCGGGGCGACCCTTGATCTCCAAAACGTTTCTGTTGGAGCGGAAGCCATTAGTTTGAATGGCGGGTCGCTAAGTGTTAGCACGGGGTCGAGCAGTCTAGCGGGAGGTATTTCACTCGGAAGCGCGAGTGCGATCTCCATTGCCTCCGGGGCTACCTTTGCTGGTTCAGGAATTATGGCAGCAGCCGGTAATGGACTGACCATCAATGGAGGAGGGTCGATCTCATTAACAAATTCGGGCAATACAATTGATGGTGGGCTGTCAATCGGCAGCGCAAACGGTGTCAGTATTGTTAATTCGAATGCCCTCAATCTAGTTGGGGCCAATACGACTGGGCCAGTCGACATTGAGACATTAAATGGTAACCTAACAATATCTCAGAGCGTTGCTACCACGGATACCTCATCGTCAGCATTAAAGCTTGTTGCTGCTAAGAATGCCGCTGCGGGCACCCCTTCGGGTGGGGATATTATCATCAGTGGAACCCCGAGCATCAGTGTTGGGGCTGGTGGGATCGCCGCACTTTATACTGGAAGCTTCGATACCGTTGGGGGCGGTTCGGGGAGTACAGGGCTCGTCAGCCTAACAGGGCTTGGGGCGGGAAGCGGCAGATTCCGTTATAGCAGCAGTACAACGGAGCAGCATTATACGGTTGCTCTGCTGGCCGGACTCAACGTTATCTTCCGCGAAACACCTTCGATCACCGTGAAGCCGGCATCCTATGTCTCGACCTACGGAGCAGCGGTATCCCCGACTGCGTTTAGTCTTGCATCTGGAAGTCTGGTAAATGGTGATGTGCTGACGGGGACCATAATCGGGGCGACAATTGGCTCGACAGGTTCAAGCACCAGCTCAGTCGGGACCTACAATCTAACCATTGCTGGCCTGCCATCATATAGTTCTCTTGGGTATGGTCTTGCAGCAACTGCCAACGTCGGCGGCCATGTTATTAATAAGGCGCACCTGACAGTTACTCCGGCGAGCCAGAGCCGGCTTTACGGGCAAGATAACCCTACCTTTACAGAAATAATTACTGGATTTGTAAACGAAGATACAGTCAACGCGGCCGTCGTTGGGCACGCCGTTGGTACGACCGTTGCTAATGCCCTCAGTGGCATTGGCAATTACGCCATCATTGGTTCTACGGCCGGGCTTTCGGCTGTGAACTACGACTTCGTCGCGGCGAATGGCTCCATGACGATAAATCGCGCATCATTAACTATTACGGCGAATGATGCAACAAAATATTATGATGGAAGTGCGTACAGTGGAGGGAGCGGAGTCTCGTATAGTGGTTTTGTCAATAGCGAATCAAGCTCTGTTTTGAATGGTGCGATTAACTTCAGTGGAACCTCTCAAGATGCTCGGGATATTGGAACATACACAATTATTCCCAGCGGCGTGTCAGCCGCGAACTACGCTATAAGATTTGTCGATGGCACATTGATCATAAGGAACGCGCCACCTCCGCCACCCGACCCGCCCGCCCAGGTTGACGCTCCCACACCTGCGGTTGCGACGGTTAAAGAGTTAATACAGGTGGTCTCAGCCCTCCCGCAATCGGTTCTGACACCAGTTATTAGCATTGCGCCGGTGCCGGTTTTTATTCCGCAAACACCGGCTGCGCAGTCGGCTCCACTGGTAACGGTTAGTGCGCCGGCAGGTTCTCCCTTTGCGGGCCCGACGACGAGCCAGCCCCTGTTGGGGCCGGAGGTTGTCGACACGGCATCGGGTGTGCCGATCACACAAGCGCAGCAGTTGGCAGCGGGGCCTACAACGCAGGCTTCGCCACCTCCTGCAACGGGGGGCGAGGATGCGGCGGCGTTACAACAGAGTCCATCACCTGCCGGAACCAGCGGTGGGCCTGATATAGCCAATGGTCCACAAGACAAAAAGCACGCCACATCCGGAGAGTTGACAGCGAATACGTCTGGTGTGTCACCAGCCGGACCATCGGGGGGGGCGACCACAACACCGGTTCTGACGAATTCCCCGGCCACCCAACAGCAGGCACTCCCAACGAACGGCTCGCCTTCTCAATCGGGCGGCGCTCCAGCGAATTCACGAACGCCAGTGCAGTCCCCCACAACAGTCGCTTCCGCAGCCCCTGGGGGCATGTCGGCAGGGCAGGTGGCGGCGATACCTGTGGCAGCGGCGGCATCGAACACTCAACCGGCTCAGGCCCTGAGCCATCTTACTGAAACGACCGCGAACGCTCTCGCAACTTCGGGGGTGCACCCGACCGAGGCTCCGGTTGTAGCAAGCGCCGTTGTCAAGGGTCTGGTGGCGGAAATCGCGGGCGGCGCTCCGCCAGGGGTGGCGCTCGCGCACTTTCAGGAAGCGGCGGCAAGCGCGGCGGCTCAGTTGGCGGCGTCGACCCTGCCCGTCCGTCCCGAAACAAAGGTTGTCGCCAGCTTGGCTCAAGGCGGACCTCAGCTTGTTCAAACGATTCAACAGACCATCGGGACTGTTGCCGCTCAACCTGAAAACCGCACAGTTGCTCTTGAGGCAATTCAGCGAGCACAGGTCAGTGGGCTGGAAATGTCAGCTGCGGTCGTTCAAGCCCATGAAGCTGTAGCGGCGGCCATACAGCAAAGAGCAGCTTCAACAGTTCCCCTAACACCTGATCAACATTCAGTAGCCACGCTCGCTGGAGGAGGTGCCTCGGTGGGAGAGGCACTGACAGCTCTGACCAATGGCCTTGCTCCGGAACAAAGAGCGGCATTTAATTCGGCATTTGGCGCACAACTTGCCCAAGGGTCTAGTCCGGCTCAGGCCATTGCGGCTGCGCGTGCTGGTGCGGAGGCTTCGGTTCAAGCCGTCCGGGAGACAACCGTGCCGCTCACTTCGGATCAACACGCGACTGCGACACTTGCCAGTGGTGGGGCAGGGGTTAGTGAAGCGGTTAGCTCACTAACAAAAGGGATGTCTCCAGAGCAAAGCGCCAATTTTACGTCAGCATTCAACAGCCAACTAGCAAACGGGGTAAGCCCCGCACAAGCCCTTGAGAACGCGCGATCGGGTGCCGAGGCCATGTCGCAGGTGGCTCGGGACATTGCGGTTCCTGTTAGTAAGGCGGACGCGATGGTGTCAGCGATAAACACTGGAATGACAGCTGATGGACTGCTTGCGGCAATGGGGCTCAAATCGGGCGCAGAATCACCTGCAGGTCGGGCAGCGGTAGCTGCCTTTACCCGCGAGCTCGCAAATGGCACCCCAGCGAGCGCGGCCATGGTGGCAGCGCAGTCCGCTGCAGAGGCTGCGACGGCGCAGACTAAAAGCACCACCATTCCTAGCACAGACCCAAATGTGCAAGCCTTAGCGGGAGCGGGAGAGTCAGTGAACGGTCTCAAAGCACTTATAGGCACGATGGATCCAAAAGCACCGGAAACGGTTGTTTTTGTAGCGGCGCTGAACCGAGCCTTGGCAAGCGGCTTGTCTGGTTCGGAGGCGGAGCAGACCGCAAAGGCAGCAGTTGTAGCAGCACAGGCACAGCTTAGTGCCAGTCAACTTCCAACAACAAATCACCGTTCGAGACTCCTCACCGCACTGGCGACGGGAACGGATGTGAGGGCAGCGGCTGAAGAAACTGTGCCCGCACTCGCAGAGGCGAGGAGTTACACACCATCATTGTATCAAGCGCTGCTCAAACCGCTAGCCGAAGGGCATGACTTGCCGGCGGGAGTGACGGCTGCATCGGAGCGGGCCCCAGTTGCTGAACGGTTGACGGCACGTTCCCAGGAAGGGGTCCCGACACCTGATCCGCAGTTGTTAGCAATTGCGAGCGGAATTGTCACGGGTGTAGATACTACAAACCTTGATATGCGTCGGGCAGTGGTCGAAGATCGGTGATGAAAACATATAAGCCGTTTCTGATCCCGATGTTAGAGGTGATTTTATGACTATAGAGCGTGAGATTAGTTTTGAATGGGTAAACGGACAGCGATTTATAGATTTACGCAAGCCGTTAGAGCAAGCATTGCGCGCCGCATTCACCCGCTGTGAGTTTGAAGATTTATCACTTGGGGTTGAACATGTTATTTGGGAGTGCCTGGAGGCACCGCCAGAACGCCCACATGATAAGGTCATGCACTTGTT
>SERZ01001765.1_pt1 | contig 11643 bp, 14 predicted proteins | sample 3171461 | NCBI WGS metagenome assembly SERZ01 (sample SAMN06051861, study PRJNA518727) | freshwater metagenome | biome: subpolar coniferous forest; feature: holomictic lake; material: water; isolation source: holomictic Lake 227, 6 m depth | place: Canada: near Kenora, Ontario | collected... | reverse complement strand
GTCATGCAGCGGACGGAACTTCATTATCAGGCCTCCCATAAAAGGCTCAAATTCCACGAAAAACCGAGGCTGTTAGCAGTCGGCCCCGGCGAGTGCCAGATACCTAGTCAGGGAACGCCGCCGATTCAAGGGACATTTTTTCGCAGGGGGGCTTTTCCGCTTCCGCGAGCGCACAAACACCAACCCCGGCGGCCTCGCGCCGCGGGGGCCGGACAAGAGAAAACACGCCACCGGCGCCAGGGGTGCCGGTGGCGTGCCGACAGCAAGCGCGCGCAAGTCGCTCGGCAATCCGGTTGGAGGTCGCCCTCAGCTGCAGCCGCAGCCGCCCGAGCCGCAGCCGCCGCCATCCTTGTTGCCGCAGGTGCTGAGCCCGATCAGCCGGTAGGCCGGGCAGAAGGAAAAGGCGCCGGTCAGCACCAGCACGACTCCAACCAGTCCGAACCAGCGCGAGGCGCCCTCCAGGAAAAACAGCAGGGACAGCAAAACCACCCCGGCCACCACCCGGACGATGCGGTCGATCGTCCCGATATTCGTGATCATCCCAACCCCTCCTCAAGTCTCTTTAAGATGAGCCCCGATTTCACCACGCCCGGCCACGAGGCCGTTGACACCGTAGTCATAACTTCGTAACTTCGCAAGTACGATGATGGAAAGCAACGCCACACCCGGGCCCGTCTCCGGCCACCAGCCCGCCGCCGAAACCGACGCTGCCTCCGGTAGCGGCGTCGATGCGCGGGCGCTCGACGCCGCGGCGGTGACGGCCTGCGAATTGCTGAAGGCGCTGGCCAGTCCGAATCGCCTCAAGATACTCTGCCATCTCGTCGATGGCGAGAAATCGGTGGGACAGGTGGCGGCGCTGGTTGGCATTCGCGAGGCCGCGGCCTCCCAGCATCTGGCGCTGCTGCGCAAGGATCGGCTGGTTGACGGCCGGCGCGCAGGGCAGACCATCTATTACCGCATGGTCAGCCCGGTCGCGGCCGCGATCATCGGCGTTCTGCACACGGCATTTTGCGCCGGCCCGTCAGGGGACAAGGCCGGCTGAGGAGGATTTGAGCGATGGCGTGGCAGCTTCCCTTGCTGGGCGGCCTCCTGATCGGCGCGGGCGCGGTGGTGCTGATGATCGGCGCCGGCCGCATTGCCGGCATCAGCGGCATTCTGGGTGGACTGCTGCCGCCCGATGTCGGCGCCGGTTGGGGCTGGCGGCTGGCCTTCCTGGCCGGACTGGTCGCCGGACCGCTGGCGGCCGGGCTTTGGCTCGGCGGCGATGCCGTGGTGCCGCCCCGGGCCTCGCTGGCGCTGCTGGCGCTGGCCGGTCTGCTCGTCGGGGCCGGCACCGCGCTTGGCCGCGGCTGCACCAGCGGTCACGGTGTCTGCGGGCTGGCCCGGCTGTCGCCGCGCTCCGCCGCCGCGACCGGGGTCTTCATGGCCGTGGCGATGGTCACGGTGTTTCTGGTTCGTCACGGTTGGTGAGAGGGGTTGGGCGGGATGGGTGAAATCGTCGTCGCCTTGGTGGCGGGGCTGTTGTTTGGTGCCGGTCTGGCGCTCTCGGGCATGACCAATCCCGAGGTCGTGCTCGGCTTCCTCGACATCGCCGGAGCCTGGAATCCGGCGCTGCTGTTCGTGATGGCCGGCGCGGTGCCGGTGACCTTCCTCGGCTACCGGCTGGCCTTCCGGCGCGAGCGCTCCTGGTTTTCCGGGCGTTTTGACCTGCCGGCGACCCGGACCCTCGACCGGCCGCTGCTGCTGGGCGCGGCGCTGTTCGGCGCCGGCTGGGGGCTGGCCGGCTATTGTCCGGGTCCGGCGCTGGCCTCGCTGCCGGCCGGCGCTCCGGGGACGCTGGTGTTTCTGGCCGCGATGCTGTGCGGGCTGTGGCTGGTCCGGGTCCGGCGGGCCGGATCGGAGCGATGACGAGTGCGCGACACCATCGGATGACAAGACCGGCTGACGGTCGCGTCCAACGTTAGAGGAGATTGCCGCCATGACCTTCGTGCCGCCCCTGAAGGATGCCGCGCTTTACCGCGACCTCGCCCATATCGGCGGCGCCTGGGTCGGGGCCGACGATGGCGGGCGGTTTCCGGTCACCGACCCGGCCACGGGCGCCGAGCTGGGCCGGGTCGCCGATCTGGGCGCCGGCGAAACCCGGCGCGCGATCGCGGCGGCGGCGGCGGTCTGGCCCGAGTGGCGCGGCCGCACTGCAAAGCAGCGGGCGGCGCTGCTGCGGCGCTGGCATGATCTCATTCTGGAGAACCAGGAAGATCTGGCGCTGCTGCTGACCCTCGAATGCGGCAAGCCGCTGGCCGAGGCCCGGGGCGAAATCGCCTATGGCGCCTCGTTCATCGAGTGGTTCGCCGAGGAGGGCAAGCGGGTCTATGGCGACACCATTCCCGCCACCGCCGCTGACCGCCGCTTTTTCGCGATCAGGCAGCCGATCGGCGTGGCGGCGGCGCTGACGCCCTGGAACTTTCCCAACGCCATGATCACCCGCAAGGTCGCGCCGGCGCTGGCCGCCGGCTGCCCGGTGGTGGTCAAGCCGGCCGAGGACACACCCTTTTCCGCGCTCGCCCTGGCGGTGCTGGCCGAGCGCGCCGGCTTTCCCGCCGGGCTGTTCAACGTCGTGACGACCAACCGCCCGGCCGAGGTCGGCGGCGAATTGTGCGCCAACCCCACCGTGCGCAAGCTCTCGTTCACCGGCTCGACCGCGGTCGGCCGGTTGCTGATGCGCCAGTGCGCCGACACGGTGAAGAAGGTGTCGCTGGAACTGGGCGGCAACGCCCCCTTCATCGTTTTCGACGACGCCGACATCGAGGCCGCGGTGGCGGGGGCCATGGCCTCGAAATTCCGCAATTCCGGCCAGACCTGCGTCTGCGCCAACCGCTTCCTGGTCCAGGACGGCGTTCACGACCGCTTTATCGAGCGCTTCGCCGCCGCCATCGCCGGGCTGACCGTCGCGCCCGGTGTCAGCCCCGGCTGCCAGCAGGGGCCGCTGATCAACGAGGCCGGGCTGGCGAAGGTCGAGGAACTGATCGCCGACGCGGCTTCCCTCGGCGCCACCATCCGCCTTGGCGGCGGCCGCCACGCGCTGGGCGGCACCTTCTACCGGCCGACCCTGATCACCGGCGCCACCCCGGCGATGCGCCTCGCCCGGGAGGAGATTTTCGGCCCCGTGGCGGCGGTGTTCCGCTTTGCCAGCGAAGAGGAGGCGATCCGGCTCGCCAACGACACCGAGTATGGTCTGGCCGCCTACTTCTACGCCCGGGACGTCGGCCGGGTCTGGCGGGTTGCCGAGGCGCTGGAATACGGCATGGTCGGCATCAACGAGGGCATCATCTCGACCGAGGTCGCGCCCTTCGGCGGTGTCAAGAATTCCGGCATCGGCCGCGAAGGCTCGAAGTACGGCATCGAAGATTACCTGGAAATCAAATACCTCTGTCTCGGGGGGATGTAACCGGGCGGGACCTTGCGGAGGGACGGCATGGGGAAATCTCTCTTGCGGCGGATCGGTCCGCCCGCCGAAATCTACGACCTCTGCGGCGAGGGGCGCTTGCGCCGGCTGGGCGCCAATCCGGCGGCGTCGGTGTTCGAGGCGCTGAGCGGCGAGCAGGCACAGGCGCTGGCGGTGGTGGTCGACCGCTGCCTGCTCGAAGGCGGCGCCCAGGAGTTCAGTCTGATCCGGACCCGGTCGGGCACGGCGCAGCCGCAGCGGGTCACCCTCGTGCCTCTGCTCGACGACAGTGGCCAGCCGGCCTCGGTCTTGTGTCTGACCCTGGAGGGGGCGCCGGTGCGCAGCGGCCGTGGCGAGCGGTTGCGGGCGCTCTTGGAGCTGACTTCCGACGATATCTGGGAGTGCGACGCCGAGTTGCGCCTGTCGCGGATTCACGGCCCCAACGCCAGCCATCGGCCGCAATTCTCGGTTTTTCTCGGTTTCACCGCCGATGAGGCGCTGGACCACTCGGTGCCGGCGGAGGATTACCCCCGTCTGGTTGCGGCGCTGGCCGCACGCGAGCCCTTCCGCGACCTGACGCTGCCCGCCCGCCTGCCCAGCGGCGAACGGGAGTGGCTGCGTCTCAGCGGCTTTCCCCTGTTTGACGCCGACGGCAGCTTCACCGGCTACCTCGGCACCTCGAGCCGGGTCACCGAGGAGCGCCAGCGGCTGGCCACCGAGCGCCGCCGTCAGCAGCTGGAAAGTCTGGGCCAGCTCGCGGGCGGCGTCGCCCACGAATTCAACAATCTGCTGGTGCCGATCACCATGCTCTCGAAGATGGCGCTGCCGCGGGTGGGTGACGACGAAACCTTGCGTCTCTTCCTGACCACGATTCACGAAAACGGCTGGAAGGCGGCCGAGATCGTGCGCTCGGTGCTGACCTACGCCCGCCAGATGACTCCGAGCGCCGGGCCGATCGTCTGCGGCGAGGTGGTGGAGGAGCGTATCCGCCTGCTCCGTCAGGCGCTGCCGCCATCGGTGGTGTTCGAAACCGTCATCGCGGACCGCACCAGCCGCGTGCTCGGCAACGCCGCCGAACTCTCTCAGATCATCGTCAACCTGTTCGCCAACGCCGCCGAGTCGGTGGGGGACTACGGCACCATCCGCTGTGTGGTGGCCCGGGTGCCCTTGTCGGCGGCCGAACGCCGGGTGACCGGGCTCGCCGGCACCGAGGCGATGCGCATCACGATCGCCGACACCGGACGCGGCATTGCCGCCGAAATCCGCGACCGCATCTTCGAGCCGTTCTTCACCACCAAGCCGGCCGGCCAGGGTACCGGACTCGGCCTCAGCGTGGTCGAGGGCATCGTCAAGGACTGGGGCGGCAATATCGCGGTGGCCAGTGACCCCGGAGAGGGTGCAGAATTCACCATCCTGCTGCCGGTGGTCGAGGAGACCGCCGGCGCCGGCTGAACCACGAGACTGCGCGCCATGCCTCAACCGTCCCCGCGGCTCAGCCGCCGTCTGGAGATCCTGCCCGGCGACGGTGGCTTGCGTATCGTCGTGGGTGGGGTCTGGCTGATCGCCGATGGTCTGGCGGAGCATGGCGCGGTCGAGCGCGCCCTGGCCGCCGGGGGCTGTTCGCGGCTGGTGGTGGTGGCCGAGGGGCTGGAACGGGCCGACAGCGCGCTCGCGGTCTGGCTCACCGGGCTGCATGATCTCGCCGAGGCGCGCTCGGTGACCCTCGATCTCTCGGGTCTCGATCCCGGGCTGGCCCGGCTAGTCGCGCTGGCCCGCGGCGTGCCCGAGCGCACCGGCACCGACCGCGACACGGTCAAGCTGACCCGGCTCGACAGCGTCGGCCATCACGTGCTCGGCCGCCTGCGCCGGGCCGACGACCAGATTCAGTTTCTCGGCGACCTCGGGCTGGCGGTGGGCCGGCTGGTGCGGGGCCGGGCGCGGCTGCGCTGGCGCGACGTTCTGGAGGCAATGGCCGACAGCGGCCCCAATTCGCTGATGATCGTCACCGTGATCTCGGCGCTGATCGGCATGATCCTGGCCTTCATCGGCGCGATGGAGCTGCGCAAGTTCGGCGCCGAGATCTATGTCGCCAATCTGGTCGGCCTGGCGGTGGTGCGCGAGATGGCGGCGGTGATGACCGGGATCGTGATCGCGGGCAAGACCGGCGCCGCCTTTGCCGCCCGCATCGGCACCATGCAGGCCCAGGAGGAGATCGACGCCCTGACCACTCTCGGCGTCTCCAGCTTCGACTTTCTCGTGCTGCCGCGGGTGATCGGCCTCACCCTGATGATGCCGTTGCTCTATCTCTACTCCTGCGCCGTCGGGCTGGCCGGCGGCATGCTGATCGCCACCGTGACGCTGGGCATTCCGGTCGAGCAGTACTGGGCCTGGATGGTCTGGACCCTGCCGCTCTACCAGTTCGGCATCGGCGTCGCCAAGAGCGCGGTTTTCGGGGCGCTGGTGGCCGCGGTGGGCTGCCTGCGCGGCCTGCAGTGCGGGCGCAGCGCCGCCGCCGTCGGTCAGGCCACCACTTCGGCGGTGGTCACCGGCATTCTTTACATCATTATCGCCGACTCGCTGTTCGCGATCCTGTTGGAGGTCTACCACCTATGACCGGACCGGCGCGCATTCGGGTCTGCGGCCTCGACATGGCCTTTGGCAGCTACGTCGTGCAGCAGGGCGTGAGCTTCGAGGTCGGTTGCGGCGAGATTTTCGTGGTGATGGGCGCCAGCGGCTGCGGCAAGAGCACGCTGTTGCGCCACATGGTCGGGCTGGAGGAACCGGCGGGTGGCGAGATTCTCTATGATGGCGAAAGCTATTGGCAGGCCGACGAGCCCCGCCGCGCCCTGATCAACCGCCGCTTCGGCATCCTCTTTCAGAGCGGCGCCCTCTGGAGTTCCATGAGTCTGGCCGAAAACGTCGCGCTGCCGCTGTCGCTCCATACCACACTCGGCCCGGCCGAGATCGCCGAGCTGGTCTCCTACAAGCTGGCGCTGGTCGGCTTGCGCGGCTTTGAGACCTTCAGCCCTTCGGAGCTTTCGGGCGGCATGAGAAAGCGCGCCGGCCTGGCCCGCGCGATGGCCCTCGACCCCGACATCCTGTTTTTCGACGAGCCGTCGGCCGGCCTCGACCCGGTCAGCGCCCACCGGCTCGACCGCCTGCTGCTGGAACTGCGCGACAGCCTCGGCACCACCATCGTGATGGTCACCCATGAGCTGTCCAGCATCTTCGCGGTTGCCGACACCAGCGTTTTCCTCGACGCCGAAACCCGCACCGCCATCGCCTGGGGGCCGCCCGCCGTGCTAAGAGACCAGTGCGAACACCCGACGGTGCGGGCGTTCCTCTCGCGCGGCGACGCCTGAGGAGAAAGAGCGGCGATGACCCTGAAACCACCCAGCGCGCGCAGTATCGGCCTCTTCGTTGTCGGCGCGCTGGCGCTGACCATCACCGGACTGATCGCCTTCGGCGCCACCAGCTATTTCGAGCACCGGCCGCGGGCGGTGACCTTCTTTCACGGCTCGGTGGCCGGGCTGGCGGCCGGGGCGCCGGTGACCTTTCGCGGCGTGCCGGTGGGCAAGGTGGTCGACATCGCGCTCCAGATCAATTCCGCCACCGGCGCCGCCCATATTCCGGTGATCATGGAGTTCGAACCCGGTCGCATCACGGTCTCGGGCGACGCCGGCGCCGGCGGCGCCGGCCTCTCGAAAAGCATGCTGGCGGCGGGGCTGGGGGCATCGCTGGTGATGCAGAGCTTCATCACGGGTCAGCTCGCGATCGAACTCGACTATCACCCGGCCAGCGAGGAAACCCTGACCGGCATCGATCTGCGGCTGACCGAGATTCCCGAGGCCCGCGGCGGCCTCAACGCCATGAAGGACACCCTCGCCCGGCTGCCGCTCCAGGAACTGGCCGACGACGCGGTGGCCACCTTGCACTCGATCCGGGAACTGGTCTCGGCCGCCGAAACCCGCGAGATTCTGAAATCGGTGACCGCGGCGGCCAGGTCGGCGGCGGCGGTGGCGGCGATCGCCGAATCCCAGGCCGAGGGTCTCAGCAGGGACGCCCGCGAGGCCGCCGGCGCCGCCGCCCGTGCCGCCGGCCGCGCCGAGGCGCTGGTCGCCGAGGTCCAGCCCAAGCTGGTGACCGCGCTGGCCGACCTCGAGCGGCTGCTGGGGCCGGCCGGGGCCGGACAACTGGTCGCCGACGCCCACGCCCTGCTGGCGCCGCGCTCGCCGTTACAGCAGGATATCCAGACCCTGGTCCACAATCTCGCCGGGGCTTCGGGGGCGCTGCGCTCGTTCGCCGATCAGATCGACCGCAACCCCAATGCCCTGGTGGTCGGAAGGAGCCGCAGATGAACCGGTCCAGCGCCGTCGCCCTGCTGTCGTTGCTGTTCGCGCTGCTGGGGGGGGGCGGTTGCACCCCGCCGCCGCCGCCGACGCTCTATGTCCTCCAGGCCCCCGAGGCCGTCGCACCGGCGGCCCGGCCGAACCCGGACCGGGGCGGCCACCGGCTCGCGGTGGCGCTCGGACCGGTGACGGTGCCCGACTATCTCGACCGCACCGACATCGTGCGCCGGGCTGGCGACAACCGCCTGGATCTCGGTGCCGATGAACGCTGGGCCGAGCCGCTGCGCTCGGGCCTGCAACGGCTGCTGATCGCGCTGCTGGCCGACCGGCTGGGGCCGGGCTACTGGGTCACCGGCGGCGCCGGCCGTGCGGGCCAGTTGGAGATCGAGGTCCCGGTCGATATCGAGGCCTTTGAGGAGGATGCCGGCGGGCAGGCGGTGCTGGCCGCGACCTGGGAAGTCCGCGCCGGCGGGCGGGTGGCGCGCGAGCGCACCGGCTATCGCCGCGCCGTTGGTTCCGGCCGGGTCGAGGACCGGGTGCGCGCGCTTTCGGCCGACGTTGCCGACCTTGCCGCCGACCTTGCCGCCGCGATCCGGGCTCAGGGGCGGGATCGCTGAATCGCACTGGAATTATATAGTTTTTTCCACCCCGGCCCGGCCGCGCCGTCTTCCCAGACCCGCCGGGTGAGCGTATAGTTGATGAAAGAGCCGGCCGGGGCGGGAAGGGTATGATGCAGGAAGTCTTGATGCTGCTGGCGGCGGCGGTGATCGGCATGTCGGTGTACAAGACGCCGGCGCTCGATGACTCGGCCGCCGGGCACTTTTCCCTGGCCCTGGCGGCCCAGGGCATCACCGGCGACGCTGCGGCCAGTGCCAGGGCGCTGCTGCTCGATGCCCTCGGACCCGGCGGTGGCCGCGGCCAGCGCACCCATAAGTGCCTGGTGTTCGAGATCGCGGTCGCCGGACCCGACCGCTACCAGTGCCGGCCGTTCCATCTCTCGATCCAGGGGATCAACGAAGCCACGGTCGAGGGTACGCTGTGCCCGCGCGACGGCGCCTGGACCGAAGCCCGCGGGCTGGGCATGATATCGAGCACGCCGCAGGACTCGCACTGGCGCGACGCCACGCTGAGAAAGGGCGCGGCCCTCTACAATGATGCCCAGCTCCGCAGCGTCCTCGGCAGCTACGACTGGCCGGACGCCAGGGTCCAGGTCGGCGGCTACAGCTTTCGCGAGGCGTTGACCTTCGCCCGCATCCGCCTGCCCAACGGCGACGAGCGCTATGTCCTCAAGGACGATCTGGCCCCTGCGGCCGCCCGGCGCTGAGCGCCTCGCCCCCGGTGCGCCCGGCCGCTCATTTGAGCACCGGCAGGCGCCGCGGCCGGAAGGCGCGGGCCTTTTTCTCGGCCACGGTCATCAGCAGGATCATTTCGCCGGCGGTGATGACTTCGACCCATTTGCGCGAGGCCGCCGGGATCGGAATCTTGCGGTTGAGACAAAAATCGACCAGCGATGCCGCCATCTCGACCGCCCGGATTTCGAGGCGGTGACACTCGCCCGAGTCGGAGACGACGGTGATCGTCGAGTGGACCTCGCCGGTCTCGACCGTCCTGTACTCGACGCCGCGGATGGTGCCGGAGGGCAGCACCTCGCGGAGGCGCCGCAGTCGTTCGACATAGGCGGTGATGACTTCCTGGTCGCTGAAGACAAGACAGCGGAATTCTCTCATGGGCCGGTTGACGACGGGGCGGTCGGACGGGAGGGCATCGACAATTCAGGGTGCGATCCGGTAACCCTGGAACCTTCGGCCCGCGGTTGCAAGTGTTCTCTCGGCCGGACTCCGGCGCCTGCGGGACCGGCCGGCCGGTCCCTGCGACCGGAAGTCGCATTGCCCACCGTCTTTTGAAAATTTTCATGATTGTGCCGCTACCCTTCATCCCTGGCCCGGCGATGGCATGGTGATGGACTGGCCATCCGGGCTGGAAGCGGCGGTCAAACGCCCTATCTCTGCGTTATGGCTTCCCCGCCGAAGCCGTTGGTGACCGGAAGTGCCGTTGTCCGCGCCCGGTATCGGATTGGACGCGGGTTTCTCCAGGAGAAACTGCCATGCCGTTACCCTCTCCCTTGAAAAGCATGAACCCCTTGCATCAGGCGATGCTGATTCACGGCAGCGAATGCGAAATCGCCGAGGCCGACGCCTGGGCCCGCGCCCCGATCAGCGCCTCCGATCGGGTCAAGATCAGGGCCAAGATCACGCAGCAGAAGAAACGGCTCTGGCAGGCCAAGCACGGCCGGTGATCCGTCCCGGTTGCCGGTGCTGGAAACCCGGTTCACCGCCCGCGCGGGTGGAACGGTGACCCGGGGTCCGGCACACTCAATCGGACCCGCGGCGCCCTGACACCTGAACGCCTGGGCTGAATCGTCGCCGGGTCGGATATGTTTGGTCTCGAAGCGAAAACTGCCTATACTGGGGGTGGAGCCGCCGTGGCTGTTTTTGGTTGGGACTGGGAGATTATTCTTTGACCCGTCGGATCATTGTGGTCGATCCCGAAGGCCAGGGCAAGCTCGCGCAAAAAAATGCCGAGACGGCCAAGCTTCTTTTCAACACCATGCAAGATATGTTGGTACGATCCTTCGCAGGAAGGCAGAGTATTACTCAGGGCGATCTGCGACTCGTGCTCGGAAAATTTGAAGAGCGCTGGGCAACCATCGAAACGCTGTTCGATCGTGCTGCCAGCGAGAGCATCAATGACCTGACCTTCATTCAGAACGACCGGCGCAAGGATCACCTGACCCGCCTGGTGTTCGCGCGCATTCTGATGAAGGTGCAGGAACGTCCGCTGGCCAAAGGCCCCGGTTGCTATCCCCGCGCCATCGTGACCGGCTTGCAGGCCGCGATCACCGGCATGTTCAGCAAACCCGAGTGGACGATGCTCAATCAGCATGCCAAATGGGTGTTCGAGTTCATGGGCGGCGATTCCGATCCGGTGATCCTGTCTCAGTTGCAGAACAACGAGGCGGTTCAGCTGTTCGCGGAGCCGATCCTGGTCGCGCTGCTGCTGCGGTTCTACCGCTTTACCGTCCGGCGCTCGGAGTTCGTGCGCTTGATCAATGAAGCCGGCCCCGAGGCCGGACCCAAGCTTGGCGACGCCGAGTTCTGTGAACTCTTCGAGGCGTTGTTCGACGGCTACTTCGCCCTGCTGCTGACCGAACACGGGTTGCTCCGGGTCGACATGACCCAGGGCGAGGATTTTCTGATCCGCGTCCGCAGCGTCCAGGACCAGTATCGCCGCTGGAAGGAGGGGCTCAATCCACCCCACGCCAAACGCCGCAGCGGGGCCTGAGCGCCTGGGGAATGCCATACTGGTTTGCTTTGTTAATCTGTCGGCTTAAGCCATCAGGATAGTCCCCACTATCCGGAAAAAACGCCCCCGCCTGTGATCCAACCGGCCGCCCGTCCGCGTAACAAGGTCAAGGAAACCGGACATCAGGCGAAAACGCCGCTTCGGACCCGGGCTCAAGAAGGGGGCATCAGCATGGCCTACATCGACGATCCAGAAACCCAGCGGGCCAATCTGAATTATATCAAGGCCTCGATGCGCGAGCCGCTGCTGAGCCGCGATCACGAGTTTGAGCTGGCGGTGGCGTGGCGGGATCAGGGCGATGAAAAGGCCCTTCACGAGCTGATCCGGGCTTACACCCGGCTGGTGGTGGCGACGGCCTCGCGCTTTCGCAACTATGGATTGCCGATGGGCGATCTGGTCCAGGAGGGCAATGTCGGCCTGATGCAGGCGGCGGCCCGCTTCGAGCCGGGCCGCGAGGTCCGCTTCTCGACCTATGCCGCATGGTGGATC
>SERZ01001761.1_pt1 | contig 11661 bp, 3 predicted proteins | sample 3171461 | NCBI WGS metagenome assembly SERZ01 (sample SAMN06051861, study PRJNA518727) | freshwater metagenome | biome: subpolar coniferous forest; feature: holomictic lake; material: water; isolation source: holomictic Lake 227, 6 m depth | place: Canada: near Kenora, Ontario | collected 2013-06-25... | reverse complement strand
TGCTCATATCTGCTTTTTCTCTCAGAGTGTAACCGTTCACTCCCCCCCTCCCCCTATGACATATAACTGACCGATTTTATTATGTCTGACTTTGGAAAAGGAGGGGGGAATGAATGGAAAAAACCTGCCCCCACAAAGAGAGGGAAACATGGGGGCAAGTCCGGGTATAATAAGTCTGCTAATTTGATAACGCTATTATCACGGGATTGGACCCGGTGAGTTGGCTCCATGCAGTGCCATTCCACTCATAGAGGCCTAATGTCCCGAAGTCCACATAGAGTGTTGAATCTGAGGCCGCCATGTTTTCAGGGTTAGCAGTTGTGAGTTGGCTCCATGCAGCGCCATCCCATTTATAGAGGCCATAAGATGCTCCGAAGTCAGCATAGAGTAGTGTTGAACCAGCACTCACCATGTTTTCAGGGTTGGCGGATGTGAGTTTGGCCCATGAAGCGCCATCCAATTTATAGAGGCCTAATGCGCCGAAGTTCACATATAGTGTTGAACCGGATGTTACCATGTTTTCAGGATTGGTCGATGTGAGTTGAGTCCATGCTGTGCCATCCCACTTATAGAGACCTAATGCTCCAAAATCCGCGTAGAGCGATGAACCGGAGGCTACCATGTTTTCAGGGTTGGCAGTTGTGAGTTGAGCCCATGCTGCGCCATCGAATTTATAGAGACCTGATGCTCCAAAATTCGCGTAGAACAATGAACCAGAGGCTACCATGTTTTCTGGGTTAGCTGATGTGAGTTGAGTCCATGCTGCGCCATCGAATTTATAGAGACCTGATGCTCCGAAATCCGCGTAGAGCGCTGAACCGGAGGCTACCATGTTTTCAGGGTTGGCAGTTGTGAGTTGAGCCCATGTAGCGCCATCCCTCCTATAGAGGCCGTAAGATGTTCCAAAGTCCACATAGAGTGTTGAACCGGAATAAATCATATTCTTAGGATTTGTTGAGCTGACTTGCAACCACGCTGCAGTACCTGAATTGTATATCCAGAGTCCTGAATCGGCAAAACTTGCAGCTAATGACCCTGGTGTAGGTGTAGGTGTAGGTGTAGGTGTAGGTGTTGGTGTAGGTGTAGGTGTAGGTGTAGGTGTAGGTGTTGGTGTTGGAATGGTTGATGGAACAAAGGTTTCCCAATACATGGGCATTGCATCAAACCCTTTACCTGTCAACTCCTTGAATGTATCGTTAAAATTGTAGTAGGCCGACAGCCCATTTTCACCCCCTGTAAGCGTTCTGAACATGTTCATGGTAATCTCGCTTTCGGATAGAGGGCGATTCCATAGTCTCAGTTCATCGATTTTCATCGACCCGGTTTCGGGTACGTCGGGCCGACCTCCAATGACCAGAGGGGAAAACCCGGTTTCATTGAGAATGGCACCTTTCATATCCATCTGGTTTGCCAACAGGCCATTCACATACATTTTCCAGTTATTTGCACTCAAGCCCGCATCATAGGTCATGGCTACATGCGTCCAGGTATCTCTCGGCAGTGTGATTCCGGTACCCATAAATGCACCGCCGTTAGGATCTGTTTGTTCGGTGACCAACCTGCCGTATATCTGAAAATCACCCCATGCACCAATCATGTAGGAGCCGTAGTTTGATGATGTCCTGTTTTTCGAAACCATATATTGGAAATAGGGCCAGTTATCAGAAGTTCTCTGAACCCAGAATTCGACCGACATCTGGGTGGAAAAATTGATATTCGAAAAAGCTGGAATTTGAATGTTATCATGTCGTGTAGAACCTGTTTTGGCTAATGACAGCGCTTGATTAAGACTGCCTGGATCTGGCTCAGGCGCGATTCGCCGATAATAAATATGGCCATTATAAGCACCCCCGTGAGAGCCGCAAGAGTGTACAACGCCATCGTTAGAGATGGACATGTTAGGATCATTCCAGTCGCCAGCATCCACATTGGGGTTTACGCCGCCTGTAAACGTGTCTCCGGCATCCAGCGATTGAAAGTACCAACTGTTGGTGAGATGAATGGAGGATGAATCGGTAGGATCGACACCGATATGGGGCCACCACCCGCCGGGTGCTATCAGCTTGGCTGCACCCCACGAAGTACCGCTGTCTGTGGATCGCCAAACATAAGTACCTGCTGGGTTGTCGGTAGAAAGCGGTGCTTCAAGTACTGTGGTGATGTAAAGATTGGATCCCTTACCAGCGATGGTTTCCAGCCCAAAGGTTGGACTGCTGTCATAGCCTACAGGGTAGGTGTGGAGCGTAATCGGGCTGGTCAGAGTCAGGCCGCCATCTGTGCTGCGGCAGGTGCGAAGTGTTGGCGCATACCAATAATAATCGGTTGGTGGGCCGTCGTTGTTATGCCAGACAATATTCACCGTATTGCCTTCGGCAAAAAGATTGGGGGAATAATTTGCAGACTGTATTTTCAAAACATAGGGATTGCCATCCGAAGCGGGAACCGTAACCCTAACCGGCGGCTTAAACGTTGCGCCTCCATCCCAGGACGCATACAGCAAAAGACGCGAAGCTGTCCCCCATGAGTTCAAGTCCTGAGTCCAGGCGAGAATGTACAGATAATTTCCAGATTTGACGATGTCCGCCACACCTGCCGAATATTTATCCGATATGGCGGCTATTGTCGTATGGTGAAATGTGGCACCGCCGTCCGTGGAGTAGGAACAGATGAGATCGGTGTGGAGTGCGGAGTAAAGGGGTTTTGACCATGCAATTGCCAAGTTTCCAGCGCCACTAGTCAGATAAACATCAGTAGGTGTATAAGACCCTGTGCTGAACACCTCCTTTGGTTTAAATGTCGCTCCGTAGTCATCGGATCTCAAATATATCAGACTTCCTTGCGATGAACATGTATAAAACACATGAATATATGGGCCATCAGCTTGAAAATTATTCCATTCATTGGAAAAGTTTTCGCATCTTCCTTCCGCCAGTTTTTGAGCTGCACCAAAGGTTTTACCGCCATCGGTTGATCGGATATAGAAAATAACATTTACAGACCAGTCCTTTTTGGCTGCCCACCATAACACATGAACAAACTGGTCGGATACCGTCATTTTGGGATTTTGGTGATTATAGATTTCGTCTGGGTCAGCCAACAGGGATAGGTTTTTCAAAAAATTGGAAGAGAAAACGGTTGCACTTGCCGATCCAAGCATGGCGAATGACAGGAAAAGTAACAATAATGTACAGACGATAATGTTTGCGCGTTGATTCTTCATTCATGTCTCCTTTCATTGAAGCAGTTAAAATGTTCATGCTGTTTCTTTCTGTATTACCAGGATGGACATTCTACTTTGTTTGAATTGAGCAATATTGTTAAGATATACTCAGCAAGGGCACAGAGTTAACTTTACACTTGATGTTCAAATTTTTTTTAAATGCTTTTAATTTCAATAGGTTAAGGTTTAATAAAAAAACATCCTTCCCGGGTTTCAGAAAATTAACCTATTGAATTTATTAATTGAATAAAAAATGATGATTTAAAAAGAAGCCAATATATTCAATCAAATTCAAAAAACTTGAACATCGAGTTTTATTATCATTTCCCTCCGCTTTGGGTTGTCTTGCTTCTATCTTAGCAGACTGTCCAGTTTTCGGGGGTAACTATATTTTGGCCCGATCCATATTAATCGTGGCAGTCAGCAGCATTTCATCGGTTTCTCCGGCTTCGATCACGGTTTTGCCCCAAGTGTCAATAATCACTGAATCGCCAAAATTGCGGTAAAAAGCTCTGTTGCATTTATAGCCTGAAAAGTTTTGGAAAAAACTTGCCCCTCAACACGGGGGGCAAGCCGAGATAACAAGTCATCTAATTTGAAACCGCCATTTTATCGGGATTGGCCCCAGTTAGTAAAGACCAACTGCTACCATCCCACTTATAGAGGCCATAAGATGCTCCGAAGTCCACATAGAGCATTAAACCTGAGGCAACCATGTTTTCAGGGTTGGTCGATGTGAGTTGCGCCCATGCAGCGCCGTCCCATTTATAGAGTCCATAAGATGCTCCGAAGTTCACATAGAGTGTTGAAGCTGAGGTTATCATGTTTTCAGGGCTGACCGATGTGAGTTGCGCCCACGCAGCGCCATCCCATTTATAGAGTCCATAAGATGCTCCGAAGTCCACATAGAGTACCGAGCCTGAGGTTACCATGTTTTCAGGATTGGCGAATGTGAGTTGGCTCCATGCAGTACCATCCCATCTATAGAGACCTAACGATCCGAAGTCCACATAGAGTACCAAGCCTGAGGTTACCATGTTTTCAGGATTGGCGGATGTAAGTTGCGCCCATGCAGTGCTATCCCATTTATAAAGGCCATAAGATGCTCCGAAGTCAACGTATAGTGTTGAACCGGAGGTCACCATTTTTTCAGGGTTAACCGATGCAAGCAGACTCCATACAGCACCATCCCATTTATAGAGTCCTAATGCTCCAAAGTCCACATATAGCGTTGAACCGGAAGCCACCATGTTTTCAGGGCTGGCCGTTGTGAGTTGAGTCCACGCAGTACCATCCCATTCATAGAGGCCATGAGATGCTCCGAAGTCCACATAAAGTGTTGAACCGGAATAAATCATATTCTCAGGATTGACAGAGCTAAGTTGCGCCCATGTTGCACTATCTGATTTGTAAACCCAGATCCCTGAGCTGGCAAAACTCGCAGCTAATGTTGGTGTTGGATTTGGAGCGTGGTCGGCCACATAGCTTTCTTTGAACATGAGGATGCCGTTGTTGGCGTTCGGCGTGGAGTCCATGGTAGTGTCGTCGAAGCCATATCGCGCGACAAGACCTGGTTCGCTGCCGGTCATGGTCTTATCCTTGCCGGCGAGAATTTCGGCGGCTGTCAAAGCCTTGTTCCAGAGGCGGAGCTCGTCGATTCGCATACTACTATTCTTATCCCCGCCCCACACTGTCTTACCCAGAACGAGCGGGTAGTCGGGGGTGATGTTCTTGATATTGCCGACGATGGTGGCTTTATTGGCCTCGACGCCATTGACATACAGCTTGAAGTTGTCGGCGGTGGACGCGGCGTTATATGTGATAGCGAGGTGGGTCCATGCGTCTTTCACAAGCCCGGAGCTATTTAAGAGAGGGCCGGAACTTGCGCTTTCGGTCATGACTTGTCCATATATCTGGCCGGTGTAGGGATAGATTCCGATTTCGAAAGAATTTAAATAATCCAGCGGCTTGGAGACGATGGGGGTAAAATGGAGGAGGAGGTCGTCGCTTGTGCATTTAACCCAGAACTCCGCCGTCAGGGCGGTAGTGAAAGCCAGGGATGTCGAGCCGGCCGCCTGCATGTTGTCGTATCTTTGAGCGCTTGCATCAGAGTTATTCACCAGTTCGAGAGACTTGTTGGTAGCGCCTGGAGCGGGCGGTGTAGCGAGGCGGCGATAGTAAATCGCCAGGTTGCTTGTATCGCCATAGCTGGCGATGGCATGCACAACGCCGTCAGCGCCGACGCTCATTGCTGGAGTTCTCCATACACCAACAACACCAGGCGGCAGATGCTCGTTCACTCCGCCATTGAAGGTGGCGCCGCCGTTGGTGGAGCGGAAATACCAGTTGGCGATGACATTGAACACCGTGGAGCCGGTGGCCGTATCTGGGCAGATCAAGGTGTCCCCTGTATAGTTTTGTTTCGTGATGTTGACGCCAGTACCCCACGATGTTCCTGAAGCAGTCGAGTTCCATATATAAGTCCAGCCGTTTGACTCGTAGGCGGCGATGCAGAGGTTGCCGTCTTTCAGCGCGATGGTTTCCAAGCCGGGATACGGAAGCCCCGAGCCGTCCGGGTATTCTTTGACAAGCGATGGGTCTCCAATTGTAGCGAAGCCATCGGTTGTCCTTCTGACCATCAGGCGCCATCGCCCTATTGGGTTAGCGGTGTCTGTATACAGGTTCTGCCATACGACATAAGCACTGGCTCCGTTCGCCGCGATGTTCGGCGAGTAAGCAGAGCCGCCTCTGAAAACCGACGGATAATACTTGCCATCTTCTGAAATAGCGGATACAACCGCCGGAGTCTTGAAAGTCACGCCCCCGTCGCTGGAACCGATGATGAAATCCATGCCCGTGGTGACGTACCAGTTCGAATCAACTCGAGTCACCATCGCATAGACGTAGTCACCGGACATTACAAGATCGACGACTTGGACGTAATAGTAGGTCCAGCCCGTTTCACTATGATAATTGATGAGCTTAGTGCTGGCGAATGTGGCTCCGTTGTCATACGAATGGAGGCAACTGGCCTGAAGATCCATATAATTGTCGACCCGAATGTTGGTTGAGTAAGCGATGGCGACTTTGCCATTTTGAGCGGCGATGAAAACATTCGTGTCCACTCCGGCGGCTCCCACCGCCGGACTAACAAGCGCCACAACAGGCTCGAAAGTCGCGCCGTTGTTTGTTGACCTGCGGTATTTGAGGCCGACCGGGGTGGTAGATCCTCTTGTTTTCCAGCGGTAAATAATGTGGACATGCGCTCCATCGACGGCAAGCTGGGGGCATGTACTATTCCACATTCCGGAATAGGTTTCGTCGGTGCCGATGGTTTCGTCGAGCAATACTACCGCTGGCTCGAAGGTCACGCCGCCATCCGTGGAGCGGCGATACACGAGCTGTCTTTTGGCGTCGATATCCCAACTGTACATGTAGGAGTACCACACCACATGCACATACTGTCCGCTGACAGCGACCTGAGGCGCGATGTTGACCCAATAAGGAGCGGCCGGATTATTCAGATCATACTCTGGGTTGCTGGCGGTCGAGAGGTTCAGCAGCCAGTTGGACGGGCTTGGCATGGCGGATGCCGTCATGCCGCCAAAGAGCGACAGCGCCAACACGAGAGCCCATGCAGTGAGTTTTATGGTGCGGACACTCACTTTGAGCATCTCAGAGACGTTCGATTTCGCTGTGGAATGAGCATTTTCCGCTCTGCGCGCCCATTCTGACATCATGATTTTTGTGTTACCGTCCATAACAACCTCCTTATGTTAATTGGGCTCCCCACATAAGGCGGGACAGTTTTAATCTCAAGTACTTACGGTAGCAACCCACCTACGTTGCCTGGACAGGGGTAATTCCGGCATTTGAGTTGATGAGCCACATCGAAAGTGTCCCGGCTTATGTGGGTAGCCTTTAATTGATATGAAACTTCTTTCCGACTGTGGCCCAACACTTTTAATTAAATTCGCAAAAAAAACCATTTATGTTGGCACAAGATCAGACATATAATTTGCCATATACTTGAGTTTTCGAAAAATATTACTTGACTTTTGATAATTTTTTATAAGTCTTGTATTTTTAGATAGTTATATATTCTATCTGTTTGTGATATTTTGATTAAACCACACTTATCATACTGACACCAAAAAAATAGTTTTGATTAACCTCTTAAAAGTAACTTGCCCCCATGTCGATAACACAAGATGGGGAAACACGGGGGCAAGTCCGGGTTGTAATAAGTTTGCTAATTTGATACCGCCATTCTCACGGGATTGGACCCAGTGAGTCGAGACCAATCGCTACTTTCCCACTTATAGAGACCCAATGCCCCAAAGTCCACATAGAGTGTTGAATCTGAAGCCACCATGTTTTCAGAGCCGATCGATGTGAGTTGGCTCCATGAAGTACCATCCCACTTATGGAGGCCATAAGATGATCCGAAGTCCACATAGAGCGTTCCGGCAGATGTTACCATGTTTTCAGGATTGGCTGATGTGAGTTGAGTCAATGCGGTGCCATCCCATTTATAGAGGCCATAAGATGCTCCGAAGTCCACATAGAGCGTTCCGGCAGATGATACCATGTTTTCAGAATAGGTTAATGTGAGGCAACTCCATGCGGTGCCATCCCATTTGTAGAGGCCATAAGATACTCCAAAATCAACGTAGAGCGTTGAGCCGGAGGTCACCATGTTTTCAGGGTTGGTTGATGTGAGTTGAGTGTACGCTGTGCCATCGAATTTATAGAGACCTGATGCTCCAAAATCAGCGTAGAGCGATGAACCAGCGGCCACCATTTTCTCAGGTTTGGCTGATGTGAGTTGGGTCCATGCTGTCCCATCCCACTTATAAAGGCCATTGGATGCACCGAAGTCCACATAGATCGTTGAACCGGAGGCCACAATGTTTTCTGGGTTGGATGGTGTGAGTTGAGTCCATGCTGTGCCATCGAATTTATAGAGACCTGATGCTCCAAAATCAGCGTAGAGAGTTGAACCAGAATAAATCATATTCTCAGGATTTATTCGGCTGACATTCAACCACTCTGCAGTACCTGCTTTGTATATCCAGAGCCCTGAATCGGCAAAACTCGCCGATAAACTGCCGGTAATAGTATAGGCTTGATCGACTATTTCGATGCCTGCGGAATTGAATGACCCATCATCCATCATATTTTCCCAGACCAGATCAGCGACATTGTCTTGGCCGTAAAGGGCCTGCCCGGTCTCCCGAACCGGTGCCGCCCACACAACCGCTGTAAAAAGCAGTAAAACTAAGCATGCGAAAATTCCCATCAACTCTCTCTCATTTTTCATGATGTGTCCTTTATCTGCGGTTTTTCAGTTAGTGGTTGCATGTCCATTGCCCATACTCAATGGCATTTTGTGCATATTGTGTAGAATCATGGTAAGTCCTCAATAACATCGAAATATGGGTGCAATAGCCAGTTAGTTGCCCATAAATCTGATCATTAATACTCATAACATACTGAAATATTTCTAAAAACTAATATATTCGACTTGTTGGATATACGTAATTTAAAATAGTTATGCCTTAGAACAAAATCACCGTGCATCTTTTATAAGAACTTTTTGAGATGTTACGAATTATGGTAAGTGATAAAACATTAACATATGTTATACATAGCAGAACAAAATGAAAAGTTCAAGCTGAATATCTTTTTTTTGAAGCATTCCAAAACTTTATGAGCATTAATGATCAGATTCATCGATAAATATTTATTATTAAAGCAAATATTGAGTAGAATAAAATCATCGTGATTAAAAATTACCCAGATACTTCCCAGGTGCTTTGCCAGTGCTTCCCTGTTACTTCACCAGGCATTTACCCGGTGTTTCCCGGAATGGTTTTATCTGCCAGTCCGATTAGAAATTATTATTGATAAAACCTTGTATTTATACAGAGTAAATGTTAATTTCATCGATATTTCGGAATACGGAACGAGAGAAGATGGCAATCAATTATACAGAAAGAAACAGTCTGTGTTTGCCGTTTAGAAACAGTCCTGAGAAGAAACGGCTTTACTCGTTTTGCGGACGACAAGAAGACACAGGAATTCATCGCTATTCTCCTGCCACCATTTAATTTTACAAACCATTATATGCGATACCATTCAGTAAAACCGAACAGCAGCAAAAAAGCGCAATCGCCTCATGCTTACGATCAGACAACAATTGATCGCACTATCGAGGTTTTGTTCAGTATCCTGGTGGTAATTGCTCCGCTGTTGTATTACCCGCATATTGTCAATTTTTCAAATCTTCCCAAGACACTGGTGATCCAGTCTGGCCTTTGCGCCATTTTCCTGTTATGGATCATCCGCTGGATGACATGTTTTCGAGTAAAGATATTCATACATCCGGTACTCACATGGGTCTGGATGTGGCTGTTGTGGTCAGGAATTACCATTTTATGGTCTGTGGACAAATTTTCAGGATTCAACACATGGCTTCACTGGGTGATCTGCACGCTCGGCATGAATGTCTTGATTTCTCCAGCCCCATCACTTGAAAAAATCGACCGGATCATTCTTGTGTCATGCATTGGTGCCGGGATGGTATCTTTCATCGGAATCCTTCAATATGTTTGTGGCCTAAACATCATTCCACAATCCTTTGTTCCGGGAGCCACGTTTTCAAATAAAAATATTGCAGCGGAATTTGTCGGGATGATCTGGCCCTTGTCCATCATGGGCTTTGTTCTCAGCAGCAGCTCCGGAAAGAGCGCTTTTCTGACAGTGCTTGCATCGCTGCTGACAGTATTTCTTCTCTACGCCAAAACTCGGGCTGTCTGGGTTTCGCTACTGCTAAATCTGCTGATTTTTGGCCTATTCATTCTGTCCACCGGCTTCTGGAAGGAAATCAAACCCTGCATTACCCGTCAGAAAGGATTTTGCATCGCAGCCTTTGCCGGTATTGTCGCGGTAATGGCCACTATCCCGCCTTCGACACCGCTTGTCGGCGCTTCGAATAAAGCGACAGATACTTTTCTGGTCAGAAGCGCCCCGGCATCTGAACCGCAAAATGGGGCAAATTATGGCACTGAGACAGAAAATACCGGAGAACCCTCCAAATTAATCCACAATAATCCATCGCAGAAAGGCATCTCCGGCAACCTGCCATCTCTTCTCAAGGGTTATGATGAAATATTTTATTCAATTTTTAAAATTCATGAAGGATCTGCCAATTTCAGGCTGACAGCCTGGGTTAACACACTTCGGATGATTTCCGATCATTTATGGGGGGTTGGATTAGGCAACTGGTATGTTTACTATCCCCTCTACCATCGGGCAGTCAAGGCAGACCCTTTTTTTTCCTTGGAGAGACAACCGTTACACCCGCACAATGAAGTTCTGCAACTCCTTGCAGAAACATCTGTCATCGGATTGATATGTTTTCTTGGTATTTTTGTGGTGACGATTCGGGTGTTATTTTCAGTCAAAAAGTCGAGCATGGATTCGACCGTCAAAATCCGCATGATGTTTTCCGTAATGGCAGTGGGCTGTTTTTTCATCAATTCCCTTTTCTCATTTCCACTGCGCATGTCGATTCCACCATTATATCTGATGATGCTTCTGGCCATCATCATTTCGCTGGATTTACGGTCAAGAATCTTTCCTGTTGTATCTTTGACCCTTGGAAATGTTTTAGGATACCCATTGGTGGCCGGTATGCTGACTTTATCCACTTTTGTGACTGTTTTTAATATAAAAATGATCACTTCAGATTTTTATTATTCAAACACAAAGTATTTCCACAGTCAGAAAAACTGGAAGTCTGCAAAGATTGCGGCGGAAAAGGCTGCCAGCAATAACCCCTTTGGACACAAAATCTGGTTGGAGCTGGGAATCGCCGATAACAACCTAGGGCTTTATGATCAGGCGATAATCGCCTTTAACCAAGCGCTTGGGATTCACCCCCATCATTTGAACAGCCTGATGAACATCAGTCACGCCTGTTTTCAGATGAAGCGTTTTGGCGAATCCGCTGATCATATGAAACTTGCACTGAAAATATCACCGGACAATGATAAGGCGCATTACAATCTGGGATTGATCCATGAAAAGATGATGAACTATCCGGATGCCATTCAGAATTATCAGGCTGCACTGGGTATCCGGGATTCCAATATTGATGCCCGCTTTCGGTTGGCTCTGGCATTGTTTCACGAAAATCAACTGACTGAATCCCATCATCAGCTAACCCGAATCATTGCCGGAGAGACGGACTTCCGGTCAGCACACTATTATCTGGGACTGATTTACACAAAGTGGAACATGATGGAAAAAGCGACCGAAGCGTATCGAACCGAAATTAAATTTCATCCAGACCATACGCAAGCCATGAAGCATTTGACCGAAGCAGATTCAATGGATTTGCCGGAGGCAAAACCGTTAATGGATATAATAAACAA
>SERZ01001759.1_pt1 | contig 11684 bp, 11 predicted proteins | sample 3171461 | NCBI WGS metagenome assembly SERZ01 (sample SAMN06051861, study PRJNA518727) | freshwater metagenome | biome: subpolar coniferous forest; feature: holomictic lake; material: water; isolation source: holomictic Lake 227, 6 m depth | place: Canada: near Kenora, Ontario | collected... | reverse complement strand
GATATACCGATGAAAATCATTGCAAAAAATCTTGGGTACTCGCATGTCAATCACTTCATCAATGCGTTCGGAAAGCAATTTGGCTACTCTCCCGGAAGTTTGAGAAAGAAAAAGTGACTGTTTTTTCCCTTAAGCCGCCAACCTTTCTGCTACATGCTTCCTGCATGAATTGAGTGGAGTGGCACGGTTCCAGGAGGAATCCTTTGCTTGTTTTCGACTTACAAACACTATCTTTTGGCAATGCAATACTTTTTCTTATTGAAATGGGTTGAACAGCCCTAACGGCAAGGCAACCTGAACATTTTTTCAGCACCGGCATGAAAGCAACACTGAGCTGCAGCAAGTTAAAGAAGATCTACAACAAACGGGAAGTTGTCAAAAGCTCATCCATCGAAGTAAAACAGGGAGAGATTGTGGGACTTCTTGGCCCGAACGGCGCCGGCAAAACCACAACCTTCTACATGATTGTCGGGCTGGTTCGCCCGGACGGAGGCAATGTCTTTCTCGATAACGTCAATATAACCAACCTGCCCATGTACAAACGGGCCCGGCTTGGTATCGGCTATCTCCCCCAGGAAGCCTCCGTTTTCCGCAACATGACCGTAGAGGAAAACATTCTCAGCGTGCTGGAATTTACCACACTCTCGAAAGCGGAAAGAAAGGAAAAAACCGAGACGATGCTTGAGGAACTAAGCATCACCTCTATCCGCAAAAGCATGGGCTACGCACTCTCAGGAGGAGAACGGCGGCGTACTGAAATAGCAAGGGCTTTGGCGCTCGATCCTAAATTCATCCTGCTCGATGAACCATTTGCAGGAGTTGACCCCATTGCCGTAGAGGATATTCAGCAGATTGTCGAAGGGCTTGTCAAACGCGATATCGGCGTACTCATTACCGACCATAACGTACACGAAACCCTTTCCATCACCAACCACGCCTACCTGCTTTTCGACGGCAGTATCTTCATGCACGGAAATTCTGAAGAGATCGCATCCAACCCGGAAGTTCGCAAAATGTATCTCGGCGAAAAATTCACTCTTGACAGGTATTAGTCCAATAAAATACTTTGAATTTAGCGTCAAGGAACTTCAAAGCATACATTCGGCGTTATAACTTTAATAAGGATGAAAGATCCTCGTGGTTGATTTTTACCCCTTTTGAACGTTAAAGCGAACTGTATTGCCGGAGGCAATCGAACGATGAATATTCTTCTGATCTATCCTGAATTTCCCGACACCTTCTGGAGTTTCAAACACGCCCTGAAGTTTGTGAACAAAAAAGCTTCCCTTCCTCCACTCGGTCTTTTGACGGTTGCATCGATGCTCCCGGAAAGCTGGGACAGAAAGCTTGTTGATCTCAATGTCTCAGCCCTTACCAGCAAGGAAATTGCATGGGCCGACATGGCATTCATAAGCGCCATGGCCGTCCAGCAGGAATCTGCACGGAAGGTGATTGCCCTCTGCAACAAGGCGGGCCTGAAGATAGTTGCCGGTGGCCCTCTCTTTACCTCTGAACCTGAAGCGTTCCCTTCAGTTGATCATTTTGTGCTGAACGAAGCAGAGCTTACCCTGCAGCCATTTCTCGATGACCTGAGAAGCGGAACAGAAAAGCGAATCTATTCTTCGGAGCTTTTTCCCGATATTACCCTCACCCCGGCTCCACAATGGGAACTGCTCGACATGAAAAAGTATGCCTCGATGGCATTGCAGTTTTCCAGGGGCTGCCCTTACCGGTGCGACTTCTGCAATATCACTACACTGTTCGGTCATAAAATCCGCACAAAAACCAGTGCACAGATTATCACAGAGCTTGAGGGAATACACCGGACGGGATGGCATGACAGCGTCTTTTTTGTAGACGACAACTTCATCGCCCACAAGAGTTACCTGAAAAAAGAACTGCTTCCCCGGCTGATCGAATGGCAAAGAGGCAATAAATCCACCACCAGGTTTTATACCGAATGCTCGATCAACCTGGCCGACGACCCTGAACTGATGAGGCTGATGGTTGAGGCCGGGTTCACCCAGGTCTTTATCGGAATTGAAACACCTGACAATACCGCTCTCGAAGCGTGCGGCAAGGAACACAATACTTCGAGGGACATGCTCGGTAACATCAAAAAAATCCAGCAGGCAGGCATGGAGGTACAGGGTGGCTTTATTGTGGGTTTTGACAGTGACACACCCTCCATTTTCCAGAAACAGATCGAATTCATCCAGAAAAGCGGCATCGTTACGGCAATGGTGGGCATACTCCAGGCCCTGCCCGGCACCAAGCTCTACGAGCGAATGCAGAAAGAAGGTCGGCTGCTGCACAACTCAAGCGGCGACAATGCCGACAGCAACACCAACATCATCCCGAAAATGGATCTGGAGATTCTGCGAAAAGGATATACCGACATGATGACCCAGCTCTACGCTCCGAAACAGTATTACAGAAGAATCCGCACGCTGCTTCAGGAATACAAGACACCGGAACTCAAGGAAAAATTCCGCTTCAGTCACCTCCTCGCCTTTGCACGCTCGACCGTTCTGCTCGGCGTGGTAGGACGGGAACGGTTCCAGTACTGGAAGATGTTGATATGGACCTTTTTTAACCGCCAGCGAGCCCTGCCGCACGCTGTAACGCTTGCTATCTACGGCCACCATTTCCGCAAGGTGTGCAAACTGCACCTCAAGGAATCAAGGAAGTTGGCGGGATAACTCTCACTGCACTATTCCCCGGTTTGCCAGCCGGGGTTTGTTGCTTATCTTGAGCGGTAACCCTTTGCACTGCAACACAACAGAGTTCATGATAGCCGAGCATTTGCTTTTTCAATCCGACGGTGGATTTATCCGTATCCCGATCTGGGGCCATATCCAGCTCAGCGGGCCGCTGAAAAAAATTCTTTCGCACCCCTCTTTCCTGCGTCTCAAGGGAATACGGCAGCTCTCCTTTTCTCAGCAGGTATACCCTGGTGCGACTCATACACGCTTTGAGCACTCCATCGGGGTCTATCATCTGATGAAGCTGATCCTGCAACGAATGCTGACCAGCCCGCTGGCTATAAGCCTTCAGGACGAAGGATTCAGGTTTGACGACCATAACTGCCGGGTATTGCTTTCGGCTTGCCTCCTCCATGATATCGGTCATTTTCCCCATGCCCATATCATCGAAGAACAGATTCCGGTATGCGACGGTGAGCCGGTTTTTGCGCATCACGAGGAGCTTTGCCGTCACTTTATCTATGAGAAAAATCCAGGGGTTCCCACCATTGCCGAGATTTTGCAGGTGGAGTGGAAGGTGTCGCCCGAGTCGGTCATAAAGCTCATTACAGGAACTTCGGGAACCCGCTTCAGCAAACTCATCAGCGGTACCCTCGACCCCGACAAGATGGACTATCTGATGCGCGATGCGCACCATTGCAATATTCCATACGGAAGTATAGATATCGAGCGATTGATCGAGTCGTTTGTGCCAGACGCAGAGCGTGAGCGCTTTGCCATCACTGAAAAGGGTATTGCGCCACTTGAAAGCCTGCTCTTTGCAAAGTATATGATGATGCGCAACGTCTACTGGCACCATACCAGCAGGGCTCTGTCGGCAATGCTTCGCAGACTCCTGCAGGATATTGCCTCTGAAAGAATGCTCTCCCCTGCCGCCCTGCGTGAACTCTTTTATGGCAACGCCGATGACCGGGTACTGCATGAACTGAAACAGCTCATGCCTGAAAAAAGTCATCCGCTCACTGCACTGCTCGATGACATTCTCATGCGCCGCGTCTACAAAAGGGCAATAACGGTGCAACCCTACCTTCCGGATTCCGCTGAAGCTGATGAACGGTGGTTTGTCTATAATGGCGACAACACCATGCGTCGCGCCATGGAACTAACGATCTGCCAGTTTCTCAATAAACGATACCATCTCGATCTGCACGGCCATGAGGTGCTGATCGACCCGCCTTCGAAAAAGGATATTTTTGATTACGCAGATCTGAAAGAGCTGAGAGTCTACCCGACACGTTCCGAACATATCCACTACTCCCTGCAGCTCGAATCGGAGTATATCCGGTTTGACGATTTGCATGAATCGGTCTTCCGGTCAGACTTTATTCTGGCCTTCGAGCGCTACACCAAGAAGTTCAGGTTGCTTTGCCGTCCCGATCTGGTGGAACCTATTGTTGAGTGTCGTGAAGAGATTATGAGCATGTTACAGCGTTAAAATCGTATATTAACGGAAACTCAAACCTTATTGCACTATGGAACAACAGGACAAGTTTTACAAGGGGCTTTTTTTCGGTGCAGCACTTGGTGCCGCAGTCGGAACGATCATGGGTTTACTCTTTGCTCCCCACAAAGGGATCGATACCCAGCAGATTATTACGGGCAAGATTAAAAATGCACTCGACAAGGCCACTGACCGTTACGAGAGCAGTGAGCACGATGAGGCTTACAACAACGATGCAAAAACACGCTCGCAGGAGATTATCGATACTGCACGTGAGGAAGCAAAAAAAATTCTCAATGAAGCCAACAGCATTATCAGGGATATCAAGGGATATCCAAAAACCCAGGAAAACTGAACGATGCTGACATACCTCGAAGCAAACAAGGCAAAAGCTGATCGCTACGGCGTGCTCTTTTTGCATGCTTTTCCACTCTCTGCCTCCATGTGGCAGCCACAGCTTCAGACCCTCGGCAGTGCAGGCTTGAGGCTCATCGCACCGAATGCCTGGGGTATTGAGGGTTCAGAAGAGAAAGAGAGCTGGACCTTTACCGATTATGCCCATGAGCTTGTGGCGCTTCTTGATTCACTCGGCATCGAGAGGGTTTCGGTTGTGGGACTTTCGATGGGCGGATACCAGGCTTTTGAACTCTATCGCCTCTACCCTGAGAAAATCGCATCGCTGGTGCTGTGCGACACAAAGGCTGAAGGGGATACTCCTGAAGCCCGCTCTCTGCGAGAAGCATTCATTCACGCTGTGGAAATCGGAGGCGCAGATGAGGCTGCAGGGCGCATGATACCCAATTTTTTTACTACCGGCAGCTATGAGATGAAACCGAAACTGGTCGATGAAGCTGAAGCGATGATCACCAGGCAGTCCGCAAAAGTCATCAATGCAACAATGAGGGCAATCATGACGCGCAATGACGCAACCTCACTCCTTGCATCAATCACCTGTCCTGTCATGGTGCTTAACGGGGCTGAAGACAAAGTCACCACACCTGCAACTGCTGAACTCATCAGTTCCGGCATTCCGGGCGCAGAGCTGCGTCTGATCTCAGGTGCAGGCCATATCTCGAATATGGAACAGTCCGAAGCATTCTCATGCGAGCTGCTTGAGCATATTGAAAAAGTCCGGAGAGCCTGATCCTCTCCGGAAACTCCAAGGGTTTACCAAAAAAATCAGGCTTCGAGACCTTCAAGCAGTTCAAAAAAATTCGGAAACGAAACGCCTACTACATTGATATCGGTAATGTCAAGTGCGCTGCCTGTAGCCTTGCCGGCAATGGCGAAGCTCATGGCAATCCTGTGATCGTCAAAACTTTCAATCACTACCGTTCCTGAAGGCGTTCTCATGCGGCTTTTGACCATAAAGCCATCAGGATACTGCTCACACTCAAAACCGAGGCGCTGTAAATTGACTACAAGAGCATCAATCCGGTCACTCTCCTTGGTTCTCAGCTCTGCAGCGTTATGCAGTTCGAACTGACCGGTTGCAAAGGCTGAAAGCACGGCAAGCATGGGAATTTCGTCAATGGCAAAGGCCACAACCTGTGGATCGCTGATAACAAGGGGATCAAGCCCTGCCTTGTTACGAACGAGAATGTCGCCAATACTTTCCCCGCCAATCACCCGCTGGTTTTCAATCGACAAACCAGCCCCGGCTTCAAGCAAAATATCGAGAAATGCCGCCCGTGTCGGGTTAAGACAGACATCCCTGATAATGATTTCCGAGCCTCTGGCCAGCAGGCCAAGAGCAACAATGAAACATGCAGCAGAAGGATCGGCAGGAATATAGAAAGGCTTGGCTTCAATAGTTTTTCTGCCCGGCACCACAATCACCCGCTTCCCCTCACTTTCAAAGCTCTCGAGGCCAAGCATCACTTCAGTATGGTCACGAGAACGCACCGGCTCGATAATTCTCGACTCACCATCGGCATGAAGAGCGGCAAAAGCTACCAGGGACTTCACCTGCGCAGAAGGTACCGGAAGCAGGTATTCAATCGGCTTGATCTCTTTTGTGCCTTGTATGCGGATCGGCGCTGTTCCTGACTGGGAAAGCTCTACCCCGGCACCCATAAGACGGAGAGGATCGGCAACTCTTTTCATGGGACGCTTCATAAGAGAACTGTCGCCTACAAGCTCGCTTGCGAAAGGCTGGGCGGCAAGAATACCGGCAAACATGCGCATGGTGCTTCCGGAATTATTGCACATCAGAGGGCTCTCAGGTGGCTGAAAACTCCATAATCCCCGGGACTCCATGACGACTCTCCGCATTGGACGACCGAAAGCGCCCTGCATCTCTTCCTGCCGAAGCGATATGCCCGCACCTTGCAACACACCGAGGGTTGACTGGTTATCAAATCCTCCGGAAAAGTTTGTAATCTCCGTTATGCCTTCAGATAGTGCGCCAATAAGTGCCGCGCGGTGGGAAATCGACTTGTCGGGCGGCAACGTTGTAACTTCACCTTTAAAAACTCTCATGAGTCAGTGGATTGGTATTGACAAAAAAAAAGCAACCCCCGTTAAGGAGCTGCTTTGCATAACTTTTACATTCGAGAGATCATGAATTGCGTTCTTCATTTGCCCGCTGGGCTCTACGCCTGCTTCTCGAGCGCTTTAAACGGCCATCCACCGAAGGTTTGACAAAATATGCATTCTTGCGAAACTCCTTCAAAACACCTGCCCGCTCATACTTCTTCTTGAAGCGCTTCAGCATTTTATCGATTGATTCGTTATCATTTATCTGCACACTAACCAATGTAAATTCACCCCCTTTTAAAAGATCAACGTCTTAGTTTAAGTTTAATAATATCGGTAAGGCTCTCTGAGTTTTTTTCCTTGACAGTGTTCAGTTGCACATTTTCAAGGAGTTGTTTTCTGCCGCTTTTACAAAATTCAACAATAATGACAAAGGCACCACTTCCGGTCGCCTGCTTTTCCCTGACCACTCCCACCTCTCCAAGTGCCTGGTGATAGAGTGCATCACCTTTGGCATAAATCCCATGCGGGGAGTATATCTGACAATCATCAGGATTCAGTTCATCGGGACTGACCTCCCTGTCAATCTGTATCTGCCACTCCTTGAGCAGATAAACCTGATTGCATTGCGAGCAGCGAATCCAGTACTGGTTTTCGGCTGCAGGATGCAAATCGACACTACCATTTTTCCCTTCCTTGCTCTTTTTAGGCGGGGCTGCCGTCAGAAAATCATCATCCTTGGGTTTGTCACTCGGCATCCACTCGCCGACAAACACCTTGTCAGTAATCTGGCCGCATCCTTCACAAAAGGAAGCCTTGATCTTGCCCTCCAAAATGAACTGCCTTTTTCTGGACTCTACCTTCATATAGTATTGCTGGTTGTTAACCCGGCTCAAAGCCGTAGGGAACTTCACGGTTTTCCTCCATTCGATTCAAACAAACTGATGGAGAATCATCCCTGACATTTTTTTCCAGCCTTATTGCGCAATATAGTGCATCGCGCCTGAAAAAAAAGGGGAATGTTCAGGAGTGCTTAGTTAAGTAAATCCCCCCAAAAAAACAACCATAATTTTCATGACGCTCACTTATGGGTCAATGCATCTATAAGATCCGATTTGGTAAGCAGTTGGAATCTTCCATCCGACATACTGATGAGTACACCCGATGCGCTTTGCTGAAGTTTGTCGGATAATTCAGAAATCGTTGCATCCGGCTGGCATACAGGAAAGGGCTTTTCCATGAAACCGACAACCTTGGAGTTCATCGCCTCATCGTTTTCAATAAGTATGGAAAGAATCTTGTTCTCGCTGATACTGCCAATCGGAGAGTTGTAGGAAACAATAGGAAGCTGGGAGACATCGTTCTGCTTCATCATCTCGAACACCTCGGCAAGGGTATGTTCCGGATAGGCAAAAATAAGATCCCTGCGTGCCTTCAAATGCAGAATATCCTCCGCTGTAATCTGCTCGATAGCCGATTTCGCCTTGCGGTAAAATCCCCGCTTCCGCATCCACTCATCGCAGTACATCTTGCTGAGGTAATACCCACCGAAATCATTCATCACAACAACCACACAATCATCCTCACCATAACCTGCACCTGCCTGCAACGCTGCAGCCATAACCGCACCAGAAGCGCCACCGGCAAAAACAGCTTCCATCCGCAAAAGCTCCCTGCCACAGTTGAAAGCATCATAATCGCTCACCTGCACAACATCATCGACGACCGAAGGATCCCAGAATACAGATGCCTGCCGGGAACCTATTTCCTCAAGTTCGGTAAATGCCGGAACACCCGGTTTTCCATCCCTGAAAAGGCCTGCATAAACAGAACCCTGAGGCTCAACGCCGATAATGCGAATCAAGGGATTCCTTGCTTTCAGATACCGTCCGAGACCTGAAGCTGTGGCACCTGAAACCATCGGCACAAAAACATGGGTAACCCGACCTTCCGTCTGCCGATAAATTTCGCTGCCCGTCGCATCGCTGTGAACCTTGATGCTCACAGGGTTTTCATACATACCTGTAAAAAAAGCGTTCGGCATATTATTAACCAGACTTTCAGCCACATTCATGCAACTGCGTGGCTCTCCGGGCAGAGCATCAGAAGGGGTTATAACCAGTTCCGCTCCAATAGCCCTCAGTATATCCTGCTTCTCCCTCGAAATGCTGTCAGGAGCAGCCAGAAGCAGCTTGTAGCCGCGTCGCACGCCAGCCATCGCCAGGGCGATCCCGCTGTTTCCATAAGTCCAGTCCACAAGGGTCATTCCAGGATGAATCAGCTTCCGCTCTTCGGCATCATTGACAATGGCAGAGGCCACCCGGTAATAATCAGAACAAGCCGGGTTCATGTACTCAAGTTTGGCCATAACCTTTGGAGGGATATGGCGAGCCATCTGTTTGACAAGAACCAGCGGCGTTTCTGCAGCAAGCCCGAATATATCGCGGTTCGGCATGATTAGTAGCTTAAAGGTTGGTTAACATGTCTACGCCTTATGACACTGAACAGGAAAATATACATTAATTGTTCAATTCACGACAGCAGAGGAATAAGCCGATTTACAGTTTGAAAATCAGAAACAAAATATGTTTTTTTACATGAAGTTCCGGCATCAGGCAAACCTGACCCTCCTGCCGGTTTAATGGCAACAACAGTGTAACCGCACAAGGGCAAAAGCGTTATGGACGAAAAAGAACCGGGCTGCCTGCCTGCTGAAAACATGACCGAAGCCCTTGTATCCATTGAACATCTTGGCGGGAATACACGCCTGATCCGTGAACGAATCGGCAAAAAAATCCGAATCATGGGCATCGTCAAGGCAAATGCCTACGGCCATAACGTTCACAAGGTTGCCCAAACGCTTGAATCGGCTGGTATCAATGATTTCGGCGTAGCCAACATCCATGAAGCCATTGAATTGAAAACCGGTGGCGCCCTGAAAAAAAACGCCTCTATTCTGGCCTTTTCCTCACCACTTGTATCCCATATTGACTGTTACCTGCAATACGGCATCGACATGACCCTGTGCGACGCCCCGACACTTCATGCAGCAAAAGAAATTGCCGCCGCGCACAACAAAACGCTTGCCGTACAACTCAAGGTAGACACCGGCATGGGACGGCTTGGCATCCACCCGTCGATGGCTATGGAACTCCTCCGCCAAATCGACCAGACACCAAACATCAAGCTTAAGGGCATCTACACCCACTTTGCCGACAGTTCAACGCCAGAAGGGTTTACCGCCTCGCAGCTTGCCGCATTTAAAACGCTCACGGCAGAATACGAACACGCTTCCGGCAAAACAGTCTGCAAACACGCAGCCAACAGCGGCGCAATCCTCTCCTCTTCAGACTCCTGGCTCGATATGGTACGACCCGGTATCCTGCTCTACGGCTACCACCCGGCAAAAAACACCCCTTGCCGCCTCGACGTCAAGCCAGTCATGCAGTTCGAAGCAAAAGTCATCTTCATCAAAACCGTCGCGGCAGGAACCACAATCAGCTACAACCGCACCTGGTCATCACCCGAAACACGCTCCATCGCCACCATAGCCGCCGGGTACGCTGATGGATATTCGAGGGCACTCTCAAACCGCGCCACAGTCTCCATCAACGGCAAATCCTACCAGCAGGTCGGCACCGTCACGATGGACCAGATCATGGTAGACCTCGGCACCAGCCACGACGTCAAAACAGGCGACACCGCCATTCTCTTTGGATGGGAAGGCCCTTCAGCCGACGACCTCGCCGGAATTGCCGGCACCATCAGCTACGAAACGCTCTGTGCGGTTTCGTCAAGGGTAAAACGAGTTTTCGTCTGAAAAGAAATTTGAACCCTGGATAGCGTGTAATCAAGAATTCAAGGCTGTAATAAATTCATCGACAGAAACCCCTGCTTGTTTAAGCAAACCAGCCAAAGTCCCTGCTTTAATTTCACGGTGGTCAGGTACAACGCAACCTTGAGAACCCCTGCGAAAATAACATGGCTGCCACGTTGACGAATAAAAATAAACCCAAGACGTCGCAAAGCGCGAATTACTTCAGCCCCAGAAACAACTGGTAACTTAGGCATGTTTCGCCACCTGAAATGTTGTAAGCAAAGAACGCCCTGAAAGAATCAAGGGGAACTCTTCCAGATAGAGTTCAGTCGCTTCTCGAAGATTCGAAAGAGCCTCCTCAATGCTTTCACCCTGAGTTGTCGTGCCTGTCTCAGGATTATACGCAACGTAACCGCCTTCAGCGGAAGGAGTTAATATGGCGGATAATTCCATGATTTTTCCTTTTTTATAAAACAACCCTGCAATATTCGCTATAGGTAATAATAAAAAATATTGCGCCATTCCACACAGTCATCCTGCGCTTTGCAGGGCAGAACAATGAAGTTTAAATGGCTATAGCCTCAAAACCAATCTGAATCTGAAACTCAAATTCTGATGCGCAGAAATAGTTTCTGAGTGAAATGAGTCGCGGTAGGGATGCCAGTTACCTGACCCCCCCCCCGCACAGATTTACGTGGTGGAAGAAAATAATTGTAAAGCATGCAAAAAAATCTTTCAAAAAGTTATCAGATATGCTAACTTTAGAGCTATGAACTTGAATATTTTCATCCTCGAATTAAAGAGGAGGTTAACTGTTGGCCGAAAAGTATACTGGCGGATTATAAACGGTTGGCAGGGCTGTTGATCGAGTTTGGGCCAAACCTGAGAATGCCACACTCAAAAGCTATGGGAGGCGGACTCTTTGAACCTCACCGTGAACTGGACATTGCATATAAACGAAGGAACGAGGTCAAATAATGGATAATCTCAAATACCAGCCCGTGCCTTACAACCATGAAGAGGAGCTTCGTGAGTCAATGAAAGACGAGGAATTTCGGAGGGAATATGAAGCTCTGGAACCAAAGTATGCACTGATCAGGGAACTGCTTTTGGCACGTCAGCAATCAGGGATGACTCAGGAGGCTGTTGCAGAAAAGATTGGCACCACAAAAAGCGCGATCTC
>SERZ01001758.1_pt1 | contig 11685 bp, 10 predicted proteins | sample 3171461 | NCBI WGS metagenome assembly SERZ01 (sample SAMN06051861, study PRJNA518727) | freshwater metagenome | biome: subpolar coniferous forest; feature: holomictic lake; material: water; isolation source: holomictic Lake 227, 6 m depth | place: Canada: near Kenora, Ontario | collected... | reverse complement strand
GTCTCCGCATACCCTTAAAATCATCGTAATCTTCACTGAAAGGCTAGCGACGTTCCCGTCAACTCTTTGACTGTGCCTCACCTTTTTGGGCCTTTGTCTGCTCTAGTTCTCGTTTCGCCGCCGTAATTTCACGTTGCAGCTTATTGAGCAACCGCTTGTCTCGGTTATAGACGGTTTGGAACTCCTGGCGGCGTTCCTGAAGATCCTGGACGGAGCGGGCGCATTCCTCCCGCGCCTGTTCGATTTCGGCCCTCAACGCCTGATTTTGGCGAGTCAGTCCCGCAAGCTCCTCTGCGGCCAAATCGCGGTGTCGCAGGATCTCCTCGGCTGCCGCGGCTTCACCGCTTCGGCGTTCGGCTGTGGCGTTTATCATCTCCTGGAGGGCTGCGAGTTCCTGTTCCCCCGCCCGCGTGGCGGCCTGGGCCGCGGCGAGCGCTTCGCTCAGACGAAGGCGCTCGGCCTCGAGACCCTGCAACACGCCTTTGGCCGCCGCTATCGCCTCTTGGAGGCGCGCCTGCTCCTCCCGCAGGGGCTCGAGACCGCTTGCCAACTCCTCCCGGCTTTGTTGTAGGCCGGCGCGGATTTCGGCCAAACGTTCCGCCGAGTCCCGACTCTCCCGCTCCAGTCCCGCGAGTTCGTCGAGACGGCGATCGCGTTCCCCGGTCAGGGCGTCCAGGGCCGTTTCGAGGCTCGCGCGCTCCGACGCCAGAGTGTCCAATATCCGTCGGTCTTCGGCCAAGCGGCTTCCGGCCGCGTCGGCGTCGGCGGTCAGCGTCGCCCGCTGCGCCTCGATCTCCGTCGCTTGCACTTTCAGATCGGCGATTTCGGACATCAGGGCTTCGATCGCGTCCTGTAGCGCCGTTCGCTCCATCGAAGCGGCCGCCAGTTCGGTCCGGGCCTCCGCTAGGTCGCGGGTCGCCTCCGCCAGAGCACCACGCGCGTCGCTCGCCTTTGTCGCGGTGGTGGCGAGGTCTTCGGTCAATGCGCCGCGCTGGGCTTCCAACTCGCCGATTTCGCACCGCAGAATCCGGAGTCTCTCCTCGGACGCCGCCAATGCATCGCGCACTTCATCCCGCTGCCGGTCCACGACCTTGCGGCTGACCACCGGGGGGTGAAGGACGGGCGGCAACGGCCGGGCGGCGCGCGATGCCGAGCCTCCCCAGCCGGCCCCCTCGATCTTGGCCCAGTCGTCGAACAGTCCGGCATTGGAAGCGGGCATTGCCACTTCGCTTTCCCCCGGCCCCGCCGGTTGCTCCGGCGCCGCGGCTTCGGCTTCGGCCAACAGCGGTCCGAGCCGTATCGCCGACGGCTCGGGTATCCGGTGAACGGGTGCGCTGTCGACTTCGGGGGCAACCGGCGTCGCGGCGGCCTCGACGATCTCGGGGACCGCCTCGGCGGCAGAGGCGGCCGGCGCCGGGGGGACCTCGATGATCTCGATAATCTCGACGGCCTCGACGACCTCGGGAGGCGTTTCCGCTGTGGAGAGCGCCGGGACCGGAAGCGGCGACTCGACGATGGGAGCGGGTTCGTCCCGACGGGGTGGCCGGGTGGCGGGCGGGCGGTTCCAACCGGTGCTATCCAGCAGTTCGGCCCAGCGCGACTCTCCGGCGCGCCTTTCCAGACGCCCGGCGTTCCGCTCGCCTTGCCCGCTCTTGTCTCCGCTTCCGCTCATGGAGTCGGCCTCTCCGCTATGCCCATCTCTCGCTGCTAAAGATAAAGAAAATTCACTCCGCGCGCACTATCCCTCGCAGTGTGATTGCCACGTTGGCGATGGTACGATGCCGTTCGCCATTGCGTCTCGAGTCATTTGACCAGACTGATGAAAAGCCGATAATGTTCCGCCAAACCGTTAGGGGCGGCCGGACACGAGAGACGTGCATCCCCTCCGGCCCGCCGGAGGTTTTGAGGCGAGCGAGTTGAAGTTGTCTTGGGCCCGATGGAGGTTGTCGGTATGGATTCCGATTTTTTGTCCGGTATAAATTCGGTAATCCAGGCCATCGACCCCGGCCACGCCATACTTGAGGTCGTCCGTCCGGCGCTGAACCTCTTCCGGTCCGAGACGTTCGCTCCGGATATGTCGCTGGGCATGACGCTGTCCGCGTTGGCGCTTGCGTTGTATTTCCGGTTTTATCGGGTCGGACCAGCGTGCGAGGCGCTTCGCGTCAGGGCCAACTTCTTGAAGAAATGCACAACCAACCGCATATTCTCCGATAATTTCTATGAATTCGACCTGTTGATGAAGGAAGGGGTGTTCCTCGAGGCGGGGTGGAACGAATTTGTCGAAACGTGCCTTTTGCGCGATCCCCGGCTGAAATCGGATATCGAGATCACGGTCAGGCCGGCCGATTTCATCAACATCCACGACGCCGAGCACTCCGGACTGAATATCAAATGGTTTCATAGTTTGAGCGGGGTTTATGTTGGTGTCGGCTTGTTGTTCACGTTCGCTGGTCTTGTGGCTGCGCTTTATTTTTCGTCGGCGGCGATCAATGCGGTGATCAACAGCGGCGCGGCGCCCGGCGGCGGGAGCCACGACTCCGATGTTCAGCGGGCCCTCGCCCAATTGTTGAACACCGCCACCTTCAAGTTCCTCACCTCGATCGCCGGACTCGGCTGCTCCATCGCGCTCGCCTACCTCGATGGCCGCTGGCGGTCCAATATCCAGCACGGGTTCGACGACCTCTGCCGCGAGCTTGAGCGCTGCACGGTGATGGTGACTCCCGAGTCCATTGCCGAGCGCCAGTACCGGATGTTGGGCGACATCGCCGACCTGCTCAAGAAGATGGTGGCGACGAAGCCCTCCGTGTCCGAACCGGAGCCGTCGCCGACAGTAGAGCGGCGCGTCGAATCCGGGCCGCCGTTGCAAACGGCGATCGACGACGCGCTCGCCCGAATCGAGGGGGTGGTGGTAACCAGCTCGCAGGCGCTTGCCGCCAGCTTTGAACAGTCGATGGCCCGGTTCGCGCCTCCTCCCGCTCCCGAGCGCGTCGAGCCCGCTCCCCCGCCGCCGCCGCAACTGACCGAGGACACGCTGGCCGCAACATTGACACACAGCCTCGGCACCGCCTTCGCCGCCAGTTCCCGGACGCTTGCCGGCAGCCTGGAGAACACCCTGACGAGCGTCCTGATTCCCGCCATTACCCACGCTCTCGGACCAATCCGTCAGGCCCTCGTTTTCGCCGAAACGCCTCCGGCGGCGGTCCCTTCCTCGCCGGTCGACAGCGGATTGAACGAAGCCGCGGCCCGCATCGAAGGCGCCCTCACCGCCGCCGCCGCCGATCTCAGGTCGGTCGTGAGCGAGGCACGCGGCATCAGGGCCGATCTGTCCGCCAGTTTGGCGGACCTCGCCACCACCGTGCGGGCCGACGGAGAGCGAAACACGGTCTTGATGCGCGACGGCTTTACCGAGCTGACCTCGCGCGAGGCGAAGTCTGTGCCGGCCGAACCGAGCCTCACCGACCCGGTTCTTGAAACCTCGCAGCAGATCATGGCCCGGCTGAGCACCGGCATCGAACGCCTGACCGGCGGGTTTGATCAGGTCGAGAGCAAACTCGCCGCCCATCTCGCCGCCTTCGAGGGCATCACCCGCTCCACCCGAGAGGCAGAGCAGGCCATTGCCGGTTCGGCGCGGGCCCTTCAGACCGCCAGTTTGCCGCTGTCGCGGGTAGGCACCGACCTGTCGGCTTCGGTCTCTACTATCGCCGCCGGGGTTGACGGGTCCGTCCGCGCCCTGCTTCAGAGTCAAGAGGCCGGGCAGCGGCTCGGCGACGAGCTCAAGGCGATCTGCGGACAGTTGCAAGAGGTTTGGAGCCGGCACGAGGCCCGCTTCACGGCGGTCGATGAGAGCGTGGCGCGGATTCTGACCTCGATCATCCAGCATGCCGAGGCGCACGGCGATTCGCTGAGGAACCATGTCGTCGCCATCGACACCCATCTGGCGCACGCCGTCAACAGTCTGGCGGCCAATATCGAGGCGCTTCAGGAAATGACGTCGGATCTAACTGAAGCCGTCAATGGAGCCGACCGTCTCGCCGAGTTGATGGATGGCAAGGCCAATGAAAAACAGGGATAAACGCTCATGGCCGTAAGACGGGTCAAGGTTCACCAGGACGGTGACGAGCCGCATAATTTCTTCATTTCTATGACCGACATGATGGTCGGCATGATTTTTCTATTTATTATCATGCTGATGTTCTTTGCCCTTAAACTCGAGCGTGCGGCAACCCAGGGCTTGAATCTGGTCACCACCCTAACGACAACGGAAGCGGTTCGAGCCAACATCCTCGCCGATCTCCAGAGCGACATGGCGCGCCAGGGGATACAGGTTTTGACCAATCCGCAGCAGGGAGTGCTCAGCCTTTCGGAAAGTATCCTGTTCGATAAGGGCAAGGCCGAGTTGTCGCGGCGCGGCGAAGAGGCGATCGCCATTCTGGCGCAATCGCTCTATCGGAATCTCGTCTGCTACACCGTTGCGGGCGATGGTTCTTCGCCCAAGGACTGCCCCACCACCTCCCATTCCATCGAGGCGGTGCTGATCGAGGGCCATACCGATAGCGACGGCGGCGACATCGCGAACTGGAATCTGTCCGTCAAGCGCTCCTTCAACGCCTATCAAGTCATAATGGCCTCCAACCCCGATTTGCCGCGGCTGACCAACCGGAACCGGCAGGCCATCTTCAGCATTGCCGGCTACGGCAAGCAGCGGCCGGCCCATCCCAACGACATCGATGAGAACAAGCAGAAAAACCGCCGGGTCGACATCCGCCTGATCATGGTGCCCCCCGACGCCAACGATGTTCGGACCACACCATGATGCTGCGAAATCTGGTCGAGAGCCTGGCGCCGGATTGGAAGCCGAGAGTGGCGCCTTTTCCCGTCACGTTCCACACCGCCGAGGCAAGCCGGGTAATCGAAGCCGGCGGGAAGCGGCACGAGCTTCCCCAACTCGTGCTTTCGGCGACCGCATTGGCCCGGCTGAGATCGCGACTGCTTGACTGCCGAGAGACCGGGGACTGGGGCGCCCTCACGCGGCGCGATTGGCGGTATGCCGGCGAGTGCCTGTCCATCGGCGCGGCGCGGTTGCTCGACGACCCCGGCTTCGTCGCCGCCTTTCTCTCGGCCCGGGACGCTTGCCGATCCACGCTGTCCTCGACCAACCTGTTGGCCCGCTGGTATGTCCGCAATTTCGAGCCGAATCTCGACGGCATTCGGCAAGTCGGCCGCTATCTCGCCGGCAATCTTTTGAGCCTGCGCGCTCATTGGGTAGGTCTGCACGAGCGGTGCGGTCTTTTCGATGCCGATCGGGTAGTGCCCGCGCTCGCGGAAATCCTTGTCTCCGCTGGCACCGATCCCGCGGTGGTGCTCCACGGTTTGTCCTGCCCGTCGTCGCTTCTGTCTTCGCGGCTGTTTGGTTATGTTTTCGTGGCGGTCTGCCAAAGGGTGGCAGCTGAGGCGCCAAGGGATATCGCCTGGATAAAGGGCATGACCGGTTGGGCCTTTGGAAGTAATGGCGTATTCTTGCACGGCTTCATTCCCGATGCCGGCGCGGCCTATGCCGAAGCAATGCTCCGCCCGTGGGTAGGCAGATTTTCCGGAGAGGAGGTCCAGTCACTGGTCGCCCCTCGGCTTCTTGGTTTGTTGCTTGATCCCCGTATCAATTCCGACGGTTGGTCCGGGGTCAGCGAGCCGGCGCAGGCGGTTATGCTCGGCTGGATGACCAAGGACGCCCTCGAACAGTTTCTCGAAGTCGTCGATGAAACCGTTCAGGCCTATCAAAGTAGAATGTGGGCCGAGCGGCGGGAGTTCTGGCTATCCTACTACGACAGGCAATATATTCGCGAGTGCTGGGTCGTATTCGGTCGGCGCGGTGCTGCACTGGCACGCCATCTGGCTGCTCGGAAGAGCAACCCGTCACTGACGAATTTCGCCAATTTCCTGCGCGATGTCGGTGGAGACCCTAATCAGGCTGTGCTCCTGATGAAGATTGGAACGCTGGTGATCGCCGATTGGAGCCACAATGGCCGGTGCCATATCTGGCTTCAGAACAACCCCGCGGCACCCCGCCTTTACCAAGCTGAATATCTTCGCGAGGACCTCATGTCCGGTGCCGATTTCGAAGCACCCCACCATAAGAACTGGCAGGCGAGTATCGACGACTTCATCAGCAGCCATCTCGGCGTCTGACGCCGTCGCGGCTCAGCGCCCGGCGCCGAGGCCGAGGAAGCTCAACAATGGTTTCAGCGGCTGTGCGCGGCCTTCTTTCGCTGTCTCGTCCAGCTTCGCCGCAACGATGAGAATCTCCTTGAGCCCCGGCACCTTGATCGAGCGCGAGCCGCAGGACCGAACCAGAAGCTCGGTCCAATTCCGGACATAGCAATCCGCGCTTTTCAGCAGCCTGCCGATCAAGCGCGACGCCTCCGGGGCTTGGAAATCGTCGCGGGTGAAAATCAAGTTCTCACCATTGTCGTAGGTTTCCAGCAGACCCGGATCAAACGTCAGGGCACGCAACGACAGCAGCATGACCAAAATCGAGAAGTGGTCGATGGTCTCATCGAAATGGCTGCCGTTGCGCAACGGATGCTGGTAGTTGACACCACCGAGCAGCGTCGCAGGCAGGCCCTTCAACTCCAGCAGATACATCGAGTCGTAGTCGATCAGCTTGAGTTTGCTGTCGGGCGTTATGATGACGTTGTCGTGCTTGAGGTCTCCGTGGGCGATGCCGCGCTGGAGCAGATCGTAACAGAGTTTTGCCCAGGCGCGGGTCAGTGCCGCCAACGCCCGCCGGTTGTCGCGGCGGCACAGGGTTTCGGTGGCGGCGCCGATGGTGGACCCTTCCAGCCACGGCATGGTCACAACCGGATAATCCCCGTGGGCCGCAATCGACGAGGTGACGAAGAGTTCCGCCGGCAAATACTCCATATCCACCATGTAGGGCGGCTTGGCCGTTTTGATGAATTTGCTTAACGCCCGGTAGCGTTTTTCAAGATCCGGCATATCGCGGGTAAAGCACTTGACCGCCACCAGGGCGCCGCCTTCGTCATGGACCTTGAACACGCCGGCGAAATTCCCAGCCAAAAACTGGGGGTGGCGCTGGGCATCGAGTTGAGCCACGACTTTGAGCGTCGCGAACCGGGCCTTGGCGTTGGCTATCGCGGTCTTGTAGTCGGCAATCAGAGGAAGCGTCATGGCGGGTCCATCGGGTCTGGCTAAGTAGAGCCGTGATCGATCTCTATCATAATCAGGCTTGAATCGTCATTGGCTAACAAGCCCTCCTCGCAACGGGCGGCGACCATCGCGGCAAAGGCAAGGTCACTGGCGAGGCTGTTCCAGGTCGAACGCTGAGTTTCGGACACGCCGGCCCCCGGCCGGGCGGCGTGGGCTTTGGCCGCGGCGGCCAGACGGCCCTCGCCACCCTCGACAAGCCGGCGAAACTCTCGAGATAGGGCCCCGCCCACCGGGGTGCGCTGCGACCGGGCGGCGGCGAGATGGCGCAGCATCAGGAACTGCCCGATACCATCGGAGGCGAGCATCACGGTGGCGCGGCGAGGCAGCGTCACCGCCCCGCTGCGCAGGCGCTGCGCCTCGGGCAGGACCGTCCAGTTCAGGAGATGCGGATCGCGGTCGAGGGCGGCGAGACAATCGGGATGGGTCAACACCAGTTCGGCCTCGCCCTCGGTTCGGTCGAAGACCAAAATCGGGCTGTCGCCATAGCCGAGCCAATGGGCGGTGACCTTCGACTCGTCGGTGGTGAACCAGCACGCGGCCAAGGTGGCGAACGAGCCTTCCCGCACGAACTTGCTGTGCTTCGGCGGGTTGGTCTTGCACTGGGCGATCATGGTCTGGCGGAACTCGAGGCAGAAGCCATCAAGCCAGCGGTTGAGGTCGTCGATGGAGCAGAGGGGCGCCTCCGGCAACTGCCCGAGCAGCGCTTCCGCCCACGCCCCGCAATAAAGCCCGGACGCGCCCGCGCCATCGGACACCGCCGCCAGCACGCCGCTCCCGGTGGCGGACAACCGGATGCGGTCCTCGCTGCGCCGCCACAGCTTCTGCGCCCCCGAGTCGTAGCTGTCGTTGCGTGGCTTGACCGTCGTCCGGGCCCGGGCGGACCACCTCGCCACAACCCGGCCGGAGGGCGAGACCAGCGAGTCGCCAAGAGCGGAGCCGGGGACGGGAGGGGCTTTCGCTGCGGCTTCCGCTTCCGCTTCGGCCCGCCGGCCGCCGGTCAACTCGGGTTTCTCGGTCTTTTCCGCGCCCTGTTCGCTCATCGCCGCCGGGACGGCGGGCACCACCATCTCCCGAGAGGGCAGGGGGCGCGCCGCCGAAGGCTTGGATTCCATCTCGAGGGCGGCGATGCGCAACGCCGAAATCCGCTCGATCAACGCGGCACGCTCACCACAGAGTGCAATCACCTCACCGGCGAGCACCTGTCGTTTTTCGCGCGCTTCGAGCGTCCGTTCGGCGACCTGGGCGTGACGAGCCTCGGCGGCGATGATCTCCTCGGCGAGATCGTCCCGGGTCCGGCGAAGCGCGACGATCTCCGACAGCAATGCCTGGCGTTGCTCCTCCAGGTCGGTCAATTCACCGCGAGCGGCCGGTGCGCTCTCGTCGGCCATGCCGTCAGCCACGCCGCGCTCCACCGCCGCCGCTCGACGGCGGGGCGAAGGTGAATGCCTGACGGGTGCCGATGTCCAGCAGCTTCACCAGCGCCACCGCGTCGGCATTGAAGGCCATGCCGCGAATGGTCGGAGTCGACTCGAGATCGCGCTCGAATATCTCGCAGATGATCGCCCGGTGACGCTGCGACAGCTCGCTCGACATGTCGAACAGCAGTTTGGCGTAGGGGTCGCGGGGCAACTGCATCGGATTCCAGGGGAACAGCACCGGCGCCTCGTTGCCGCCGGAGATATGGCAGTTGATCAGCAGCACGTTGCCGTCGGAGGTCTTCAGCCCGGTCATTCGCTGGGCCGTCGCCAGCAGTTCATCCTCGGAACTGACGTCGTTGGCCATGCCGTCGGTGATGTTGATCACCACGGGGGGGAACGAGGTCGGGTGGCTGTAGATCCACTCCTCAAGGGTCGCGATCGCCAGCCGGAAGGCGCCGTTCATCGGGGTACTTTCGCCGGCCACCGCCTCGACCCAGCGCGAAACCGTGACCTGCTCGGTCACCGGCTGGCCGCGAACGACAGTGACGACCTCCCGTTCTTCGATCTCGGCATTGGCCGCGACTTCGGAAATCGAAACCAACTTTTGGCCTGCCAAGCCCTTGCGCCAGCAAAACTCCGGCCGATGGGTGCGGCCATAACCAATAATTCCGATATCGAAGTAATCGCGCACGCCCTCGTCACGCATGCAGCGATTGACCAGTTCTTCCAGAGTCGAATTCAGCGCGTCGGCAACCACGGTCGCCCGATTGACGGAGCCGCCGGCCTCATCGCGGCTGAATTCCTTGTCCATCGACCGCGACTGATCGATCAGAAACAAGAAGACGCCCCGACGGTCTCTGCTGATTTCCTGAGAATAGGCCACCGATTCCCCCCACTTTCTGGAGCCATCCGCCAACGGCGGCATACTAGCATTTGCCCTGACAAAAAGAAACCGGGCCGTCCGCTCACTTCTGCGGCAACAGTGTCTTCGCCGACGGGGCCGGTGGCACCGGGTCTGCCGCGAACGAGGTGAGGCAACTTATAACCGACTGCGGATGCGGCCCGTTGATCGTCATCTTGAAGTCAAAATTGGCGGCGATGGTGTCGGCCAGGGCCTTGGGCCGCTCGGCCGGATTCCTGTCGGCGTGGGCGAACCAGACGTCGAGGGAGGCCGAGGGCTTATCGCCGTTGGCCTTGAGCACCGCCTGCCGCCAAGCTTTGAGTGCCGCCAGACAATAAGGTTCGCTTGCCAGTTCCGCCGTTTTGGTCGTAACGGTGCCCTGGATGGCGTATTTAAACCGACTGGTCTCGACCAGGGAAAAGTCGACATCCAGCACGTCTTCCTTCGCCGTGCCGTTCATATCATAAACGACTTTGATCGACCGGATCGCCTCGATACTGTTGGCGGCCCGCTGCAGACCCCAGTCGAGCAGATTGAGCGGCTGGCTGATCAGCCAATCCATACCGCCGGAAGCCGGTGCGGCCTGGGCGGCGGCGGGCTTTCCGGGTCCGGTGGGAAGGCACACCGCGGTCAATTGAGGTACCCGGCGCGAGTCGTTGGTCTCTTCAAGTGCCCGCTTCCGGTCGTCGATCAGGCTTCGCCGCGCATCCTGACACAACACCATCGACGAAAAGGGGATTTGGGAGGTGGCCGGTTGCTGGCCCAACCAAAACCATGCAAAGACGAGGATCGTCGGGTCCATGCTTATCCCTTGTCGGCATCCTGGATCGTTGAGCGTGAGACTACATCACTTTCACGATGCCACACAGCCCCGTTTTGTCCCCGACGCCGCTTGTGATTCGAACCGAATGCCGCCATTATCGCCAGTACAATGCGGACTTAGCTTTCCTAAGTGCGGAGCGGCTAATGAAAATCGTTGTTCTGGTTGCTTTAGTAGCGGCGTATGCCGCGACGCCGTCCTCAGCCCGCGGCGAAAACATAGCAAGTGGCGAGTGCGGTTACCGTGCCTCCTTCAATTGCGCCAAGGCCGACGACGCCGAATCCCGCATCATCTGCTCCACCCCTGACCTAAGGGCTGCAGATTGCGCTATGGGCTACGCCTACCGCGATGCCCGAGCTTTGCCCGGTGCCAACCCGAACGAATGGTTGCGGAAAAACCAACGCCGATGGGTGGCCGCCCGCGACGCCGCCTGTGCCGGCCGCTCGGGTCCGGCGCAAGCGGCGTGCCTGAAAAAGGAGACCGAGCAACGGCTGCGCTGGTTGATCGGGCACTATAGCCTGCCAGTAACGGGGAAAGCTTATGAAAGCTACGGGAAGGCCAAGGCGTCCGATATTAAATAAATTTAATGAATCGGAGGCTCTGTTAAAGATGCTTCAAAGTCACCAAAATCCTTATCCGCAAGCAGAGCATGGCCAAGCAACCAGTGGCCAATATATAATACCAGCTCGTCGATATAAGATCTACCGTCTTTGATGTCTGCGATGAATACGTTTACGCGATCAATAAAACTTACGTGCTGCGTCTTGTGGCCCTCGTATTCGGGATAGCCTAACAGGTGCATAAGTGTGTTCTCTGCAGTGAAGTGTATTATAATATAAGAGACCAGCTGTTGGAATTTCTCCGGCCTCTCATCCGACCGATTCGGATCGCGTAAGCAGAGAATAAAGTCATTATATTTCTCAACAATCTGTTCGTGCTGCTGATCGTGAGCCGGAATGCCAACGATGCTCGCCTGATCACTGCCCAGCCGCCTCAAATTCTCACAAATGTCCATAAGATGGCTGTCGAATACAGACTTAAAGGACGCTGGACTAAGAGTTGGCATTTTATACTACCTCTGCCGTGACCACGGCACGCTACATATTGCCGACCTCGCCGACTCTCGCACAGCATCGCGGCGCTCTTCAAGTTGTAACGTACATCGCGGAGGGCTTCCTTCAATACCAAGATCGAGCCAAATGAGTCTCGCTTTTGAAATTCAAGCGGATGCGGCTCTCACCGGTCCCGGTTTGCCTTGGCAATATGGGGGCCTTGCCGTAAAATGACGGAAGGGAGTTTCGGAGTGGCGAGCGGGTCGGTCT
>SERZ01001756.1_pt1 | contig 11692 bp, 30 predicted proteins | sample 3171461 | NCBI WGS metagenome assembly SERZ01 (sample SAMN06051861, study PRJNA518727) | freshwater metagenome | biome: subpolar coniferous forest; feature: holomictic lake; material: water; isolation source: holomictic Lake 227, 6 m depth | place: Canada: near Kenora, Ontario | collected... | reverse complement strand
AGACACTGGGGCAGACTTTGCCAAGTCCATGAAGCGTCAAGTGGTAAATACCCTTGATGTCAATTGGTTCATGCCACAAGCAATTAAACCCATACTGGAAACTGTGACTAACCACAGCTTCTTTACTGACAGGTCTATTGTTGGGAAGGGGATGGAGAATGTTGCAGAAGGGTATCAGGTCAGTCCTACCACATCTAAGATTGCAGCAGAAATAGGTAAGGCTGCTGGGTACTCCCCCATGAAGATTGATCACCTGATCAGTGGATACACAGGGACTATGGGCATGTACGCCTTTAATCTCTTTGATTCCATCTTCAAGATGAACGATGACAAGACCTATGCTTCTAATAGGTTTGAGCAAACCCCTGTGCTGAAACGGTTCTTAATTGATCCTCAAGCGCGGGGAACTGTCACTGCCTACTATGAGACCAAGAATGCAACGGACTCAGTTGTCCGGACAGCGTCCCTTATGGAGCGTACCCAGAACTATCCTGAATGGGGTCCGTACTATAAGGAAAACATCAAGATGATCGCAACCCATGAATACATTCTGGAGCTAGAAAAGACCATGAAGGAATTCAGGGAAATGCGGATGATGGTTACGGCAAATAAAGCTGAGCCGGATAAGAAGAGAGATGCCTTGGCAAACATCACCAAGTTGGAAAATCAACTTACCGCCAAGATCCAAACCATCAAGAAGAACATGCAGTAAGCAAGCCGTTGTCAAACAGCCATCCAATGGTCTTACGGTGAGCCTCTTCCCAGATCTCAACCCGTTCGGCCTTGGACAGCTTACTGCCTTGGTCTATATCGAAGTGACATGTAAAGCAGAGGGCAGCGATCCTATAGTCCTGCGCCTTTAAACCTCTGCCTTTACCGTCCCGTAGCTGGTTGGAGTGAGCAGCTACTACAGTCCCGTCACTTAACCCGCAGTTTTGGCAGGGGGACAGGCGTACTGTCTTTAGAAGATGCGTGTTCCTGTACAAGGATTTGCTCCAGGGTTGTGAACCTGTGACCGTTATAACAGGTTCTTCTTCGCATGATCCCAGGTTCAGTAACCCTTGTCCGTAGGACTTGGTTCTGCCCTATGTCACATACAGGACAGTTCATCCGGAGCCCAGGTCTTCTCTGCCAGTGCTTTGGCGCACTCTGGTTGCTCACAGAAGTAGGAGCAGTTCTCTGCCTCTATCCTGCCTTTGTACTTGTTCTTTAAATTCTTTAGCTCCATCCGGAGGCTGATGTTGGCAAGCTTTAAATCTAGTATTTCAAGATCAGTCATGTTTGTCCTTTGGTGCCTGAGACCGGATTTGAACCGGTAAGCCGTTGGGCGAAAGATTTTAAGTCTTTTGTGTTTACCAATTTCACCACTCAGGCAGGTGGGATGTGTACCGTCCACATCTAGCAGTGTTTTGTGCTATGTCATCAAGCGGCGCTAACCCGCTACACGGCACACATCCCTTATACAAAGTCTGCGTACTGCCAGACACTGTTTGGAGCGTTTACATTGATGCTCCTGGCGTTCTTCTTATCGCCTACTATGTGAGCAGAAGGCCATTTGCCTAGCGTTAATTTTACTGCTGCTCGCTTCTTTGGTTCACGCTTGTGGTAAGCAACCCTCTTGAGAAGTCGGGTTCTATCTGCCGCATTTAAACGCAGAGTATCATAGAACTGGGGGTCTACCCAGGTTGCCCCGGACAGCTTCAAGACCCCAAGCTGGCGGCTGATGGCTAGTAGTCTGTTTGTCTTGTCCTTGCTGACCTTCATAAGCTCTGCTATGGCAGTGCAGCGCAGGCCTTCTGGCAGGCCTAGGACAAAGGAAGCGCAGCGGGCAATGTCCGGGTTATCGTTCTTGATCTGTGACATCACAAAGCTCGTAAGCTACCAAAGCGGACAAGTACCACAGGGCTTTTTCAATGGACTCTTTGCCACCCTTGTGCCGCTCCCGCCAGATGTACTTCATGGCGTTGCCTTTACAGTAGCCCCGGAACTCTTCTTCAGTCAACGCTGACTGAATAGCCTCGATACACTCAATCTTGCCTTGCTTGTAGTGCGCTGGGTTGTTTACGTTATCGTTCATTTCTGTAGCTCCTTTAACCGCAGGGTAAGCTCGTCAATTCTATCTTGGGCCAAACGCAAATGCTTTGAGACATCTGTTTGGTCCCAGACAAATTCGTTATCCAGCGCGGTGGCTATAGTTATAGTCCATGGCACATACCCATAGGTTTCTAAATAGAATTTAGTTCTATCCTCAGTCATTTCTGTAGCTCCTTTATTCTTCGGATTGCGCATTCGTAGTGACGCGGACCAAACGACCAACATTCCGGCGAGTGTGTACCAACCCATCCTTCCCTATCGTCTTGATAAGTAAGTCGCTTTTTGAGTAAGGCGTTTTCAGCCAACGCAGCAGACGTTGCGCTGACAAGGTACGCATTTTCTTTGCGGCGGGCTTCGTTTTCAGCAAGTGCGTCTCCTAAGAGTAAGTCTAACCTGCGCTCTACTTCAGTCATCTGCCCCCCACCCAAATAACGATGATGATTCCAAGAAGTATGCCAACAACCCCACCACCAATTGCAAGTAAAAATTCATTCATATTATTCCCAGCCATAAACTGTAATCAGCCCACACCATCCAAAAGATTATTAACATGTGTTCTTCTCCTTGAGTTTTGCTTCTGCCCACCGTGCGCCAGCAATCCAATCCATACTGACAGCAAGGTCGTCTATGTCCGCAAACGTCAGCCCTTGCCATTGGGGCTTTATGATCTCAACATTCTGTAACTCTTGCTTCGTGTAAACAGGTATGTCCCTTAGGCTAGTTTGTTTTGACCGGAGTTGCGAATCAATGTCCACCCAGGCATATGGTTCAGTCATGGCTTGTGCTCCTCTATCATCTTTACAACGTCTTTCACCGTAAGGCCCAACTGTTTCAACAATCCGGGCTGGACAAGAAGCTTGGTAGGTTTGGGGTTAGTTGTTTCTCCCATCTCTGCAATATGTGCGCGGATCGCCACAATTGCTTCCTCAAGGCTTTCCTCGGACAGTGCTTCAAGAGCCAGCCATCTCCATAATGGATTGTCTTCACTCATCGTTCTTCCCCATCCGAGCGGTGTCATCTAAAACCTTTCTTGCGTTGTTCTCGTTCATACCGCGCATCATCCCAGAGCAGTATGCCGATATACACAGCTACAACTATTACTATTCCCAACATTACCATCCAAGTTTTCATGGCTTGGCCTTCTTACCCTTTGCTATCGTAGCAACAATGTTTGTCTCCATCTTGCCCTGCTCATACCCGATAAGATACATCTCTACGAGTGACCAGTCATATAACCGGGCAATGACAACGTCTTTGCCGTAGGGCGGCTTGTCCGCAACAATTTTGATGGTGTTATCCCCAGGCTCAAGACGGAACCCATTGTGTGCGGCTCGGTCTTTGCAGTATGCAATGCGGGATTCGATTATCCAAGGGTTTGGGTTAACGTTCATTTTGCTTCAACCTCTCTTAAATGGTACCAATGACAATCCCCGTCTTGTCTTCCTCCCCCGCCCAACACATACTTGAGTCTGTTGGTCGGCACGTCTAATTCAGTCAGTTGTTTATGGGTTGGTTTTTCTTTGAAGGCCGAAATAAAGTATTCCCCGTATTGGTCATACTCGTTGTGTTCTTCGGTAAGTATCCAGACTTTCATGGCTCAATCTCATAGCGTTTCAACAATGCAGTGAATAGCTCATGCCCATGTATGTAACCAGCGCAGTCCCGAACAATAAGCTCGGCAAACTTCTCAAACTCTAAAGCATCCATCCCGCACTTACTGCTATACCACCGATCACCATACACGCCGTCTTCAATGAAAACAAAACCGGCTTGCCGGCCAATTGCTTTAATTTGTTCGTTCATGATTCCATCATCCTTCTCATCTTGTCAGCCCAATCGGTAGCACTATCATCGGGCGAGTAGCAGTTGATACACTCCAGCACAATCAACTCGGCAAACTTCTCAATCTCTGGGCTGTACTCATCAAACTGTGTTATAGGTCTACAGAAAAAGAGTTGTTCTTTCTCCCCCGTCATCAACCCAGCTTGTATCCCAAGCTCTATTAGTTGTTTGTTCATGGCTCAAGTCCAAAATGAATTCGGATTGCGTTAACCCCAATCATCCCTTGGGGGCTGCTTGCCTTTACTACTCTGGCGCACTCCAACACCACAAGCTCGGTAAATTCTTCCAACGATGCTTTCTGCACCGGGCCAATGCTGACCCAATCATTTAAACGCTCAAGCCCAGGGCGAGCAAGTAATTCTTTAATGCGTTTGTTCATTCTTCAACTCCGAAATGACTGAGGATTAAATGTTTGACATTGCCACCGTAGTAACTGCCAACGTCTGCACAACCCTTGACAATTAACTCGGCAAGTTTCTGAGAGTACAACTGCTCCCTGGTATACCCGGTTTCTTTGTAGTTGTACTCTTCACAACTCCACTTATCGGCCTTTTCAATAAGATCGTTGACTATGTTGTTCATGGCTTAACTCCAGAATGTGAAGAACCTGCGCTTGATCATTTCAGCACAACTATTAGCCACAGATTTAAACCGACGAGCTTCTTCACCGTCATACGTTGCTTCAATGACCGTCCCAATACCCTGACACTGTTCTATGCAGTCCTGCAATATCAGCATGGCAAACTTCTCAAGGAAGGAGTTGAACTCCTCAGTTGTGTTCCACCTCTCTTGACCTAGGCCCGCCTGTTTAGCAAGCTCTTCGATTTGTTTGTTCATGGCTCAATCCCAAAATGTTCTTTGATCCTAGTAACAACCTGATCGGCTTTGTCCCAGTCCAGAATAGACTGAACCTCATCCCTAGCCTGCTCACAGCACTCCCTGACGATAGCTTCAGCAGCCCGTTGTACGGTCTCTCTCCAGCCAAAGATCATGTCTTCGTAATGGAGTAACTCGGCACACAGCTTCTCAATGTTGTCGTTCATGTTCCCGTCCTTTGTTTAAGATCTGCGCTCTCCAACGCATTCCGCACTTCCTCGTGCAACTCTTTAAACGGTGTAGGCTCAGGACTGCATTGGTGCCAATTGGCATCGTCCTTCATCTTCCAAGCCCCCTTGCACACTGAACACCGGAAGGTGTGCGGTGCGTGAATCCTGATGCGGTAGTCCATTTAAACGGCCTTAAGGGCTGACTTAGGAACCCAGAAACAAGGGGCGTTTCTCCCCCCCCTATCTCCGTACCACTCCTCCTGCTTGGCATCCTTCCCGTAGATCCAGCCATGAACCAAGAACTCCGGGCCTGTCCCCGTTACAAGCAGGTACTTGTGGCTGTCTATGTCGTCTTTCCTGACAATCAAGTCGTAGGTTGACTTCCCCATCGTCCTAACTTGCCAGTCTGGTGGCATGTCAGGATCAGCCTTTTCTGCCCCTATAGAGGAAGGCCAATACACCCCCAAGGCCTTGGCTGCTGCCATCTCTCCCTGCGCACCTACTATGTTGTAGTACCAAGCCTCAGCAATGCTAGCACTAGCTGCACCGTTCCGCTCTAGAAACCCTGCTGACATAGAGGACAACCGGCGACGGACACCAACCATAGCGGCAACGTACATCTCGTTGGCTGTTAGGACGACAGGGGTCACGATGCAGTCCCTTTAGCTTTATCAAAAGACCTCAGGCTACCCATCCCCAACATGCCCAGCATCAACTCCCAAAGATGGTCATCAATCCCAGGCAGTGGAGGCCATTGATGCCCAGCAATTACGCCAAACCACATCAACATAGGACGCAGGATGTACTGAAATAACAAGGCCAGACCGCAGACCCAACCTATGGCCGGCCTCCACCCTGATGTAAACGCACTAGGGCTAGCAGCCTCTGCCTTGTTTACATCCATCTGACCCTGGACAAGAGCTACCGCTGCCGCTAACTGAGCAGCTTCTGCCGCAGATTTATCCGGCCAGATCTTGTTTATAACGGTGGTTGCAAGATCCACCCCGGCAGTGAGGGGATCTAGTGCCATTCGCCACTTTCCATTTGGTCAGCAAGCCGATGGGCTCGTGTAGATGTTTGCTGCTCCCACTTGCTCTCTAGCATGTGTTCTGCGGCTGCTTTGTAGTCGCCGGTCCTTACCGCACCTAGCATTCCAGGGAAGCCTAGAAGGCCATGTATGCCCATCTGGAAGGCCATGTTTATAAGCACCGCCATCCTTGGTTCATTTAAATCTTTGGCCCACGGTAAAGCCTCCAATACCTGCGCACTCTTTTCACTAATGTCGTTGGTAAGAATGTAATCAATTTCATCAGGAGAAAGACCACCACCCCGACGAACGTCAATGAGATGACCAACGCCAATCGTAAGAAACCCGAGACTGTCTTCGTAGGCATGTCGTATTACTCCTTCATCCCTTTTAATTTGATCCCTTAGGTTCATGTAAAGCTCCAGATCAAGACTGCAATGAACGCAGAAACTACCGCAACAATGAGAGCCCGCCGAAAGATTCCATCAATCGGGTTGCGGTAATGAACAAGAGCGCACCCGTAATCAGGGCCATAAGGAAACGCCTCATCAAGCGTCCTGGGAAATGTCTTGACTGTTTCGTTGTACTTCAATTTCTTCTCCTGCATAAAGGGGAAACATATTGCCGCCTTGCTCTGCCCATTGGCGGGCCGCAAGCTCTCTTTGGGTTAGCAGAATGCAAACCCCATCCACACTAACCATCCAAGCCACTGGCTTCAGCATATCCATGCTATTACTCCAAACAATGCCACAAGGGCTACTGACCACATAAGACTGTTTTTAAATATCTCTCTGTAGTACTCATAGTCGTCTTCTTCATCTGTCATGTTCTGCTCCTTTCAGGCCACCAATCAGGCCTTGGAAACCACTGAACCCCACGAGGGTTGCTGTCTACCCTGTTGCCGTAGACTTGTACTTCCCTCATCTTGTCGGTGTCTATACAGGCCCAAGACCACCGTCTTCCATCCCACCAACGTAACGTATGTTGCCCTGTCGGCCACCATCCCACACTAGGTGGTTTCCCTAGATTTGCCATTTATTTTTTCTTGTGGAAAGCGTTCCAGTTGTCAAGCCAAGCGCGGCGAAGTGGCTCAGGACAGGGTCTTACATAGCTTTTGTACGGACATTGCTCTATGGGAGTAGCGGGCTGATCAAAGAACTTGCGCTCCTTTAAAGTGTCCTTGTTGTGGAATCTTGCAAAAGGGTTCATCGCTTGATCTTCTTCAAAGATTTGACCGGGGCTTTGGAAAACTCCGGGTAGGTTCCGGGCTGAGTACCGATCTTGTGATCAATACCCCAGGCTCGTACAGCAACATCATTTAAACGCTGAGCTTCGCGGCGTTGATCAGGGGTGGGTAGGTTCTTCATGTTCCACTAGGATAAGTTTTTCAATGTCTTCACAGACGAGTTCGCCAAATGACTTTCCACTTGGGAACCTCATGTTGGCAGCTTTGTTATCTAAAGCAGACTGCATAGCAGCCTTCAGGCCGGCATTAAAGGCTGCTGTGTAAACATCTCCGGATGCGATGCGGGCGTGAATGGCTTCTCGTACAAGCTGGCTCATCGGCGTCCGCTTACGCTTAGAGAAGGCCTTCATGTCCTTGTAGACACCAGGGTCTAGATAGGCCATGAACGGTTTAAATTTAGGCAAAGGGGTCATTAAAGTCCTCGTAGTCTTTTAGTAGTTGATCAAACCTAGCTTGTGCATCCTTGTTCCCATGAAGCTCCGTCCTAGACTTAATTCCACAGTCGAAACACAGGCTGTTTGTTGTATCTGTTTCATCTACGCAGTTCATCCATTTCATAAACGGAGGGTCTTTGCAAAGTATTGCTGCCTTCTGAACCCTGCTGTTGTAAACAACAGGAGACTCGTCATCATTGATCCTTACAAGGGCGCAGGCATACCGAGCCCCGACAAAATCCCTTAGAAGCTCGTCAGGGATTTCATCAGGATGCAAGGAGAGCGTCAGCACATAACCAGTCCGGTCTTGTTTTAACGCAACCTTGCGAGCTTCAAACTGGAGGGGCACGGTGTCCTGCCTGTGAGTCCCTGAGCCCTATCTGCCATTCAAAGTAGCTGACCATCACCTGATAGCCTTTGACCTCTTCCCTGGCCTTGTAGAGGCTCTTAGCCATGTTGGAAAGCTCCTCCTTCAGAGTGAAGATCCGGGTGGTAAGCTCCTTCTCTAAATTGGTTTGCTCCCGGATCACATTCCGCACCGTCTCGATCCCTGGCCTCAAAGCATTGACTGGCTTTGTCTTCTTCTTGGATTTGTACTTAGGCTTAGCAATCCCAAGAGCCTGCCTGCGGGCGTAGTAAATATTGGAGCTATGGGAGTTGGGGAAAGCAGCAATGCCTTCCTTGATCGTAGCTTTAGGGTTTGCCTTGAAAAACTCTCTGATTTGTTCTGCAATGTTCATTTAAATTCTCCTTAGAACGGGAAGTCTTCTTCCTTAAACTCTGACTTTTTCGGGGCAGTCCCGTCAGCCACATATCGGCTTACCGACAGCGACAAGAAGGTTACCCCTGCCTTGCTCTTCTTCTTCCAGCCGTTCAATTTAAAGATAACAAAGCCATCCTCCACCTTGGCTGCTGTCATGTCTTCAATGTTCACAGCAAGCTCACCAAAGTAGTCTGGTGACTTCTCGTTGATCTTGCTCTTACTTGCCAACAAACGACCAGAGTCGGGGCGTTGCTCAAAGGGGGTGCTGTAATCACTCATTTTCTGTTTCCTTCAGTTTGGCTCTCGCCGTTTTAAACACACTAACAACCTTCTCGTACATAGCTGCGTTGTTTGCTTGCAGCCGCTCAATCTTCTCTTGGTTCGCCTTCCAGTAGCTCATCAGGTCTTGGGTGGATTTACATATGTCCACAAAATCAATCATGCTCTGACCGAACAAGGCGATGTTGGCATCGTCCTGATCGTCCCTGGCCTTAGCTTCCACCGTCTTGACGGGAGCCTTCGCTTCCGTTTTGACTGGCTCATCCTGCTCCGGCAGATCTTCCCCGGCATAGATGTAAAGGCCAATCCCATGCAGAGCCAGAGCCTTGGTCATGCACCGCATCAAAGCAGTGTTGACTTGGAACGCATCAGGCTGTTGGATGGGCTTGTTCCTGTGATCCATGATGGGCAGGAAACAGGTCATAGCCTTGCCAAACATGGTGACCGTGACCCATACCATGCCCGTGCCGTTTATGGACATGTAGGGGCTCTCTCCCCCGTCAAACATCTTTACCTCAAAGTTTGCCGCAGGGTCTGCCTTCAGAGCTTCTGTCCAGGCCCATGCCCATGACAGGTAAGACAGCCCGTTCTTCTTCTCCGTGTGATCCTTTACATTGAGCTTCAGTAGCTCATGCACTGAGTTCATTTTGGTACTGCTTGCACCACTTGGAGACTCCACAGAAGTTTCCTGCGCAGCGCTTTGGTTCTCCGGTTCTTTCTTCGACATAGCCCTTCTCCTGTATAGCCCGTTCCTGGGCTTCGTTTAAATCTGTGTAAAGCTTGATGGCAGTCTTCCTGCCTTCTCTTTTGACCGCATAGACAGTCTCTGACAACCACCGCTCTTCTGGTGTGCAGTCCCTAAGATCGTCCCCTAAGTGATGGGAGAACTTTGAGTGCCTATGCAAATCTAGCCGTTCCCTGACGTAGCTCTCTGCCTGCACTGCGTCCCACATAGGGATCTCTAGCATCTGGATCGGAGCCTTTGGGTAAGTCTCTCTTGTGTCGTGCTTGCTGTAGTCCCGGATCATGGCGCAGATGAAGAGCCCCGAAACCTTCTTACGCTTGACGGATTCGACCAGCCACTTGTAGACGTTAAGCTGCTCTTCCCATTCTTTTTTGTTCTGCATGAAGGCCCATGCAGATGTAAACTTGTAGTCCGTTATCAGAACACCGTCTTCTGTCTCATGCTGCAAGTCTATCTGACCACTCACAACAACGCCATCAATATCTATGAATAACCTTTCTTCCGTAAGGTGATTAGGGGTCTTGCCGTTCTCAAGGACGTTGTGTAGTGCTGAACCCATCAATTGCCACAGCATGTCCGCTACATCCTGCTCTATCTCCGCGTCGTGCTTGTCTCTGAGCCTCTTGATCTTGGGTGGGCTCATCAGTTCAGTGACGCTATACTGACTAGCCCCCTTTGTGTACGAGTCCCTGCTTGCCAGGGTCACGAACGTCTCTGGGACTCCATGCTTGTTAGTGATCTTCATGTTTCTCCTAGGAGTTGCGATGCCGGAACCAGATGATAGCACTAGCCTTGAGGACTTGCAAGCCCTATCTCAAACAATTTTTGGGGAGCCTGCATCGAAGGCCAACAGCAGGAAGATCGTCAGGTACGGGGGCATGTCTCGCATCATCAAGAGTGCGAAGGCGTTGAACTATGTTGATCTGTTTAAAGCCCAGATCCATCCAGGGTGGACGCCTCTTGACGGGGACGTAGTAGTCACCATGCACATCTACTACGCAAGCCGTAGACCTGACCTAGATGAATCCTTGATCCTCGATCTGCTCCAGGGATCAATGTATTTAAATGACAGGCAGGTCAAGGAGAAGCACATCTACTGGCATCTCGACAAGGAGAACCCGCGCACTCTTATCGAGGTGAAAAAAATCCCCCGACCGCAGGGGAGCGGTGGGGGGACAAAGAACCGAGGAGGCTGAGCCATCAACTCGGGTGTCAGGGGAGAACTGACAGGATCAGTGTATCACAAGCTCATCCCATGCGCTCCTGCGCAGGTATGCTGTTTAAACACAAACGCCCTACAGACGTAACTTGTTGTCAGGATTGACATTTGTTGTTACCGACCTACGGATTCTTTACAGATCTATCGTTTAAACAGCATAGCTCATACCCGTCGGTTTCTGCCCTTTTTGACCGATAACCGACAGGTGTCGTTTGGACTATAGGCAACTATAGAGACCTCACTCTAAAGATGGTGTTGCATTGTTGATCTGGGTTGTGCTACAGTCTCGGCAACGTCGGGCTCGGAAACCCGGTGGCAAGCCAATAGATCAGACTCACTGTGCCCCTGTATAGGGGGGTTCCGCTCACAAGGCGGAGTTTTCCGAACAGGGGTCTTATCTATTGGCTTTTTCTATTCCCGGACCCCACCCGTCAGCAAGAGCCATACCGGCTGCGTGGGAGAACAGGTACGAGGTATGCCGAAAGGCTACAGGGCAACTACCCTCAGAAATCCTCGGGGCTGGGTTTATCCGCAAGCCTAGGGGTCAGGCAACTGACATGCGGAATCGTCCTAGACGGGTGACGCCTTCTCTCTTTTCCCCTGGGCTGGGGAAGGGGGGGTTTTGGGTGATATATAACAAGGCAGAGGGTTTTCCCTGACGGAGCGGTAATGATGTTACAAGGCTATGATATGTTTTACATGGTGTTCGTGGCGGGCATGAGGATGCCGAAGGTCATACATGAAACCATTGAAGAGGCCCGACATGCAGTCAAGGTTTTTAAGGACGCGGGCTACACAAGAGAGATTTTCATCATGGGTGTTGTTGAGAAGACGCCCGGTCGCAAGATCCTGACTTTAAAGCCTCGGGTGACCCTTGAGCCTAAGCCGGTCGAACCAAAACCCTATAAGGGTAAACATCCTTTTAAGAAGCCCGTAAAAGAGGTAGCATGAAAGACGACAACGTAACCTATGCACTGGAGAAGCCATGCCAAGAGAC
>SERZ01001755.1_pt1 | contig 11695 bp, 3 predicted proteins | sample 3171461 | NCBI WGS metagenome assembly SERZ01 (sample SAMN06051861, study PRJNA518727) | freshwater metagenome | biome: subpolar coniferous forest; feature: holomictic lake; material: water; isolation source: holomictic Lake 227, 6 m depth | place: Canada: near Kenora, Ontario | collected 2013-06-25... | reverse complement strand
AATCTCGCCGTCCGGGGCCGAATAGATATGATAACTTCATTTTGATCTGCGCTTCACGCCTCTGCGGTGGTGGGAAAGTGATTTCCCCCGGTTGTATTAGCGGAAGAAGAAATACAGCAGCACGAAGGTCACCAGCACCGCGCCGGACATGATGCGGTAATCGGAAAAGCCGCGGCCGCACTTGGCCTTGAGCGGCTCGGTCCAGTGCTCCCAAACCAACGGACGGGCCTCCTCCTTGAGCGGTTCGGGCAGCAGCAATGAGGCGATGATCTGGATGATGACGCAGAGGCAGAACATGCCGAACGAGGCCAACATGAAGTCGCTGAGCAGGCTGAGCGTGAACCAATCGAAGGCGGAGGCCAGCGCCGAACCCGGGTGCAGGAAGCCTTTCGCCCCGGAGATGGACCCCTTGAAGAAGTCGGCGGTGAAACAAATGGCTCCCATTACCGCGCCGACAATCATGGTTAGAAAGGCGGCGCGGCCGTTGGCCCGTTTCCAGAACACGCCGACCACAAAGACCGCGGTGATAGGCGGCGCCACGTAGCAGATCAAGGTGGTCAACCCCTGGAAGATCGTTCCGTAGTGCCCGAAGATCGGCGAGAGCACGATGGCGATGATCGTCGCGACCACAGTCGTCCAGCGGCCGATGCTCACCAGCTTGTGGTCGGGAGTCGCCGGACGCCAGCGCTTCCAGATGTCATAGGAGAAGAGTGTGGCGGCGGAGTTGAGGGCGGCGGAGCAGGTCTGCATAGCGGCGGCGAGCATCGCCGCAGTCACCAATCCCTTGAGCCCGACCGGCAGCAAGTGTGTGATCATGAACGGATAGGCGTCCTTGGAGGCCGCCGGGCCAACTCCAGCGCCGAAGTAGCCCTGCTGCACGAGGGCCACGCAGATCACGCCCGGGAGCACGAAGAAGAACACCGGCAGAATCTTGATGAAGGCGCAGAACAACGGTCCCAGGCGCGCGTGCTTCTCGTCCTTGGCCGCGAGCACGCGCTGGACGATGGTCTGGTCGCAACACCAATACCAGATGCCAATAACGGGATAACCGAGCAGAATAGAATACCAAGGGACGTTGCCGATGACGGTTTTGTCCCCACCGGAGTGCGCCATGTGGAGGAAGGAAGCGGTGGAGAGTTCCGGGCCGCCCTCTTTGCCCAGCAAGGGATGCGGGTGGGAGGTCAAGGTGGCAGCCAGCACGTCCCAACCGCCGACGGCATGGTAGCCGACCACCGTGATACAGATGGCGCCCACCAGCAGAAGTACGGTCTGGAAGCTTTCCGTCCACACCACCGCCAGCAAGCCGCCGATGACGGTGTAGATGCCGGTCAGCACGCCGAGGGCAATGATAAAGAACATCATGGACGACAGACCGAGGATGGTCGCGTTGTCCGGGAGGCCGAAGATGAAGCAAAGCACCGTGGCCGCCGTGAAAAGCGCGACGCCGATATGGATCACGATGGCCGAGAACAGTGACACGAAGGAGAGCATGTCGCGGCAGTTGCGGTTGTAACGGCGCTCGAGGTAGTCGGGCAACGTCGGCACGCGTGTCCGCAGATAGAGCGGTGCGAAGAAGAGCGAGAGCAGGATCAGGGTGAAGCCGGCCATCCACTCGTAGTTGCCGTAGAGGAGGCCGGAGGTGTAGGCGGACTGCGCGAGGCTGACAAGGTGAACGGTCGAGATGTTGGCCGCGAACATGGCCAGGCCGATGACCGGCCACTTCAACGAATTGTCCGCCAGGAAGTAGTGCGCCCCTTCGCCGCTCTTCTTGCGCACGAAGCCGGCCAACACGCCGATGCCCACCACGCCGACCATGTAAACGGCGATAATTCCCCAGTCCAATTGGCTCATGCCTGTGCTCATGATGAAACTCTGCTTAGCGTTTGAATTCGTAGCGCGGGCTCAGGGGCGGCTATTTCTCGTTGAACTGAACCTCGTTGATGGTGGGACCTTCGGTGGCATCCAGTATGTTGAGCCGAACGCGTTGCGCTTTGATGGGCTCGAACGTTTTCTCCCAGAGGGGGCCAACCGTGGTGCCCTGGTAGAACGTCTTCCATCCGTTGCCGCTCTGGTACTGCAGCTCGAAGGACTGGATGCGCTTGCCGCCACTCTCCCACTCGTCAATCACCACCCGCGAGAACGTCGTGGGTTTGCCCAGGTCCACCTCCAGCCATGCCTGTTTTGTGCCGCCATCGGTGGCCCAGCGCGTTTCCGTTTCGCCATCGAGGGCCTTCTCCGGGCTGTAGTCGTCCTGATTCTGGTAAATATTGGAGGCGGTGGCCTTGAGGCCGGACTTGGAAACCGCCAGAGAGATGGGTTCGAGGTCCATGGCCGAGCCGTCGAGTTCCAGCTTCACGATAGTATCAATCGCCTGGCGAGCCTGCGGCGACACAATCACCACGATGCCTTCGGCCGTTTGCTGTAAGGTCAGCTTACCCCCGGTGAGCAAGGAGCTGCGGACGATCTTCCGCGGCAGGTTCGGCAGGGTGATCGAGTCGCCGGCCCAGCGGAGGATGTGCAGGTAAACGATATTCCCTTTGCGGGTGCTGGCCAGGCTCTTGGTCGGTTTCCACGGGCCGCCGCGCGTGCCGTAGATGCTCGAGCCATATTTCGACAGCCAGGCGCCCATTTCCTTGAGCCGGGCAGCCTGTTCCGGGTCGATCATCCCGTCGGGCCGGGGGCCAACGTTCAACAGGACGTTGCCGTCCCCGCCCGCAGCGCCAATCAGCATCGTCAGGCAGGCGGCCAGTGGTTTCACGCCGTCCTTCGCGCCGCCCCACGCCCACTGATTGTGGGCCGAGAGTGTCATGCAGGATTCCCACGGCCGAACCATATTAAAGCCGCCAATCGTCTGCTCCGGGGTGCTGTAGTCACCGCCGTCTCCGGTGCGATCGTTAATAATGATGTCGGGCTGGAGCCCGCGGGCGAGCTTGATGGTGTTCACGCCGCGGTTTTCGAACATCTGCGGCACATCGTTCCAGAGGGTGAAGAGCGGACCGTAATTGGTGATGAGCTCGCTCACCTGGCCAAGCAGGTAGCGGTTGTAGGCGTCGAGGTCGAACTTGTCCCGCTTGACGTTGCCGCCGGGGCTGGTGAGCGGGAAATCGGGATGATGCCAGTCGCACACGGAATAATAGGTGCCAAAGCCGATGCCTTGCTTTTTGCAGGCGGCGGCGAGCTCCTTGACCACGTCGCGATGGAACGGGCTGTTCATGATGTTGTAATCGGTCAGCTTCGTATCCCAGAGGCAAAAGCCGTCATGGTGCTTCGTGGTGAGGACGATGTATTTCATGCCGGCCGCCTGGGCGATGCTCACCCACTGGTCGGCGTTGAAGTTGGTCGGGTTGAACTGCTGGTAAAGGTTGTCGTAAACCTCGATGGGCGTCGGCGCGCCACGCGACCAGCCAATCTCCTGGGCCGTCAGGCTGACCGGACCCCAGTGGATGAACATGCCGAAGCGCGCGTCCTGCCATTTTTTCATGGCCGCCGGCAGCGGCGGTGGAAATTGGGGAGGAGCGGGTGCGGGTGCCGATTCAGCGGCGTTCAAGGTCAAACCGCTCAGTAGGGCGGCGGCAAGGCAGAGTGTCTTGATAGGATGTATTCTCATGTTTGTGGGTTACGTTGGGGTTTAAGAAAGCTGGAGGGGAAACATGGCGGAGCAGGTTGGTCATCGCAGCCAGCGCACTCGATAGAACCGGGCCCCGTTCAGGCCAACTCCAAGGTCCGGGACGGTGACAAGCTGGTTCTGCGTCACGGTGATTTCCTGGAGCAGCCGCCAATCTGCGAGCGCCAGGTCTGTGCAGTACTCTACGCGGTAGATTTCGTCGGGCAACGCGGGGAAGCTTAACTGCAGGTCGCCCGCGAAGAACTGCGCACTGACCGCGAGCGGTTGAGTCACCGGGATGGCAATCTGCATCGTAGTCTGATTGGCCCCGCAGGCCGCGCTATCCGTTGCCGTGAACCGGGCGGTGAAATCCCCAGGTCCCTGCGCCGCGGAAGGGGTCCAGGAGAACCTGCCGAGGGCCGAGTCAAAGGTGCTGCCGGGGGGTAGCTGGGTGGGCGACAAGGTGACGGTCTGCCAAGGGACGTCGAGGTCTGCCGCTGTCAGCGTCAAGGTGAGCGGCATCTGCTGGGGGACGACCGGTTTCCCGGTGACAGTGATGATCGGAAGGCGATTGGCCGCAGGAACACCCGGAGTGCCGCCAGACGGTCCGGCACGCCAATACGCGGGGTCATTGCCGTATGCTTCGAGGGGGATTCGCTCCAAGCTTACTCCGGCGCTGGCAGACGGCCAGGGCAACGTGGGGCGGTAAGAGACATGGTCCACCCGGTAATACGGGACCGTGCCATCGAGTTCCGGGTCGCCCGGGCGCAATAGCTTGAGGGTCTCACCGTCGTCCGCCAACACGCCGGACCACGGGCCAAAGACCGGCACTGCCGGACTCACGCCGTACTGGGCCCGAAAAGCCGCAGGATTGGTCGAGCAGACAATCATGGAGGAGCAGGCTGGCAGAACTGAGCCAGTCGGGAAAGCAAAACTGCCAACTCCGTCCAGCATCCACACATTGGTGGGGCGGAGCGGGTCGAAGAGCGGCACCGAGCCATTGGTGATGCTGGTCAGCTCGACGAATTCGGCCTGGCCGGGCAGCGGGGTCGCCATGATCTCGCTAATGACCACCGGGCCGACGCGGGGCAAGGCGTTTTCTGCGCCCGGGGTGTTAGCACGCAACTCCGTGAAATCGACCTGCCCATCCGAGCGCTGGAACCGCCCGAAGCTCTCTTCGCGTGCTGCGGCAGGGAAGTCCACCGAATCCAGGAACCGGGAGACATTTGTGCCTTCGAGCTGGAGCAGGTAGGCGCTTTCACCCAGCTCGCTGAACCCAAAGCCAAATCCTGCCGTCGAGAGCGTCAGGAACTGCCCGGGCTCGAGCACTGTGTTGGTGGGAAACGCCCAGCGGCCGGGCTGGTCCGGGTTGTCGGTGAGGGTGCAGCCGGCCAAGGCCATCGGCTGGGTGCCGGTGTTCAACAGCTCGATCCAATCCACCGTCAGGTCCGAGTGCGTCAGAATCTCATTGATGCGCACAGAGGTCACAAACGTATCGAAGCGACCCGGCGACCCGTGGTAGAGCGAGCTGGCGGACCAGTTTCGTGCGTCGGCGACGAAAACGCGGACCTGCTGATCCGTGGCCGTGCCGGGCGGCGGCGCGATCAGTTCGAGCGAGCTGCCCTTGCCATCGGCACGCAAAGGCCAGTCGCCGGCTGGCTGGTACGGCACGGAGGAGAGTTCCACCCCATTGGAAGCGACCAGCGAAACGGTTTCGCCCGCATTATCCAACGAGCCGGACCACTGACCCGCCACGCTGATTCCCGGCCAGTAATAGGGCGTTCCCGGAGTCTGGTAGCGCTCGGCAAAAGCAGTGGTATTCTTCGCCACCACCGCAAAGGCGCCGGGGCTCAGAGCATAGCCGGCGGGGAAGCTATAGCGGACCGCGTTGCTGAATGACACGCCGGCAAGGTCGAGCAGGTTGGTCCCGGCGTTATAAAGTTCGAGGAATTCGTAATCGTCCACCCCCGCCGGATTGTAGTTAATTTCGGAGACCAGCAGGTCCCGGGCAGTCGGCGGACGGCGACTGGCCAGCAGGAAGCTTGGCTGGGCCAGGGCGGACCATTGGCCCGCACTGGAGCGGACGCGGACGTTGAGGGTGAGGTCGTTCGTAATGCTCACCGCGCCGGCCGTCCAGACGAGCGCTGGCGGAGCAATCCCGCCGCCGGCCAGGCGCGGATCGGTCCCATCGAGCGTGTAATAGATTGTGCCACTGGACGAAGCCATCGTTGGTTTGAAGCCGTTGGTGACCAGCCCCCCATACTGGTTGAAAGCAGGCGGATTAAATGCCGGGTACAGCCCGGCGCTGCGCAGGTAGTTGACCAACTGGCTGGTGCGGGTCGGAAAGAGCGTAGAGCGAATGGTGGAAGCGCCCGCTTCCCAGCTCGTCGGAGTCTGATAGCCCCAGCGGGCGCATTCGGCCAGCAGACCATCGTGAATCTCCAGCATCCGGGCGGCCAGGCGCGTGTTGTTGGCCGCCGGGGTGAGCGCCCCTTGATTGAAGAAGTGGCGGTAGATGCGGTCGGCCACCAGAGTCTTGAAGTCGCTGTGGCCTTCTCCCACCAGGCCGCTGAAGAGATCGCCGGGGCCGTTGCGCGCAATGCGGTTCATTCCCAGGGCGTCAGTGCGCAGGAAGCCGTCGGAGTCGTTCATCCAGAACTTGAAACCGCTGCCGGCTTCCCGCGGGCCGCAGGCGCGGAACTCGGACTCGGCGTCGCCGTAGTTCCAGAGCAGCATGAAGTCCACCAGGTGGGTTACATCGAGATAAGGGCGCACGGCGGCGTAGGAGCCGCGCAGGGACAAAACCCGCTCCCAGGGCTGCGTGTTCGGCGCGTCAGGGGTGCCGACCACGAAGTCATCGCCCATATTGTCGTTGCCTTTCACGCTCACGTAGTCGTCGGCCGTGCCGCCCAGATAGTCCGCCATGAAGTCCTCCATCAGGACCTCCTTGCAGTTGTATTGGCCCCAATAAACGCCATTGAGATAGACATGAACAAACCGCCCATGCGGGTTGAGGCTGCCCATGTCCAGCAGGCTGTCCTGCACGAACCGATCGGCCATGTAGAATCCGCGCGCGTTCATGTCCTGGTTTCCGGCGTTCAACTCCAGCTTATCGAAGGAGCTCTTCGCCATCACACCGTGATCGAAACCATTGAAGAGCGGCGCCTTAAGTTTGCCGTTCCCGTAGCGTGAGCGGAAGGCCGCGGTGAAACTGGCTTTGTCAAACTGCTGCCACGACCCGCCGTACCGGTAGATGCCGCAGTTTTCCTGGACGGGATCCGCACCGGTGGGCCAGAGCACTTCGATCGACCCCTCCTGCTCCTCATAGGTTGGGGTGGCGGGGACCACCAGCGAGATCGCCGGCAACGCGAGCAGGCCGGGTTTCAGGCGCGGCGCATAGCTCGGGTTCTGCGTGATCGCGGTATTCATGACGGGCGACGTGATCACGTCATTAATGAAGATGAAGGTCTGGGTCTGGATGCGCGCTGATTTGTAACCCGGCCGCACCACCTGGGCGCGCACCGACTTCGTCCCCGTTATCGAGAGGCCGTTGAGGTAAGGCAGTGAGGGCACCGTTCCATCCAGCGAATAGAGGAGAGTGGCCCCGGCGTTGGGGTTGGTAATCGTGAGGTTGAAAGGAGCCTGGTAGAATCCCCGGCTGTGGCTGAACGCCAGTGAACCCAGCCAGCCGGCGTAGGTTGCGCCGGTGTTGATGGCCCCGGGCGTCGGCTCCATGAAAGTCCACTTGCCTTCCAGGTCTCGTCCATAGGCCAGATCGGTGTCCAAAGCGGGATAGGAAGCCAGCCGGTCCACGACCGTCAGGCCGTCGCTCGCGGTCAGCAGGACGGCGCCACCTTCCTTGGCCAACCGGAAACTGGCGTGGAGGTTGCCCGCCGGGTCCACCGGCGTGCCGCTCCCGGAGGCAAAGACGATGAGGATACTGTGGGGAGCGAGGATCGTAGCGGGGAAAGTCCACTTCATGGGCTGCGCGGCATCGTCGCTCAGGCCCCAGCCGGCCAGGTCCACCGGAGTGTTGCCACCATTGCGCAGCTCGACCCAGTCCGAGGCGTCGCCGTAGCCGTCTTTGAGCGAATACTTGGTATCCGCCACGATTTCGCTGAGGCGGACCGGCAGCGTATTCGAGGCAACCTGCACGCTGACGGCCCGGGAGAAGATGCCGGCGGCGTTGCTGGCGACCAGCATGAACTCGGTCGAGTTGGTCACCGCGAGCGTGAGACTGCCGACGCCATTGGTCGCGGTGCAGGCGCCAACCGAACCGATGGCCGGGCGGATTTCCACCCGCCGCACATCGCTCACGGCCCAGGTCAGCGTGACATTTTCGCCGGCCGCGACCTGGTTGGTGGAGGCGGCGAAGGAGAAGATACCGACGCTGTTCGTTGGCCGCCCGAAGACTTCGACCTCCCGCATCCCGATATACCACTCCAAACCGCCCGCCGGGTCCGTGCGCTGCTTGTCCTCCAGACCGACGCGGACGTAACGGGCGAAGACCGGCCCGTTCACATCGGTGTCGAAGACATCCGGCCCCCCCGTCAGTTTCCTGGCAAAGACCGAGTCGTGTGCCTCGTTAAAGAGCCGGCAGAGGGTGTTGGTCATCCGGTACCCGATGCCGCTGGCGCCAATCGTGCGCACGCCGTAGAGCGCGTAGGTGGCTCCCAGATCCACCTCCCAATAACCGTCCACGGTCTGGGTCGTCGTCTTGGTTGCCGTGGAATAATTATCGTCGTTGGCATTGCTGGCGGCCGGAATGCTCTGGGCCAGGCGCACCATGTAACTGCGCTGGAATGAAGCCAGGTTGTTCGTCACCGTCACCGGGCTGCTGCCCGCAGAGGTCAGCCAGTTCGTCGCGCCGGAGAAGGCGCGCACCTCGGCGAGCGTGACATAATAATTGCCGCCGCCATTCAATTGGTTGTTCTCCAGGCCGATCTTGATGTAACGCCCCGCGGTAGCGCCGGGCGGAACGAAGGTATAAGTGCCGCCGGGTCCCGGATTCGTGAGGATGACGGAGGCGACGCTTTTCGAAGCGGCGTCCAGGATGCGCAGGACCAATCCGCTCAGACGGTTGTCGCAACAATCGAGGCGATTGACGATTTCAACGCGATCGATGGGCTTGCTGGCTTGCAGGTCCGCAATCCAATAGCTGTTCGCCATGTCGGCCGTATGCGTGAACGAGCCGGGATCACCATCCACGGCGTTGGCGGCTGGGTAGCCGCCATATTCGCTCGATTGCGCCACCGTGAATGTGTTCGCCACCACGGACGCCGGCGCGGGCCCGTAAGGCAGGTCCGGCCGGCCGAACACGCGCACCTCGGCTAACCCGACACGGTGGTTGCCGGCGCCGTTGGTTTGACTACCTGGCAGGCCAATCCATAGAGAGCGAGCGGAAGTGCCCGCCGGCAGGCTGATGGTTGCCGTGCTGCCGGAGCCGGGATTGGAGAGGCTTGTCTGGAAGACCACCTGGTCGTCCATGTTGAAAAGGCGTAAATTCAGGCCTGCCAATTCCAAGTCGCCGGGCGAGGCGCGGTTGACGATCTCAATCCGCTCCAGCGGATAAGGGCGGCCCAGATCGGCCAGCCAGTAGCTCCCGGGCCGGTCGGCCGTCAGGCTGTAGGTGGCGCTGGATCCATCCACGGCTCGGGACGCGACGTTGGCGGGTGAGGCGTCGGTCGATTGCACCACGGCGAGGAATGACAGGCGCGTCGCCGACGAGACTCCGAGACCAAGCACGTACCCGAAACCGGTGCCAGCGAACGCGTTTGTGTTCGCCGAACAATCCGTGATCCCATGTCCTGGCGCCCACGTGACGCTGACCGTGCCGGTTGCCGGCGATGGAAACTGGAACAGGTAATCCGAAGGCGCGAGAACGGTGACGTTCGTGGCCGGGACGCCGTTGAGGCGCAGATCGGCCGCGTCCACGCCGCGAACTGCAGCGCTGAACTGCACTTCGATCTGCGTCAGTGTCGGAACGGTCCCGCCGGCCGCTGGAATCACATTGGTCACTACGGGCGCAATGGTGCCCCGCAGCCGCGCTTGCCAGACCACATCGAGAGTGAGACCCATAACGAGGTCCGTGCTGTCGGTGGCGGGTTGGTGAACCTCGGCGGCAAGGACATTCGTGCCGGCCAGGAGATTCGTGGTGGGAACGTCGAACGGCCCTTCCCAAACGGCGTCGCCAACCCGGCGGTTGGCCAGCGTGCCGTAAGTGATGATGCCGTCGGGCAGGCCCAAACGAAACGCTTCCGCGCCGTTCAGATAACAAACCAGGCCGTCGTCGATAACTGTGTTGGCCACGAGACTGAGGCGGTAGGCGTTGGTGAGGGTGTTCGTCCACAGCGTGCGGAAGTAGCAAGTCGTTGGCAGGCTGCCGGCGGTGAGCGGCAACGCGGTCGTCTTGGGAGCCGGTAGGGCGGCGTCCTCGACGTAGAGCAATCCTCCCCCGGCGGACCAGGCGCTGTCGTTATACCCGAGCGCGGCCCAACTGGTCCCGAGATCGGTCCCGCTGACATGGTAACGCCAGGGGTTGGTGATCTCCAGGAGACGGCTGGTTTGCACCGGACCGGGCGTGCCGAAATCAATCGTCAATGCCGCCGGCGGACTGGTGACGGCCCCGGAGATATTGGTCACCTGGACGGTGAACTGGGCGTTGTTATCCGGGGCGGCGGTCGTGAAGACAAGGCGGTTGGTCCGGGCACCGATGATTGCCGTGCCGTTGCGAAACCACTGATAACTGAGCGGTGCCGTGCCGCTGGCGCCGACGCTGAACGAGGCCGCATCGCCCAGGAAGATCGTCTGGGGCGCCGGCGGGTTCGTGATCACAGGCAGAGCGGCCGGCGCGGTAACAGCCGATGCCAGGCCCAGCAGTACCGCAACGAAACCGCCGACCAGGAGCCGGCCGCCACCCCTCATCGCAAACCAAGGCGCTCGCCGCGGCGGTTTCACGGCTTGGTGGCCGAGGGGCTGCTCGGGAGGGAGAGAGCGAACTCCCAGATGGTGGGGCCGTCGGTGCATTCCGTGATGTTCAAGCGCACGCGCTGGGCGGTGACCGGCACGAACCGAGCGACCACCTTTTCGCCCGGGTTCTCTCCGGTGTAACAGGACTTCCATTGGCCTTCCTGCCAGTATTCGAGGGCGAACTTGCGAATACGCTGCAGCTCCGGAAAGGCTTGCTTGATCACCGCCCGGCTAAACACCACCGGCTTGCCCAGGTCCACCTCCAGCCAGGCGGACTTGGTTCCGGAGTCGGTGGCCCAGCGCGTATCAACCTTACCATCCACTGCTTTGTCCGGGCCGTAGCCGGCGTTATTCTGGAAGACGTTGGAGGCCGTCGCCTTGGCCTGGGAGCAAAGTGACACCGCCCCTGGGACCGGAATCGCCGGTATCCGGTCGGCGGGCGAGTCCAGTTCAAGCGCCACGATTGTGTCCAGGGGCCGACGGTCGGTCTCGGGAACCGAGATTTCAATTCCGGCCGCGGTCTGGCGAACGTCGGCAGTTCCGCCACCCACCACCCGGCTGCGCACAATCTTCGCCGGGATCGCCGGCAGGTTGAGCTTCCCGTCGTCCCAGTCACGGATGTGGAGATAGACTGTTTTGCCGTTGCGAGTCGAGACGCCGTAATCGCCCGGCTTGAATGGCCCGCCGCGCGTGCCATAGATGCTCTCGCCATGTTTCGCCAGCCACGCGCCGAGCTGCTGGAGCCGCTGGGTTTGCTCCGGAGCAATCTCACCCGTGGGCATCGGACCGACGTTGAGCAGCACATTGCCATCGCCGCCGGCGCAGCGGATCAACATTTCCAGGCAGGCCGAGTAAGGCTTCACCCCATCTTCCACGCCGCCCCACGCCCACTGATTTCTGGCCGAAAGGGTCATGCACGATTCCCACGGGTGCTGGGTGTCATACCCGCCGATCCACTGCTCCGGCGTGCAATAATCGGCTTGCGGACCGATATTCTGCGGATTGCCAGCATCCTGGTTGCTGAGGTCGAGGCGGTTATTTATGACGATCTGAGGCTGGAGCTTCTTGACGAGGGCATAGGTCTGCTCCTGGTCCCAGGCCGCGGAACGTCCGTCGTAGTCA
>SERZ01001754.1_pt1 | contig 11702 bp, 8 predicted proteins | sample 3171461 | NCBI WGS metagenome assembly SERZ01 (sample SAMN06051861, study PRJNA518727) | freshwater metagenome | biome: subpolar coniferous forest; feature: holomictic lake; material: water; isolation source: holomictic Lake 227, 6 m depth | place: Canada: near Kenora, Ontario | collected 2013-06-25... | reverse complement strand
CATATCTACTAACAGGAATGGTCAGGAGGAGAGTGAATTTGGACAGGAAGATAACGCAATTTTAACGCCCAAGAGTCAGAAAATAGCGATGAAAACGGTCGTCACCGGTCAGCTCGGGATGAAAAGCAGTCGCCAGCAGATTGTGCTGGCGGGCGGCGACGATGCGTCCGTCCGAAAGCCTGGCCAGCACTTTTACATCTGCGCCCACGCTTTCTATGAGCGGGGCGCGGATGAAGACGGCGTGTACACTTCTGTTATCTTCCGCAGTAAATATTTCTGGCACCTCAATATCTGTCTCAAAGCTCTCAGCCTGACGGCCAAAGGCATTGCGCTTAATGGCAATGTCCATCAGCCCCAGCATGGGTTGCGAGTGACGAGCATCCCTGGCAAGGAAGATAGCCCCGGCGCAGGTTCCCCATACAGGCTTGATTGAAGCAAGTTGGCGGATCGGCTCCATCAGGCCGAAGCGAACCGCAAGCTTGCCGATGGTTGTTGACTCGCCGCCGGGGATAATGAGGCCGTCGATGCCCGCCAGATCGAGCGGCAGGCGGACTTCAACGGCAGTTACTCCGATCTGCTCAAGAATTCGAACATGTTCGGCAAAATCGCCCTGCAATGCAAGAACACCCATTTTCATAAAAACCACCCCGTCTAAACATTGTATTTCATGTATCATTCTTAAATTTTATCGAACGCACTTGTGCCCGCTAATCACAACTAAAATCGAAAGGATTCCCCCCCTTTGAAAAAGGGGGGCCAGGGGGGATTTAGGAGGCTATCCACCTGAAAAATCCCCCTCGATCCCTCTTTTCCAAAGGTGGAAGTACCATTTTCATATATGGGGTGATCAAATTTAAGAAAGATACTATTTCATGATATTCTTTGTTGGAAATCACCTTACCATCCCCGGACGGCCAGATGCTCACTTTCCGGCATTGAGCTGACAGAGCGGCCGACCATAGGTTCACCAAGATTGCGGCTGACTTCAGCAATAATCTTAGGATCGCGGAAGTGGGTTGTGGCCTCGACAATGGACTTGGCGCGGCGTTCAGGGTTTCCAGATTTGAAGATGCCAGAGCCCACAAACACGCCATCCACGCCCAATTGCATCATCAGCGCCGCATCCGCTGGCGTGGCAATGCCGCCTGCAGCAAAGTTGACGACCGGCAGATGCCCCAGATCCCTGGTCTCTTTGAGTAATTCATAGGGCGCGCCGATCTCCTTGGCAAAGGCCATGAGTTCCTCATTTCCCATGGAAATCAGGCGGCGGATTTCACCGAATACTGTGCGTGCATGAAATACAGCTTCCACAACATCGCCGGTGCCAGCCTCACCCTTGGTGCGGATCATGGCAGCGCCCTCTCCGATGCGCCGCAGAGCTTCGCCAAGATTGCGGCAACCGCAGACAAACGGGATTTTAAAAGCGTATTTGTCAACATGGTGATGCTGGTCGGCAGGTGTCAGGACTTCGGACTCATCAATATAGTCAACTCCGATGGCCTCCAGTATCTGGGCTTCGACAAAATGCCCGATGCGGCATTTGGCCATTACGGGAATGCTTACCGAATCCATGATTTTGTAAATGATATCCGGGTCACTCATGCGCGCTACGCCGCCGTGAACGCGAATATCCGCTGGAACCCTTTCCAGGGCCATTACGGCGCATGCACCAGCCTGTTCAGCAATCTTGGCCTGATCGGCTGTAACCACATCCATAATGACGCCGCCCTTCAACATCTGCGCCAGACCGCGTTTTAAACCCATAGTTCCGACGGTTTGATCCATAACGCCTCCTTACTTTCTTTCAAATAAATGTGTTCAAATATTGTTGAGGGAATATTTCCGGTCATGGCGGATTGCCAGCCGCACCCCGATATTCACAATGACAATTGTTTGGTGATTTCCTGTTATGAAGAATTAATTCTTTAATCCGTTTTTTTCTAACCGGACAAGCATTACTGCAGCAACGACGGCCAGAGAGATTCCTATGACCTGAGAGATTGAAAAAATGTGAAAATAAGTCTGCCCCCGAAAATCGCCCCGATAAATTTCAATAATGGGCCGTGTTATTCCGTAAAGCAGGACATATAGCCAGAAGAGCTGACCATGAAACCGTACCTTTTTTCGAAACAGCCAGAGAACGACAAATATCGAAAAATCGCTTAACACCGAATAGAGCTGGGTGGGATGCAGGGGAAGCCCCTGAGGCGCCAGGCTATCTGGATGGTTGAATGTAATGGCCCACGGCATATCGCAGACCTTGCCGTAGCAACAGCCTGCGAAAAAACACCCGATCCGGCCGATGGCCTGGCCCAGCGCCAGCCCAGGAGACATGATGTCCGCGGTCTGCCAGATAGGCATTCCTGTTTTCTTCATGTAGATCATGGCCACGGCCAGGGCCATGATAAATCCTCCGTAAAATACCAGACCGCCGTTCCAGATGCGAAAAATTTCGATCGGATCGGAAAGGAAAGTCCTCGGGTCCGTAAACACATAAAAAAGCCGTGATCCGATAACAGAGGCGATAAGAATATAAAAAGACAGGTCCATGATTTTCTCTGAATCCTGTCCGACCCTGTCCGCCTCTTTTCTGGCAAGAGTGATTCCGACAAAAAATGCAATGGCCATCATCAGGCCATAGGTATAAATAGCCACATTTCCGAACTTGATAATAATTGGGTGCATACGTTCCATCATTCCGGCATTTTATCAAAAAGAAGGTGATACACCAGAATCGACATTCCCACGGTGATGCCGCTGTCTGCCACATTAAACGCAGGCCAGTGGTAGCCGCCTGCGTAAAAATCCAGAAAATCAACTACTTCACCTAATCGAAACCGGTCGATCATATTGCCGACAGCACCGCCAAAAATCATCAGCAGTGCTGTGGACAACCATGAATAAGCGGCTGGGGTTCTAAGATAAAAAAAAACAAGGACCACAGCCGCCAGGGAAGACATCGCCAGAAACAGGATGCTTCTGACCTCCGGGCCCTGGCTGGCCATAAACCCGAACGCGCCACCTGGATTATGAATGTGGGTAATATTGAAAAATCCTGGAATGACCGGAATCGTTTCATATAGGGGCATCGACCGCAAAATGATCATCTTGCTGATCTGATCCAGCACGATTACGATTCCAGACACCATCAGCAGTTTTATCACTTTGGCAATGGCTATGGAACGGGAAAAACCCGGCAGAATGTTAAACTTCATGCAGGTACCGTAGCATTGATTGCAGCCATACACCGTGGGCAAAGAGTTGCATGTTCGGGGTGGGACCCGACACCAGTGTCATATATCCAGCAGCGCTCGCATTTTGCACCTTCCGCGGGCGATACCTGAATGCTGAGACCGGCGATCTCCTGGCTGATATATGCCGGAGAAAGGGACTGAGACTCCAGCAGAACAATCTGGGATACGATAAACAGGGGCCGCAGATCTTCCTGATAAGACAGGAGCAGGCGATACAGCACATCGTCTGCAGAAATCATCAACCGCGCATCCAAGGGATGGCCGATCTGTTTTTGGACTCTGGCTTCCTCAAGCGCCCGGGTGACCTCGCTTCGAACCGATAGAAGGGTCTGCCATTCTTCTGCAAGGGCAGGGTCCATCCACTCGGGTTTGATTGCGGGATAGAGGGCCAGATGAATGCTGGCTTCTTTTTCGTGAACCGCCGGCATATAACGCCAGATTTCTTCTGCGGTAAACGGCAGAATGGGCGCCATTATTCGGACCAGCGCATCCAGCACTGCGTGCATCACGGTCTGGGCGCATCTTCGCTCGGCGGATGCTGCAGGCGAGGTGTAGAGCCGATCTTTCAGGACATCCAGATAAAAGGCGGAAAGATCTACTGTGCAGAAATTGTACAGGGCATGGTGGACAATATGAAAATCATAAGTGGCATAGCCTTTCTGCGTTTTGTCCACCAGCTTTTGCAGCCGGTGCAGGATGTAGCGATCCATTCGCGACATGGAGTCAAAAGGCGCCGAATCTCTTTCAGGATCAAAATCATGCAGGTTTCCCAGTATAAACCGGCAGGTGTTGCGGATTCGGCGGTAGGCATCGCTAAGTTGATTCAAAATATTATCAGAAATACGAATATCATCACGGTAGTCGGATGCCGATACCCAGAGACGGAGAATTTCGGCCCCGTATTTATCCACAACTTTTTTGGGTGCAATGACGTTGCCGACGGATTTGGACATTTTTTTGCCACTGGCGTCCACAACAAACCCGTGGGTAAGCACTGCCTGATAAGGAGCCCGCCCCCTGGTTCCGACCGCTGTCAGCAGAGCACTGTGGAACCAGCCGCGATGCTGGTCGCTGCCTTCCAGATACAAATCAGCCGGCCATCTCAGATACGGACGATGCTCCAGAACCGCTGCATGGCTGACCCCGGAATCAAACCAGACATCCAGAATATCGGTTTCCCTGGTAAATGTTTTATTTCCGCAGGCACTGCATACCGAGCCTTTCGGAAGCAACTCTTCAACGGTTTTCTCAAACCATACATCCGCTCCGTGCGTCTTGAACAGCTCGAAAACATGATCCATGATTTCCTGGTTGATCAGAATCTTATCACAGCTTTCACAGCAGAACACAGCAATGGGAACACCCCAAGCCCGCTGCCGGGATACGCACCAGTCCGGTCGGTTTTCGATCATGCCGTAAATACGGTCCCGTCCCCAACTTGGGATCCATTTCACCTTGTCGATTTCTTCCAGAGCTTTTTTTCTTAGCCCGGTCTTGTCCATGGAAATAAACCACTGGGGCGTCGCCCTGAAAATAACGGGTTTTTTACATCGCCAGCAGTGGGGATAGGAATGCTGCAGCGTTTCCTGTTCCACCAGGCTGCCTGTTTCCCGAAGTTTTTCAATGATCGGGGCATTGGCTTTAAACACGAATTGTCCGGAAAAAAAGTCCACATCCGGGGTAAAACAACCGTGGTCGTTGACCGGGGAATATGTTTCCAGTCCATAATGCATGCCGACCTCGTAGTCTTCACGGCCATGACCTGGAGCAGTATGCACGCAACCGGTACCGGCATCAAGGGTGACATGATTTCCCAGAATCACCAGCGAATCCCTCTCATAGAAAGGATGACGGCATTTCAGATTTTCCAGTTTGCGGGAAGAGATTTCACCCAGAATCGTATAGTTTGAAATACCGAAGGTTTTCATGCAGGATTCAACCATGTCCCGCGCCAGAATAAACACTTCCTTGTCCGATATTTTGACTGCCGCATAAACAAAGTCCGGATGCAGGGCAATGGCCAGGTTTGCCGGAAGGGTCCAGGGCGTGGTGGTCCAGATCACGATATAAATGCTTTCACCGGAAAGAGCCGGGATATCGCTGCTTAAATCCGCCTGAAGCGCAAACTTGACAAAGACAGAGGGCGATGATTCATCATGATATTCTATTTCAGCCTCCGCCAGGGCTGTCTGACACTGACAGCACCAGTGAATGGGCTTTTTGCTGCGGACCAGATTATTCGCCATTGCGAATTTCAGGCATTCGGTGGCGATTATCGCCTCGTAGGTGTAGTTCATGGTTAGATATGGGTCGTCCCATTCCCCCATGACACCTAATCGTTTGAATTCTTCTCTTTGAACATCAATGAATTTTTCGGCATAAACCCGGCACTGCCTGCGAATATCGGCCTGGGACATGTCTTTCTTCTTGTCCCCCAGCTCCTTGTCCACATTATGCTCGATGGGTAGGCCGTGGCAGTCCCAACCCGGGATGTATGGCGCATCAAAGCCCGCCATCTGACGGGATCTGACGATAATGTCCTTTAAAATTTTGTTTAGCGCAGTTCCAATATGAATGTGACCATTGGCATACGGCGGGCCGTCATGAAGTATAAACTGCTCCCGACCTTTGGATGCCTTGCGGATAGCATCATATAGGCGGACTTCGTCCCATTGTTTGATTTGCTCGGGTTCACGCTGCGCCAGGCTGGCTTTCATCGGAAAGTCGGTTGCTGGCAGATTCAGGGTTTTTTTGTAATCCATTCATTCCTCCAACGTCAGATAATTGAAATTCAACTCAAAAATTTTAGTCGCAAATCCCTGTTGTGTCAAGGAAATATACTGCGAAAGGGCATAATCCGTACTTTCCTTATGCTCCCTCTCCCAGCGGGGGAGGGTTGGGGGGTTCAAACGATAAGATTATGCCCGTTCGCAGTGTACATGAGCATGATAGCATTTCCCCCCTCCCAGCCTCCCCCCGCTGGGGGGAGGGGTCTGAACGATTACCCACAATTTGGTCTGGTCCTAATTATTTTGACATTAGACTCCGTGAAGTGATAAGAGTTGAATATTTCTATAATTTCGGCATTTTTATAACCAATTGTTTTTTATTACCCTCTTAACCATTACACATGGAGAACACCAAACATGGATTACAATGCTCTGGAACCGCTGGGAAACGACCCGAACAGCCTGCGGGAATCCCTGTTAAAACATCTGAGGTATTCCCTGGGAAAAGAATTCGATAACAAAACCATTCGTGATGTCTATCTCGCCCTTACCCTGTCCCTGCGCGACCGGCTGCTGGAAAAGCTTCTGGAAACCGAAGCCAGGTATCAGGCGGCGGATGCCAAGCGGCTGTATTATCTCTCCATGGAATTTCTGATCGGTAGATCCCTGGGTATCAATTTAACCAATCTGGACATATTCGAAGCCTGCCGCACGGCGTTGATGGATATGGGCATTGACCTGGAAGAGGTTCGGGAACAGGAAACCGATGCGGCTCTGGGAAATGGCGGGCTGGGACGGTTGGCCGCCTGCTTTCTGGATTCTCTGGCAACTCTTGATTATCCGGGGTTTGGCTATGGCATTCATTATGAATATGGCCTGTTTCGGCAGGAAATTGACAACGGATACCAAAAGGAAAAGCCCGATCACTGGCTTTCCAAGGCTGGGCCTTTTCAAATTGAGCGGACCGATGAATCCTGCATTATTCCACTTTATGGCCGCATTGAGCATGGCCTGGATTTGAACGGGAATTACAACCCAATGTGGATGGACTGGCGGGTGATTCTCGGTGTTCCGCATGATATTCCGATTGTGGGATACGGCGCAAAGACCGTAAATTATTTAAGGCTGTATGCCGCAAAGCCCTCTTCTGACTTCGATATTCAGATTTTCAATGCCGGAGATTATTTCAGGGCAGTCGAACAGAAAATCAAATCCGAAACCGTTTCCAAAATTCTTTATCCCAGTGATACAGTGAATACGGGAAAAGAGTTGCGGCTGGTACAGGAGTATTTCCTGGTTGCATGCTCGCTTAAGGACATCATTCGCAGATACCTTAAAACCCATCAGGGGTTTGATGGATTTCCGGATAAAGTTAATATTCAGATGAACGATACCCATCCGGCGCTTGCTGTTGCCGAACTCATGCGGATACTTGTGGATGAGAATGCCATGGAATGGGAACCTGCCTGGAATATCACCCAGAAAACCTTGGCCTATACCAATCACACCCTGCTCTCCGAAGCGCTTGAAAAATGGCCTGTCGGTCTTCTGGAACATGTACTGCCCAGGCATCTTCAGATCATTTACGAAATCAACCACCGTTTTCTTGGCGAAATCGCCGCGCTGTGGCCGGGCGATACAGACCGGCTGGGCAGAATGTCCCTGATTGAAGAAGGCGCGGAAAAACAGGTGCGAATGGCTCATCTGGCCATTATCGGATCGCATTCCGTCAACGGCGTGTCCGCCCTTCATACCGAGCTGATCAAAACTTCCCTGGTTCCGGATTTTTTTGCAAGATGGCCGGAGCGCTTCAACAACAAAACCAATGGCATTACCCAGCGGCGATGGCTACTGAAATCCAATCCGCTCCTGGCCGATTTGTTAAATGAGGCTGTAGGCAGCGAATGGATCACGGACTTATATCGTCTAAGGGGCCTGGAACCCTTTGCAAGCGACCCTGCATTTCAGGAACGGTTTCGAAAAATCAAACAGGCCAACAAGGAACATCTGGGTAAAATCATTTATCAGACCACGCGCCTTAGAATCAATCCAGATTCCCTGTTCGACATTCACGCCAAAAGAATTCATGAATACAAACGGCAACTGCTGAATGTCATGCACATCATTCATGAATATTTATGTATTATCGAAGATGGCCATGAACCGGTTGTGCCCAAAACCTATATTTTCGCGGGAAAGGCGGCTCCAGGGTATTGGGCCGCCAAACAGATCATCAAGTTGATCCATAATGTCGGGGACGTGATCCACAGGGACAAACGTGTCAAGGATAAACTGAAAGTGGTCTTTATTCCGGACTACCGGGTGTCGCTTGCCGAAAAAATTATTCCTGCGGCGGAAGTTAGCGAACAGATTTCGACTGCCGGCACAGAAGCCTCGGGCACGGGAAACATGAAATTTGCGTTGAACGGCGCGCTGACAATTGGAACCCTGGATGGGGCCAATGTGGAAATGTTGGAAGAAGTGGGGGAAGACAACATCTATATTTTCGGGCTCAAAACATGCGAGGTTCAGAAAATGAAAATGGACGGGACGTACCGTCCACTGGATTATTATCATGAACATGACAGCATTCGCCGTGTAATGGATGCCTTCTGGGATAACCGATTCTGCCTGCATGAGCCTGGGCTTTTCCGCTGGCTTTACCACCATATTCTTGAAAAAGGAGATTATTATTTTCATCTGGCGGATTTTCTATCCTATTCACAGATGCACGAAACCATTTATACGGATTATTTACAAACTCCGGTATGGAATCGAAAATCCATACTCAATGTTGCCCGAATGGGAAAATTTTCCAGCGACAGGTCCATTACCGAATATGCACGGGAGATATGGGGGTTGACGCAGGTACATTAGTTTACCGTTTACCGTTGACCGTTTACGGAGAACGCTATCAGTTTCTGGAGGAAGTATATGAAAATTGAACCCGAAAAGATTGACGACATCCTGGTATTGACACCTTGTGACCCTGTTATTGACGCATCCTCGGCTGCTGATTTCAAGGCTCAGCTCGTAACGTGGATACAGGAAGACAACACCCGTATTCTGTTGGACCTATCTTTCATTGAGTTTATTGACAGCAGCGGACTGGGGGCCATTATATCTCTTTTGAAGTTGGTGGCGGGAAAAGGGGATATCAGTCTGTGCGGCATTCGCGAGCAGGTGATGTCCCTGTTTAAACTGACCCGAATGGACCGGATATTCCGGTTTTATACATCTTCAACTGAGGCACTGGAGGCCATGAAGGCAGGCGACAAATGGCAGGGTGCGGGAGACAGGAGGCAGGGAGCTGGGGACAGGAGACAGAACGGCAGGGAGCAGGGGGCAGGGGATCGAAGGCAGGATGCCGGGGACAGGAGGCGTGGGGCAGGGGACTGATGGTTATACGTTGCATCACTTATTTAAAGCGTCTGAAAGGATGATTGTTGTTATGGAATTTGAACCGGTTATCGGGCTTGAAGTTCATGCCCAGTTGAAAACCAGATCCAAAATATTCTGCGGGTGTTCAACCGAATTCGGCGCAGAACCCAATACCCATGTGTGTCCGATCTGTCTTGGAATGCCAGGTGTATTGCCAGTATTAAACAAGAAGGTGGTTGAATATGCGCTGCGAATGGCCATTGCCATGCATTGCCGAATTTCGCCGGAAAGCCGTTTCGCCCGTAAAAACTATTTTTATCCCGACCTTCCCAAAGGCTATCAGATTTCCCAGTATGAACTTCCAATCGCTATCGGCGGGTATATTGACATTGAGTTGAGCGAGTATAAAAAGCGCATCGGCATCACCAGGATACATATGGAGGAAGACGCGGGAAAACTTCTGCATGACCCGGATCAATCCTTCAGCCGGGTAGATTTGAACCGCACCGGCGTTCCGCTGATTGAAATCGTCAGTGAACCGGATATGCGATCTCCGGAAGAAGCCGGTGCCTATCTTCGAAAACTACGATCCTTCCTTAGGTATCTGGATATTTGCGACGGAAACATGGAGGAAGGCAGCTTTCGCTGTGATGCCAATATTTCGATACGGCCCGCCGGTACAGAACCTTTGGGTACACGAACCGAGCTTAAAAATCTCAATTCCTTCAAGCATGTCGAAAAAGCCATTGCCTACGAAATCAGCCGGCAGAAAGATGTCGTGATGGACGGCGGACAGATTTTTCAGGAAACCCTGCTCTGGAATCCGGACAAGGGCCAGACCACGTCAATGCGCAGCAAAGAAGATGCCCATGACTACCGCTATTTTCCTGATCCCGACTTGTTGCCACTGACGGTGGATGACGACTGGGTTCAGCAGATCACGCAAAGCCTGCCGGAGCTTCCGGATGCCAAAAGGGAAAGGTTTTTGACTGCATATAACCTTTCCGCCTACGATGCCGAAGTCCTGACCACCAGCCGCGAACTGGCTGATTATTTCGAATCCTGCCTTGAGAATTATTCAAATCCAAAGCAGGTAAGCAACTGGATAATGGGGTCGCTGCTGGCGCTTTTAAATGCTGAAGGCAAAGACATTCAGCAGTCCCCGGTTTCTCCCCAGGCGCTTGCCGCACTGCTGAAGCTGATTGACGGCAATGTTATCAGCGGCAAAATAGCCAAGACCGTTTTTGATGAAATGGCCAAGACCGGCAAACCGCCCGATATCATTGTACAGGAAAAAGGACTTGTTCAGGTCACAGATTCCGCTGAAATCGAGCAAATCGTTCAGAAAGTTCTCGCCAAAAACCCCAAGGAAGTATTGGATTATCAAAGCGGCAAAGAAAAAGTATTTGGCTTTTTAGTCGGCCAGGTAATGCGGGAAACCAAAGGAAAAGCCAATCCCCAGCGGGTCAATGAAATCCTGAAAATTCAGATCAATAAACACTCATGAATAGCTTGGGTATTCATCCCCAGATATGAAAAAAGGATCAGCGTCATGCGCAGATTTCATTCTTATGGTCCAGTGGATAAAGACATTCATTTCTGTGCTGAACGCACGGAGATAGTGAACTCGTGTATGGATCAAATGATTGGTCAACCGAACAAAGGCGGCCATTATTTCACCTTATGGGCGCCCAGACAAACCGGGAAAACCTGGCTGATGCGGGAGGTGACTCAACTGATTGAACATGCCTATCCCGATCAATTTATCATCGGCATGATGTCCATGCAGGGCATCATCATGCAGGAAAGTGAACCTCCGGATGCTTTTTTAAAGCGGATTCCCCGGCTGATGCGTCAGAATTTATCTGTGGATGTTCCGCAACCGGATTCGTGGGAGGGACTGCCCTGGCTGTTTTCAAAAGATGCCGCCATCTTTAAAAAACCGGTAATTTTGTTTATAGACGAGTTTGACAGTCTGCCTTCTGTTGTGATCGACCAGCTTGTCGTTCTATTTCGGGATATGTATCTGAATCGAAGCAGCTACCTGCTGCACGGGCTTGCGCTGATTGGTGTGCGGGCTGTTCTTGGAGTGGATAGTTTAAGAGGATCGCCATTCAACATTCAGCGGAGCCTTCATGTTCCCGATTTTACTTTAGATGAAGTCACCGACCTGTTTGATCAGTATCAGCAGGAAAGCGGCCAGGCCGTTGAACCGGAGGTTGTCGTGAGTGTGTACGAATCCACAAACGGCCAGCCGGGTCTGGTGGGATGGTTCGGAGAGCTTTTGACCGAAAAATACAATCCGGGAAGGGATCGTTCAATTGATCCAAATACATGG
>SERZ01001753.1_pt1 | contig 11705 bp, 7 predicted proteins | sample 3171461 | NCBI WGS metagenome assembly SERZ01 (sample SAMN06051861, study PRJNA518727) | freshwater metagenome | biome: subpolar coniferous forest; feature: holomictic lake; material: water; isolation source: holomictic Lake 227, 6 m depth | place: Canada: near Kenora, Ontario | collected 2013-06-25... | reverse complement strand
CGATTAAAACACCTGGATCATCGTACCTTTAGGGCGTGCGCCGTCTGTCACATACAGATATCCGTCGCCACTGAAGACTGCTGGCAGATTACGTCGGCTATATAAACTGTTACGAACCTTCAACTCCCCATTGACGGTCAGACTTTTCACAATGTTTATGCCAGTGAAGGAGAGATCGATTTTGGCATCGCCAGATACAATTACAGCCGTGTTCGACGAGAGGCACTGCGGCTGTGTCAAACTTAATGTGCCGTTTAAGACCGTGGTCGTTCCCGTATAGGTGTTTGTTCCACCCAACACTTGTGTGCCTGCCCCGGTCTTGACGACGCTCAGGATGCCGTTTCCGTCCTGGATGACGCCATTGAAGGTCGAACTGCCATTATTGGCTCCCAGCGTCAGTGCAGCCGCACCCGCCACACTGCGCGTCACAACGCCACCCCCGCCATAATCCGATAATGAAGCCACCTGCTGATTGCCGGCGGAAAGATTCAGAATGCCTGTCGGACCGATCTGGACCGGTGAATTGGTCGTCAGTGCACCCAAACTAATGTCCGCATTCGGATTATAGAATTTGAAGGTGGCAAATGTATACGTGAAGCCCGAGTAGCCCCCCGGATAAACATTCGTAGTCGTACCGGCCCGTCCCGTCAAATAGGTAACCTCTCCATTTGCGCCGTTATCATAGGTCACTGGATCGTATGCCCATGCATCTCCGTTACCCGTGGCATCGCCCCAAACCGTGTTGGTCAGCGCCGCTGCTCCGGCGGAGAGGGGCATGGGCGTGGACAGGGAGACAAAGCGGTAGCCATTCGCGTACGCCGCCGCCGTGCCGGAAGCCACGTTGCCCGTGGCAATATTCTTGCCTGTGGCGTTATCGTAGAGATACACATTGTGCGCATTGGCTAGCCCATTGCCTCCACTGTCGAAAATACCCAGTTGCGTCACGATGATCGTCTTGCCGGCGTTGACCTTGAACCCCGTTCCCGCCGCGTAGATATCGGTCCGGATTCCAGCGGCATTGTTCGGCAAGTTGTTGAACTGATGAATATTCGTGCTACTCCCCAGCGTGAGTGAACCGCTCTGAATACGGATCGACCCGATTCCCGCAAGGGTGTTCGCCAACGTGACACCCGCGGGACAGGCAAACGTCAAGCCACCGTCAATGGGTGAATTGTTGGTGAGATTCGACAGGTTGACGGCACCGTTATTGACCCCGTCGCCCAGTTGGAGGATACCGTTGTTGATCGTCGTTCCGCCGATGTAGGTGCTGGTGTTGGTCAGAATCAGTGTTCCACTTCCGGCCTTGACCAATGAACCGGTCTTGCTGTTGTCACTGAGCACGCCCCCATACGTCATGGTAGCCGAATTGCTTACGGTCAAGGCCACTCCCACGTTGGACGCATTGACCAACGACAGGTTGCCGGTTCCCTTCAGCCCGCCGAACTGCGCCGATGTGATACCGGTGGCAAAGGTGACCGTGCCGTTAGTATAGTTCAGTGCGCTGTTTTTCAATGCCATCGGATGCGCGATCGCCAACGTGCCCCCCGCAAGGGTCGTTACGCCGCTATGGACATTATTCGTGGCCAGCGAAATCGTACCCGTGCCTGCAAACGTAAGATCACGTGCTCCGCCCGCCTCCCCGATCGGCGCACTCATAATGAACGTCCGAGCAATGCTCCCGCCGTCGGTGCTGCTAATCACACTATTCGATCCAGTCAGCGTCAAGGGTATGGTGAAACTGCTGTTATTGATGTTGTACGGTCGGATGGTTCCCCCGCTGAAGTTGAAGACCCCGTTCGTTCCATCCGTAGGGGCATACCAGGTATTCCCCTGCAACTCGCCGCCGCTTAGATTATAGGAACCGAACCCATGCGAGGTTACAGCATCATTCATCCGAAACCCATAAGTGGCGCTGGTATCGGTGACTGCCAAAGTGCCACCGGTGTGATTGACCGTACCGGTGCCTTGTCCGCAGACAAACATGTATTTCACGGTAACGGCGGCAGAACCGCCGATGTTGAGCACGCCGCTCTGATTCGCTGTAAGGCCAAGAGAGATCCGATCTGTTGTCGTATACGTGCCACCGCTCATGGAGAGTGTTCCGGGTCCACCAGCTCCTCCACGGATATAGGTCGGGTAACTGCCCGCATTAATGCTGCTTGAGGCCCCCAAGTCCACGTGCACAGGGCAGTCGCTGTTAATGATATCGAACCCATACCCCGTTATCGTAATCGTATTCGTGCTATTCAAAACGATGTTGGTGCCCCGGTAGAATAGCAGCCCCGCCGTCGTTCCAACCACACCTCCCGGGAATGCAATGTTCTTATATGCGCCAGAAGAATAGCCTACTCGGACCATCTGTCCGTTCAAGTTCATCTGTCCGCCGAAGTTTAAAGGCCCGGACACGCCGCTAATCCATGTCTCCGCGCTAAGCGTGATGCCCATATTCAACGTCTGGAGGGCTGCGCTATTGTTAATGATGTGGCTGGTGTTCGTGATCGCGTTACCTCCCAACGTGAAAGTTCCGGCACCGGAGTTGAAGGTGATGCCGCCGATATTATAACCGATAAAATCATTTGTGTTCGCCAGCTTGGCCGAGCCGCCGAATAACACCTTGTCGCCGCTGGCCGGTTTTGTCCCTCCCCAGTTGGCGTCCTCATTCCAGTTCACGCTCGTGCCGCCGCCATTCCAGGTTCGGTCAACGGAAAAACCGGTCAATGCCACGGTGATGCCGATCACCATCACAGGGATACATTTCACGGTCGTCGTCCTGAAGGCGTCCCATCTTATAAGGAGAAAAGCGAAACGTGTATTCATGTCGTGATCCTTTCGTATTCCGTTACGTTGATTGCCTTGATACATAATTGTGTAAACAGATTACCACAGGGATTGAGGCTTGGCGTTCAAGATTCGAGCGTGTCGATTTTTGACCAGTCTGGCTCATCGTCCGTACATCAACGTCCGTCGTTGGCGATGATGTAATCCGTCGGTGTGAATCCGGTGGCCTTTTTGAAGGTGGCTGAGAAATGTTGGCTGGAGGAGAAGCCCAACTTGAACGCGACATCCGTGACGCCTTTCCCGGAGCGTAACAAATTACCTGCCAGCTCGATCCGTCTGCGGCTGATATAGGCACTGGGGGAGATTCCCATATCATGCTCAAATCTTCTCCGGAAGGCTGATTCGCTCAACCCCGCCTGATCAGCCAGTTCTGAGATCAAGGGGGAGTGCGTGATATCCTTGTCCAGCAGCAGGTGGATTGTTCGCAGGGCTTTCCGCGTGACAAAGGTGATCGGCGCTCTGTTACCGACTTCTGGAGAGGGTTGATTGTCTTTAGTCCGTGCGACCCATAACAGGAGTTCGCAGACCAATGCCCGGCACATCCAGGCACTGACGCTATCCGGCTGGCGGTGTTCCGCGATCAGCTTCCGAAAGCAGACGTGGATCGGCTCAGGGGCTCGGAAGACATGTGTGGATTCGGAAAGCAATTTGCGTCGAAGGTCTGACCATTCCGGGAGTGAGAGGCCAAGGCACCCCTTTTTCTTTGAATCTTTGACACGTAGCCAATAGAATTCAGATGGCTGAAGTACGCCATTCTTTGCGCCATGCAGTTCTCCGGGGCGCGTCATGATCAGGTCGCCGTTCCGGAGCGTGTAGCGTTTGTCCTCGACCCACCAATCCAATTCACCGCCGACCAGATAATGGAACTCGAACTCCTCATCATGTGTGTCCGCCTCCTGTGCATGGAGCATGGCGCGCGTGAAATGTGTCCAGCCGAGGATGGTCAATTCGGAGATCAGCAAACTTTTTTCAAGATATTCGTCGCGCTTATGTGCGGCATCGGGGTGAAACGTTTTCCAGTTATCTATGATTTTGTCTCCCGCCATAAGCGCCTCGCCTTTATATGCTTCACGATGAAGATCAGAAGTCACCACGATATGTTCTAACGGTCTCAAGCATGACGCGATACTTTGCTTCCGGCACATAATCGGCAATCGAGTTGCCACAACCTATCGCAAAGCCCTTGTAGTGTTCAGCAAGCTCAAGTACGTTCAGAACAGTTTTTCTGATTATATCTTCTTCGGCTGTACAGAGCAAGTCCATATCCACGCCCCCGAAAATGGCAATCCGATCATTGTAGCGATCAAGCCATTCCTTGATGGGGGCGATCGCATCCTCATTTGAGTGTTTGGCATCAATGCCCACGTCACGAATGACCTCATCCATCACATCGAAGATCCGGCCGCAACTGTGCCAGAGGAAGGGCTTCCCTTTTGCATGAATCATAGATACCACGCGTTTGTATTGGGGGATGATGTGCGTCTGGATGTCTTCGGGCGAGAGCATGGTTGAAGTTCGATATCCCAGATCGTCGCCCATGCGGCAGACAGCGAACGCATCGGCATGATGCTCCAGAAACCAAGACCAGAGTTCGACAAAGAGGTCGCCCACCTTTTGCCAAAGCAAGGCATAGCCATCCGGATCATCCAGCCTCAGGAAGGGGAGTTCCATGAGGGGTACAAAATCCTGGAAGGTCTCGAAGATGCCGTTGCCAATGCCGCCAACGGCCTTCATCCCAGGTGGGAGTGCTTCAGACAAGGCCTTGAAATGGGAATCGAAAACCTCGATATACCGGCGCGGCAAGTCCTGCCACGGGAAGCGCTCGATCTCTTCCCGGGTCTTGAAGAGCCCTGGCTTATGTCCGCAAAGACCATGTCCTCCCTGTACCAGATAGGTGGCGCCGAATTCCACAGGAATGGCGTCATAGCCGAAGTTCACGCCAAACTCGCAGAAGCGGCGATACCCCTCCACTTGCTCCTGAGCGTTGCCTTCAAACATCATCTGCCAGAATGTTTTGCCCAGCATCGGTTCCATGACCGCCGGATGGATGCCATGATCATAAAGAGGGACCCGTCTAGGTTTGCGATTCCTGGCCGCGTCCTCAATGTTCCGATAATCCGGTTGAAACGTCCTCATTGGCCTCTCCTGTTTTGTGCGTCTCCCTGTTCTCCGGTCCGATAATCCACAACCACGCCATTGATCAACATCTTTTGGCCGTCCTGCGTCTGTCGTCCGCCAGCGGGCGTGAGCACCGCCAGCACCGCGCCGTCCCGCGGCACTGTGATCGTGGCAAGCCCCTTGACGTTCCTGGCGACAAACCGTTGGGATACGGCATCGTAAATATCCGCGCCCTTCGGGCCGACCGCCAGTTTCACAGACTTTTCTTGCGCAAAAGGATTGTAGTAAAGATAGGTCGGATACGCGGCGGTACAATAGAAATCCGTGACGCGGCAATCGAGTCGCACGATTCCGGTGACCTCCGTCTTTTCGATGATGCTCCCCAGCACACCGACCAACGCGGAACCATAGATACCGAAATCAGTCTTGAAGGCCCACTTTTCCCGCGTGGGATCACCGCCGACAATCACGCGGTCGCCCTCCTCTTTCCACCACTTATAGCGGATGCCTTCATACGCGATCACCGACTCGGGGTCGCCTTTCCAAGCCGGGCAGCTCTGTTGTTCCGCCGACGTCGCGTTTGCATAAAAATAGCGTGAGGCGGAGGCGGCATTCAGGACCCATTTGCCGATGGCTCTTGCAAAGCGGGGGTCGTAACGGACTAATGGTACGAGGGGCCAGACCATGGCGTAGGTGTTCATGGCGAAGGCGTAACCTCCTCCTGCTGGACGCCAGGGTTGCCGGTTGACCGAACCATACAAGCCATACATCTCCAGGTCGCCCCATGCTTCGCAGATCATGCCCATGTCCGGACGCGCCCGGCTGGTCTGATCAAAACACCAATTAATGATTTTGCCCACATCGTAGGTCCGCCCCTGTTCCGCATTCAAGCGCGCAGCCACATACGCGCCAAAGGGCAACTGAACTTCGTAGTAAGGATTCTCGGTCCGAGCAGCCAAGGCATCCATACAGTCTGTGGCGGCCTTCAGAAAGTTTGTATCATGGCTCTTCATCCAGGCCATGTATTCAATCCAGCTAATGCCGGCGGCACCATCCGGTTCAACCCAGCGACCCAGGACCGGCTTCAGGGTATTAAAATCAAAAGCGAGGTGATTAAAGTCGATCACACCCTGTTCGGGCTTCATCGCAAGGCAGGCCTCGCGCCAGCGTCCTGCGCTGGCCAAGACGATTTCTTCCGAGCTCTTATCCGGGTAAAGGTAAGCAATCGAATAGTAAAGGATATGCGGGAAGGTTTCATACCAGTATGTATGTCCTGCATTACCGCCCACGCGGTTGAGCACCAGTTTTTCTTTGGGATTGTAATATTGCCGCGCGGATTCCACCCAATTGACAGGGCCTTTGCGTTTATCAATGCCGACAAGGCTCGCGCCAAGGATTGCCCCCAGGGCGGGAATGGCTTCATCAAAGCTTTGGGGTTCTCCGGTCGGGCCCACATATGACGGCATGGCCATGTTCGTGCTGCCGGAACGCTCATAAAGCTTCACGATCGGAAGATAACGACCCTTTGCCTCCACATTCATGGCCAGTTCATCAAAGCCGATCGCCACACGCTTCCAATCACGCAGGTGATAGGTCTTCGGAATGTTGGGCATGCGTTCGACGCACGGAATGGAGCGTTGTTCCGCGGCGCAAACGACTGTCGCGCACAGCATTGAAAAAATAATGAGGAACAGGTTTGCGTCAAAGCGTTTTACAAGAGTCTGCATGTTGTTTTCTTTCATCGAGTTTCCGTCGAATCTCCGCTGACTTCGCACGGGTTATCGGATACATTCTGAAGACTGCGAAGGCCAGCAGGACACCGGCCAGTTGCAGGCCGATCAACAGATACTTCATGCGCACCAGCAGCGTCTCTGTGGGTGCGACAGCGCTGTCTGTATAACCGACGAACCAGGGTAGAAAGCCGCCCGCCAGTACGACAGCCATCTGCATAATTTTTCCGAAGAAGCCATTCACTGCGCTATAGGCGCCTTCCCGCCGTAAGCCCGTACGAAGTTCATCCTCATCGCAGACATCCGCTGTCATCGAGCCAGCCATCAACGAGATGAGCGGCATACCGAGTCCGGAAATGATCCAGGCCACCACGTTCCACCAGGGATGTTGCGGCGTCAACGCCCACGGCAGGATGGCAATGCAAAGGACCATTAACGCAAAGCCAACCATCCCGCCTTCGCGTTTTCCCAGCTTCTCTGAGATCCATACGCCCCAGGCATTGGAGAGGATCTGGGTTACAAAGGCGATGGTGCCTCCATACGCCCCGATGGTCGCAGCCAGCACCTTGCTGGCGCCGCAGACGTAATGGAGAAAAACGAGCCAGCCCATGGGACTGGTAATGGCCAGGGCCAAGGCCAGCGTCTGTGTTGCAATCTGCAAAAGGATGAAGGGCTTGTTGGTGAGCGTGAGGCGTAAAGCGCTTAGGATGGGAACAGCGGGCTGCCGCTGATGGTAGGTATGCTCCCGGCTTCCAACGACCGTTGCCACCGCGCCCAGCACCATCAAGACGCCAACAGCCACGCTCAACCAGCGGACCCCGACTCCTTCATCCGGGAAAATCGACCACGTGCAGAACTTGTAAAACCATGCTGCGCTTAATCCGGCCACTGCCACCAAATAGCCCTTCCAGGCAAAGACTCGCGTCCGCTCATCATAGTCGGTCGTTAATTCAAAGCCCAAGGCCCCATAAGGGATGGAATACATTGAATAGAAGAGGGTGAAAACAGAGATCATCGCCGCCAGATAGAGGAATTGGAGCGCATGACTGCCAGGCGGTAGGCACCAGAGAAGAGGCAAAAGAATGGCACCGGCTACACCGCCGAGAAGAATGAAGGGACGCCGCCGTCCCCACCGTGTCATGCAGTTGTCTGACCCTGCACCGAACAGGGGATCAGCGATTGCACCCAAGACTTTCGGAATCGCGAGTGCGATGCCGAGTAGCCGAATATCCATGCCCATGCCCGTTACATAAATCTGCGTGGCAAGCCCGAGTAGCACATTTAGAAAGTAGTACTCTGTTACTCCACCTGCAGCATACGAAAGCTTTGTCGTAATTGATAAACGCTGTTTGGAATGCTCCGTCATAACGTCATTAAAAATTCCGCGTGGCTGATTGAGATGTTGAGCCGTTCATTTCAAACGCCACAAACGGATCCGCCATGTTGAGCCAACCCGCTTCTGCATCACTTAAACCTGCATAGAGTGTCGCTCGTCCATCCGCATGGCGGACGAGACCGCCACTAAAAATCACATCGACCAGATCCGGACGTTTCGACGGCCCCTCCGGGAAGTCCATGCGCCGTGCAATGATTCGCGGTGTTGTCGCCTTGCCAGTCTCCAGCTCAATCATAAAGACCATGGCATGATAATGCCGGACATCCCCTGATGTCAAATACGCAATATGTCCCAATACTCCCAATTGACCGTTTTTCAAAAGATGGAGCTCGTTCGCGCCTCCCCATTCGTCTTTCCGGAAGAGATGCTCATAGACCGGCGCACCAGCAATCAGCTGGGGCGTAACCGCGTCCCAATCCTTGGCGATCGTGAACCCGATTTTACCCATGCCTGCGGCACCGCCCTGCGGACGACTGATGATCGCCACGCGTCCATCCGATAATCGCTTCAGACGGATATCCTTCATCTTTTCCGGTCCAACCAGGAAGCGGTTGAAATCCGAGAAGGAGTTACCTTTCCAAAACTCCATTTGCCAGCCCATCGTTCCATCCGCCATCGGAATCGGGTATTTGACCCCTCCGATGATTAAGGTGTCGCCATCCAGGGTGACGCAAGGATCCTGAAGGGAGCGCAGGATCGGTGCCTCGGGATGGGGTATCCAGCCCGTCTCCTCTTCGCGGAAGAAGACGATCTCCGCGCATTCACAATTTCGGTGTTCCACGCGACCCGCAATCAACCGTTCGCCCTTAAAGACAAAGGGTGCGCAGATATTATAGATATCGCGCTCATCGCTTTTCTGAAACACCAATTTGCCAGACGACATTCCGATCTGCGGTGGCATCTGGGACAATAATTCGATGCATGAGCTGGGTTTTAACATACAAGTTCCTTTGAATGGTCGTAGTATAACAAATTACGGAAGAAGGGAGTTCATTTTTCCAGCGTGTTGAAAAATATACGCACGCGATGAATCAGCTCCGTCACAGATTGTCGTTGAAAATGTCAGGCCAACCGCTATACTATGAAGCGATATTCAACAAACGAATAGGGGGACACAATGTTATCACGGCGTAAATGGTTGGAATCATTAGGACTCGGTGGCGCGGCTGTCGGGTTGTCGGCAATCGGGGTTCGTGCTGATGGGGGTGATCCCGAATATGCAGGGTTCAATTCAAGAATTTCGAAGATCCCACCGTCGCTGACGGATGTGCCCTCCGCCACGCTGGATAATGGCAAGGTCATTCAGCCCGCACGTGAACTGCCTGTCTTTCAGATGGTTGATGTGGTGGTGGTCGGTGGCGGTCCTGCAGGCTGGGGCGCAGCGATGGGCGCGGCTCGGACAGGCGCGAAGGTGGCGTTGGTTGAGCGTGATAGTAGCCTGGGGGGTCTTTGGACGAATGGTGGCGTGTTACTTGTCATCGGCACAGGCGTTCGGGAGAACAATCGCTTTAAGATGGTTACCCGGGGTATGTGTTTAGAACTCTTGAATAGGCTTCAGCAATTGAGTGATCACTCGATTACCCCGCGTTATGCAGAGGGAGAGACCTATCAGCCAACCACGGATCCAGAAGCAACAAAGATGCTGATGGATCAAATGCTCATCGAGGCGAAGGTGGATGTCTACTTTCATGCGCTCGGCGTCGATGTCATCCAAGTTGGAAATGCAATCAAGGGTGTTGTTTTCGAAAGTAAGGAAGGCCGGAAGGCTATTCTTGCGAAGACGGTTGTGGATGCATCAGGCGATGGCGATGTTTATTTTCAGGCGGGCGAGACTTATCAGCAGATTACACATGGCATGGGCTTTGTCTACCGTGTCGGGAACAGTGACCATTTGCCGAAACAAGCAAAGGTGAGCCGTGGCGCAGTTGAGCCTGTAAAGGCGGCGCGCTGGCACAATAATCTGGGCCCGAAGGGGAACGGTCTCGATGTCCGTGAACTTTCGAAGATTGAGATGGAACATCGTAAGATCGCCTGGGATGCCGTTGAGAAGATGCGTAAAACGGAGGGATGCTCGGATGCGTTCATGATGCAAACGTGTCCGTTGGTCGGTGTCCGTGCGACGCGTCTCTTGGATGGCGTGGCACAGGTGTCCAAAAAGACGGCGGCAGACTTGACTAAGTTTAACGATGTTGTGGCGGTTTCAGGACATGATGGCTTGCGGTTGCCGGAATTTCAGATTCCGTACGGAGCCTTGTTGCCCAAGAAAATCGATAATCTGCTGGTTGCGGGACGCTGCATATCCACATCACCCGACATTGTCGACCGTGTGCGGCTGATTCCCGTGTGTGCCGTAACAGGGCATGCAGCAGGCGTGGCCTCTGCCTTGGCCGCGAAGCAGGGTGTGACCCCGCGCGAAGTTCCTGTCTCTGAAATTCAAAAGGTGCTGAAGGAGCAGGGTGCGTATTTGGGATAAGGGGCGATGAAGCAAGCAAGGATAGCTATACGTGCCAGCGTGCTGACACTTGCCCTGTTGTGTGCAATGCCCATTGCGATGCCGTCATGGCTGATTGGTGGTGTCACATCAGTCAGTCCCTTTCTCACGTGCATGGCACTCTTGACAGGTGCAATGGGCATCCTTCTCATGGTAGGCCTTGGCGTCGGCATTACGTGTCTGTTTGTGCCACGATTTTTTTGTCACTGGATCTGTCCGTCAGGAACATGCCAGACTGTTGTTGCTGCTATCTCGCCGTTTAAGGCGAAGCGTGACTGGATCGCCAAGGTGCCCCACGTCGGAGGCATTCTTTTCCTCATTGCTGCGGGTGGGGCGGTTGTGGGGTATCCGCTCTTCATCTGGCTTGATCCGCTATCCCTTTTCCTGTCATCCGTGGGCGCACTCGCCCGCTGGAAGGCGATGACGTTAGCAACAGGCGCTTTGGCGATTGGCTTGCCCTCGTTGCTCGTGTTGGCCGTGATTGCGCCGGGCTTCTGGTGTCGAAAGCTATGTCTTGCAGGTGCCTTACAGGATCTGTTATGGCGCGTTTCGCGGCTAGTAAAAAAAGGCAAAAACGAAAAAGATGTCACCCTTGAGCGTGGAGCTGCGTTTGGGCGGCGTGCGTTTATCGGCTTGGGGCTGGGTGCGGGTTATCGCATGGTTGTTCCGAGGCATATCGGCAAGGCTAAAGGCGAGGCACTTCGTCCGCCGTGCAGTATGCCGCCGGGCAAGTTTGAAAATAGCTGTGCACGGTGCGGCGCGTGTGTGCGGTCATGTCCATCGCGGATTATCACCTGCGGAGGCGTAGGGGACGGATTACGGGGTTGGCTTGCTCCTGAAGTTATTTTTGACGAAGGACGCTATTGTCCGGATTCCTGTAGCGCCTGTGGCCAGGTCTGTCCAACAGGTGCGATTGGTCGTTTTACAAAAGAAACCAAAAACCGGTCCCCACTTGGAATCTTAGAGATTGATCATGAATCATGCAGGATGGTCGAGAACGGTGGATGTGGTTTTTGCCTTTCCGAATGTCCACGAAAAGCGCTTTCTACGGTCTTTGATAAAAAACTTGAAGCACGGAGAGTTCAGATCAATCTTTCGAAATGCAATGGGTGTGGAAAGTGTTTGAAATGTT
>SERZ01001744.1_pt1 | contig 11764 bp, 9 predicted proteins | sample 3171461 | NCBI WGS metagenome assembly SERZ01 (sample SAMN06051861, study PRJNA518727) | freshwater metagenome | biome: subpolar coniferous forest; feature: holomictic lake; material: water; isolation source: holomictic Lake 227, 6 m depth | place: Canada: near Kenora, Ontario | collected 2013-06-25... | reverse complement strand
CAGCAAGTGCTTCCGGCAAATCGTCATGACCCGATGTTGGGACCGCGGCCTGCGGTGTGGGGGCGCCTGTTTGCGTGGGGGCACCGGCAGGTTTTGTTCCGAGGAACTTGACCGTTTCGGCGCGAACGCGCAACTTCGAACGCTTTTCACCCTGCTGGTTTTTCCACTCATCCATCTGGAGTCTGCCCTCGACGAGGACGGAACGACCTTTGGTGAGGTATTGACCACAGAGTTCAGCAAGTTTGTCCCAGACAACAACATCCACAAAGCAGGTTACCTCTTTGGTTTGCCCGCTTTTGTCACGCCAACTCTCGGTCACCGCCAGACCCAGGTCCGCGACTTTTACGCCCGTCCCTGCCTGTCGAATTTCCGGGTCACGCGTCAGGTTACCCATGAGAATCACTTTGTTGAAAGATGCCATTGCTTACCATCCTTTTACGTGCGCGTGAGTTGGCTTATGCCTCATCCGCGTTGTTTGTCAAACCTGAAGCCCGGGCTTCTTTTTCCATGCGAACAGCCCGAGCTGCGTCACGGACCTTCTGTTCCTCCAACTGTTGGATGATCATGGCCTCACGGCGCTCATCCACAGAGAGGATCTGCACGCGGAAGAAATCCTCGAGCAGGGAATAACGGCCCTGGAGGGTGACCACCTGGGCAGGCTTCAGTTCAAAGCGGATCTTTACAAAAACGCCGCCGTCCTTTTTTTGCATCGTTCGTGCGAAGCTTTTTTTGCCAAGTACGTTCGTGCTCAGCACCTTACCGTTGAGGCGGGTAATTTCATTGCTCGCCTTTTCGACAAGTCCGTCTATCGAATCATCTTTCGCTACGTTTGCGAAGATGTATATGCCGTCATATTTTTTCATGATGAAGAATCCATTCTCATTTCCGTTCTTCTGTTGCAGGCGGGGGTTCCGCGCTCCAACCGTTGAATCGGTTCATCGTCTCGTTCAAACCTTGTTCAATCAGGAACAATGCCGCATCTGCCGCTGCTTCGACTGATTTAAGCAAGATATTCTGTCGGGGCTCGTCGAGTTTGGCCAACACTTGACTGGCCAAATCGCCTTGATGGTCCTCACGTCCGATCCCCACGCGTAAACGCGGGAAGTCTTCTGTGCCGAGCTGCTCCATGATCGAGAGCAGTCCTCGATGCCCGCCGCTTCCACCGTTCGCCCGGAGCCGCATCCGCCCCAAGGGCAAATCTGCGTCGTCCGAAATCACGGTCAGGTCGACTGGCGTACCGCCAAAATACCTCAACAGGGCTGCTACGCTGTTTCCGCTCAGATTCATAAAGGTCTGAGGCTTCACCAGCATGAGCTGCTGTCCTGCATAAATCGTCTTCGCTGTGCGTGCTTGAAAGCCTGAACTGTTCTTCCACCCGATCTTAAGCCGCTGCGCGATCACATCGACAACGTCGAATCCGACATTGTGCGCTGTTTTCACGTATGCTTCACCGGGGTTGCCCAGTCCCGCAATCATTTTCACGCGGACACATCCTCCTGATTACTTCTTGGCAGAAGCGCCGGCCTTTGCTGCGGGTGCTGCCTTTGCTGCGGGTGCTGCCTTGGCTCCAGCTGCGCCGGCAGCCGGTGCTGCCCCATCTTCGTCCTTTTTGCCCTTGGTCACGACTTCAGGGGTTACAGCGGTCACGCCTTCAACAGCCACAGGTGCGGCTTCTTCTTGAATAGCGACAACGCCTGCGAAGGAAATGTCCTTCGGGGTAATGACCGTGTACTTGTCGCCCATCGTCAAGTCGCGCACGAATAGGGTCTGCGAGATCTTGAGCGCCGAGACATCCACATCGAAATGTTCGATGATGTCCGTCGGCAAGCAATCCACTTCAACCACGCGGAGGGTCTGTTGGAGAACGCCGCCGCCGAGCTTGACACCTTCGGGTTCGCCGAAGACACGGATGGGGATGGTGACGCGGATCTTTTTGGTCAGCGATACTTCGCCGAAGTCCACGTGGATGGGTTTGCTGGTCATCACGTTATGCTGCACTTCACGCATCAGCGTGGGCAGAATCGTGCCGTCCAGATCGAGATAGACGAGCACGTGCTCGCTGGTGTGATGTTTAAGCATCATTTCGAATTCATGAGCGTTAAACTTCAGTAGCGTTGTGCCTCCCTCAATCCGGTTCACCGCAGCAGGAACGAAGCCTGAACGGCGTAAACGACCGGATGCTTTGGAGCCTTGTTCGTGGGCGCCGCGCATCTCGGTTTTGAGTCTTAATGCTTCCATTTGTTATCCTTTTTCATCTGTTCCGCAAGCAGACCCCCACTCGGCGCTTAAGGGTTGTTCGCTTACAAGGCAGCAACCACGATGCCTTGTCTGCGTCCACCCCTTCCGTGCCAATCTCAAATCTGTCCTGCGGATAGTTCTAAGTCCATAAGGGACGATTCAAACACACACGGTGAAACTAGGCTCTAGTTTTCACCTTCTTCGTGTCTGAACAGCGAGCTTATCGACTGGTCGTTATGGATCCTGCTAACCGCTTCGCCCAGCAGCTCAGCGACGGAGAGCACAGTCACCTTCAATGGCAATTGGCTGAGGTCCAGATCGCTCCGCAACGGAACGGTGTCTGTAACCACCAGCTCATTTAAGCCAGATTCGGCCTTCAGGCGCTCAACGCCCTTCTCCGTCAGAGGGAAGTGCGTCACAGCAGCCCTTACGGACGCCGCGCCTTTCGCTCTGACGATTTTAGCTGCCGCACACAGCGTGCCGCAGGTTGTGGTCATGTCATCGACCAGGATCACGTCACAGCCTTCAACGTCACCAACGACGCTGAACGCATCCACATCCGCGTCTCCCAATCTCTGCTTCGCCACAATCGCCAGGCCTGTGCCCAGCAATTGCGAGTAGCTATACGCTGTCTTCGCCCCTCCGGTATCGGGCGACACAACCAGCGGCTTCTTCAGCTTCAGCTCGCGCAAGTACTTCACCATTACTGGCGCGGCGTGCAGGTGGTCAACGGGAATATCAAAAAATCCTTGTATCTGCTGGGCATGTAAATCCATCGCGAGGATGCGATCTGCTCCAGCCGCCACCAGCAGATTGGCGACGAGCTTTGCGGTAATCGGTACGCGTGGCTGATCTTTGCGGTCCTGGCGCGCATAGCCGTAATAAGGGAGTACAGCCGTGATGCGTTTCGCGGAACCCCGACGGCAAGCGTCAATCATGATCAGGAGCTCCATCAGCATCTCGTTGGGTTGCGTGCAGATGGGCTGAACAATAAAGACATCCATGCCTCGAATGTTGTCTTCGATCTTGACATGCGTTTCACCATCTGGAAAACGACGAATCTTCGCATTGCCCAGCTTAGCACCCAGATAGTGCATCATCTTCTCTGCCAGTGGCAGGTTTGCTGTTCCTGAGAATACAATCATAAGTCCCCTAAAATGGTTGCCCGGGGTGGATTCGAACCACCTCTGAAAGAGTCAAAGTCTCTTGTGCTGCCATTACACCACCGGGCAAGTGCGAACTAACATACGCCATAGACTCACATCGAGTCTCTTACAAACCTCTTGTCCATGTGCTTCGTCTCTCACCAGACCAAAGACAGACGAGCCGCTTCCAGAAAGCAAAACGCCAAAGCAACCCGCAACTTTGAGTTGCGAAGCTGTTTGCGCTACAAGGGGATAACGTTCAAAAACCCCCTCTTCCAATCCGTTATACAACACGTCCGCCGCTGCGGTCACTTGACCTGTTCGGACAAAAGAGATCATATTATGAAGGAAGTGGGGGGGGGGAGTCAAGCCCGCTTTCCAGTTTTTGAAAACTTCCGCTGTCGAGCAGGGGATGCCCGGATTAGCGATGACCAACCAAAAACCGCGGCACGTTTCCTCGGAGAGTCCTTGGAAGAGGCCTGTGATAAACTCGCCCCGGCCTTCCATGAGTACGGCGCCTCCATGGATAAGCGCTGGGATGTCGCTCCCCAGCTCAGCACCCAACTCCATCATCTCGCCGCGTGGAAGGTCGAGTTCCCAGAGATCGTTGAGTCCCCGGATGACGGCTGCTGCATCTGCGCTGCCGCCGCCCATGCCTCCCCCGATCGGTATACGTTTGTGGACATGGATGGTGACGCCCGCATCTACTTTGTAACGCGCTTGCATGAGCTGAACAACCCGGTAGCAGAGGTTTCTCTCGGGTGGGCCGATCAGCGTAAGGTCCACCCATGGTTCTGCCGTCACGGTGAGCGATATGTCGTGGCGCGTGGTGGTCACGGTCACGGTGTCGGTCAATGATATAGGCATCACGACGCTTCTGAGCGCGTGGTAGCCATCCGCCCGCTTCCCTAACACTTCAAGCGTTAGGTTGATTTTCGCCGGCGTCTCAGTGGATATAGATGACCCTTCCTGTTTCATGGGGGGCGCGTATTTTGCCAAATTCGTTTTTCCGATGCAACGCATAAATTGACTTTCCGGTATTTTTTTAGATAATATAACAATCTATGAAAGCCTGTGACATTTGCCCCAGAAGATGCGCGATCCCGGTAGGCGGTCGCGGCGCGTGTCGTGTACGCATGAATGCGGACGGGACTATTGTGTCAACCACATTTGGCAAGCCGTGCGCTGTGCATGTGGACCCCATGGAGAAAAAACCGCTTTTTCACTTCTATCCAGGCGAGAGCATCCTCTCCATCGGCACCGCAGGTTGCAATCTGACCTGCAAGAATTGTCAGAATGCGGAGATCTCGCAACGGGAGCCCTCCGAATTGCACACCTACAGCTTGCCCCCCGACAAGCTCCCTGAATTGGCACGGCGTGAAGGGTGTAAGCATGTAGCCTACACGTACACCGAACCGCTGGTCAGCTATGAATACCTGTTGGCGCTCTGCAAGATTGCGCGGGGTGCGGGCTTGAGCAATGTCGCGGTCACGGCCGGGTATATCAATGAGGAGCCGCTGGCACGCTTGCTTCCCTTCCTCGATGCGGTCAACTTGGATATTAAAGCCTTTAACGATGATTTTTATAACAAGGTCTGCGGAGGCACGTTACAACCCGTTCTGCGTGCCGCACGACAGATTTATGCCGCAGGCGTCCATCTGGAAATCACCAACCTGGTCATCCCGACACTGAATGACAGCGACTCAGACATCAAGAAGCTTTGCGATTGGATGGTTCAGACGCTCGGCCCTCAAATCCCGATGCACTTCTCCCGCTTCTTCCCATGTCACCATTTGATGGACCTCCCGTCCACTCCGCGGGCGACCTTGCTGCGGGCCCGCGAGATTGCCGTGGCATCTGGACTTCAGTACGTGTATCTGGGCAATATTGAACTCCCCGACGGCGGCACGACCTATTGCCCCTCCTGCAAGACCCCCCTCATCCGTCGTTCCGGCTACAAGATTACCGAAAACCTTCTCGCATCCGCCGTCCGCTGCCCGAAATGCGCCATGCCCATCTATGGCCGCTTCTAATATTTGAGCGGAGAGAGATAGACGATTTCTAAATCAGCGGCCGCTTCCGAAAGAATGCACGCCAGCATGCCGCCTGGATTCAAATGCCCTACGACCATGCGGTTGCAGTGAGCCAGCACATACTGGTTACACCATGCCGCACGCCGTACGCTCGGGGCATCGATTTGATCCGAGAAAGGCGAGAGTATCAATAAGCGTCCGCTCTCGATAGCGTTGCGGATGGGCGGAGAATCAATGCCCTCTTCCAATGCCCAGGGCTTCACCCAGATCATGGGCTTGCGATTTGCCAAGCCAGCCCTGAATAATGCGCGTTCCATGGGCGAAAGAAAACCCGACATAATGACCTCACCCGATTTGAGAGGCAGGTTGCCATGCAATGCCGCTTCGCCCCGCGATGCCAAAAATCCAACGCCCGGCATCTCCAATAGCGCGCGATCTCCCAGATATTTCGGCTCGCCGCAATTCATAACCACGTGATAATTCATCGGATTGAAATGAATGTAATTACGAATATTCTCAAGCGCCTGCTCATCCTTTACAATCACATCCCAATAATTGCGATGCCAAATGCCGGCGCCAGGGGAGCTCGGCTTGCCGATCGTCCGCGATACGGCTGATTTATAGGCTCCAATGACATCGCCCAATGTGTACGGGTCAGCAATTGCTGACCCCTGCAGCAACTGCACAATGCCATGCACATGGGTGGGCATGATGACAAACGCATCAATGCGCGCAATCGGAAAATGCGCTGGTATTTCTCTCCAACAGGCATCTGCGATTTTACCTGCCTCACTCAAGACCATGCGCCCGTTCACAACCGCTCCAAACAACGCCTTATTCGCCTGCGTGTTGCACGTGACAAAATACCTTCCGGAGGTATAATGCCACCCTTTCAATCGCAAATTTTTGCGATTGGGCAGCTCTGCGCTCATCGACATAACGACCTTCTCTCTTTATTTGACCCAAGTATTAGGATAAATAATACTTGGTTCCCGCATGCTTGCCAAGGCTAGATGCTACACCCGCTGCTTTTTTCTCTGCCTCCAATATGTACGGGCGACCTACAGGTCGTCCTCGGGCAATGAGATGGAATAAGCATGGTAACCCTAAAGTTCAACTTGTGTTTTGTCTAAAAAAAAGATACAACTTCTTAATGTTGAAGTTTAAATAAGGAACAAGCGTATCCGCTTCGTGAAATCACGCAGTAAGGCAATCACGCAATAAGGCAATTCTCCTATGACATTCGTACATCCTGAACATCATCGCATTCACCGTTCCGGCTGGCTCCGCGCAGCCGTCTTAGGCGCCAATGACGGCATTGTCTCCACGGCCAGCTTGATTGTCGGCGTTGCCGCGGCGGGAGCAACGCAGGGCAGCATTGTGCTTGCAGGCACTGCCGGTTTGGTTGCGGGAGCGATGTCGATGGCGGCCGGGGAGTACGTCTCAGTCCAGTCTCAGGCGGACACGGAAAGCGCGGATCTGAAACTGGAAACCGAGGCCCTAGCAAAAGATTGGGACGAGGAGCAGATTGAATTGGCAGCGATTTATCAGGAGCGCGGGCTAGACGACAAACTCGCGCTGGAGGTGGCGCGCCAACTGATGCAAAAGGATGCACTCGCCGCACACGCGCGGGACGAGCTCGGTATTACGGAGGTACTCAGTGCCCGTCCGTTTCAGGCAGCCTTCTGGTCGGCTGGATCCTTTACCATCGGTGCCGCCATTCCAGTGCTGACCGCCTCCCTGGCGCCAGTCTCTTTGTTGTTGTGGCTGGTGCCTGCTTTGGCGATTGTGTTGTTGGGCACGTTGGGTGCCATCGCAGCCTTCACGGGAGGCGCCGGACCACTTCGGGGTGCAATACGCGTCTGCTTCTGGGGAACGCTGGCTATGGCGCTGACCGCAGCCGTGGGTAAGCTTTTTGGCGTTTCCGTTTAACGCGTGTAATAATTTTGGCACATCACGTCCTAGGATAACAAGGAACGCCGTGTTTTGTGCGTAATATGCAAAGCTTTGTTTTTTCGGTAAAGTATTCATTCTGAACTTAACACCTATGCCAGTGAGACCGCTCCGCTACTTCACAATTGACGAAACACAAAATAAGAGATCACGTATGAACGATAAGAAAATTATGCGAACAAGCATGGGCAAAACTTGCGTCTTATTGATGGTGATTGCAGCTTCCATGCTTCAGGCTTCTCAGCCGGATACGTTGACCCCGCTCAACGTGCGCGACGTGAAAGTCGGCGGCGAAATCGGTCGGCGCGTAGCCATGACGATTACGAACAACTTGTTGAAGCTGAATGTGGACAAAGATTTTTTACGCCCTTTCATGGAGGAGCCACGGCGCGGGACGTTCGTTAGCCTGGGTATGCTTTTGGACTCTGTTGTGCTGTTTGCAGCCCACACGGGCGACCCGCAAGTGATTGCCTTGAAAAAACATATTGTGGCTGAGATTCTTAAGGCGCAAGAGCCGGGGGGCTATATTGGGACGTTCGCACCAGATCAGCGGATTAAGACCCTCTGGGACGTGCACGAGATGGCGTACATTATTTTGGGGTTGCAAACAGACTACCAGCAGTTCGGCGAAACGCAATCACTCGTAGCAGCGCGCAAAGCGGCGGATTATCTGGTGAAGAACTGGTCGGTGTTGCCCGCGGACTGGGGACGGAATACCGAAGTGACCTCGCATGTCGCCTTTACGGGTATTGAGCGCGCACTGCTCATGCTAGCCCGCGAGACTGGGGATCCGTCATACCTGAAATTTTGCACGGAGACACGTGCGTTGCCGGAGTGGGATCTTGGCATCGTTATTGGCCGTCGGATGGGTATTGAAGGTCACATGTACGGTTATCTGGCTCGGTGTCTTGCACAACTCGAGCTTTATCGGATGCAGCCATCGGCGCCACTCCTCCGTCCGACACAGCGCGCGATCGATTTCATGACGCATCGCGACGGCATGTTGATCACGGGCAGTTGCGGACACTGCGAGATATGGACTGCAGATCAGGATGGGCGTGGTGACGTCGGCGAGACATGCGCGGTCTCCTACCAGATTCGGGTCTGTGAGAGCTTGCTGCGTATGAACGCGGATGCGCGTATGGGCGACCTGATGGAACGCGCTATCTTCAACGCCCTCTTCGCCTCACAGTCGCCAGATGGCCGTCGGCTGCGTTACTTCGCTCCGACGGAAGGACCGCGCGTCTACTGGCCTGCGGACTCCTACTGCTGCCCCGGCAACTATCGCCGTATTGTCGCCGCATTGCCAGCCTTTGTCTTCTATCGTGCGAGTGACGGTATTGCGGTCAATCTCTACGCAGAAGCTGAAGCGACGTTGAAGTTGAAGCAGCCCGTCACGATCAAGCAGGAAACCGACTACCCCAATTCAGGCCTTGTTCGAATCAGTCTCGGTCTTGAGAAGCCCGAGTCCTTCACGCTACGTCTGCGCATCCCAGCCTGGGCTACGAAGGCCGGTGTGACGGTCAACGGTGCCGCTGTGTCCGGCACGGTCACGCCCGGCACGTTCTTCGAGTTACGCCGCGAGTGGCAACGCGGCGACCGTGTGGAGGTGAACCTGCCCATGGAATGGCGGCTTGTGAAAGGCCGGCAGCGTCAGGCTGGACGGGTTGCTGTCATGCGCGGACCACAGGTCTTTTGCTTAAACCCCTTACAGAATCCAGTATTGGCAAAACTTGATGGTGTCGACCTTGGCTATCTTGCGCTTAATCCGGCTTCGCTGGCTAAGCCGGTGGCTGACGCCACCGTACGTCCCGGGGGCATCGGTTGTCGCGTGCAAGCGTGGAAGGCGGGTTTTAAACTTGGCCTGAAAGCCGACTATGAACTGACATTGACGGAGTTCCCGGACCCAGACTGCAAGGCGACCTACTTTCGTTTACGCGACTACGCGCTCGCCGTTGACGACGAGCTATTGGCGCGTGCCGCTGAATCCAATGCGCCGCCAACCGGGTCGTTCGTTGCCAGCGACTTGCTGACCTCTAACGTAGCGGGGCCGTTGCGGGGTGTTGAAACGATTGTCTTTGCGGTGCGCGGGATCGGAAACGATGGCCATTGGTATGCCAATTTCGGATACCACGTCAGCAACACGAACAGTATGCAATATGGACCTGCTGGTGGGCGGTTGTGTCTGCTGAACCTGCGTAGCGGACGCACGACGGATCTGCTGAATGATCCCAAGGGCGGGGTGCGTGATCCACAGGTTCATTATGACGGCCGTAAAATAATTTTTTCCTATAGGAAAGGCGACAGCAAGACCTACCATCTGTACGAAATCAATACGGACGGTTCGAATTTGCGGCAACTGACGGAGGGCGACTATGACGATATTGAACCCATCTATCTGCCTGATGGAGATATCATGTTCTGTTCGTCCCGTTGCCGGCGCTGGGTAAATTGCTGGTTTACGCAGGTGGCCACGCTGCATCGGTGCGATGGCGACGGGAAGAACATCGTGCGGATTTCCGCCAATATCGAGCAGGACAATACGCCGTGGATGCTCCCCGACGGGAGGGTTCTGTTCATGCGCTGGGAATATGTGGATCGCAGCCGTGTTCAGTATCACCATCTCTGGACCATTAATCCGGATGGAACCAGCCAGATGGTCTACTTCGGCAATATGCATCAAGGTACGGTCTATCTCGATGCCAAGCCTATCCCAGGTTCTGACAAGGTCGTCGTATCCTTTTCTCCGGGTCACGGAAAAAAAGAACACGCGGGCCAGATCACGGTTGTTTCGCCCAAGGCTGGACCCGATAATCTGAGTCAGGTGACTCGCGTGACCCAAGAGAATGATTGGCGTGATCCTTGGGCTTTCTCCACAAATTGTTTTATCGCGGCACGCGACCAAAAGCTTTGGATTATAGATGGCGCGGGGCGAGCTGAGCCCTTCTATGCGCTATCAGAGGAACTCAAGAATCTGGACGTGCATGAACCGCGGCCTGTCCAGGCGCATCCCCGTGAAGTCATTAGTGCCTCCAAGACGGACACTGACGAGGTCATCGGCAGATTGGCGCTTATGGATGTGACCCGGGGGCGCAACATGGCGGGGGTCAAACCGGGTGAGGTCAAGAAGCTGCTTGTCTTGGAGTCGCTGCCCAAGCCGGTCAATTTCAGTGGGTTCATGGAGCCGATCAGCTTGAACGGAACATTCACGTTGCCGCGCATTCTCGGGACGGTTCCCGTGGAGCCAGACGGCTCGGCGTATTTTGAGGTGCCAGCGGGGCGCCCCCTGTTCTTTGTTGCGCTGGATGAGGCTAATCTGTCGGTCAAGCGGATGCAGAGCTTTGTTAGCGTGATGCCGGGTGAATTAACAAGTTGTTCCGGCTGTCACGAGAGCCGGACGGAAACCGCGCGCCCGAAAGGTGAAACCCTTGCGCTCAGGCGGGCGCCAAGCCCCATCACGCCTATCACCGATGTGCCAAGCGTCTTTGATTTTCCGCGTGATATCCAGCCGATTCTCGATAAGAACTGTATCCGCTGCCACGACCGTGCGCACCGCTCTGGCAATATGGTGTTGACGGGAGATCATGGCCTCTGGTTTTCCCTGGGCTATGCCTCATTGATGTTACGCAATCAAGTTGCCCACGGCAAGGATGGGGCGAGTAATATCGCGCCTCGCGGTATTGGGAGTTCAGCAAGTCCCTTGATGCAGAAAATTGGCGGGACGCACCACGATGTCAAGGTGTCTCCGCTCGAGGCCAAGCGAATACGGCTGTGGATCGAATCCGGGGCGCCATACGCTGGAACGTATGCGGCGCTCGGCACCGGCATGGTGAACGTCACGATTCCTCCGGCGGTTCTGGAGGAGCGTTGCGATGCCTGCCATAAAGTCACGGACAAGAAAGATCGGCGCGATCAGTTCAAGACCCATCGCGAGTTGTTGTTCAATCTGACGCACCCAGAAACCTCGCTAGCCATCTTGGCGCCGCTTGCTAAGGCGGCTGGCGGTTTGGAGCTTTGCCGAGCCATGACAAATGGGCAGAGTTCTGCCGCTGTTCCAATACAGGTGTTCTGCACCACCAACGACCCCTCGTATCAAAAGATTCTTGCCGAGATCGTCAAAGCCCGTAATAGTTTGGAGCAGATTAAGCGCTTTGATATGCCGGGATTCAGGCCTAATGATCCCTACCTTCGCGAGATGAAGAAGTTCGGAATTTTGCCAAACAGCTTGGGCGCACAAGATCCCATAGATGTCTATGCGACTGACGAAAAATACTGGCGTTCCTTCTGGTTGTCCGCGCCGCCCCACGTGGAGTAACCGCACGCGAGCCTCCTTCGCCGAGGCTCCGGCGGATAAAACGGCGGCCAGGTGTTCGTCCCTTCCGTCCGTCCAAGTGT
>SERZ01001736.1_pt1 | contig 11792 bp, 8 predicted proteins | sample 3171461 | NCBI WGS metagenome assembly SERZ01 (sample SAMN06051861, study PRJNA518727) | freshwater metagenome | biome: subpolar coniferous forest; feature: holomictic lake; material: water; isolation source: holomictic Lake 227, 6 m depth | place: Canada: near Kenora, Ontario | collected 2013-06-25... | reverse complement strand
CGTTATTGCCTTATTGCCTTATTGCGCGAAGCGAATACGCTAATTCCTTATTGCGAGATTGGCATCTTAAGTTAAAAGTCAAAAGTCAATACAGTCAATCCGGTCAATACGCTCATTCAGTCAACCGGTCACTCAGTTAAACAGTCAAAGAAACAATTTCTCACAGAGGCACGTGGGGAGAGGAGGATTGCGTTCATTTGGGGCTGGCCAGGAGCCATTTCCACACCGGGAGGATATCGATGGATCGGGAGTCTTCGCGAATAGTTTGCTCCTGATGCAGGGTGAGTATAAGACGGCGGGACTGCTTGTCCGTTTCGAGCAGGGAGCGGACTTCGCGTTGCAGCGTCTTGGGATCGCTCAGATCGGCGCATACCTGGATAGCCAGAGGATGCCCGTCCGGTTCTTGGACAACGAAATCGATCTCGTGACCCTCCGAGGTGAGGCCATATGCGGGCTGCATCCCACGGCGCTGAAGTTCAGTGAAGACCAGATTTTCCAAGGCGTTGCCCTCACCCCAGGCGCCGCCGGACGGAACGGACGCCCACACCAGACCATGGTCGGCCGCATAGATCTTGCGGGGGTTGACCATGCGGCGCCGTTCGGATGGGGTATCCAGAAACACGCCAGAAAAAAGGAATACATCTTCCAAATGTTGCAGATATTCGTGCAGCGTGTCCTTGCCGCAGTTCAAACCCTGGGATTTCAGTTCATTGTAAAATTTGTTCACGCTGAAATGGCACGCGCTCGATGCGAGCAGACGGCGCGTGAGATAACGGAGCACAGTAATCCCGGTGACCCCATGACGTTCAACGACATCCCGAAGCACGACCGTATTGACGTAGCCCTGCAGGATCTGACGCCGGTCTAGGTCTGACACGTTCAGCGTCGCCGGGAACCCCCCGATGCGCAGGTATTCCGCAAACGCATGCTCCAACACGGCGCGTTTCTTGTGGCCAACCAGGGCGGGACCGGCTGGGACGTCCAGCCCGCGCGCATCCAAAAACTCGGAGAAACTAAACGGAAAGACGCGGGTTTCCAGTGCGCGTCCGCGCATGGCGGTGGCCACTTCCCGGCTCAGCAGGCGCGAAGAAGAACCAGACAGGTAGAAACATACGTCATGGCGATCGAGGATGCGGCGTACGAAACGTTCCCAGCCCGGCACGTACTGGATCTCATCGAAGAAATAGTAACTGACCGCATTGTCCTTGGCTGGGAAAGCCCGAAAATAGGTTTCGTCAATCATTCTCAGAATGTCCACGGTCACATCCCCGAGCCGCTCGTCCTCGAAGTTCAGGTAGAGCAGGCGCTGTCGCTCGATACCCTTATCGAGCAGTTCCCGCATCTTCTGAAACATACGGTAGGTCTTGCCGGTACGCCGCATACCGATGACCACGGAGGCCGTGTCAGGCAGTTCGGGCAATGCACCCCGCCGGGGCGTAAGCACGGGTATCGCCAACTCCATCGAGTCGGCTATCATCTGACGGACGATGGGTTCCATGGGTTTCTCCTTTTTGACATTATGAAAAAGGACTATTTTTACTTATTTCATCCTATTGCGCAAGGATAATATTCAATTTGTTGGATGGAGAAGACTATTTTTCCGGAGGAACGTCCACGCGATAAACACCGCGCTTGCCCGTTTTGTCTGACGTGAAGTAAATCGCATGGGCGGCGTGGTTGAAAATCGGATGCGGATGGCTGTCCTGCGACTTCCAACTTGAGCCATGCCGACAGAGCGGTTGCCAGTCATAACTCTTGGCCACCCAATCCACGTGCAACAGACTGATCCACGCACCGCCGCCACGCGGATCATCGGCTTGCTCGTAACAACCGTCCGTCACAAGCCAGCCTGGCTGGCCCACGGTGAAGTGGCCGTAGCGTTTCCATTCTGCCGGCAACGCAATCTCGACGAGATCGGAGCCGTCAGGTTTCACGCGGCCGATGTAGCTCGGACCGTTCTTGTAGCCGCCATGGTAAATGATCGCCGAACCGTCGCGTTCCCACATCTCATGACAGGTCCAGTCTGTGTGCTTGCGACCCTCGCCTTCAGTGCGCAGGCGGATGTGCCGCTCCCCGTCCCAGAGCCACATCCGCCGGATGCCGCAGTCGGCCGGCCATTCGTGGTTGTAGAGGATGAGATTTCGATCGCGCGGCGAAAACTGCACGTGTGTGATCCACGCACGTGGCACGCGCTCACAACGAACCTCCTTGCCCGTGGCGGTGTCATAAACGCGCAGGTATGACGAGAGATTCTCAGCTTGCACGCGGGCATCAATATCAAAGGGCGGCTTGCCTTTCAGCAGCGTATCACCATCGAGAGCGCGAGCGTCAGTGGTTGGGACGCAGAGCCGCGTCCCATCGGCGGAGATGTGTGTGAACGCCGTCATCTGGCCCTCAGGGTATTCTGCCAACACGCGCTGCCGGCCCAGCGTGTCCACGGCACAGATCCGCCGGCCCTGGATGAAATAGACGACGCCGCGATCCGGATCCACGCTCACGCTTGCGAGGCCGAACCCGTGATACGGTTGGCCATTGAAGTAAACGTAGGACTTCAACCGGCCTTCCTTGTTCGACGTGAGCTGACGTTCCTCGCCAGTTTTCATGTCGCGCAGAAAAATGTTCGGATGCCCTGTCCGGTCGCTGATAAAAACCAGCCGACAATCGTCAGCGAGTAAACTGGTCGAGGTAAAATAGAGCAGTTGGTCGTTGGCCTGCGGGCTGCCGGTGACACACCGAGGCTCTGCGGCTTTGCTTTTCACGTCGGCGGTAATCGTCTCGGCCTCCGTGATGGCCAGCGTCCGGCGATGCGCATTGTCCGGTTTGCCGCCCCGGGTGAGATCCGGCGGCACGTCGGCCGCCCTACCCGGCAGACTCAGCAGCAAGGCCACAGCCATCAGGATAACCCCCCTACGTTGTTGCTCAATCAGACATGTGTTCAATTTCATTGTTATTGTTTTTTCCCATCCAGGTACACGACTTGTTTTCTATGGTTGATCACCACGGCAAGATGTTGCCAGACTCCCGGTTTCAGGACATTATCAAAACTGCACTGGCGTCCGCCAACAATCAGGCGCAAACTGAGTTTGGGCCAGGCATCCAGCAGAAAACCATCACCTGTGCCCGCCGTAAGTTTATCAAGGATGCGTCCGGATTCGTCTGCCCCTGGCTGTATCCAAGCCTCAAACGAAACGGCTTCAGCAAAATCTTCAGCTTTGGTTGGAAGCTTGTCACCTGCATTGGTATTGAGCCAGGAGCCCACCACGTTTTCACCGCTCACCCCTTTACTGCGGTCGCCCGCGGCCAACTCGCTGACCCTGGCCGCGGTAAGCGTTCCGCGGAACATGGTGACACGTCCGATCTTTCCCTTGAAACAATTTCCTCCGGTATTGTCCGACCCGACGCGCAGCGGGTGCGCATTGGCGGGCACTGCCGGCCCAGTGAGAGCAGCACCCTGCTGCGGCGCCCCGACCACGACATCGCCTCGGCGCGAGGAGGGCTTGATCTTCCACGACTGCAACTTGCCGTCCTTGACGCATCCGCTCACCACCGCATTGCCGCTCAGGTGCAACTTGAAATCCACATCCCAGTTCGCCGGCCAAGCAGGCAACAAATAGATCTTGCCGCCCCCTTCCTGCACCAGCATCCGCTGCAAGGCGACTGCGCCGGAACCGAACTGGTCGAAATCAGGACAGGAATCTGGGCTTTCGCGACCATAGAGCGGAAAACGGCAGATCTGGGCAGCGATCCGGGCACGCTGGACCAGACCGCGGGCGGCTTCCGTGGCGTTGCCAGCAAAGGCCCAATGGATCTGATCCTGGGTCCAGCACGCGCAGCCGAAGGAATCCTTGCAAGCACGGTGTTTCATCGTCCAGTCCACCACATCAGCACTTCCCAGAGCGAGCCCGAAGCAGCGGAAGGGGAAGACTGGATAGAGCTCGCCGTTCTCGGAGTTCGACATTCTTTCATATTTTTCTGCCGGGGCTACGGCTTGGCGGCCATCTAAAGTCCGCATAAATATTTCAGGTATTTCGGCGCGGAATGCCTTCCAGCGCGCCTGATCATCGGCGGAGCCGGCCTTCATCGTCAACAACTCGTCGAGGCAGAACCGCAGACCACCGATATCCGGCGCCGGGTTGACGGCAATCCACCACGTTTCGAGCACCTGGGCCGGATCGAGCCGCAGTTTGCCGTCAGCGCCGCGCTGATAGTGTTTATCGAAGAACAACAGCACCTCGCGGGCGAACGGGACCAGCACGTTATCACGGAACGCGGTGTCGCCACTGAAGTTGACGTAATCGAGCATCATAGCGGTCGTCTCCAGGCCACCGGTGAAGTAGTAATCGTGGTACCAGCCCTTGTACTTCTCGCCGACCTTGGTCTTGAGCGGCAGAATGATCTGTGGAGTAGGACAACTCTCCCGCTCCGCGCCGGTCGGCTCGATATTCTCACGGAAGTAGGCTCCTTCGTGGCCGAACCACGCCTTCGTGATGGCGCGTCTCATCTCCAGCCTGCTCGAATAGTAATCAAAGAACGGCTTCATCAAATCGAAATCGCCGCTGGCCAGCATCGGCCAGTAGAGCAGCCGCTGATTCTGGTAGGTGAAGCGCCGGCCCCAGAGCCGGTCATCCTCATGTGTCAGCGATCGTCCGTCCGGCTGGTCAGCTGCAAACGCCCGCTTCTCCTTCAGCATCAGTTGCTGGGTAAAGAGCCCACCATTGAACTTGGTCTGTACACGGCCGCGGCTCTGGCAAGCCATCAGGAACCGGAAGACATTGTAGCTTTGCGCTACCAGCGCGCCACCATCCTCATCCTCACGCTGGCCCGAAGCCGCCTCGCCGGAAAGCTTGCCACGCGAATCGGCTGCAACCGTGATGTCCGACACCGAAATCCAGCTCCGGTCCCAGAATGCCGACCACCAGTGGCAATGTTTCTTCCAGTCGGCTTTCGTTTCTACCGGCTTGGCTGCCAGTCCTTCGATGGCCTCGATCCATTTGGCGGTCTCCGGTGCCTGCAGAGTCAGCGCGTGAATCCGAATATCGAACACCTTCCCCGTTCCCGCCAAGACTCTGTCCTTTTGCTCCGGCGACGTCTGACCTCTGACCTCTGCCTTCTGACCTCCGACCTCCATCTCCAGTAGGTTCCCGAAGGTGTTGAAGCGAAACGGGTCGGCGAACTTCGCCGCCATCGACTCCACGTTGTAGGCCTTCAAGTCGTCGGCATAGATGCTGCGATTGCCGACCGCGTAATACCACAGGATGCGGCCGTTACGTTCCAGCTTCACGTCCTGGGTCGGCTCTTTCGCCGGAACCGCATCGGGCAACGTGTACCCGCCATTGTTGAACGAACAGTGATTGAACCGTTTCCAGAACTCCGGCCGGGCCGTCACAGTCAACTCTTCCGGACCGGTGATCTCGACATGATAAACCGGCCGGTTGGCATCGGCCCAAATCCGCAACGTCACACCGTCGGCTTCGATACGGATCGAGCCGGTCGCCAGGTCAAGCGTTTGGCGGAACGGTTTACCCGCCTGGAAAGGGTTGGGTGAAAGCGAGACCCGGACCCGGCCGGTCTTGAAGATGTCGCCCTGGTAGGTATAAGCGTCGTTCTTGGAAAGCAGCAGATAGAGATCGCCATTCTCAATCGCGTAGACGCCCGCCGCAATATCGCCGTTGCCCAGCGGCATCACGCCCGAGGCATCCTTGGAGGGACTGTCCCAGACGACGTTATACCGCGCCACATCACTCGCCCGAGCAACTCCGCAATAACCTGCGGCAATCACCGCAGCGGCAACCACACCCTTTATAAATTCATCTGTCATTTTACGCATCCTGCTTATTCCTTTCACTTCACTAGCAGCCCATAGGGTTCACCAGAAACACTCCATCACCTATGAGTGACGTATATTATGTGGGGGGGGGCAAAATAGTCAACCCCAAAAGTAACTTTGAAAGGATTTCACCTTTGAAAGGCGTGATCATACAAACTTAATTTGTTTAAAGACTGGGCGACGTCTTCTTCGTATCGATTTATAATCACTTTCCGAATGTCACTTATAGTCTATAGACTTAAAGTCTGCATTAATCAATAATGACGCACATGAAAACGAAAAAATGTTTAATTCAAGTTCGTTTCGGACAAACGTTGCGGGCCAAACGACTTTTTCTCGATATGACGCAAGAATTACTTGCAGAGAAAGCAGAACTGCATCGTACCTATATTGCGGATATTGAGAGAGGATCTCGAAATGTTTCTCTGCGCAATATTGAACGCCTAGCTATTGCTTTAAACTGCACACTCACAGAACTGTTTTCAGGTATAGAGAAAGGTCAAAAATGAAGGTACTGCGAACAACATATTTGATTAAAGCCGGTCCTTTTGGTAGTAGTCCTGAATGGGAAACAAGACACTCACAGATTTGTAAAGCGATTACTAATGTTGAATGGCCAACTGGAAGTGGAACCTTTACCCTGCATTCCAAGAAGCAAAGTAATGGCGTTGTACCTATTAAGAAATCCTGTATGGGAGATTTGAAGAGACATGGATGGAGCTTAGAAACTCGGTTTAGCTCGACAACTGAGAAGAGGCCAGGGCCAATCGATGCCACATGCGTAGAAAAGGGCAAGTTGTTGTGCTTGGAATGGGAGACTGGAAATATTTCATCAAGTCACCGAGCCCTTAATAAGATGGCATTAGGCCTTATCACTGGAGAGGTTGTCGGCGGAGTACTGATTATTCCCTCTCGCTCCATGTACACCTACCTGACGGACCGTATTGGAAATTATGCCGAAATCCAACCTTACTTTCGCATGTGGCAGGCACTGACCATCAAGGAGGGAGTGCTCGCCGTGATTGAAATTGAACATGACGCCCTCAGCTTGGACGTTCCTCATATCCCCAAAGGTACGGATGGACGCGCCCTGCGCTGAGATCATGTTTTCTGAAGTAGCAAAATATGTTCGCTGCGCATTGTGTTCGACATGCCCACAATACTGCGGTGCATCGTACGGATGAGTGACATACCTTTTTCTTGACCTATGCGCACCAACATTTCGTTAAGACCTTCGACCTCATTGGGTGGCTGACGAAGAATTTTGCCGATCTGGTTGGTGTTGGTGCCCACAATGATTGTACAGATTTTTCCGCGTTTTAAAACCCGTGAACACTCTGAGACTACGCATTTCATATCTTCTTGATAAAGCGCAAATTTTTCCGGCAATGTCTTTCCTCTCAACCCCACCATCGTTTCCTGAAGTTTCTCGATATCAACGCCCAAATAATTCAGGTGGAATGCATCGTTGTCCAAATAGTCAATTGCAAAACTGTAGGGAGGTGAAAACAGTATGCCGTCAACACTCTCGTCACCGATAGGCAGAGAACGAGCATCGCCCTGTGAAACATGCGCTCGTCCGAGTGTCACATGATCCTTACGGAGAAACGCTTGAATCTTCTCTGCTACAAACAAATAACGATCAAGGATTGATCGGAACTGTTCGATGGGGAGTTTGCGAGTACTGCGCTCTGAGTAACCAGCTGCATCCAGATAAGCTAGAAGCAGGAAACTATAAGCCTCAGCTGTTTCACGATCACTTCCAACTGGCAGTTGTGGGTTGCCAGCTAAATATTCCACAGGCTCTTCCATGACTTCGTCGCCAAAGTGTAAGTGTGCAGTTCTGGTAGGTTTGCGACCGCTTATAGGAGCGCCTCGTTTTCGAAAATATTCGAAAACATTGTCAGCATTAGCAACTGCTTTACGAACCCGTTCTAAAGGCATGGTTAGTGCGTTTAGTTTGGTTTGGGCCATGAACCGACAGAAAGGGCTGGCATCAAAACCATAGGAATGAATGCCCATTAGAGATGCTTCGACTACAACGGTCCCAGATCCCATCATTGGGTCAATCACCGTGTCTCCCGGCTTGAGCCCCATGACATTCATAATCCCTTTGATCATCTGCGGGTGAAACTTTCCACGATACGGAAAAAGGCCGTGGGTTGCATAACCCGTCCGAAAAATATTTTTTTCGAAAAATGATTTTAGGCGCGAAGAAGAGTGCCCTGGCAGTCTTAGGGATTCGCCTGCGCACATTAAAAAATGTCGCGTTATACTGTCGCCGACTTTTGCGAAATAAGCCCCATTCTGGAGCAACGCCTGTTCATCAAGGATCTGGTTCTCATAGAAAGCTAGTTCAAGTTCGTAATAGTCATCAATATCTGGTATTAATTCGCGCTGAGTCGAAAATAAATGATCCGCAAAACTGTTAGAAAGAGCTTCTGAGGGAGTTTTCATGGCGATAATCATCCTTGAATGAAGTCATCAGAAACATGCTGACATATTGGCAAAGTAGAAAGTCTTTCGACAATCGCATCGCAATTCTCTTTTTCAATGCCTATCCAGTAGCGGTTGCTTCGTTCGCATACGTCATAGGTCGTTCCGCTTCCGCCGAATGGATCGAGTACAATATCACCTTCCTGTGTAGACATCTGAATAACGCGGTTTAGCAATTTAGTTGAAAGCTGGTTTTCGGTTCTTTTTTCACTTTTAAACTTCCTGTGTCTGACAGGTGGAATGTCATCCCAAACATCAGTTAGATTAACTCCATTAGGATTCATGGCATCTCTATGACCACCGTAATCCTTCAGTTCCTTCAAGCAATGTCGACAAACTTTGATAGGAGTACGAATTTTTCTGAATGTTTTAGGCTTGCCCTTTGTATAGTAGAGTAAGCTATAGTGTGATGGATATAATCGCCCTTGTATAGGGAGGCACAACTTTATATTTACCGCAATCCAGTGGCGGAACAACATTCCTTCCGTCACTAAATAGGAACCTAATAAAATGTTCCATTTTGGAAGGTTATAAACAAAAAGGGAACCTCCTGGCTTTAAGATGCGAATGCATTCCTTAAGCCATGCTTCACACCATACAAGGTATGCTTTTTCAGAAAGATTGTCATTTACCTTCGAGCCGTATTGCTTATCAAGGTTAAAAGGAGGATCTGCAAAAACCGTATCAACTGAAGCAGTTTGTATGCCTGGCAAAACTTTAAGGCAATCGGCATTAAAGACTACACCGCGTTGTGTTTTGAAGATTTGAAGATCCGTCAATTCTGGAGAACAAAGGGATAAAGCATGAAACTCGCCAGTATTCATTACTGACGGTAGGTTCAGAGGAAAATAATTAAGGGCAAGATTACTCATAAACTTTTCGTTGAGAAAATGCGGGTTTGTATAGTTGGTTCTTTTCACCATCTTGGGCTGTATGGGATAGATAACTACACAACATTTCAATGAGTTGAACAAACAAAACCCAAATCAGCTTTAGATATATGTTTTATATTACTAATAACATGATGGCTTGTCGAGCTCTCTAGTCGGTGCAATTTGAAAATGTCTTATTCCCCTCAAACCATTTACTCACCAGATTATTTCAATATCTCAGTTCTCACTGTTTTCACTTCGCCATTCACGCGCACATTGACTGGGCCACGTTCCTTTGCCGCGATCCGGTAGGAGGTGACTTTTCCATCCTTCCATTCGATATCGACGGTGAACCCGCCCCGGGCGCGCAGGCCTTTGACGCTTCCGGCGGACCAGGCTTTGGGCAGGGCGGGGAGCAGGTGAATTTCGTCGAGATGGCTCTGGATGAGCATTTCGCAGACGCCGGCGGTGTAGCCGAAGTTGCCATCAATCTGGAACGGCGGGCAGGTGTCGAATAGGTTGGGCAGAATGCCGTGACTGAGGAGGTCGGTGACAAGTTTGTAGGCACGATCCCCATCCTGCAGGCGCGCCCACATATTGATCTTGTTGGCAATGCTCCAACCGTTGCTCACATCACCCCGTGCATTGAGCGAAACCCGTACGGCTTCGGCAAGCGCAGGTGTCTTTTGCATGGAGATCTGGCGACCCGGAAAGAGTGCGATCATGTGTGAAAGGTGTCGGTGATCATTTTTGGGATCGTCGCGGTCAACCATCCACTCCTGCAACTGCCCCCATTTGCCAATCTTTGGCGGGAGAAGGTGGGCTTGCTTTTCGATTAACCCCTTGCGGAACTCGCCATCCACGCCGAGGATGCCGGAGGCTTCGATGGTATTATTAAAAACATCCCATACCTGTTGCTGATCAAAGGAAATTCCGATTTCCTTGGGTCCCTGTTCCGGGCTGAGGCCGATCGGGGTTACCAGGGTGCCGTCGGGTTGAGCAATGAGGCTGTCGAGCCAGTATTCGCACACTTCCTTCATCGCTGGGTAGGCCCGGTTAAGCAGGTATTCTTTGTCGCCGGTGAAGCGGTAATGGTCGTAGCTGTTTTGGAGCAACCAGGCGCTCGCTCCGGGAACCCAGTCCCAGGTCGAACCGCCGAACAGTCCGCTCTCCCCGCGTATCAGCCAGCCACGCTTATTGAATTTCTTTTGGGTCGCTTCGGTGCGAACCGCACGGATCGACTGAATCCAATCGGAATACGGTTCAAAACATTCCGAAAGGTTGGCCACATCCGTGGGCCAGTAGTTCATCTGAACATTGATGTCGGTATGATAATCGCAGCGCCAGGGCGGGTTATTGGAATTGTTCCACTTGCCCTGTAAATTCGCTGGCAGCCCCCCTTTGCGCGATGAGGCGATGGTGAGATAACGGCCAAACTGGAAGAGCAGCGTCTCCAGTTGGGTATCCCGTTCCTTGGTTTTTTTGAAGTTTTCCAATCGGACATCGGTGGACAGAGACGTTGCTGGGGTCATGCCAAGGTCAAGGCTCACGCGATTAAACAGATTTTGGTAATCGTGGAGATGCTCAGCCAGCAGGTCGTCCCAACTGCGCGCCGCCGCCGCCTGAATCCGGGTGGTGACTTGGGCCAAACAGGAGGGATCCTTCCAGCCCTTCGTCCGATCCTGCACAAAATCAGTTCCGGCTGACAGCAACAGCGTGAGCGTCGTCACGTTTTCGAAAGTGATCGTGTTGCCGTTAACCGAGACCTTGCCGCCATCATGAAGGACGCGGACCTGGGCCTCGTAGGCAAGGGCCAAAGCGTACCCTTCGCCGGGTTTCTTATTGGAGGATCCGCCTTTGTAGGTGTAACCGGCCAGCGATCCCGCCGAAGTGAGCGTGTTGTTGGCGGCGCTGATCGCCCCTTTGTGCATATCCGTCAGCTCGACGGATCCGGTGAGCGCACCGGGTTTGTCCGCCGTGTAGCGAAACACCATGACCTTGGCCGGATGGCTGGCGAAAGCCTCGCGGTGATAGTTGACACCGTCTTGCATATAGGTGACGGTATACACGGCGCGCCGGAGATCGAGTTCGCGCCGGTAAAAAGTCGGATTCGGGGCATCCTTCACTGCTGGCTTCGCAGTGTCAGCACCCCATTTTATAAAAACATCGCCAAAGGCCTGATAGGCCCCCGTATCTTCCTCATCACCGATCCACAGGCTTTCTTCGTTGAACTGGATTTGTTCGCGCTGAACACCGCCAAACAACATGGCACCCATGTAGCCGTTGCCGATGGGCAAGGCCTCCTGTTCCCAGCGGGTCGCGGGTTTCCCGTACCAAAGGGTGAGGTCTTTTTGCTGAGTGGGCGGCTCTGCAGCAGAAATGGAAAGCTGGTACGATAGAATTGTGAGCGCAGCAGAGGCAAGTATCATTGGTATTTTCATAAGGTCCGAGTATTTTAGTGCTAACGAACGTGCCTGTTTTGTCCTACTTGTCTTCATGGTTTGGGTTCTTTCTATTATTGGGGTGTTAACGAAATGGTCTCGGCAGGTGTGGTCTCGAATTTCAGCCGGTCGCCGGAAAGCGTTTCGGCGTTTTTA
>SERZ01001735.1_pt1 | contig 11798 bp, 6 predicted proteins | sample 3171461 | NCBI WGS metagenome assembly SERZ01 (sample SAMN06051861, study PRJNA518727) | freshwater metagenome | biome: subpolar coniferous forest; feature: holomictic lake; material: water; isolation source: holomictic Lake 227, 6 m depth | place: Canada: near Kenora, Ontario | collected 2013-06-25... | reverse complement strand
GAATACGCGTACGGCGGGCAAGTTGCCGTACAGGCGAGGACGCCTATACGCCCAGGCTTGCAGCTAGCCATACGAAACCGGTTACTCCTGATCGATTTCAACATACCAACATTCCAGTATTCCTTGCGTTAGTATTTATCGACAGCCTTTTGGATGATCACCGGACCGAGAAGCCCAGAGGGCATCAAAGTCGTATAGTGCTTATCACCTTTGGGCTCGTAGAACTTCGTGATATTTGTCTTGGTCCGGCGCTGATCCAGCGGCAGCTTGGCGTCGCCGATCAACCGGTTGGGCCAGAAGTTGACGACTTCGATGTCCAGACGGTTGTCTTTTTCTTTGAGTGTTCCTTCAGGTATCTGCACGCTCCATGGCGGACACCAGACCACGCCGAGATCATGACCGTTGAGTTTGATGCGCGCCATTTCTCGGACTGCGCCGAGATTGAGGAAGAGGGAGGTCGGAGATCGGAGGTCGGAGGTCGGCCAATCGAAAGTCTTTCGGTAGGTCGCAGGGCCGGAGTAGTATTTGATCGCTGCTTCAGGTCGCTGAGTCCAGTCCGTCAAGGTCTCGAACACGACTGCCGACTGCCCCCCCGGCCGCCGTAGCCTTGGCGAAGGAGGCTGCTGACTGCTGACTGGATAGAACCAGGCCGGATCGAACGTCACGTCCCATGACCCTGTCAATCCCATGACAGGTTTCAGCTCTTGGAAGTTCTCTTTTAAGGACTTGGGACTTGCGACTTGGGACTTGCGAAAGATAATGAAGAAACTCTGACATGGCGCGAAGGCAAGGGAGATTTCTGTCCGGCCGTCCTGGGTCGCTTGAAAGACCGGAAGTGGACGGAGTGTTCCAGTGACTGGGTCCCAGAGTTCAGGCGTCTTTCCCTTCACGCGGAACAGGCAGTCGGTCCGCAGTGCTGTTGCTTGTCGGTTCGCTACGAAATAGATTTCCGTTTCGCCATCCTGCCGGTGAATGTAATCCAGTGGTGCATTTGTCATCGCGTGGTCTGTATATTCGAAATCCGGCATCAGGTTGGAGCTCTTCAGCCAGGCAACGGCAGTAGCGTGCTGCACCAGCCCCTTCTGGGAATCGCTTCCCCACAGGTGATGGATCAGCTCCTGTGTCTCGGTGTCGCCCTTCTGCCACGCCAACAGTCCTGAACTGGAATCCGGGCGCGGCCCGATGAGGATGGCACCGGCTGCTGCCAATTCGCGCAATTTGCGCAGCACAGCCAGCGAGGCGGTTCGGTGCAGGGGCAGGACCAGCGCGCCGTAGCTCATGCCATCTGGCAGGACGATCCGACCAGCCTTGACAGACACGCGGTTAAGCAGCACGTATTCGGAGGCCACATCGTAATCATATCCCGGAGGCAGGCCTGCGGGGTTAATCGCCTTGAGACCAGCAAAGTTCGGTGCGAGGTCGCCGTAGTAATACAAAACATCCCCCACAAAGAGCCCTTGCCGCAACACCCATTGACAACGGTTGATATAGGAGAGAAATCCCTCGGACTGCTGCCACCACGTGCTGTTCGGGTTGAAGTGCGTGCCGGGAAACATCTCCTGCCCCGGCATTCCCATTTCTTTCGGCGAGCAGGTAAGGAGCGTCCAGACGAGTTGATTGAGCCCTTCGCACAACGCGCGGTCGAAGTTCGGCTTGAGGTTGTCCCAGACGGTCTCCTGCCAGTGTGGACCGATGGTGGTGAAGCCCTCTGCTGCCACAATCTTCTTGCCGTAGGTATGGGCTGCGGAGGCAGGCTGTTTGACAAAGAAGCGCGCACGGTCCGGCACGCGATGGCGCCACGACGTGGCCCAGAACTCCGACATCGGCGCATCGATCATGCCCAGGCAGTGCTGGGCATCGATGGGTACGCCGTGCGGTCCGCCGGATTCGGCTCGCACCTGAAGTCCGTGGCGGTGCGCATTGGCCAGGAAGGGTCCGTAATAGTTCTCGGCTGTCAGTTCTCCCACAGTCTTTCGGAAATCATGCAGGAAGCGTTCGCTGGCCTCCACGCTCACAAGAATTTTCCGGGCGAGTACCGGCAGCCAGGGAGTCATATCATAGCCGCGGCGCTTGCGGAACTCCTCTGGCAGGCGCGTGGTCCAGTTATAGGGTTCAATCTCCCAACTGTCGGTATGGAGATAGCGGAGCGTACAACTCGGGATGGCTTTCGCATCGGACATCAGCGGCTCGATCACATCATCCCAGTAGCGCTGGTAAGCGCCTGCATCCATCGGATCAAGCGCCAGCCCGCCCCAGCCTTGGCTGCACGTCGAAACCCTCGCCCCCGGGCCGACAGTGTAGCAGAAGCGGAAGACTCGCCACGTTCCGGCCGGTGCCGTCCACGTCAATTTGCCCTTCGCATCGACGAACTGAGACACGTCAGTCACCTGTTCAGGATCAAGCGCTTGAGGCTCGTCCTGCGCGGATTTGCCGGGGACCAGCATCGACAGGTCCGCATTTGCGCCTCCTACCGGACGATAGAGCGTTTTCACTTCCCAATTAGGGATAAGATTAGGGTTCAGCGACGCAGGCCATTGCCAGCCGGGGCCCGACACGCTGATTTCAGACACCTGCACATTACGGGGCTTGCCGTTGACAGGATTAGAATCGTACGCATCACTGACGCTGAATTCTAACTGGCGAAGCATCTGTGGCTGTTTGAAAGCCGCACGCCAGACCCCGTCCACCCCGACGCTGCCTCCGGCGATGCGCCGTTTGGTTCCGTCTGCGTTTATGGCGAAGATGTCCAGAGCTCTCGGACCGTGCTTCGTCCTCCCGGTTAACGTCAGTGCGGTGACGGGCCGGTCGCGGTCAAACGCCACACGAATCCAGGCCAGCGTGTTCGTGCTTGAAGCAATGTTGTCAGAAACCCAGAAGGTCCCGAGGGCGCTATCATGCAGATTTGAAACTGGATAGTCCTTGTGCGATGAAGAGACGGTGACCTCGCCTGCGATTTTAGTCATTCGGTCGGGTACGGCCATCACGGCCACTTCGCGCAAAAGGCCGTTCCGCGCTTGGGGTGCCGCGAGATTTGCCGTCACAGGTCCTGGCCCCTCGACAATTGTTTCCGTGTAACACAAAATCTTCGCCGCATCTTCGGGTGTGACGCGCGGCCCGCCGAGATTCCAGCCGCTCTGGATATTCAACGCCATCTCTACGTTCAGCCGTGCGCCTTCGCGTAGGGCATGCCGATAAAGCTCACGCCACGCCTCACTGCCGAACACCGGCCCTGCGGGCACTTGCAGATTACCGTCCTGATTTGCGCCACCAGCATCCGTGATCAACGCGCCGCCGAAGCCCTTTTCTTTCATGGCCTCAAGATCGCGTGTAATCGCCTCCTTGGTAACATTGCCATTGAGCCACCACCAGTAAGCGTGAAGCCGAGCCTCCGCAGGCGGCTTTAAAAAACCGCCTTCCAGTGAGAGTCCATCTGCCATAGCAACATGCGACAGCAATAGTACCCCAATAAGCAGGCGATTCATCTTTTGACTCTTCTCGGTTTTAGGATTCTTCATTTTTCTTTTCTTTGCGGTCTATGTGTTCTATGTGGTTAATAACAACTATTACAGGTTTAATACACGCCGAATTCCAGCCCCGCATCGAGCATAGCCCTGAAATTCTCAGGTGGAATATCATCCATGACGCTGTGGTTGGTCGAAAGAATATAGCGCCCTCCTGGCTTGAGCCGTTCCATATGCTGTCGCACCTCTTCCCGTACCTGCTCGGGCGTCCCGAACGCCAGAGGCCCCGCGACATCAATGTTGCCACTCAGCGTGAGCCTTTCGCCATACCGCTTCTTGATGTCGTAAATATCCATCGAGTAGGGCTCGATCGGGTTGAGGGCATCCAGTCCCAATTCCATGATGATGCCGTCCATTACATTTGTTAGGTTGCCGCATGAGTGGAACATGACTGGCAGCCCCGCGTCCTTGCCCACCTTGATGATACGCTTTGCACGTGGCATCCAAAGTTCCTTGAAGGACGCAGGTTCGACGAATGTCCCGCTCTTGAAGGCGATGTCATCCGCCATGAACAACACGTCAACTCCTTCCTCCACGGCGATCTCGGCCATCTTGACGTAATAGTCTGTACAGATATCAAACAGCGTCTCCACAAATTTGCGATCCGTGTAGAACTTTACCAGAAACTCATTAAAGTCGCACAGGAAGAAATAACTACACTGGAAAAATGCGCCGGTACACCAACTGACCGCCAGGTTCTGTTGCTTCGCGACGCGCACATAATTTCGGATGACCTCCCGGCGGGGATTGAAATCAAACTTCTCGTTCGGCAGAATCGCCTTCTCCAAGTCCTCCCATTCGTTGATGCGCCGGTCGTTGATGACGTGCAACCCGCTTTGATCATCGCGCCATTTCAAGGGTGTCCACAACGATTCCAGCGTCATCGCGTCCATGCCGGTCTTCTGGCAGATCTCGGCGAACTGTTCGGGCGCCATCGGTGGCGCATACAGCGCCTCTGCGGAATCACCGCGCGAGGCCGCCATAGTTGTGCCCACGTCTTGCCCCAGCAGCGCCTTCACATTGCGCGCTTCAATCAGGATCTCGTAGTTCGGCACCCGGTCGGGTATCCCACCCCGCAAGGTGGTCAACAAGCGTTCCTTGTTCGGCCTTTTCAAGTCAGCGTTCATTGATCATTCTCCTTTCAGCACGAGGATGCGCACGGGTCCGAGCAAGCCTGAGGGAAGCAACTCGGCTGGCTTCCCGTCCTTTTTGCGAGTCCCGCATTTTTTGCAGCCATAACTCGCTGTTTCCTGGGTATCATAAGTGCGGACATTCGTTACGGTGCGGCGCTGCTCTTTAGGCAGGGTCGCATCGCCGATCAGCCGGTTGGGCCAGAGATTGGCTACCTCGATCTCCAAGACGTTGGCACCCGGCTTCACGGCGCTGGAAATGTCGACCTGCCAAGGCGCTGTCCAGACGGTGCCGAGATCATGGCCGTTGAGACGGACGCAGGCGACGTTCTTGACTGTGCCGAGCGAGAGGTAGAAAGTTGAAAGTGAAAAATTAAAAGTGGAAACTTGGGGGAAATCGAATGTCTTACGATAGATGGCGATGCCGGAGTAGAGTTTGATTGCTGCTTCAGGGCGCTGGGTCCAGTCTTCCAGTTTCTCAAACAAGACTGCCGACTGCGGCGGCTGACTGCTGACTGGATAGAACCACTTCGGATCGAAGGTCACCTCCCACGCACCTGTCACGTCCATGACGGGTTTCAGTTCTTGGAAATTGACCCCTTTCTCCTGAACCCTGAACCCTGCCCCCTGACCCCTGAAGACGACAAAGAAGGACTGACGTGGCGCAAACACCATGGGCACCTCCGTCCTCCCGTCGTCTGTCGCCTTGTAGACAGGGAGTGCACGGATCTTTCCAGTCACCGCGTCCCAGAGTTCAGGCACTTTGCCTTTCACGCGGAAGGCAACCGGCACCTGGATATCCAGGAGGCTTTGATTGCTGACAAAGTAGATCTCTGTTTTTCCGTCGCGGCGGTGGATCCAGTCGAACTTCGCGCCCGATACAGATGTGTGAAACTCGATGTCGGGCCGTTGGCCATCAGCGAGAGTAATGGCATCCAACGCCCCTTGGCGCAGTTTCGGAACATCAGCGAGTCGTGAGGCTGGACCGATGACGGCCACGCCTGCCGCCGCCAACTCATTGATCTTCTTCAGGCTCAAAGGAGAAAGGATAGCGTTAGCTTCATGCGGCAGGACCAGATAGCGGTAGCTCATGCCATCGGGCAGCAGCAGGCGGCCATCCTTGGCTGTGGCGCGCGTCAGGAGCACCTCTGCGTTGAGTACATCATAGTCAAAGCCGGCAGGGCGGAGCGGTTGCTGTGCGGGACGCTTTTGAATGAAGCTAGGGACAGCTTCATTCTGAAGGTAGGCGAAGTCTGCAACAAACAACCCCTGACGCAGCATGAGCTGACAGCGCGCCAAGTACGTCAGCCACCCGTCCGCCAACGGCCACCAGGTGACATTGCAATCAAAGTGCGTGCCGACGTGAACCCACTGGAACCCTGGCTTCGCGTCAAGTTTGGGCTGATGAACCCAGAAGCAGAGCACGTTGCGGGTCAGCCCCTCGCAGAAGGCTTTGTCGCCGATGTCCTTGAAAATCCAAGGCTCGGCTGTCCAATCGCACGCGGCCATCGAGGTGAAGGCTTCGGCCTGGCAGAGCGGCTTGCCATAGATGTGAGCGGCACTGGCAGCCTGCTTGAGGCTGGGGTTATCGCTGTGCGTCACATCGCCATTCGGCTCGTAGTTCCGACGCCAAAACTCGCCCATCGGAATGGCTGTTCTGCCCAGACACTGAAGCGCGTCGATCCAGTGGGAGAAGAAGGGGCCGCCGGACTCGGGATGGGTACCGCGCAAACCGCCCTTTACCGACAACTCCTCCAGTCGTCCATAGTAGTTCTCAGCCACCAGGTCGGCGGCTGTGCGGCGGTAGTCCTGCATGAAGCGGGCGGTCGCTTCAGTCGAGTCCACAGTCTGCCCCAGTGCGGCAGGCAGCCAGATTAGCGGATCATAGCCGCGCCGCTTCTGGAACTCCTCGCGCATTTTTGGCGTCCAAGTCGGTTGCCCCAGTTCCCAACTGTCGATGTGAAAATACTGGAGTGTCTTGCCTGCCAGCGGACCGGCATCGGCGAGCAGCTTCGCGCCTGTCTCGGCGAAGTGCGCATCCATCGCATCCGCGCTCATCGTGTCGATCTCCAGTCCGGTCGGACCAGAGCCGACACATTTGATGTTGTTGCCATGGAGCGTGGTGCCGATGCGCAAAATTTTCCAGGTGCCGGCAGGCGCCGCCCAAGCCAGCTTGCCGTCCGCAGTCAATAACGACGTGACATCGATTGCCGCACGGGAACTCCATGCCGCAGACGCTGGCGTCTTTTGCTTTGGCGACAGCAACTCGATATGGCTGACCTGGACATTCCAACTCGCTTCGCCCCGATAGGGATGCGCCGACAAAAACACGACGCGGAAAAGGATGGCCTTAGTTTCCGGAAAAAGAATGGCCTTCGCCTCCAGCGGCTTAAAAGTCTCGCGTTTGAGCGGACGGAAGGTCGCACCGTCATCCGAACATTGCACTTCAACCTCTTTAGGCCCGCATTCCGGATAGGTCTTCACATAAACACCCCCAACCACTTGGGGCGCATCTAGCTTAAACTGGAGAAACTCCGGCTTCTCAGGCGTCGGCCCCATGCCTGGCTTGTTGCCGTTGGAAATCCAGCGTGATGTGTCATCTCCGTCTTCAGCAAGAGCCGGACCGTAATCCTGAAACTGCGAACTGGCGCTCCATTTGCCTGTAAAGGTGGACTCTTCCGTAGGAGAAACGAGGACTGCGATGTCACGGTAGAAGCCGTGTACAGCCTGCGGCTTCGGCAGGGTGACAGAGATGTTCCCGGGGCCTTTGACGATTGTCTGCGAAGAGACCAGTTTTTTTGCGGCATGTTCAGGCGTGATCCACGGCCCTCCGGCATTCCAGCCACTGCAGAGGTTGACGGTCAAGACAATGCCGCAGCGATCCGCCTCACGCACCGCGTGCTTGTAGAGTTCCCGCCACTCGGGACTCATAAAAGCTGGCCCGCGTATCACATCCTTGCCCGCCTCGCCGGCATCGAAGAGTAGCGCACCGCTGATGCCCTGCTTGCGCATCTGCTCGAAGTCGCGCGTGATCCCTTCCTTGCTGGCCGCGCCGTTGAGCCACCACCAGTAACACCACACCTGCGCCTCCTTGGGCGGCGATAGGAAGCCCGTTGCCAGCTTGTCGCTCGCAGCTCCTGAAACGCCGCTCAAGGCGCCGCATAAGAGCGCCAGTATTACTGTCTTCTTGTTCATAAGTTGTCCCCCTTTGTCTTTAACCGAAAAATTGCCTTATTGCCTTATTGCGTTATTGCCTTATTTTTTGGGCACTGCGGCTCACCGAGACGGTTTGTCCCCGGGGCATTTTACTGCCAACTGCTACTGCCTACTGCTACTAACCCGCCCACGGCCGGTGGGCTTACATATCAAACACCGCCTTCGTCATCTTGACCCATTTCGCAAGCCTGCCCCGTTCCCCGTTCACGGTATACAAGTCCCTGAAGAGAAGTTCCACGTTACAGTCCCTTGTGGCAGCGCGAGTTTTGCGCATGTCCATTTCTGCCGCCTGCCAATCGGGATTCGCTCCGCTGAGAAAGTTCGGTGACGGCTTGCGCGAATAGACATAACACTTGCCCAACATCTCGCCGATCTTCTGGAAGTCGGCCCAGCCAGAGACCGAGACGGAACGCAGATTGGGGATCGCCGCCATGATCAGGTCAAGCCGGTCATGCACCGGTTCGCAGCAACCATAGTAGATCAGGCCGAATTTCGAGCTGAGCTTTGCGAGATAGGGCAGAAAGAACTCCTTGAACATCTCTGGCGAGATGCAGGTCGTCTCTTGCGATTCTGCCCAGCCCCAAAGATTTTTCAACGTCACGGGCTCCGTCGAATCAGGAGAGGGAAGTTCCGAGGCATAACCATAGCCCCGTGGTCCCGCCATCTGGTTGTCCGTATTGAAGGCCAGGAGTTTTTGCTGCTCCATAAAGTCGAAGAGTCGCGTGCGGTCATCCAGCATGTAGGCCATCAGCGCATGGATGGTCTTGGGTGCATCATAAAGCCAGTACAACAAGCCGTCGTTACCGATGAAACGGTAGATCTGCCACGTCAATCCGAAGAAGAACATCCCTGTCCAGCCGTCGTCGCCCGGATACACGTTGAATGGATCGTAATTGCCAATTCTGACCGGAAGAATGTCGCCCATCACATCTTCCAGAATGCGCTTCAATTGGAATGTTTTCTCACGGTCGACCCCGAAGCTCCGTTGCTTCAGTTTATTGATCTCCTCTGGTGTCTTGATCGGGAAATTAAAGCTGTAGCCCAGTGACTTCTCGCCTGTCGACGTGGTCGCAGGCTTGGTCTCGACCTGGACGCCGAAATCCGGCAGCGTCATCTGCCACCCCAAACGGTAGTAGGGTTCCACCACCACGTCGTCCCCGACTTCCTCTACATGGCGGATCGTCTCGACCATATTGCGCTCAACTGCGCGCAAAAATGGATCTTGGCAGACGAGGTCTTCCGTCATGACGAACCCCTCGACCGAGCTTGTCTCGACCATAATCATCGGACGTTCCATCTTCAAGTCATGCACCGCGCGCCAAAGCTTCTTCCGCTCGTCCATCACGATCTGCGCAGCAAAGTCGCGCCAGCGTGCGGCTAGGTCGCGGATGCGTTGTCGGTCTGCGGCTGTTGTTATCATGTTCTCCTTGACTCTAACTTGAGCGTTAAGAGTTGGGCGTTGAGCGTTAAGTTTTAACACGCAACGTTTAACTTTTAATGCTTAACTCTTAATTTAAAAAGTTACTCCTTCGTCTATTCCTGGGGTGTTAACTGCCAACTGCCACCCTGGCCGCCGTCTCATCCACCGTAGCCGTATCCGCGAAAGTGGAAGCCTTGGCGAAGGAGGCTGCCCACTGCTACTGCCGACTGCCATTCAATCCCTCCACTGGGCGGAACAAGCGGCAACTCCAGCCAGGCCAGCCCGATATCGCGCTTCATGTGACTTTTGCCGGAGCCTGTTCCGCCGCCCGTGCGACATTGCCGGCCAGCAGTCCTGCCAGCGCCCATTTAATAGTGCTTGTGATTTTCATTCCTTTTTCCTTGCGCCCATTTTTTAATCCTCACATCCTCGCCGCCTCAATAAACGCCTCAATATTGGCCCACGGCACGGACGGATCAAGAATGTGGGCGGGTGCCAGCAAGAAGCCACCACCCCTGCCGAGCTGTTCGGCTGTTTGACGGACTACTCGCCGGACGTCGTCTGGCGTGCCGTGTGGCATCACGGATTGTACCCCGATTCCACCCCAAAAAGAAAGGCGGTTTCCATAGTTTTCTTTAATCCGCGTCAAATTATTGCATTCAGGTTGCACCGGATTCAGCACATCAATACCAGCCTCGATCAGGTCATCGATCACCTCTTCGACCTTGCCACAACTGTGCATAAAGATGATCACTTCGGGATCCACCTGCTTGGCCGCTGTCACAATCCGTTGGACGCGCGGCAACAGAAACTCCCGATACATCTCCGAGGAGAACATGCGGCCCTGTTGCGTGACGATGTCATCCCCCAGCCGGATAATATCCACGCCAGCCTTGGTGAACTGCCGGGCTTGCTGGACGCGAAGCTCTGTGATCCTCTCGCAGATGGCATGCGCGATTTCCGGGTTCAGGACAAAATCCGTCATGAGCGTCTGCATACCGCGCATCAGCCACGCCATTTCAAAGATCGTCTGATACATCTCTCCGCAGACCGCATAGCCGCGCTGGTGATAGGCCTCAACCTTGGCCACTACGTCAACATAGCGGTAGTCCTCGCCCAGATCGGGCCACGTGAAACCGTTGATCTGCTCGACCGTCTCCATCGCTTCCAAGGGATGATACTTGTAGTCTGGAATTTCAAACCGCGTCGGCACCGCACCCACGCCCCATTCGCTGAAACTCACGTTGTCTTCAAGCGCTGTGAAATACTTCGAAAAATCAATTGTCCTGCGGGTGGGGCCGGGTAGGACGAAGCGGGTGTCAAAATCAAAATACTCCTCGGGAGACAGATCCGCCCCGGTCTTTTCACGGAAGGTCTTCATCAGCAAGGGCGTGAAGGCTCCCCAACTGATCTCGAAGGGGGCTCGATCGGGAAGTGCTTTGCGTCTCAACGCCTTTAATACTCTTTCACGTGAGGTCATTTTTTTTATAATTTCGAAGCAAAAATTGAATTTTCAACAAAGTTGTTTCTTAGAAAAAGCTGACCATTGTAGCGCGGGGGAGCAACGGTTCGGCTTTGATCTCAATCGCATTCAGGCGTATCCCGGTTGTGTCGGTTGCACCGCTGAACGTATCCGTGAGCGAAACCGTCACCGTGCCTGAGGCGGATGCCTTGAAGACGCCAGAGACCGTATACGCGGTGTTCGATGTCGGATCCACGCCGCCTATCCACGCCAGGGGTCCAGCAGAACCGATGGTTCCCGAGGTGCCGGCAAAGATGACGGAATGGTTACCACCTTTCGAGTAGTCGTCGTAAGAGTAGAAGGTCAGGGTGTACCGTTCCCGAGGCAGAATAGCGGGACCGGAGAGGGTGAGGCTGATAGACTGGGGAGATGTGCCATTCTTAAAGGCAAAGTCATTGTAAATGTCGGCAAACGCCAGGTTGCCACTGTTCGTCACTCCGCCTCGGTTATAGAAGCCACCCAACGCCGAATCCAGTCCGCTTAACGTGACCCTCACTTCTTTACCGGCAAGCGTCAGATAGGTTGCGCTGCCGGCATCTTTCTCGTCAAAGTCGACAAAACCAGACTGTGTCTTCGGTGCCCCTGTGGTGGTGGTGTTCTGAAAATCGACTTTCAGCGCTAGATTGGTTGCCACCCATGAGGCAAGTCCGACCTGCAAATCATCAACGGCGTGGCAGGTAAACCCCGTCCCCGATCCATAATCCATCAGTGTCATGTAATTGTTGGTATAACCGGCTCCTGTTTTCGTATAACAGAAAAAAGGGCTGGCGTTCCCATCGGCGAAAATGGCGATGAGCGTCGAGTTGGTTCCATCCCACGGGTTGCCATCCACAAAGTCTGCCACCCTGATGTCGATGGCGTGATAACCGTTTGTCACGGTCGTGTAGGTTCCGCTGCTAATCTGATTTGTTCCATCAAAAGCGTAAAAACTTCCGTTCCCTTGGAAAATGATGCCGAACCCGTCACTTTGGAGGACTGTTGTGTTGCGC
>SERZ01001734.1_pt1 | contig 11799 bp, 7 predicted proteins | sample 3171461 | NCBI WGS metagenome assembly SERZ01 (sample SAMN06051861, study PRJNA518727) | freshwater metagenome | biome: subpolar coniferous forest; feature: holomictic lake; material: water; isolation source: holomictic Lake 227, 6 m depth | place: Canada: near Kenora, Ontario | collected 2013-06-25... | reverse complement strand
GGCCTTCGGGCCAGGTTACGCCACAGGCGCGCAGTTGCTCCACCACCTCGCGGTTGTGCGGCTGGTCAAAGAACGTGCGCAGGCTCAAGGCCACGATCGGGCCGACATCATTGACTTGCAGCAGTTGCTCGACGGTCGCGTTCATGATGGCATCCAGGTTGCCAAAATGGCGCGCCAATTCTTTGGCAGTGGCCTCACCGACGTGGCGAATACCGAGCCCAAACAAGAAACGAGGCAAGGTAGTTTTTTTGGATTTTTCAATCGCATCCAGCAGATTCTGAGCCGACAGCACCGCCATACGGTCCAATCCTTTCAAGGAATCCATGGCGAGTTTTTGCTTGTCGTCGTCAGTCAGGGATTGCGCCAATTGGTCCGTAGTCAGACTGAGTAATTCGGCTTGCGAGCGAAAGCCCAAGCGGTACAAGTCGGGCAGAACCTTGACCACATCGCGGTCCACCAGCTGATCAACCAGTTTGTCGCCCAAGCCCTCAACCTCAACCGCCCGCCGCTGGGCAAAGTGCAATATCGCTTGCTTGCGCTGGGCGGCACAAAACAACCCACCGGTGCAGCGGTGATTGACCTCGGTTTTTTCGCGCACCACCGCGCTGCCGCACACCGGACACTGGCGCGGCATGCGGAAGTTGGGCACATACTGTGGTCGCTCAGCCGGCACCACACCGACCACCTCGGGAATCACATCGCCAGCGCGGCGCACGATGGCCATGTCGCCGACGCGCACCCGTTTGCGGCGCAACTCGAACAGGTTGTGCAGGGTGGCATTGGTCACATTGACGCCACCGACAAACACCGATTGCAAGCGTGCCACCGGCGTGAGCTTGCCGGTGCGCCCGACCTGCACGTCGATACCCAGCACCCGTGTTTGTTGCTCCTGCGCCGGAAACTTGTGCGCCACCGCCCAGCGCGGCTCACGCGTGACAAAGCCCATGCGGCGTTGCAGCGCCAAGCTGTTGACCTTGTAAACGACACCGTCAATGTCAAAACCCAGGCCTTCACGCTGCGCGCCAATGGTGTTGTAATACGCTACTAATTCAATAGCACCTTGTGCAATAGATACCTGGGCTGCAACCGGAAAACCCCATAATTTCAGGGTTTGCAGCAGCGCATAGTGCGTGGCAAACTCAGGGCCACCGGCCTCCACTGGCGTGATCTCGCCCAAGCCATAGGCAAAGAAACTCAAGGGCCGCTGGGCCGCAATCGTCGGGTCGAGTTGGCGCACCGCACCGGCGGCAGCGTTGCGGGTGTTGACGAAGGTTTTTTGCCCGCGCTCGCGCTGCTGTTCGTTCAGGCGTTCGAAGTCGTCGCGGCGCATATAGACTTCGCCCCGCACTTCCAGCACGGGGGGCACACCGGCGGGGAGACGCAGCGGAATCTGTCCGATGGTGCGGATGTTTTGGGTGACGTCTTCGCCCATTTCACCGTCACCCCGCGTGGCGGCCTGCACCAGCACACCGTGCTCGTAACGCAGGCTCATGGCCAAACCATCAAATTTGGGTTCAGCCACGTACTCCACCGGGGGCGCCGATTCATCCAAGCCCAACTCGCGCCGCACGCGGGCATCAAAATTCTGGGCGCCACTGGCTTCGGTATCGGTCTCGGTGCGGATGCTCAACATCGGCACCGCGTGGCGCACGCTCACGAACTGGTCCAGCGGGCGACCACCGACCCGTTGTGTCGGGGAATCGGGGGTGATCAATTCGGGGTGCTGCGCCTCGATCGCCTGCAATTCCTGAAACAGACGGTCGTATTCGGCATCAGGAATCGTAGGCGCATCCTCCACGTAATAGCGGTGCGCGTGCTCGTGCAGGGTTTGCCGAAGCTGCGCCACGTGCGCGGGATCAGGCAGGGGCGTCAGAGAAGAAAACAAGTCTTGCATAAGCTATCGAAAATTAATGTCGGGTGACCCTGAGCGGACCTGACCAACCCGTTTGAAGCGCACGAAGCGTGGCTGAGACTCAAGAAAAAAGGCGACGCGCCAAAGCAGAACCGGCCGACAGGTCGCGCCGGTCCAGCGTGTCGTACAGGTGTTCCAACTCGGCAGCAATCACGTCCAGCGCTTCGGGCGGCAGCAGCGTGCCGTTGTCATCGGTCACCACCCCGTCCATGGTGCTGGCCAGCGACACGGCGGCCTCGCGCATGCGCATAAACGCCTGCTCGCTGCGGTCGACCTGGGCCACATCCAGGCTCAAATTGACTTCGCGAATGGCCGACAGGGCCGGGTCATCGGCCAGCGCGGCTTGCGCATCAAAACTCAAACCCAACACCGGTGGCAGCCCGGCAGAACTGGCCGGCACCACCATGCGCCCGGGAATCGCACCCGCCACAAACCCCAGTCGCGACGCATTTTGCTGCACATAACCGGGACTCCAGGCGGCATTGCGGGCGCGCAACACAAAGCCCAACTGGGCATCGTGGTCACCGGCAAACTGGTCCAGCTCACGGGCGCGGGAAACTTCTTCGCGCATCTCCGGAAAATCGGGGGTGCCATTGATGGCATCGCAAAAGCTCTGTGTCTTCATCACAAACTCAGAGTACTCAATTTCGTTGAGAGCCCCGGAGCGGTTGGCCAGTTGCACGCCGGCCTGAAAAGTGGCGTAACGCTGCCCGGCCTGTGGCATTTCCCAACTCTGGCTGGCGTCGTTGAAACCCTCTATGGCAAAGGGTTTGCTGCCTGCGCGGCGTGTGCTGGGCATGGCGGCCAGCGCGGCTTCGCCCGAAATGGGGCTGTCCAGCGTGATCGGGGCCATGACGTCAATCAAGGCGTCCAAGCCTGGTTTCTTTTCCATGACCGGCAACGGAAAGTCGGCGACATCGAAGGCGGCGGCGTCAAGACCCGGCTCAATGCCCTCCCCCATGAGCGGCTCGGTCGGAAACTCGTCCGGCGTAGCTTGGCGAGGCAGGTTCTTGCGCGAGGTCCAGGCAGCATGCACGGCCATGGTGGCCAATACCAACACGCCGACCACCGCCAAACCGATTTGAAGATTGCTCATAGACATCAATAAACCTCCGCCATCGAAACCGCCGCATCCATATCGACCGCCACGATGCGGGACACGCCCTGCTCCTGCATCGTGACGCCGATCAGTTGTTCGGCCATTTCCATGGCAATTTTGTTGTGACTGATGAACAAGAACTGGGTGCCCTTGCTCATGCTTGAAACCAGCTTGGCATAACGCTCGGTGTTGGCATCGTCCAGCGGTGCATCGACCTCGTCCAGCAAGCAAAAAGGCGCCGGGTTGAGCTGGAAGATGGCAAACACCAGCGCAATCGCCGTCAGCGCTTTTTCGCCGCCGGAGAGCAGGTGAATGGTCTGGTTCTTTTTGCCGGGCGGCTGGGCAATCACCTGCACGCCGGAGTCCAGAATTTCTTCGCCGGTGATGACCAGACGGGCGTTGCCGCCGCCAAACAACTCTGGGAACATTTTGCCAAAGTGCTCGTTGACCGCGTTGAAGGTGCCCGAAAGCAACTCGCGGGTTTCGCCGTCAATTTTCTTGATGGCGTCTTCCAGCGTGGTCATGGCTTCGACCAGGTCGGCGGTTTGGGCATCCAGAAAGTTCTTGCGCTCGCTGGCCGCAGCCAATTCGTCCAGCGCCGCCAAATTAACCGCGCCCAAGGCGGCAATATCGCGGTTCAGGCGGTCAATTTCGCCTTGCATACCGGCCAGGCGCACATTGCCCTCGGCCAGTGATTTGGCGACAGCCTCCAGGTCGGCTTGTGCATCGATGAGCAACTGGGTGTATTGCTCAAAGCCCAGCCGTGCGGCTTGTTCTTTGAGCTGGAATTCAGTGATGCGTTGGCGCAGGGGATCAAGCTCGCGCTCAAGTTGCAGGCGACGCTCGTCGCTGGCACGCAGCTTGGCGGTCAGGTCGTCGTACTCGCTGCGTTTGGCACCGAGTGACTTTTCACGTTCCAGCTTGGCGGCCAGGGCATCCTGCAAGCCACCTTGCGCTGCCGCATCGTTCAGCCGCGCCAGTTCTTCATGGGCTCTTTGGGCTTCAGCCCTGACTGAGTCTGCCTGTTGTGCTGCGGTTTCGATAGCACGCGAGAGCTCGGCCTTGCGTGCATCGAGGCTGCGCATGGAAAACACCGCTTCTTGCGACTGGCGCTCCAGACTGCGCTGCTGCTCCCGGCACTCGTTCAATTTGCGCTCTGCCCCCATCACCCGTTCATCGAGTTGCGCGTGGCGCTCCTGGGTGTCGGCGAGCTGCATATCGAGCTCTTCGAAGCGCCCTTCTGCGGTTACTCGACGCTCTTGCAGGTCGTCCAACTGGGCATCTACTTCGGCCAGGTCACCAGTGATTTGCGCGCTGCGCACCCGGGCCTGGTCAGCCAACTGGGTCAGGCGCAAGGTTTCAACTTGCAAGGCGTGGGCCTGGCTTTGGCGCTCGGTGGCTTCACGGCGAATCACCACCAGACGCTGCGAGGCGTCGGCATAGGCCGACTCGGCCCGCACCAGCGCAGAGCGGGACTCATCGCTGATCATGGCCTGCGCCCGTAACTGCTTCTCCAGGTTTTCAATTTCCTGGGCCCGGGCCAGCAAACCGGCCTGCTCGGAATCGGGCGCGTAAAAAGTCACGCTGTAAGGACCAACAGCATGGCCGCTGGGCACAAAAATCAACTCACCGGGCTGCAATTTTTCGCGATGGGCCAGGGCCTCTTCAAAACTTGGCGCGGTATAGCAACCGTGCAGCCAGTCCACCAACACGGCACGCTGGCCGGCATCGTTAAGGCGCAGCAAGTCGGACAAACGCGGCAACGCCCCTGTTTTTTCAGGCAAAGCCGCTTGCGGCGGGCTGTAAAACGCGAGCTTGGCCGGTGGTGCATCGCGGCCAAAAGCCTTCACCATGTCCAGGCGAGACACCTCCAGCGCACCCAGACGCTCACGCAGCGCGCCTTCCAGCGCATTTTCCCAGCCCTGCTCAATGTGGATGCGGTTCCACAAACCTTGCAAACTGTCCAGCCCATGCTTGGCCAGCCACGGTTGCAGTTTGCCGTCGGTTTTGACCTTTTCCTGCAGGGCCTTGAGCGCTTCCATGCGGGCCGACAAGTCCGCCAGACGGGCCGATTCGGTGTTGACGGTCTGCTGCTGTGCGCGCCGGGTGTCATCGAGTTGCGGCACCGATTCCTGCAACTCATGCAGACGACCTTCGGCCACGCTGGCGGTCTCTTGCGCCTGCTCCAATTGGTCTTGCAGGTTGATCAGGCGGGCTTCATCGGGTGCGGCCAGCGCGTTGCGGTCTGTGTTCAGGCGTTCGCGGCGGGTACAGAACTGGCGCGCTTGCTCCTCGATGCTGCGCTGGTCAGCGGCCAGCACTTGAATCTGCTGCTGCACCTGGGCCACGCTGGCGCGCTGCTCATTGGCGCTTTTTTGTGAGAGGCGCAGCGCCTCTTCCAACTCGGGCAATTGCATCGCCTGGTCTTCGACTTGCGCGGCCAGGAGTTCGGTTTTTTCCTCGCCCACCATGGCGAGCTCAGACAGGCTCTCAATCTCTTCCTGCGCGGTTTCGCTGCGGGTAACCCATTGATCGGCTTGCTCCTTGAGGGTGATCAGGCGCTGCTCCACGCGCTGGCGACCTTCCACCACAAAACGAATCTCGGCTTCCAGCCGACCGACCTCGGTGCTGGCTTCGTACAGCAGTCCTTGCGCCTGGTTGACCTGATCGCCTGCCGCGTAATGGGCTTGGCGCACGGTCTCCAGCTCGGCTTCGATGTGGCGCAAATCGGCCACGCGGCTCTCCAGCGCGTTGATCGCGCCGAGCGAATCGGCTTTCACCTTGGCTTGATCGGCCTCGGACTCGGTCCGTTTGAGAAACCACAGTTGGTGCTGCTTGAGCGTGACATCGGCATTGAGCGCGTTGTATTTTTTGGCGACGATGGCTTGCGCTTCGAGCTTCTCCAGATTGGCATTGAGCTCGCGCAGGATGTCTTCCACCCGGGTCAGGTTTTCGCGGGTGTCGCTCAGGCGGTTTTCGGTCTCACGCCGGCGCTCTTTGTACTTGGAAACGCCAGCGGCTTCTTCTAAAAACAGGCGCAGTTCTTCAGGCTTGCTCTCGATAATCCGGCTGATGGTGCCCTGGCCAATGATGGCGTAGGCGCGTGGCCCGAGTCCCGTGCCCAGAAAAACGTCCTGCACGTCGCGGCGACGCACCGGCAAGTTGTTGATGAAGTAGCTGCTGGTGCCGTCGCGGGTCAGCACGCGCTTGACGGCAATCTCGCCAAACGTGGCCCACTGGCCGCCAGCACGGTGGTCTGCGTTGTCGAACACCAACTCGACACTGGCGCGGCTGGCCGGTTTGCGCGTGTTAGTGCCATTAAAAATGACGTCCTGCATCGACTCGCCACGCAACTCGGACGCTTTGGACTCGCCCAGCACCCACCGAACGGCATCCATGATGTTGGATTTGCCGCAGCCGTTGGGCCCCACCACGCCCACCAGTTGCCCCGGCAGCATGAAGTTGGTGGGCTCCGCGAAGGACTTGAAACCAGATAACTTGATTGAATTAAGACGCACGGAAGGCTGAGATTTTGGCTAGGGGTTTGATGGCATCAGGGGCTTCAGAGCCGCCTGCAGGCGAGGCGTCATGATAACTTGGCGCACAGAAGATCGAGACAGTGGCCTAGGCGACCCGCTCGAATTCACCCAGAATAATGTGACAGTTGCACCCACGGTTAATGCCATCGTAAAGCGTCTTAAATGGACACTATTTTTTTGATAGCTGCCAGCGCAAGTAACACGGGGGCTAGAGGTCGATTTGGCTTATATGTGCCAAAGCCATCACCTCATGCGCGGGCAAGCCTTTGAGTTTGTGGTCGCTCCAGACCTGCCGCCAGCGACGCGAACCTGCCAGTCCGTGGCGCAAACCCAGCATGTGGCGGGCGATGGTCGGCCAAGGTGTGCCATGTTCGGCTAATTCGCGGGCCATGTAGTCGCACATCTGCGCCTCCACCTGCTCGCGGGTGAGTTCTTCTGGCGGGGCGCCGTAAAACGCGGTGTCCCACGAGGCCAGCCACCACGGGTTGTGGTAGGCCTCGCGACCCAACATGGCGCCATCAAGATGCAGCAGGTGCTGCGCCACCTGCTCGTTGGTGGTGATGCCGCCATTGGCCACGATGGTGAGCGCGGGAAAATCTTTTTTAAGCTGGTAAGCCACCTCGTAGCGCAACGGAGGCACTTCGCGGTTGGCCTTGGGCGAGAGGCCCTTGAGCCAGGCGTTGCGGGCGTGCACGATGAAAGTCTGGCAACCAGCCTCGGCCACCGTACCCACAAAATCTCGCACAAAGTCGTAGCTTTCAGACTGGTCAATGCCAATGCGGTGCTTGACGGTGACAGGCACCTGCACCCCATCGACCATCGCCTTGACGCAATCGGCCACCAACTGCGGCTCATTCATCAGGCAGGCGCCAAAGGCACCGCGCTGAACCCGCTCTGAGGGGCAACCGCAATTCAGGTTGATCTCGTCGTAACCCCATTGCTCACCGAGTTTGGCGCAATGCGCCAGGTCAGCGGGCTCACTGCCCCCGAGCTGCAGAGCGAGTGGGTGCTCTTCGGCGTTGTAACGCAGGTGCCGTGGCACATCGCCATGAATCAGGGCGCCGGTGGTCACCATCTCGGTGTAAAGCAAGGTGCGCCGGGTCAACAGACGATGGAAATAACGGCAATGGCGATCGGTCCAATCCATCATGGGCGCAACGGACATCTTCCAGAAATCGGCGGGAACGGGTGTGGGGCTCAACATGGCGTGGATTATCCCAGCCGCGGCGGGGTGGCGCTATTTGAAGAACCGGGTCATAGTCCGATAGATCAGAATCCGTTGATCGTCAGGGTGGCATACAAAACAAGCCACCTTCACTGAAAAACGCCATCCATAGCGCCCAAGCAGAACTGACCGCCAAAGCCAGACCCGCTAACCGAACACCCCAGTCGCCAGCGCCTTTGCCGCTAAAGCGAAGCCAGAGCCAAGGGCCCGCCATCAGTGATACGCTGGTGCCCGCTGCAAACAGGGTCATGACAAATGCGCCATCCATCGCGTTTCCGGTCAGTGCAGCCACCAGCAGGGCCGAATAGAGCAACCCACATGGCAAAAAAGTCCACAAAACACCGATCACCAAGGGTGCGCCCCTGCCCCGACCATGAGCAATCGAGCGGGCAACATGCCAGACTTTGCGGCCGGCTTTTTCAAGCCAGACGGGTTGCTGCGCGTTCCACATCAATAACAATCCGAGTACCAAAGTAGCTACGTGGAAAAGAGTCCATACCGGTCTCAGTGCTGCGGTCTGAACAGACATCCAGCCCAAGCCTTGCATGGAAGCGGCGGCCAGTGCCCCAAGCGCGGAGTAACCCACTATCCGACCAGCCTGAAAACTCCACATGGCTGAATTTTTTCGATCACCTGCTGCCTGGCCGATACCGGCACAGGCAGCGCCACACATGGCAATGCAGTGCGGCCCACCGGCCAAACCCATAAGTAGCGCCGTAACGGCAAGAGATGACTGCATTTGAAAAAATTTAAATAATCTTGGAAAACCGTGCCCGCGTCAGGTCCGATTGCAAATACCGATCAAACACCATGGCCACAGCACGGACAGAATGCACACCGATCGGCGTGAGTTCAATGCCATGGTCATTAAATGTTACCAAACCATCAGCGACCATTGTTTTCAAGGCCTCCAACTCTGAAGCGAAGTATTTTTTAAACACAAGCAGATGAGCCAATTCAATGGATTCAAAAAGTACTTCACCATGGCAAATGAAAGACATGATGACCGCACGACGAACCAGGTCATCGCGGGACAAGCCCAAACCTCGAACCACGGGGAATAGACCTTGGTCAATAGAGTCAAAATAATCAGCAAGAATTTTTGAATTTTGACTGTAAGTGGCTCCAATACGGCTGATCGAAGAAACACCCAATCCGATTAAATCGCAATCTGGTTGAGTTCTGAACCCTTGAATATCTCGATACAGACGCCCTTGCCTTTTGGCAATGGCCAACGAATCAGTGGGTAATGCAAAGTGATCTATTCCCAAATGCACATACCCCGCCGCCAGAAAAGCAGCTATTGAACGTGAACGCATGTCGGCCTTGGCTAAGTCACCCGGCAACTCTGCAACAACAATTTTTCGTTGAGGCTTGAATCGCTCTGGACAATGCTCATAAGCAAACAGAGCAATTCGTTCGGGTCGTAGAGCGATAACCTGAAGCAATGTGCGATCAAACGATTCTGGGCTTTGAAGTGGCAACCCGTAAATGAGATCAATATTGATAGAGTCAAAACCGCGCTGACGAGCCGCCTCAACTAACGACAAAACCATTTCAGCAGCTTGCACACGATGGACCGCTTTTTGAACTATGGGGTCGAAATCCTGAATGCCAATACTTAAACGGTTAAATCCTAAATCTGCCAAGGTATTGAGCCTATCGGCATCAACAGTGCGCGGGTCTATTTCGATGCTGTAATCACCCTTGCTGGAAAATACAAAGTTGCGACGCAACATAGCCATAAATTCGCGCAGTTCCGCATCTGACAGAAAAGTTGGAGAGCCACCCCCTAAATGCAATTGCGAAACAGATTCTCCAATGCCCAAACGCGCGGTATGCAAATCAACTTCGCGACTCAAATACCGCAAATAAGGCGCTGATCGAGCGTGTTGTTTTGTGATAATTTTGTTGCAAGCGCAGTAATAGCACAACGATTTACAAAAAGGTATGTGTACATAAATAGAAAGAGGCTGCGCCATGACTGCAGCCCTGACACGCCTCAAATTCAAAGCCTGGGCGTACTCAGAAACCGAAAAAGCTTCGACAAATCGGTCCACGGTGGGATAGGAGGTATACCGTGGCCCAGACACGTCAATGCGTTGAATAAAATCATCGGAGCTTGTTTCATCTACCGTAATCTTCATAAATTTTCCTTGACAACGCCAGTAATATGCACCGGACAAAGAAGAGATTTTTTGATCCGAATCAAAATAACAAGGAGAAGAAGAACAGACGGCGCACTCAAAATCAGATCAAGCGAACAATTAGTGACAGAATCAATACTATGAATGCTCTAACCACAAACGTCGCTTGTTCCAACTGTAATTTGCAGGAATTGTGCATGCCACTGGGCCTGAGCAGAGAAGAGCTCGACCGCGTTGACGACATCGTTGCATCTCGGCGAAAGATCAAACGTGGAGCCACGCTTTTTCGCAATGGTGAAAAATTTACAAGTCTGTTCGCGATCAGAACAGGATTCTTTAAGACTTGCATTGCCTCTGAAGACGGACGAGACCAGGTAACTGGATTTCAAATGGCCGGTGAAGTCATTGGACTTGACGGCATCGTGAACGATCACCACACCTGCGATGCAATCGCACTGGAGGATGCAGAGGTCTGTGTCATGCCATTCGATCGAATTGAGGAGCTTTCGCGCGAGATTAATTCGCTGCAGCGCCACGTTCACAAAATCATGAGCCGGGAAATCGTGCGAGAGCACGGAGTCATGCTGCTTCTAGGCAGCATGCGGGCAGAGGAACGCCTTGCGACCTTCCTTTTAAACCTTGTACAACGTTTACATGCTCGTGGCTTCTCTCAGTCGGAATTAATACTTCGAATGACCCGTGAAGAAATTGGAAGCTACCTTGGATTGAAGCTAGAAACCGTGAGCCGTACTTTTTCAAAATTTGTTGAAGAAGGCATTGTTGAAGTGAAGCAACGCCACGTTCGAATCATCAACACAGAAGCTTTGAGTGACATCGTCAATCCTAAAGCTTGTAACTGAGTTGTGTTTGCGATTCAATTTCGCATAGCCATGACTTGATGAACCGACATAGCGATCATCAAACGCTTTCAGTTGACGTTAAACTTAAAACGTGAAACTTCAAATATATTAAAAAAACGACGCTGTTGAGTAGTCGTAGCAGGTAAATCTGGTAATTTCACACAAGCGAAAGTTGTGTGCGTGGTCGACTCACATTATGGTTTTTGCGCAGTTTGCGGCTTCAACACCACACCTGTTTGTGCGTGGTTTCGAGCCTGCAAAGCCGGTGCGTGACTAGCACTGTTTTCAGCAGTATTTTCCAGTGTTTTGTTAATCTCAACACCTTTGCGGTAATAGTCTTCAGTGACAAGCTCATCAGGCCTTGTGACAGCGAGGTACAAAGTAATGAAACTTGCAACAACAACAATTGCGGGCAAAGCGAACACCATCCATGCATGGCCAAATTTCCACCAAGGGGCTGATTGCTCAATAACGTTTTTGTTCATATCAATCCTTATCTAGGAACCATAAAAATGGACTTCTCGGTCAGGTGACCCGGAGAGTCCAGCGAATCAATCTCAAACTGCATCGGGTGTGAGCCCGGTGTCGCCACATTGGCTGGCGCCTGCACCCGCACCGCCAGCACGCGCGCCTCGGTCGAGGCGATGGTCACAATGGTCTCGGACGCCATGGCCAAGCCCGGCAAACCACCGACGGTGATTTTGTAACGCTGGGTGGCTTCGGTGGCATTCATCACCTGCAACCGGTACACATTCTCGATCTTGCCATCTTCCACCTCGCGCGCCATCACGCCCCGGTCGCGCACCACATTCACCTTGAACAAAGTGCGCATCGACAAACTCACCACCATGGCCAGCACGATAGCACTCAGGATGCCGGTATACACCAGCACGCGGGGTCGCAGCACGTGGCGCATGGTCTGGGCTTGCGTCCAGCCTTGCTTCATGGCGTTCTCGGTGGTGTACTTGACCAGCCCTCGAGGGTAGCCGACCTTGTCCATCACGGTGTCGCAGACGT
>SERZ01001733.1_pt1 | contig 11815 bp, 11 predicted proteins | sample 3171461 | NCBI WGS metagenome assembly SERZ01 (sample SAMN06051861, study PRJNA518727) | freshwater metagenome | biome: subpolar coniferous forest; feature: holomictic lake; material: water; isolation source: holomictic Lake 227, 6 m depth | place: Canada: near Kenora, Ontario | collected... | reverse complement strand
AATTTATATTGTTCTACTATTTATAGTTTTCGAGTTTTTCTAATTTTTACTTGTAGTAAAATGTCGTATCTTATACAAGTCTATAAATAATGTAAAAGAATATAATATCCTTATTCTTCGTCTGAAGGCGGCAATTCAACTCTATTCGGTCCTTCTGTTTCAGGTGAGGGAGTTTCTATTCCTCCGGAGCCGTCACTATCTCCAGTTTCAGGAGGAGCATTCTTTTTAACTTCAGCAACTTCCTTATCAATCTCTTTTGTCATTGATTTATAATTCTCTTCATTCTGCTGAAGAATATTCTTAGCAACCCATTCCTGAGAAAGGTAAGGCCTCTTTTGATCGCCAGCCATACCATTTGAAGTAAAAGGATCAACCATAGTTAGAAGATTGAAACGCTCTTTTAGAACTTCAATTTCTTTCATTTCTGCAAAGTAACTATCCTGATTGAACTGATATTTAATATCCTGCTTAATATTAGCCCAATCTTCTTTAGTTATAATGCCTTTAAGGACAAGCTGTTTTTCTAACATGTAATCGAACAAGTCTGTGAACTTATTTCTAAGTCTTCCTATAAACCTATTAAACCTAACTTCATCCCTTGTTATTTCAGTAGCTCTTCCAAGAGTCCATTGGTTTGCATCATCCAAACGAGAATATGGAACGTTAAGAGATTTCATTAGTCTTTTTCTGAAATATTCAACATCATCAAGCGCACTTAGTGACTGCTGTCCTCCTGCTAAAATTGAAACTTCGGTGCCCTTTCCACCCTCTCTCCTCGGCATCCAAATATCTTCAAGCATCGACATATGACGCTTGTCGTCAATCATTTCACCGGTCTGGACGTTGTAGCTTAACTTGTTTTTAAATCTATTCTGAACTGCTTGTAAGTGTTCTTCTGCTTTCTGCTTAGGAAGATTGCCTACATCAACATAGAAAATTCTTCTTTCTGGTGCTCTTGCAAGACGATAAATAACAACCGAATCCTCAAGCATTCGGAGTTGATTTAATGGCTTCAAAGCTTTCTGTAAATAAGAAAGCACCATAACGTTATTACCATCAAGTAATCCTGATGTTACATAAGCAATAATATCTGAACTTAGCCTTATAGATGGTATACTTGTATTAAAAGAGTTACTATTGGTTTCTCCGAAACCAACAGGACTATAGACGAAATATTCCTCTGTACCTGTTATAAAAGGATCCTGTTCTTTTTTAACTTCAAGCATCTTCTTAATTTTCCTCGGGTCAATATTTCTAACTTCTAATATTCCCTTCTTAGGATTCTTTTCATCAATAATAGTATGGTAATATAAACGTCCGTCTACATACCATTGTCTAAAAATTTCGTGCCCTCTATTATTGAAATTAAAAAGCTTCAATATATAAGAAAATTCGTCGAGTATTGAATTTTTTATTTTATCTGAGAATTCTACCTGCTCCAAATCTAATTCAACAGGTTCGTTTTTATTATCAATAACTATAGACTCATTAATAATATCATTAATCGCAAAATCTATTTCTGGTTGTAATGCCATTTCACGATACTTTGAAATAGTTTCAAAGTCCCCGCCTATTTTGGTATCGAGATTTAGGTTATGACCAACAATACCTCCAGTAGACGCAATTTCAATCGCACCATCATATACATCCCTTTTAGGAACGATTGAAGTAAGGGTAGTTTCAGATTTCTTTTTTTGAACAAACCCGAAAGCCTGTCCAATAGACTCAAATAGACTCATTTTATCTTTAGGCATATAATAATTTTCCTTTTAATGATCCTTTACACCAACCCTCAGGAATTTCTTCTTTAATTATTGATTGTTTAAAAAGCACCAACCATTAGAGTGATTGGTGCTTTTTGTTATTTATACTAAAATTAAGTAGTAAGCTGTTTCCCAGCTCCAGTAAGAGCATGATAATAGTCATATTTTAACGTAACATCAAAGGTTTCTATATCATCTTTAGTATCCCAGTCTACTGTAATAGCCGCTAATTCTGTAGGCCAAATATTGTAGAAACTATATTTCTTAATAACATCACCTGTTTTACCATATTGCTGAACAAGACCTTGCCCTACGTAGGATGCTGGACTTGCGGTAGCTGGAGATTTACGTATTGATCCTGACTGATCGTTCTGGTCAATCGCATTCATCCAAACTTCAAAAGCATTTCTAATTTTGAAGTTTTCATCGTTAATAACAGTAATTGTCCAATCTGCAAAAGTTCTATCTCCTGCGAACTGTACATCGTGTCCAAAATATGAAAGTGCTTTGAATCCAATAGTAGAGGCTGGAAGACTTGTTGCTTTTGCCATAAAGTTTAAACCTGCGAGGTCTGTAGCCCAAGCACCTGTAATTGTAACGTCAAAGAGGGTAGGTCTTGCACCGTCTCCGACTAAGTTAGAACGGAATTCATTTACGCTAAATGCCATTTTTATATTCCTTATTTTTAGTTGTTAAGTATTGGCTGGTGTTACCAGCTAATTCTGTTTATATTATTTAGTATTAAATTTATCTTAAATTCAATTCATATTTTGTATTCCCACAATCATAATATCTACGGTATCCTGCAATCTCCATTAACTCTTTTTCTGTTTTAGTATCATCATAAAATGCAAGTTTTCCTTTTAGTTTATGTTTTTGAAACTCTTGTCTTGAATATAATTTATAATTATTATCTAAGTACCAATAGTTTGGCTTAGTATATCCCTTGAAAGTCATTCCTACCTTATTATAACTATTTCCATTACCATAAGATCTATCCGCAAAGGTTATAAGTTTATCAATTTCAGGGTAGTTAATTGAAAAATATTTTTTGTATTTACTCAACCCACCAACTACTGTATGATTTATTAAAGCACAATGCCTTATAATTTCATATTCATCTTTTTTGAATCTGGATTTTGAAATTGAAAATATTGAAACAAGTTTTTCGTTTAAGAATAATCCAAGTTTAATAGAAGCTGAAGCATATCCTTGAATGTGATTCTTTTCAACAAATTCTCTATATGAGGAAGAATCTACTTCTTTAATTAAAGTTTTTCTTGCTCCTATTTTTTCACTTAATCCAATTTTATGTTTTATCATTGAAATAATAATAGGTAATTTATTATCTATATCTTTATCTGTAATTTGCATTAATTGAATTCCTAAATTGTTTGCCTTTTCAAGTTTAGAAATATGTCTATTTTCATTATCAGTATGCCAATATAATCCATTTACCTCAATACCTAAACTATACTCCGGTAAATAAATATCTATACTTCTATATGAGTTTTTATTTTTAGTATTGAGAAGTTTAAATTGTTGTATAATTTCTCCATTATAGAAAGATCTTATTTCTTCTATTAACCTATACTCATAAGATGAAATTATTTTAGGAAAACATTTAGGACACATTTCTGTATTTGTAATTCTTCCATTATTCATCCATTTTTCGAAAATATTCCCACATTTGTTATGAGAAATATTAACAGGAAGCTCATTTATCCCATTACTTGATAGTAAAGTATAGCCTATAATTTCCAGATCAGTTCTTAATTTTTCTAATCTATTTTTCACTTTAGATACAGAAGAACCTTTACATTTACATAAATTACAGTAGTTTCTATATCCTAATTCAAAAGATACGAAATTTGAACTTCCTTTACCGCAAAAACAATGAACAATATCAGTTAATGAAATTCCATTTACTAATCTGAAACAATATTCGGTTTTAGATAATTTTAGCCTTTCTGCTTCCGAACTTATATACAAAACAATATCTTCTGATTTATTAGATAGAATATAATTTGGTTTTATTTTATTTTTTAATTTATTTTCTATATAGTTTTTTTGATCTATTATATTATATTCATTTTTGTATTTTCTATTCGTTATAGTTTCCTTAAATTTTTTAACATTCAAAAACGAATCTCTTTTTTTGGATGAACATTTTAAACTTTTACAAGTAGGTTTAAATACCATACCAATACTATTATTCCAAGATAATCTTTCTCCACAATCACAATAAAAGTTAATAGGACTTTCTATTTTAAGTCTAACTCGTTGACCCAAAGAAGGACCTAACCAATCATACTCTACTGTATTAGCAAGAATATATTCTTTATGCCTAAGCACTAATCTTGTATTTACTTTCCCTGTTTTATTAAGAAATTGTCTGAAATCAATTTCTTTGTGTTCCATATTATTTGTATATTTATATTATCAGTTATTTTTACTATAAATTTAGTAGAAACTTATTACTTCCACAATCATAAATCCTAAGGTAATTATTTTCGTTCATTATCTCTAACTCTGTTTTATCTATAGAATATCCTTTCATATTCGTCAACTTCTTTTTCTGATATTTCATTCTTGACTCGAATGTTGCTTCAGAATCTCTTTTATCAAAATACCAATAATTAGGAGGAGTAGAGGAACATTTTTGAAATCCGTTATTTAAATATACATTACCTGACCCAAATCTTAAATCTGCATAGGTCATTAAAGAATTAACACCTGTTAGTTTTAGAAGTTTAGAAAAACCCCCAACTACCGTATGTCCTTGAAAAGTCGAAAATCTCGTTATTTCATATTCATATTTCTTATCAAATCTAGTTCTTGATAAAGATAATACTGATACTAATATATCGTTATGAAATAATCCATAATTTAAACTTGAATTAACATAACCATTAATATGATTAGATTTGTGAAACACTCTAGCCTCAGAACTTGAAATAGTTTTACCAACAGTTTTCCTACCAAATATTCTTGTAGATAATCCTAATTTATTTTTTATCATACTTTTGATAATATCCTTCTTCTGTACCCATTCATGTTCGAATATTGTTATTAAATCAATTCCTTGTTCCTTGCACCAATTATACTTATCTAAATGATAGGTTTTATTCATTCCATCGAATTGATGATGATACTCACCACAATATTCTACACCAAAATTCAAAGAAGGAACAAAACAATCTATTTCTAATCTTTTACCGCTGAATAATTTCTTGGTAGAAATACATTCAAATCCGCAAGATATAATAAAATCTCTAACTTCTAACTCACCTTTAGATTTATTACAAGAATGAATAATAACTGCTGTATCAGTTTCTTTAAAGGCTTTTTTTAACTGTTCTACAGATATATTCTCTATAATTGAAATATCTTTTAGTGTTTTAGTTTTATTTAATTCAACATAATAACTCAAATTATTAATAATTTTTTCATAATCATACTTCCATCTTTTAAATTTAGAAATTGGAAGTGATATATTATTCTCCTTACAGACTTTATTTATAGCAGATCGACTAAGATTAATTTTTTTTGAAAAACTATTTATAGTCTCGTTAGGATTATTACATAAACTTCTGATATATTCAATTTTATCCTTATCTATTTTTTTTCTTTTAACTAATTTCTCTTTTTTATAAAATTTTTTTAACCTTAAATTGATGCTGTTTCTTTTACAAATATCATTTATATTTCGATTACTTAATTTATATTTTACCGCTATGTCAGATATAAAATACTGACCAGATTCACAATTATTCTTAAATTCTAATAAATCAAGATAAATTTCTTTTTTTCCATTATTTTTTTTTATCTCTAACCCTACATCATCGAGCCACCTTTCAACAACAGTTGGAGAAGAAAGATTATAATGTTTTTTTAAAGCGTTTATTGAAAGTATGTTTTTACTTTCTAACATTGTATATACATAGACAAAATCTTCAGGTATAATATATTTTATTTCAACACCTGCTTTATATTTTTTATTTAATTTTTCACTATAAATAGTTTTAGACATAACTTTAAGATTGGTTTATTGTTGTGGTTAGGAATTGGCAGGTGCTGAAACACCTGCCTTTTCTGTTTCTATTATTTATACAATAAATTTAGAACTTTCCTACTACTTCTTCAAACGCAACTCCTGTTCTAACGGCGACGAAATTCAATTGGATGAAGTTGATCGATTTCGCGGGTTTTATATATATATCACCTACAAATTCATTGTTGTCAATTACCTGAGGTGTATTGTTCGATTCGTCACATACAACCAAAAAGTCATATATTCCACGGCGTCCTTTAACTTCCCTAAGGAATGGCTCAACCATTGTCCTGAATTGCGCCCTTGTGAATGAATCGTTGAATTCGAATAAACTATATTTAGCAGCCGTCGATATCGCCTTTTCTAGGATAATGAACAATCTACGAACGTTAATACGGTCGAAAGCAGAAGGTCTCTGAAGACCGGTCTTATCACCGTAAAGAATTGTTCCTTCTCCTGGGAAACTAACAACCGGATTAATACCAGCTTTGTAAATAAGGTCTCTCTGTGCCTGATTAGGATTCCAAGTAAGTTTAATTATACCCTGAATATTTCCTCTATTGAAACCTGCTGGAGACCACCACGGATCCCTAATTGCATCCGTTCTTGCACAAAGACCTGCTATATCAGCATTAAGAGGCAACCAACGATAAAGGTCATTGTATTTATCGTACTGGTATTTCCAACCTGAATCCATTACATAATAAGAAGAAGATCTATTAAGCAAGTTCTTATATGTAACAACATTAGTCGCTACTTGAGTTGCTGTAATACCTGGTTGGCAATCTGACCATCTTGGAGAAATAAAAGCAACACAATCCTTTCTCCTAATTGCGATGTCGATAATGTTTTGCGCTTCTGTAAGGTTTGAATTACCTGAAATTAAAAGTGCTACATCTACCTGCTCAGGATCTGAGAACATATCATAAGCGATAATATATTCATCTGTTACGTTAGATGTAATTATATCACTTCCCTTACTGAGGCTTTCGACTATCGCAGGCTGGGAAACCCAAACTGTTGAAAGGGTTGGGGATGAAATATCGTATCCGAGAATAGTTGAAGCAGTTGGAGTTCCACCTGTTCTAATATAACGTGAAGTTTGGTTAATAATATCCTTGAAATAATTATTAGTACCATCTTCTGCTTTTGCTCCTGGTGTTCTGGAAACGTGTGAGAATCTTTCAAGAACTGTTCCTTTTGTTCCTGAGAAAGCGCCGTATTGATCTATAACAAGAATGTGTAATTCATCATTTGAACCACCTCTTGCGGATACTTGTTCTGAAGTTCCTGGTGCTCTATCGAAATAGTCATTCCATGAACCAGCTGTATTTCCTGTAATACCAATGTCATTAGCAAACGTAACTGAACTGTCGCATACCGCAACTGCAAGACTATTTCCTTTATCTCCAGGGAAACGAGCCATCCAGTTACCTACTGAATCTGATTTAGGTGTATGGTCAAAATCTGCGTCGTTATCAACTCTAATACCAATTGAACCTGAAGTTGCGTTTAGGTTAACTGAAGTATTTGCATCTCCAATTCTTACAACCCAAATTGCGACTGTGTATTGAAGGAAGTTAGATACCGAGAAAAAGTCAGCATAAGTATCTGCTGTAGGCTTTCCAAATATATCAACTAATTCAACTTCATTACTAATAAGTGTTCTTTCGTTAACTGGCCCCCACTGAAAATTACCAGCAAAAGCTCCTACAGATGTAGAAATACCTTTACCCACCGTAGTGGTTAAATCTATCTCAGAAAAGTTAACGCCTGGTGAAACCATAAATGGCATATTTATTCTCCTTTATTTGTTATTAAAATATCTTTTATTTACCATTCCTACTTCCCATCCTTCAGGTATAGGTAAATTTCTATCTAATTGTTTATTTTCTAATGTAGATAAATTATATATCCATCTTTTATTATAATACCTAAATCTTCTTCGGGTCGAACATTAGAAGTTCTTACTCCTTTATAGTGATTTATAGTGGTTATGTGTTATAATTAGTTATAAATAGTTATAGACATTACAGTAAGCTTAAGTTATTGTTTGTTTAAGCTTTGACGAATGTGGAGACATTCGTCATTGCTGTTTTTATATCTATATTTAGTATTTCCTTATTTTCTATAATGTTGTACATTTGTTAAACAAAAACACCCCATAAAAAGGCGCCCTATAAAGAGCGCCTTATCTTTGAACATAATTAGTATATAGGAGTATCGTATCCACTATAATAATTCATAGGAGTAGGAGACTCTGATCTTAAAAATCCTAATCCATCATCAATGAATCCGAAAGAAAGCATTTCATTTTCCATATCTTCAATAGATTTTTCTCGTAACTTAGCAAGTGTGTTAATATCAGTCAACTCTTTAAAATACTTTTGATCAGATAGCCAAGCAAATAACACAAGGCACATTACTAAATCATCATTACATCCGCTTTCAGCTTCGTATGAGGTTCCTTTCTTTGAGAAAGTAGAAAGTTCTTTTATTGTATTATAATCGTTAACAATAAGTTGATTTTGTTCGATTAATAGTTTAAGCATAGAACATCCTATAGACTTAACCGTTTTAGTAGTTCTAATGCCTTTATCCGCACTCTTTCCACTGAAACCTCCTGTTATTCTTTTACCCGATCTACCTGCTGATTCTGTAAATAGCAAGTTTTCATATTCAAAATCGTATTGAAGAAGTTCTGAAACTTGTTCTCCTATATCGTTAATTTCTATTAAGATAGCGCATTCATTATAAGCCTTACAAGTTCGATTTATTATTTCTGCGAATTCAATTGGTGAAGAAAGGTTATCTCTGAATACGCATACTTGTTTGTAAGGCATTTTAGTTATATCGATTATTTGAAAAGCCGAATAATCTAAGCCTTTCCCTCTAGAAACATCGACTACTGTAGAATAAGTTCTACCCTTAACTGGATATTCATATACTGATAATTTATATGAATCAGTTATTGGAGTTTTATGAACTAAATTTTTTAGCGTTGAACCTGAAATCAATGTGCCGGAAGACCCCTGAAATTCGCAATTATGGCTTATAAGATTATTCGTAAAATATTGGTTGCCCTTATCAACTTCAAGTAAGTCATATACATATTCTTCATTATCAGACCCGAAAGATATGAATTTAATACACTCTTTACTATTTTTTGTTGAAATTTCTGCTCCAATATCAAGACTGATGGCAGTAACGAAATCCCCATCTCCATTTTTTATTAAATGATCACGGGTACAGGTTAAGACGTTATTATTAGATGTAGTTATAGTAACTAAATCATTTTTCTTTTCCCTTTTTACCCCAATAAAATCAGACCACCCGAAAGGAGTTAAGATTTCATATTTAGCGTTCTGAACAATGTTTTGCACCGTTGTATGATTTATATGTTATTATTCTCTTTATAGTGAATTTCACGGTTTACATAGTGCAAAAAGATCTTCTATTTGAATAAACTCTTCTTCTTTCGTGTCTTTGTTTCTTACTTTTATAATAGTAGGACCAGCAACACAACAAAACTCTTGGGAAAACATTTGTAGGTCATTGTTCATTGAAGCAAGTATTTCCTTTCTCCATTTTTCATCACGACCCGGAACTCTCTGCCAAGAAACTTCAACATGCTCATATCCGTTCCATTCATCACCCTCCTTCTTAGCTCCCTCACAAGTTTTATAGAAGTGGTTGAGTCCGTTAGGAGTTGATGTAAGTAATATTTTTGTTGTTTCACCTGATGAAATGGTAGGGAAAACTGAAGCAAAGAATTCATCCCAGTTTTCTACGAAAGCCGCTTCATCTATATATAGAAACGAACAATTATGTACTTCGGCTCCTTTAACTGAATAAGAATTATTTTCTTCTACTTCGATAACATCATACACATCCTCTATTAAATGTAAATCGATAACATTTATTATAGGTTTGTTATTTAATGTATGGGAATTGTTAAGATATTCTGCTTCTATCCAACCATCATTAGTTAAAAATTTATGATCTTTTGTACAATTAATATATTTATCATCACCAAACTGAACTTGAATTACTTCTTTTCTTCCCATGTATGAAATTTCAGAAAAATTTCTAAATTTTCCTTGCGATAATATTTTCATAATTTTTTAGTGATAAAACCACGTTCCCATCCTTCAGGAATTTCTTCTGCTGGATTATGTCTGGTATTTTTACCTAATTCAAGATTCTTAATCCATATTTTTCCTGTTTGCTTTTCTGCCGTTTTTTTTATTTTTTCAGGATTCTGATTAATCTTATTCATCCGTTCCGTGTGTTTTTCTTGATTGTTTGTTATCCATTCAGATATAGATTCTCCGCGTTTTTTATTAGATGATATTAATTTAGGTATACCTTTAAATCGTTTACTAACAAGTTCACATTTTTCTTTCTTTTAATATCCTTAGTATCATACCATTCTTTTCTTTTTATATATCTTTTTATAGCTATATCCTGTAAATAAATAGATTTATATGATATAATACCATTATATATTAATTCATTAAATTTAAACTGTTTGTCTTTTTCTGTTGTAAGGTTGAATAATTCAAATACTGATTGTTTATCATAATAAATTTCGCCAGTCTCATTAAGTATAATCTCTGACCAAGAGAATCTATTATTCTTCAAAGTTTCATTTCTTGATTTTTGTATTTTATATAGGGTTTTCTTATTGTGTTTTTTATTATAAAAACCATTAGACTCCCCCGAATAAAATAGTAACACCCCCGCCTATAGAAAGATTATATGTATCATCTCTATCAACAAATTCCCGGTTCACCAATTCTTTTTCTGTATCTTCGGCTTCAGATTTATCATCAGTAACTAATAATAATTCCTGCTTCATATTTTCTGGTCCATACTTTTCCAATGCTCTTTTCATTACTTTTCCCGAACCTAAATAACCATCAGAGAATATAGAATCATAAATGCTTTCCCCCATTAATATATCATCAATAGAGTTTAATTTATGAAATCCTATATAAATTTTATTTGTGATTAAATTGGTTGTTTTATAAACAGTGTAAACCATATTAAACATTTTTATTATTTACAAGACTTTTAATTTCTACAAGATAATAATCGTTATCTTTTTCTATACAAATTTTAGTATCCCCAGTAACACAAGATTTACCACGAATTGCAGATGAAGAAGTAGCCGCCGCTATAATTTTCGATCCGTTTTCGAATTCAACTGAACCTTTATTCCATTCACCAACCCCTTGTTGTATCCATCTTGGAAGTGCTTCATAGGCAATTTTTATCCTATCAAGAATTTCACGCGCAGAATCTCCTTTATTAGCAAGAAGTCCTACAGATTTATGTTCATTAAATAAAACATAATGTAGAATAATACTAACTGCCGCGGTTGTATTATGTGATAAAATGTCATTAGAATAAAATCTATGATCGGGTGAATTTACTGTAATATCATACATATTAGAACTTTGTTTTCTGTTATATACTTTAGTTACAATACTATTACCGAATTTAGTTTTGATTTTAGAAATAGTAGGAATAAGATCCTTGATGAAAACTTCATTATAGTCTTCATCAAAAAGAATATGAGTATCAGCCCCTATAAGATTTAATCCACTATTAGTTTCTATTTCCCATTCTTCATATTCAACGGTTTTGTGGATGGCCGTAATATCTTGCCATCCACTATCAGTTTCTATCTCCCATTTATCTATATCAATTGAAGAAATGAATTTCCGTTCTATTTTATCAGATAATTTAGACATTCTCTTATTGTTTCTTCTTTATTTAATTTATAATCAGATTCCCATATTGTATAAACTTCATATCCCAATTTTTTAGCCATTTCTACTTTATATTGATCTTTAGCCCATAAATCAGAGGCAGATTTATTCAAACGTTTGTTTACAAAATCACTCTTGTAGATTTTTGGATTACAATGCCAGTAGTCTCCATTATATTCTATGATTTTATTTCCAATTCTCATATCAAATATTCTATGGCC
>SERZ01001723.1_pt1 | contig 11849 bp, 7 predicted proteins | sample 3171461 | NCBI WGS metagenome assembly SERZ01 (sample SAMN06051861, study PRJNA518727) | freshwater metagenome | biome: subpolar coniferous forest; feature: holomictic lake; material: water; isolation source: holomictic Lake 227, 6 m depth | place: Canada: near Kenora, Ontario | collected 2013-06-25... | reverse complement strand
GACGGCGGCAAAGAAAGTTTTGCGGAGCTTGTCGTAGCGGGTGGCGATACGACGGAAGTTTTTGATTTTGTTGAAGAAGCGCTCGATCCGGTTCCGCTCACGGTAACGCTCTTTGTCGTAGTGAAGCTTTTGGCTGCGTGTGCTGATCGGTGGAATCACCGGCTCAATCCCGTCCAAAGCCAAGCGTTCACGAATGCGGTCGGCATCATAGCCTCTATCGAGCGCGGCCGATTCGAGCACGTTGTCGGCATCAAGACTTTCGTAGAGGCTCTCAAATTGGCGACCGTCGTGAGCTTGGCCCGGCGTCAAATGGAGCGCCACCGCGCAGTTTTCATCGATGGTGGCGGCGTGGATCTTGGTGCTCAACCCTCCCCGAGAGCGGCCCAGAGCTTGGTCGAGGCCGTTTTTTTTGCGCTCCCGCCGCGTGCTGATGGGCTCGCACCGTGGTTGAATCCATGAATAACTCACGAGCTTGAGCGAAGCTCTCGGCTTGAAGACTCTTCCATAAGCGCTGCCAGATTCCACGCGCCTCCCATCGGCGAAATCGCATGTAAATAGCAATCCAGCGCCCCAGTGCAGGTGGCAGGTCGCGCCAAGGACAACCGGTCCGATTAAGGTAGAGCAACGCTTCCAGAAAATCTCTGTCGCTCATCTTGCCTGGCGCTCCGGCCTGGGAATGTTTGGCTGCTTCCACTGCCGGTTGCAGGACATTCCACATCTTGTCGCTGATCATTTTTCGGGATGTTGCTTCTTTCATCCCTTCCTTAAATCATCCCTTTTTACATCGTACAAGTAAAATTCGTTAACAGCTCCTAGAGCGTTTTTGGGTTATTTTGTCGCAATGATCTGAGAGCGCCGAGGGTTGATGCGGGGCTTTTTGAGCGCAGCGGCTGTATTTGTAAATACAGCCCAAGCGCAAAAAGACGCACAGCGACTCTCGCCGCCGAAGAGCATACGACAAAATAAACCGAAACCGCTCTAATCGTGTTTCGCGGTCGCTGATCTCTGGTGTCTTTGGCTTCATCCCTACCTTATTGCGACTTTTTTGCAATCGTACCAGCACTTTCTCAAACTTTTTCGTACGCCAACTTTAATTGCACCCGATGGCCGGACTCGAACCGGCACGGGCCGTTAAGCCCAACGGATTTTAAGGTCGGGCTACAAAACTATTTTTAGGGAATTTACTCTGAAGTCGCTTTTTCCAGTGCCACCTGGTGCCACCTTTTCGAGATCTGCCCGTATAAACCATTCCCGCCGCAAGCGGACGGGGTATTTCAGTGCCCCCCCGCTCAATCTTACGCCGCAAGCGGCGGGGAATTGAACCCGAAGGAGATTCAAGTGGGTGATCGAGAACCCTTATAAAAAACAAAAAAGCGGAGACAATGTCCCCGCTTTTTTGTTAAGAAATGCTCTTGGACACGGTGTATCCGCATCAGCGGATAGATTGAACGGTCTGCATTATCTAACTTTGTCTTGATTCCAACGGAATGAATACGCGCCCCTCCCCCTCTTCGGCAAGCCCAAAAACAGGCGACTTGCACCTCGCCTTCGATGTCGGCCATAGCTCCATTGGTTGGGCGCTGCTTCACGCCACCCCGGAACTGCTCGGGTGCGGCTCCGTCATCTTTCCCGCCGACGATTGCCTGGCCTCCCAGCGTCGCGCCTTCCGCCGTCAACGCCGCCACATCCGTTCCACCCGTCTGCGCATTGCCCGCATCGAACGGCTGCTAACGCATCTAGGGGCGCTCTCGAGCGAGGATCTGGCGGCAAAACACCAGGCAGGCGGCGGGCATTCCGCTCCGTGGCTGCTGGCGGCCCGCGTTCTGCGGGGGTGCAAGCTGCTTTCGTGGCCGGAACTGTGGGATGTGATTCGATGGTATGCTCACAACCGCGGCTACGATGGCAACAAGGCGTGGAGCGCGCAGGAATCCGAGGCGGAGCAAGAGGACACGCAGAAGGTCGAAAACGCACGCGGGCTTTACGCAAAACACGGGACACACACCGTGGCGGAGACGTTCTGCGCCATCAGCGGCCTGGACCCTCTCGGCTCAAAAATCTCCTGCAATCTTCGCGGAGACCAACGGCCCAAACACCTCAACGCCGCGTTCCCCCGCGAGGACGTTGAAAAGGAAGTCCTCCAAATCCTTCAAGCCCATTGCGGCGTGCTCCCAGGGGTTGATTCCGCCTTCCTCGCCGCGCTGATGCAGGACTGGCGGGCCATTCCGGCTCCTGCCATCCGGCTGCCGAATCGCTACCACGGCGGCTTGCTCTTTGGTCAGCTTGTTCCGCGTTTCGAGAACCGCATCATCGCCGCCTGCCCCATCACCTACGAGCAGGTTTACCAAAGCGTTCTGGCGGAAACCGGCCACGAAGTAAAGGCCCGACACGAAGCGGAAAAATGTTCCAAGGTTCCCTCGAAGGACTGCCCAGAGTTCCTCCGCTATCGATGGGCCATGCAGGTGGCTAATATCCAGATCGCCACGGGCGAGGGCCGCGCAACGCGCTCCTTGACGGTCGAAGAACGCCGTCGCCTTGATGCCAAAATGGGCGAGAACGGTTATTTTACAGCCGGTGAGTTCAAAAAATCCGTGCGTGAAATCACCGACGGCGCACCCGACAACCTCGAGCAAATGCTGACCCACCCCGACGCGGAAAAGGCGCTCATTCTCGACCCGGCACGCAAAGCCATTGCCGCCAAAGCCGCTTGGAAAGGTATCTTTTCCCTACTCCCAGAGCCGCTGCAAAAGCGCGCCTTGGGGCAACTCCGGCGAGGCAAGCCAGTTCGCCTACGTGACCTGCTAGCGCGTTCCCAAGAGCCGTTACCAGAAGTGAACGCCGCCATTGACCGACAGGTGGACACCCTCAATACCAAGAAAAAGCAGGGGCACCCTCCCCTCACCCGCGCAGAGTTGCTCGCGGATCCGGTGCAGATGGAACGGCTTTCCGGCCGCGCCCCCTATGCTCGCAACCTCATGGACCATGTGGCGGAATTTGTTTTCAGCACCGAGCGGCACCCCACGGAGGAAGGCGGCCCGCTCTACCGCAGCGAAGCCATCCGCAATGCGCAGCTTCAGCGCGCCCTCGACGAACAGACCAACAACCACCTCGTCCGCCACCGGCTCCTTATCCTCGACCGACTGCACCGCGACATCGTGAAAGAATACGCGGGCAGCGACCTGGCGCGCATCGGACGGATCACCATCGAAGTCAACCGCGACCTGCGCGAGCTTTCCGGCAAAACCGCCAAACAAGTCGCCCAGGATCTGGGCCAACGGCTAGCCAACTTTAAAAGCGTCACCGCCCGGCTTGAAAAAGCCTTCGAGGGAAAAGACACCCGCATCACCCCCGGATTGATCCGCAAAGCCCGCATCGCCGAAGACCTCGGCTGGAAATGCCTCTATACTGACAAGGATTACGACGAGTTCGACCTCCTCCACCGCAAAGTGGACAAGGACCACATCATCCCTCGCGCCGATCGCGCCAGCGACAGTCTCGATTCCCTCGTGATCACCTTCGCAGAGGTAAACCGGATGAAAGGCAAACGCACCGCCTTGCGCTTCATTGAAGAGGAGCAAGGGAAGGTTGTGCCCGGACACCCTGAACTCACGATCAAGCCCCTTTCCAAATACCTCGCCGATGTCGCCGCGCTTGAAACTTACAAGGGACACGACGACGACAAGCGCCGCAAAAAGCACCGCAAAGAACGGCTCATTCTCCGCGACTACGTCGAAAAAGACTTCACCCCCGGCGATCTGACCCAAACCTCCCAGCTTGTCCGGCTGGGCTCACAACTCCTTGAGCGCGCCTACCTTGCCCAAAAGAAAAGGCCCGTCATCACGCCACTGCCGGGCAGCATCACGGGGACGATCCGCAAAGCGTGGAACCTGCTCGGCTGCCTGAGTGCCGCCAACCCGCAAGTGATCGACCCGGAGAGCGGAGAAGTTCGCAACAAAACCGAAATTCGCGGCATCACCCATCTGCATCACGCCCTGGACGCCTGCGTGCTCGGCTTCGCCTCGTGCTTCTTCCCGCGCGATGGTGGCGTCTGGGAACTGCTTATCCAACGCCGCCTCGATAAGGCCCAGCAAGCGACCTTGAAAGAGCGGCTGCGCACCTATGTCGAGTTCACTCAGGAGGGACAACCGAAACTGATCGACCTGCCCGTGCCATTCAAAGAGCAAATCCGCCAACGGCTCGCGGAACGGCGAGTCGTCCAACACATCCCGGCGGAAATGACAGGCCTACGCGTCGAGCAAAACGCATGGCGCGTGGTTTCCATCGAAAACGGCGAAGCCCTCCTGCGCCAGCGCATCCGGCAACCCGACGGCCAGCGCCCCCTCAAGGAAACCAAAGAAAAGCTGGGAAAACTCCTGGGGCTGCAACCCAAAGGCGGCATCGGCAAACTCCAACGCAACAAAGCAGCCCTGGTCATTCCCGACAACTTCGGCCTCGCCCTTGACCCCGAGCCACAAATCATCCCCTTTCACAAAGTCGCCGTGCGGCTGCGCGAACTGCGAACCCAAAACGGAGGCCGAACCGTGCGGGTTCTGCGCAACGGGATGTTAATCCAAGTCCCCAAAGGCAAATTCCAAGGAACCTGGAAAGTCTTCTCCGTCAAAAACAACGCCACCGGCATCGCCGTGGACATCGGACGAACCGACGTCGTCCGCCTACAAAACAAGACCGAAGGGCACAAGATCAACGTCCGGCTGTCAACGTTGCTCAAAGACGGCATGCAGATCGAAAAAACGCGGCTCACCGGCTTAACAAGCGCATAAAAGCACAACGCCCCGTGTAAAAACACAGGGCGTTGTGGGAATCATTAGGCAAAGCTAACGTAATTTCCTTTTAACCTTTCTGGTTGAAAGAGACTGCGTTTTTGAACATCCGTGTCGATTGCCGTCCATCCTTGGAACTTTAATGATGACACTTAAAAATATTCATAATCGTAATTTAGAGTCAAAAGAAATCGCTTTTCTGCCAAAATTTACCGCCCGGCACCTCAAAGCCGCACGTTTCCCCTCTGTCCATGTCCTTCCACATCGTCAACATCGACTCCCCGCAATGTTCTCTCTCGTGCAGAGATGGGCAGTTTGTCTGCAAAACGGCGGAAGGCGAAAGAAAGCTGCCCCTGGAGGACATCGCATCCATCCTTATTACCAGCTTCTCGGCCAGCATCCACAGTCACCTCATTCTGGAAGCGGCCAAACACGGCGTAGCGCTCATCTTCTGCGAAGCCTTTAAGCCCGTCTCGCTGGTCCTTCCGGCCAACCGCTCCACAGACACCCTGCTCACCCGCGCTTTGCTCCGGCTTCCAGACAAAACACGCGACCAACTTTGGGCCAAAACCGTGGATTCGAAATGCCAGAACCAGTGGACGCTGGCCCAGCACATCGCCCCGGACAATGCAGGACTTCCTGCACTTCGGGCCGCCGCATTGGGCCTCAATCCGCACAAGGAAGCTATGTGCGCCAAATCGTTCTGGCAAATCCTCAGCCGCAGCCTTGGCGAAGAAGACTTCGTGCGAGAACGCACCGCAGGCGGGCTCAACAACCTGCTCAACTACGGCTACGCCGTGCTCCTTTCCACCACACTCCAGAAACTTTTTGCCGTGGGGCTGGATCCCACCTTTGGCATCTCCCACGTCACCCGCGAACGCTCCACCCCGCTCGCCTACGACATCATGGAACCATTCCGCCCCTGCGTGGACTGGCGCGTCTACCAATGGGCCAAGCAACAACCCAAGCCATGGGTAGTCACCAAGGAATTCCGCCAATGGGTCACGGGATTTCCACAAGAACGGGTAGGCTGGCTCGATTGCACATTGGAAATCCAAGGGGTGATCGAAGGCGTGGTGCGAGGATTGCGCCGGGCGGTGTTAGAAAAACAACCGCGCTATTACAAACCATGGATACCGAGAAATTCAAAATGGGCTGGCTTGTAGTGGCATTTGATCTGCCGGTGGGCACCAGGGAACAGCGGAAACGGGCAAACGACTTCCGGGGGTTTCTCTTGGACGATGGCTTCCAGATGGTTCAATTCAGCGTGTATGCGCGGGCCTGCGTTTCGTTTGCCCGGCAAGAGACGCACGTTGAGCAGGTGAAGAAAAACCTGCCGCCAGAAGGAAGCGTCCGGGCGATTTTCGTCACGCGAGCGCAATGGGAACGATCTTTTATCATCCACGGTTCCCCCGCAACCCCGGTCAACCCGGAAACGATGCCCGAGCAAATTCAGCTTTGGTAGAGGCGCTCCTCCGGGAATACCCGGAGGAGCAACCGTCTGGCCCCAAGGCTCTTAGGCAGAGCGATTGTGCTCCACCCGTTTTTGGAATCAAGGCAAAGCCTTAGTTGCGGGCAACATGCCGGTTGCCTTATTGTGCTCCACCCGTTTTTGGAATCAAGGCAAAGCTCGAAGTGCATGATGCGGCGGTGGCGGGAATTGTGCTCCACCCGTTTTTGGAATCAAGGCAAAGCAACGGCCTCCCGTTTGTTATCGCGGAGAAAATTGTGCTCCACCCGTTTTTGGAATCAAGGCAAAGCCGGGCGCGGGATGAACAATGTTGTTCTTGGATTGTGCTCCACCCGTTTTTGGAATCAAGGCAAAGCTGGAGTTTCAAGCGACCCTTTGCGGAACATATTGTGCTCCACCCGTTTTTGGAATCAAGGCAAAGCTATGTTGGCTAATATGGCCATTATGGCAATATTGTGCTCCACCCGTTTTTGGAATCAAGGCAAAGCCGCAGTGGCGGAGAATGATTTCGCCGTGCAATTGTGCTTCACCCGTTTTTGGAATCAAGGCAAAGCTAACATCATGAAATCACTTTTCCTTTTCATATTGTGCTCCACCCGTTTTTGGAATCAAGGCAAAGCTTTCATAATCTTCGGGTTCGGGTGGTTGATATTGTGCTCCACCCGTTTTTGGAATCAAGGCAAAGCTGGCTTTGGCTCACCGTGCCGCCCGGGGTCATTGTGCTCCACCCGTTTTTGGAATCAAGGCAAAGCCCAGCCGTACACGGTCCACGCGACCAAGAAATTGTGCTCCACCCGTTTTTGGAATCAAGGCAAAGCGGGACGGGGCGAGGATTTGCACGGAAACCAATTGTGCTCCACCCGTTTTTGGAATCAAGGCAAAGCGAGTTTTGCCTCTTCCTTTTCGTCCTCTTTATTGTGCTCCACCCGTTTTTGGAATCAAGGCAAAGCAGCCAGTTGCCGGGCAAACTGCCAGCGGCAATTGTGCTCCACCCGTTTTTGGAATCAAGGCAAAGCCCGGTGACGCAGCTTAGTTTTTCATGCGGAATTGTGCTCCACCCGTTTTTGGAATCAAGGCAAAGCCTCGCGCTGCCGCGCATTCTCCGAATAGATATTGTGCTCCACCCGTTTTTGGAATCAAGGCAAAGCTATAACGGTCCCGTGGTTTGTGGGGACTGGATTGTGCTCCACCCGTTTTTGGAATCAAGGCAAAGCCTCCTCGCGTTCCGCCTCCTTGACGGCTTATTGTGCTCCACCCGTTTTTGGAATCAAGGCAAAGCTGGGTCGGACGCGCAGGCGCGTCACAGGAAATTGTGCTCCACCCGTTTTTGGAATCAAGGCAAAGCTGGGGTTTACGCCTCCTACCAAAGGAACAGATTGTGCTCCACCCGTTTTTGGAATCAAGGCAAAGCACGGCGGATGATGCAGACCAGCTTGCGGTCATTGTGCTCCACCCGTTTTTGGAATCAAGGCAAAGCTTATGGGCTCTATTGCAATAACAGGTAAGCATTGTGCTCCACCCGTTTTTGGAATCAAGGCAAAGCGTAGGAGAGCGCCTCGTCGCTCAGCCCGTTATTGTGCTCCACCCGTTTTTGGAATCAAGGCAAAGCCCCACCGACGCGGACAAGCAGGCTAAGACCTACACCCACAACACCTAGTGAGAGCGCACAGTGAATCTTGCCGAAGGTGAAAATGGCAATCGTTTCATGCCCCCAAGAGTAAACGCTGACAAGACTTACGGCATCGCCTTCACAATCTTCATCGTCTCTACACTTACTGTGCAGACGCGGGCAAGGAGGGCAATCACATCCTCCTTTTGATCAGCGAAGCGGTAGGTATTAAATTTCTCCGCCACCGTCGGATCGCTAATCTTGTGTTCCTTCCACTGGTCCAACACCCATTCCATGGCACTGCGATTTCCGAGTTTGTACTCCCACGCTTCAGCGGGAATACCTCGAAGCGCAGTCGTCGAGTCGATCTCGATTGCTCCGGCGCACTTTAATGCTTTCAGTTTCGGCTTGAGTTGGGGCTTGTCGTCCAGCAGGCACTTCGATCGTAGGCGATCATTGGATAGCAGGGCGATTTGTTTACTTGATGGCTTGTTTCTGGAATCGTGACGCTTCAAAGGGAACGGTGCAGCATCTTCGTAGCAAAGGTGCAGACCCATCAGCGCTCGGCCCCACGCAGTCCACTGGCGGAAGTCCTCGTAAAATGGCAGTCGGGGACATTCGCGTGTGAGGTTGATTTCGTATTTAGCGCGATAAGCCGGGTGATGGAGCACGGCGTAAGTGTAGTGAAAAATGTCACGTTTGGTGATTTTCGAATCGTCGTAGTGCTGCTGGAATTGCCGTAGTCCCCAATCGGTCAGGTTGTCGTGTCGCTTACCGTCTCTGTCGTAGCGGTAGAGGGGAAGCACACAAGTGCCGGAGGCAGCCCCTACGAAATGTAGATCAGGAACCTGCTTCACAGCCAAAACCATGAAGGGCTTTTGCGATGCCGTGTCAGTATGGCAAATGGCCACGTTTTCGAGCTTCCCGGAGTCGCCAAAGATTTGGGGAATTTGGTAAAGACGATGAACAATGTCCTTATCAAAATAAAGGAGCCTGCTTGTGAATGGACGATAGTTCGCAGAAATTATCTGGGTGCTGCCGAATTTTAGCGCAGGACCGCGAGCGGCTTGAGATTCCAGCTCTGATGTCCATTTTATCTTGCGGCTTACAAAATCGTTAATTTTAACCTTCTTATTTGAACTCGCCCATCGGGTCTTTTCTTCATTAAACGAAGCAACAAAATAGCGAATCTTCGCTTTAAGATTGGATCGATCGACATCGTATGCCCATGCATCTCGCGCGGTCACTACCCCTAGCGAATAGAGATGACAAACTGCTTTATCGCTTCGCGCGAGCTTTACCTGCTTACTCATCAAAGGGAGCAAGTTTTTGAAATCATTCTCCTCAGTGTTAAGCCAGTTCCCATCGGCATCCGGCTCAATCCTTTCCATGTCAAGCAACTCGATCTTTGCTGCACTGAGGAATTCCAATTTCTCCTCCTTTGGCAACTCGTCAGCCATGGACGTGTAGAAGATGCGACAGGGATGCTGTGGAGGACTGCTCTTATCTTTGACGAAAAAGGCAATGGCGACACCGGTTTGAATGCCAAAGACGTTGTTTTTTGTGCCGGAGATTTTTGGGTTCGCCCGCACATCGCTCTTCGTATCCACGATGTAAATGTGGTCGAACTCTTGGGCCACAACCTTTCGGAATCCGTCGAAGGTGCATTGGTCGATGAATGAACGATTGCAGATAAAGGCGACTATACCTTGCTCCGACAGTCGGTCGCTTGCCCAACGGATGAAGCGGGCATACATGTCATAAACCTTTGTCTTCTGTGCCGTACTAGCTGCGATGTAGGTTGTCTTGATTCTTTGATCGATGTGCTGGTAGGAGCGGTTCTTATTGTTGTCATTTTCGTTCTGCTGGTTGGCATTGTATGGCGGATTGCCAATGATGACGCTGATCTTGCGTTTATTCTGCTGTTTAATCCGCCTTACGTTTTCTGAGCTGAGTGAGCCGAGTTCTAATTGGAATTGGTTTTCACCGCTCAATGCCTCTGTGTTGTCGAGCGTATCGACAAAGCAGATGTTTCCGAACGGAGCATAGGATCCCATCTTGGCTGCGTAAGCGGTTTCGATGTTCAAATTTGCGATATAGTAAGGAAGGATGGCGACCTCATTAGCGTGCAGCTCATCTTTATATTTACGAGGGAGGACTTGTCGCGGAAGGTATTCTATAATGTCGCAGATGTAGCTACCAGTGCCCGTCGCTGGATCTAGAATTTCCACGCCTTTGTCTTCAAGTCCGCGCTCAAAATGACGGTGGAGGGCGTATCAGTAGAGCGGATCATGAAATTGATGATCTCGCCCGGCGTATAGACGATGCCGAGCCGGTCAGCGCCTTTCGGATTATATGCTTTGTAGAAGTTTTCGTAGATGACCTTGAGGAATGTTTGCTTTTCCCGATGGTGGACAATGCTGGTTGCCTGCGCCTTGATGCACTCGTAGTAATGTTTGATCTGGCCAAGGGTGTCGTGCTTAGTCTTGCCGGTAAAGAATGTGGCTTCGACCTGCTTCAACTCGCGGGCAATGTTGTTCTCATCGAGAAGTTGGGTGTCGCTAAAGATGGAAAGGAAGATTTCCTCGGTAAGAATGTGCTGGATGAGCATCTCGTCGACGTCGCCCGGGGTAACAGTAGGATTGATTGCGCTACGGCACAGAGCAACGAACGCGTTGCGACAAAGGCGAAAACGGCGATTGATCGCTCCCTGCTCTTGAATCATCTCGCGCAGAGTTCTTACGATGCTAGGAATGTCCTGTTTGAAACGCTCGACGGCTTTTTGGAATTCCCGCACCTCCGGATGCTCGAATGAGACATAGGCGGTGAGGAGTTCGTCAAGGGCTTCGACGTTTGAAAAACACGCGGTTAAAAGATGCTGACCGCCTTGGTAGAGCACGGCAGTCTGGGAGTCTTCGAAAAGGATGTTTGAGTCCGGGTAACCTCTATCGAATTTCTTTGCGATTTCTTGATCGAGATTGTCATCGGAGTCCTTGCTCTCCCAAAATCCATAGTCGAGTCGCAGGATGTTCTTCAGCGTTCCGTCAGGAGTGACGCGTTTTTTCCTGCGCGGATTGAAATAGCCGATTTCCTCTACAAGTATGAGTTCGTGGGGACGAGCGTAAGCGTTGATGAGATTGGAAACGGCCCGCCTGATGGATGTCTCCTTAGTGCTGCCGCCATAGCGGATAATCTGATCCACCTCGCAACGGTACGTATGGATGGAGCCGAGATTAGGCATGGCTTAGGGAGGGGGCGCACGAAATCTATGCAGACGATGACACTTGACATATCGTGGCGACTGAAATTCCGGGTGTCTATCAACCGACTATTCGGGGTTTATCCGGCCCGTGGATCGGGTTTATTTGCTGTATAAACCGTACTGGCGCTGCCCGTTTTCCAGTGACGACGTGCGTGATTTGTTTGAAAGTCGTTAAGCATCTGCGGATCGTAATTGCGGCTAATCCCCAGAGGTAAAAGTTACCGTCTCCTACTCTCGCGACTGATCCTCCACCAGTGCGAGGAATATCACGGCAGATGCCGTCCTTAGCGCACCGGATATCATCTTTAGGGACAGCGGATCCGGGATCCTGCGCTGCGTGCAAGCAATCCGATAATACCATATTTCAACACCGGACTGTTTTTCCGGTGTCTTTTGGACGATTTGTTTGTCATTCACGCAAAAAACGACGGCGACCGAAGCATTGGCCTCACAGAGAATACCGGATGCCGGAACCGTTGCTGGTGCAGTGCCACCTGGTGCCACCAAAACCGCAAAAAAGGCCATTTTTAGCCCCAAAATAGGGATTTTGCCTCTAAATTCCACTTTGCTCACAAAACACATAAGCAGCTATAAATAAACAACTTATGGTGCCGATGGCCGGACTCGAACCGGCACGGGAGGTGAATCCCAACGGATTTTAAGTCCGGTGCGTCTGCCATTTCGCCACATCGGCGTGAAACCACACCAGGTTCTATAGGGGTGGATCAC
>SERZ01001722.1_pt1 | contig 11850 bp, 12 predicted proteins | sample 3171461 | NCBI WGS metagenome assembly SERZ01 (sample SAMN06051861, study PRJNA518727) | freshwater metagenome | biome: subpolar coniferous forest; feature: holomictic lake; material: water; isolation source: holomictic Lake 227, 6 m depth | place: Canada: near Kenora, Ontario | collected... | reverse complement strand
TTTATGCAGGTCAACTCACATTATCAAAATGAGCCCGCCACATTGGAACAATCTTATTCAGCGGCGTTTCAGCATGCTATCAAGCGCCTTGCTTGGCAAAAAAAGAAACATCAACAATATATTTTATAAAATATTGCATGAAAAAGGTGATTTTGGTTAAACCCTGTGCTAATGCGGGTCTAAATATTAGTTGCTGTATACGAAACTATATACCTAACAACAGTCACCTTACATTGTCAATTAACTATTATGTATTAGTAATTGACGCATTAATCAACGCAATAATATTATTATAGCCAATCTCGACTTTGCGTGTTATGTACACGCCAACTCATCTATATAGGAGCATAAACATGAGCACCGGTGATACCAGCCCGGTGATTACGCTGACCAGCCAGATCGTGGCTGCGTATGTCGAACGTAACAACATCCAAACAGCCGATCTACCGGCGCTCATTGGCTCCGTGCACCAGTCGCTGTCGAAGCTGGTCCAGCCTGAGGCACCTGCTGAGGAGCCAACTGAACTTAAACCAGCCGTGCCGGTCAAGAAGTCGGTCACCCCCGACTACATTGTCTGCCTCGAAGACGGTAGGAAACTGAAAATGCTCAAGCGCCATCTCAACAACGCCTACAACCTGACCCCTAACGAGTACCGTGCGAAATGGGGTTTGCCGGCGGATTATCCGATGGTGGCTCCCAATTATGCCAAGGCGAGATCTAACCTCGCCTTGGAAATCGGACTGGGCAGGAAAAGGAAGGCATAATCACAAAATGCTTTAGCTGATGCGCATTTTTCTGAGATATGAAATCGGGGAGTCGGGTGTAGCTACCAACACACCCACTCCCCATGCGTACTTAATCCCAGCGGGGAGACTAAATTAGATTATATTTCACAAATCGATTTGCGATTTGATCATTTTTTTGACGCGACTCCTGATTGGGCGCGAACTGTCAATGACATGCAGGCTACAGTTTGTCAAAGTTCCACTGGACATCCATATGATCATGGCATTTGTCTTAGACAGTCATGTTCACATTAAGTTCGATTGTTCTTTACTCAAAATACTATTGTTCTGCGCCCCCTAGATAACAACTTTTCATATTATGTGAATCACTCAACAACTTAGATTGCCTTATTGGACCGTCGCGGACATAAAACCACTTGACTAATGATGCAATCGAACCTTCAGCATCGTTGAATTACTAATAAATTTATAATATAATTTTGGACGAAAATAACGGGCGCAAACCGCCCAGTTAGCACTTTGGACGCACCCATGGATGCATCAAAACTCAGATCATATGTACAAGATATCTCACTGGGAATTTTACTCATGGGTGCAACTTTTTTTGCAGCCCCATCCAGCGCAGCAGAACGCCTGAATTTGCGAGTCACACTTGATAACAACTATCCACCATATTCCTTCTTAAACTCAGAGGGTCAACTTCATGGCTATCTCATCGATATATGGAAACTATGGGAGTCAAAAACAGGGATCCATGTGGAGCTAACCGGACGCGATTGGAACGATGCACTTGAAGCAATGAAATCAGGGCAAGCTGACGTAATTGACACAATATTTAAAAGTCCGGCTCGCCAGATTAACTTCGATTTTACGGCTCCATATGCCGATCTCCCTGTGTCAATCTTTGCAAATTCTGACATCGGGGGCTTAGCAACAACGACTGGTCTAAGAGGTTTTCTCGTCGGCGTAAAGGCAGGGGATGCATGCATTGAGCATCTTCGCGCTCGGGGCATCACGACTGTTGAAATTTATTCAAGCTATGAAATCCTTGTTGATGCAGCCAGAATTGGCAAAATTAAAGTTTTCTGCCTTGATGACCCCCCTGCGAATTTTTTACTTTACCGTGCTGGAATCCATCAGAATTTTAGGCGCGCATTTCAACTTTATAGCGGTCACTTTCATCGAGCCGTTCACAAAGGTGATGCGAAAACGCTCTCTCTAGTTGAACGCGGGTTTACAGCAATCAGTAATAGTGAAAATCAGGCCCTCCTCGATAACTGGCTGGGTACGCCACTTGGAGTAAGCGAACGAGATTCAACATTCCTTAAGTATGGATTAGCTACTACCATAGTCCTTGTCACAATTATTATATTATGGGTATGGTTTTTGCGTCGTGAGGTCCGCCGCAGAACATTTGAACTCGCAGCCGAACGAAATAGATTAGATATTTTAGCGTATCATGATTCGCTTACAAATTTACCAAACCGCGCTCAACTTCTGGATCGTCTTCGGCAGTCACTGGCAGTCGCTCAAGCAAATAAAAGTTATCTCGCTGTTCTGTTCATTGACCTGGATGGCTTCAAACACGTCAATGAAAGCCTCGGCCATCCATTCGGAGACCAGTTGCTTCGTGAGGCAGCATGTCGTATGCAAACCAATCTTAAGACGACAAGCGCCATTGCTCGTCTTGGAGGAGATGAATTTGTTGCACTCCTTGAGACGTCTGATGCGAATGAACCATCAGAATTGAGCGCAGCAATCAACGTGCTATTTTCTGAGCCACTTCTTGTAGATGGAAAAACACTTTATATCACGGCCAGCGTTGGAATTGCCATCTATCCAGATGACAGCGATGACGCTGACACCCTTCTGAAGTTTGCAGACCTTGCTATGTATAGGGCAAAAGAACAGGGGCGCAACACCTTCTCCTTCTATCAAGCCGCAATGGGAGAGAGAGCAAGCCGCCGCCTACATATCTCTGATGCCTTGCGAACTGCGCTTCAGAACTCAGAACTTTTTCTCGTTTACCAGCCCCAAATTCAAATCGCAGACCGGACGCTCGTGGGCGCGGAGGCTCTACTGCGTTGGAGGAATCCAGATTTTGGCTTTATTCCCCCAGATGAGTTTATTGCAATTGCTGAGGAAAACGGGACCATTTTAGAAATTGGAGGCTGGGTAATTAATGAAGCATGTCGCCAACTTGCAGAGTGGCGAAGGGCTGGATTCTTTGTCCCTCGGATGGCAATTAACCTCTCGGTCCAACAAGTTGAGCATGGAGGATTAATTAATCTAATTCAGTCATCGCTTAGTCAGTTCAACCTGATGCCATCCGATTTGGAGTTAGAAATTACCGAGTCAATGGCAATGGCAGATTCTCCATGGGTCAGTGGAACAATTGAACATCTAATGCGCTCAAAACTGCTGTTAAGTATTGACGACTTTGGAACTGGTCACTCCTCTCTTGCACGCCTTAAAAAGCTCCCTGTTCATCGTCTAAAAATTGACAAGTCTTTCGTCCAAGATATCGGCTTGGACAAAAATAATGAAGCAATTATTTGTGCAATTATAACTCTCAGCCACAGTCTCGGGCTTGACGTCGTAGCTGAGGGTGTTGAGAAGGTGGAGCAAGCCGATTTTCTGAAGGCGCAAAACTGCGAAATCGCGCAGGGTTACTTATTTTCCAAACCATTATCTCCGAGCGAGCTAATGTTTAAGTGGCGCGGACAAGAGCATAACTATCCTGAAAATGTCATCACCTACCATATATAGTAAGCTGGTCACGCAATGACGACGCCTGCCGAGGCTAGGGTCAAAGCTTTTAGCGCGTTCCTAATTCACCCGTCCTTGATGCGTTGATAATTTCGAACCAGAACCAACGCTTCCCTTGAGTGAGGCTGAGAATCCGGGGCCTCTTTCGTATACACTGCTAACTCTTGATCACCATACTCATCAGCGAAGACCAGCTCATCCTCACCACAAAAGAAATTGGAAACAGGTACACGAAGGACTTTCGATAGAAAATAGAGTTTGCTAGCCGAAATGTGATTTGTTCCATTTTCATATTTTTGAACTTGCTGAAACGACAATCCGAGCGCATTCGCTAAATCAGTTTGGCTTAGACCCGCCAACATTCGTAGCTCGCGAAGGCGGCTTGCAACAACACTGTCAATCAGCTCATGCTGTTGCAGATTCAATTTTTTTCGATTTTCCATACTTTTTTCCCGTCAAATAAAAATTGAACCGTTTAGAGGTCAGAATTAAGCCGCTCCCGTAGGTGCTTTCCGACTCGGAAACAGGGCGTCAACTTCTCACCAACAGAGACAGAAGCACCCGTACGTGGATTCCTCCCGATACGTGCCTCCCGTCGTTTAATCCAGAACGCACCAAAACCGCGGAGCTCGACTCGGTCTTCACGAATCAGTGCTGCGGAAATTTCATTAAAAACTGTGTCAACAATCCGCTCTATATCGCGAACAAGGAGTTGTGGATTGCGATCAATCATGCGAGAAACAAGCTCAGATTTGATCATGCCAGGACGTCCAGGAGAATTTAAAACAGGCGGTTCAGGTTTCAAAACGCATGGTTCGTCATTTTATTGTCCCCGTCAAGATGCCAAGTTTGTTATCGTCGTTACATTAGTACGCTATTTAACATATTTAGTCGCTTGAGACACGCCACAACTAGCTAGAACAGCGGGATATCAGCAATTTTGCATGGTACTTAGGCCTTTAGCAACAATCACATGATGGCATATCAGTGCTGTCGCCCTCTGTTCCGATGGCGGGGACCTGGACGAATACGTGCGGCGGCCACCGGCATATTTCCTATATTTCTTGAGACGAATAGGTCACCAGACAAGCGACTTCGAGAGAAATTCACATACCCTGATAGTCGCGGTCTACGGTGCACCACCCTTCCCGTCACCTCATGATCCAGACATCCATCTCAATCTGGATCGCGGTGATGGCAGCCTCTAGACAGTAATCGAAAGAGTGAGTCGAGTCCCGATAGATACAAAAGGCACGGCGGTTAATTTCTGTCCAGACACCATCGCTTGATTGGTCAAACAGGGACATGAGAGGCTCCATCGACTGGTTTCGCTAACGGCTTATTAACCACAATTTTCCTGTGGCGCAAGACAGAATGTCGCACCCCCCACTCAAAATCCGAAGCGTGATTCATAGGACACAAAAACTTTTAGCTCTAATCTGATGTAGATTAGGAGGAGCTGGAATGTGTGATCCAAGATGAGCAAAGCTCACATGGGCTAACATTCTGTTCCAATGAAATTTATCCTGGTCTTCAACAGCTTTGTGTGGTCTTAGACCTACCCAAATGGGAAGAGGCAGCTCCCCCTGACATTCCTGTGCCAATTAGCTAAGAAACCTATCAGCACCACACGCGTGCTGGGCGGCCATGATGTCGGCGAACTTGGTCACAGTTGATTTCCAGTCCCCTCTGAACCAGTTGCGCCGGCTCGCCGAACTTGCCATGATCGATACATGTATGACTACGAAGAAATGATCATTCAGGTCAGGGTGACCATCCAGGGCATTGAGCCACCGATATGGCGGCGGCTCCACCTCCCCTTTGACCTCAATCTCGCTCAGTTGCACGAAGTGATCCAAGCCTCCTTTGGCTGGACCGATTCGCACCTCCACCAATTCATCATCGGGGGGCTTGTCTATGGGGCGCCCGAGTTCGATGAGTTACAGGAGCGAACAATCTTCGAAGCCACCCAGGTATTTATCCGCGATTTTGACCTCTATCATGAGCCGCAGCCGCGTTTACTTTACGAGTACGACTTTGGGGACAGCTGGCGCCATCTCATTGTGTTTGATGAGGTTATGCCACGGCAAGCCGGCACCAAATATCCTTTGTGCGTCGACGGTGCGAGACACCGGCCTCCCGAGGATGTTGGAGGTACGAGAGCATATTCGGAATTCCTACTGGCTTGGTCTGATCCTGATCACGACGAGTACAGCGAAATGCGTCAATGGGCAGGACGGGCGTTTGCACCTGAAAAATTTGATATTGGGAAAACAAACAAGGCTATCAGCGCCGCACTTCGAAAATGCAAGGGTGGGTATAGGTTCCGCTTGGACAACAACTTTCGATAAGGTGAATTCGACATGCATCCCTGCAGCGACAGCCTGACCAAAAATGCGGTATGTGTGATACATTTTTATTAATTAGAACCCTTTGAGCAACAGATAATTGGCAAATAATATGGATAAGACGCACGACATCATTAGGCGCCAGATGTATTCCATGGAACTTCGGAACCTGCCGCCGATTCAGCAAGACCTCGTTAGCCTCTGGCTTGACCTAATTTTACCGAGAGATACTATCCCCCAGCAGGACACCTTTTTCGGTACGCACTTCTCTCTTGAGCAGGGCGATTTCAAACCAGACAGCCTCTTTTACACCCACCGGCAAAACCTGCTGGTGATGCGGCAAGAGGTAATGTCAGGAGAAACTGACTGGCGGTACCTGTTCAAGGGGACTGATCTCAAGAAACGAATCGGTGACGGCGAGCGTGCGAAGTCCCTGAGTTACGTGTCCGAGATCGAGAGCGACATTCAACGCAAACTCATCCTGGGTGACCTCGAAACCCTGGTGAAAATTCAAAGCCCGTATCGCCCAAGGCTGATCTGGCGCCCCTACTCAGGCTTCTTCGGTACGAATCATGAACACAAGACATTCATCCGAATCGGAATGCCCTTGGCTGGTCCCGATAGCAACGTGACTGCAGCCATATTCATGATCGTTGAGGCAGCCTTCGACGGGCGAGCGATTATTGAGGTGACCTGAAGGGGAGGTTTGACCCTAAGGAGACGAACCCCATGAAGATCAACAAAACTTGTCTCGTAATCGGCTCCGCCCTCTGTTGCCTCGCGGCTATTCCTGGTGCCGCTATCGCGGTAATGACGCCGATGATGTTCGACTCTCCAGGCATCAGGGAGAACCAGACCCTGATTATCACCGCACTGCTGGTTGTTTCGTTTCCGGTTATGTCTGCGATCTGCCCCATACTGGCTTGGATTGCTTATGCTCGTTCTTGGCACCACGGAGCAACAGTACTTATACACGCCCCCACGCTTCCAATCGCCTGCGTGCTGCTCGGGTTCACTGTGATCGAGCATGCTTGTGGTGGCAGTTTTTCCTGTCGATGACGGGCGCTCGGATAGCGCGCCATGTCCCCGGAAACAAAGTCAGGTTACCCCCCTAACTTTTGGCGGGGGTGACCTGACCAACATATTTTAGTCCAAGGTTAATGTTGTCTCACGAAAAGGAGGCAACAATGTTTAACCAATGTGAAAACACAGAGACAAGCCCTGAAGTCAAGACCTACCTGACCAAAGGGCGCAAGCTGTCGGATTCGGTCCAAGAGCAGATTGTTTTTAGCGCTTTTATGGAGACGCTAAGGAAGGCGCTAGCAAATCCCAACAAGGCATAGCGGGCATGGAATTTATTAATTATTAAGCATTCTGATAATTTTTCGTCAATTTAACCAACATATCGAGAGATTACGATATCAACAATTGCAGACAATATATTTTAGAGACTCATTGATAACACAAGCACAGGCCTTGAGCACCCGGCAGCCGGGGGTGAAGACCCTGGATATTTAGTAGACAAAACAGATAGAATATCTACATATTATAGCAGGCGTTGAATTTATGCCATAATTTACAAATTAGCTCCTGACAATAGAAAGTATTTGAATATTTAAAAGATGAGTACAGCGAGGGTGCATATTTGTATAAAATTTCAACATTTTGGGACGCTTCTCTTCCGATGGAAGTGTTATTTGTAAAAAGTAAATTAGGGGAGGCTCGCCTTCAGAAGCTTCGTGTAGCACCATGGATAACCTTGATAAGCTCCAACTCTACAGGAGTCTATAGTATACCCTCAATTCGGCATTGCGCTTTCCGCTGGGGCGATTAATATTGCCCCGGCACTATCACCCATGAGCCATGCTATGTGTATTGACCACCAAAGATTCCGTGAAGCGTCAGCGTTCCTCAGATATATTTCCCAGTTTCCTGAATCTCGTAGCACTACAATTCTCGAACAGTCCCGATATTCGCGTGATACTAAATTATATATACTTGATAGATTAGGAGTTGACCAGCATACCGATGAAGCTTCAGTTGCCATTGGCGACGCATGCGTCGTTTTGTTTGCGTATCAATCCGCTCTAGGTGTTGGCAAAGCATCTTCCTCCGAAGTTCGTAGCATTATTAAGCGCATCAATGAACTTTCAAGTGATCTTTTGACGACTCTGGATAGAAGGGATTTGGCAGCCATAATTTCCCGCCATCTGATCGAACAATCAATCTTCAAATCAAAACTCATTAATGCTGACGAGTATTCTCCTCCTCCAAATCCAAGGTCACGTCAGACGGCCAACGCCCCAGGAAGCCTCCCCCCTAGCCCCTTCACAACATCAGGACGCTCGTTATATAAAAAAATTGCTCGCATAAACTCGCTCAATAAACCAATAATGACAGCTAACTCTCGCCCTACCTATTTATCAATTTTTACAAAGAAGCGGCAAGCCACCACCGTTGACACCAGGCTTGATAGCATATCAAGCATCGATCACGCAATTCATAGCCTGAACCGCAGCTTTTTAGAAAAACGCCACGAACTAACCGCGCTAAACAATGCTTCAAGGGAAACTTTGGATTCACTCCCTGAGGGAGCAAATGCAAATACAATATTATCGATAATGCCAAAGCACGTTCTAACATGGGGTTGCGTTGAGCTTGTTGAGGCGTGGAGGCCAGGTGGTACAAGACCAACCTATGGGGACAACTCACCTTGTGGTCTACTCATTTCACTACTTCACTCGTGTATAGTCGCTGATGAGGCGGATAAAAAGTTTAACGAGACATTTCTGTCTGCCATCAACAATTTAACGGAATTCAGGTTAACACCTTTACTGTTTGATGGCAAACACCCAATCCGTGAGCGCTTGACGGAGTTTCAGGATTACCCTGATGACGAAGATAATGCCCTTCAATTTTCAGCTACAGGTTGCAGAAGATTTGCGAAACCCGCCCGTAAAAGCTGACGCTCTCCTCGATATTAGGCGCACACTCCACCTATTACTCTCATGCGGTTTTTTTGTTTACAGGCACGCGGTATGGTGGTATAGCTTTGCTATACACCCGGATTTATCAGAAGGATATAATCTATGGCACGCCCAATTACAACAAAGGCCCCTACCCTGCGCGCGGTTATTTATGCTCGTTATTCGAGTGATCGCCAGAGTCCTGAATCAATCACGGATCAGATAAGCCAGTGCCAACGGTACTGCAGGGATCACGGCTGGGAAGTTGTAAATACTTACAGCGATGCTGGCATATCGGGAGCAAGTGCACAGCGTCCAGGATATCAAAGCGTTCTTAGCGACTTAACAAAGGGATTGTTTGATGTCGTTGTAGTTGACTCGCTTGACCGCCTTTCACGCAACCTAGCTGACGTAGGGAAGCTTATAAATGAACTTAACTTCTATCGCGCCACCTTGCACACAGCTGATATAGGAAAGATTGACCCCTTACTCGCGGGCATTCTTGCCGCAGTTGGACAGAGTTTTCTTACTGATCTCGCACATAAGACTCGACGAGGCCTTGAGGGAAAGGTTGATTCTGGCTTGTCTGCCGGAAGCATTGGTTTCGGCTACCGTGTGCATCCGACGGAAAAAGGGAAGCGGTTGATTCACGATGGAGAGGCGGCTGTCGTCAAACGGATTTTCACCGAGTACGCCGAAGGTCAAAGCCCGCGTGCTCTGGCAGCAAAACTGAATAATGAGGAAGTCCCAGGTCCAAAGGGGCGCGAATGGGGTGACACCACGATTCGCGGTCAGATTGATCGCGGCACGGGATTATTAAATAATGAACTCTATATTGGGCGCCTGGTCTGGGACCGGTGCAGCTATGTAAAGAATATGACCACTGGCAGGCGGCAAGCCCGTCCGAAGGATCAATCTGAGTGGATGGTCACGGAGGTACCTGAGCTCCGAATTATTGATGACGAACTTTGGCACCGCGTCAAAGCACGACAAGCAGTGGTTCATACTGAGATGAGGCGAGATGAGGATGGCAACGCCCTGTGCCGTGCCCATCGCCACCAGCACCTGCTATCCGGTCTTTTGGTGTGCGGGGTATGCGGATCGCTTTTTGTCGTACAGGACTATTACCGCTACGGCTGCAATCGCGTTCGCTCAAAAGGGAACTGCAGCAATACGATTAAGGTCCCCAGGGCGGAGCTTGAGCAGCGCCTCACCGACGCCATCACGTCCAAGCTGATGGATCGGAGCTATTTTGACTCATTCATCCTCGAGATCAGAAACCAGCTCAAGGAGAAGGCAAGGACGGCACTTGACGCGCGCAAACCCTTTGAGAAGCAACTTATCGAAACGCGTGCACGCATTCGCAGGCTGGTCAACGTGCTCGAAGAGACAGACGATCCAGACCCCTCGATCAGTGACCGGCTTAGGGCTCTTCGCACTGAGGAGAGGGGCTTGGTCAGCGAGCTTGATGCCCTGTCCCCCGAAGCTCTCATCGTGCCCAGCGAAGAAGAACTGATCGAGGCTTATGGGCGCTGCCTGTTCTATCTGCGCGAGCTTGCGGATCCCGCGCAGAACTCGCGCGGGCCGAACCAACTCATTCGGGAAGCGATCAGTCGGATCATCCTGACCCCGACAGAAGACAGAACGGCTCTCGTCGCCGAACTTGAAGGATCACTCCCGCGCCGCTTTCTCATTGATTCTAAAGAGAAATCCAACAAAAAAACACTGCCCGCCGTTGATACGACGGGCAGTGAACTGTCGGTGGTTGCGGGGGCCAGATTTGAACTGACGACCTTCAGGTTATAAGACTGAGGGTCCCGCCTAGGCAGTTCAATACGTTGCGCCATAACATTCTGTTTTACCTTGATATATACGGACAACTATTGACGCTGGCAGACGTTCGGCGCTATATTTCTCCGATGGCGCACGTAGACAGTGCGGAGACAGAACGCGGTTATGACCCATGCCATGCCGATTGATAGAGCGCTTCGTGAAAGCCCTTGAGGGTGCGGGACCTGACGCGCCTTCCGCTGCTCAGCTCCACCGTGACTCAGAGATTACCGGTTTCGCAGTCTCCGTAACGCGGGCCGGCGCCAAGTCGTTTGTCTTCGCCTACCGCATTAAAGGGCGAGAGCGCAGAATGACCATCGGCCCCTACCCCGAGTGGAGCGTCTCCGCAGCTCGGGAACGTGCCTGCGAACTGCGGCGATTGGTGGACTCTGGTACCGACCCACTTGCAGAACGCATTGACCAGCGTGAGGCGCCGACTGTCGAGGACCTTGCTGCGGAATACGTTGAACGGCACGTCATGTCGCACCTTCGAGAGCGATCAGCCAGAGAAGTACGAGATATCTTAAAGCTTATTCTAGCAGCCATCGGAAGCAAGAAGGTCGAAGACGTTACTCAACGCGACATTGAGGACCTCCATCGCGCGATGGCCGACAAGCCGACGCGGGCGAACCGTGTACATGAGGTCGCACGGAATATGTTTAATTTTGCTGTCAGCTGGGGTTATCGGCCCGAAAATCCAGCCATCGGGGTTCAGCGGTATCAGGAGCAGCCGAGGCATCGCTATCTCAGCCCAGATGAACTGGCGCGCCTCGGCGCAGTCCTGGCTGAGCACCCAAATCGCCAGAGCGCCGCGGCGATTCGCCTCCTCCTCCTGACCGGTGCGCGTCGAGGAGAGGTCTTGTCATCAACCTGGGATCAGTTTGATTTCTTATCTGGTTCTTGGACGAAGCCAAGCAGCAAAACTAAGCAGAAACGGCTCCATCGGATACCATTATCCGAAGCCGCACTTCAATTATTGATCGATATGAAGAGAGAGTCAACCTCAGGCTTTTTGTTTCCGGGACGCCACACAGATGGGGCTCAAACTGATCTCAAAAAGTTTTGGGTGAATGTATGCAAGATCGCACAGGTCAAAGATTGCAGGATACATGATCTTCGGCATACCTATGCCAGTCTTCTTGCCAGCGCGGGACTAAGCCTCCCGATAATCGGGTCACTATTGGGACATTG